>Ga0102952_1000054_pt1 | contig 70829 bp, 50 predicted proteins | sample SalPon2A_C_D1_MG_FD_78506 | JGI IMG/M metagenome (GOLD analysis project Ga0102952, IMG submission 78506) | Soil microbial communities from South San Francisco under conditions of wetland restoration - Salt Pond MetaG R2A_C_D1_MG | ecosystem: Environmental > Terrestrial > Soil > Wetlands | place... | reverse complement strand
GAGCCCGGCCGCTCGGAGCTCGAGGACGGCACCCGCGTCTCCGCGGAGACGTCCCGCAGGCTGGCCTGCGACGCGGCCGTCGTCCGGGTGGAGCACGCACCGGAGAAGGGCCCCCTCCTCTCGGTGGGCCGCCGCACCCGCACCATCCCGCCGGCGCTGCGCCGGGCGCTCGAGGTCCGGGACCGCGGCTGCCGGTTCCCGGGCTGCGGGCTCCGCTTCACCGACGCCCACCACGTCGAGCACTGGGCCGACGGCGGGGAGACGAGCCTGGACAACTGCCTCCTCCTGTGCCGCTACCACCACCGGCTCGTGCACGAGGGGGGCTGGAAGCTGGAGTGGTGGGGGAAGGGGCGGGCCGTGTTCCGGGATCCGCGCGGCTTCGACCACTTCGACGAGACCCGCGAAGCCGAGGTCTGGACCCGGAGCCGGAGCCGGAGCTCGCAGCGAAGCTCGAGCCGGACGAGCCACGAGGGATCGCCCGCCGCCCTCCTGCGCGCCAACCGGCTCCACGGCGCCGACCCGGGCCCCCTGGCCGACTCGGCCCGCTGGAAGCGGGAGCGCGACATCCCCGACGACGTCTGGTTCCGAGCCACGGAGGCGGGGATGGAGCCGGCTTCAGGCTGATTCCCGACACGGCGCGTCCCCGCGGGGACGTCTCGATCGAGCTCGCGCCGGCACCGATCCGGGGCGCGCAGCTCGCGCCGCCGTGCCACGGGGGGCTCGCGTCCGGAAACTCTCGCCTCGGGCATCGTTCGCGAAACCGAACGTCTCCGCGGAGACGTCACCGCCGCCGGGCCGTCCCTCGCCCCCTACGCCCCGCCGCCCTCGCCCGTCAGGTACAGCCGCAGCTTGCCCAGCACCGTGTCGGCCGTGAGCTGCACGAGGGTGCGGGCGGGGTCGTCGGTCACGTACACGCGGGCGTGGCGCTTCTCGGCGAACAGGCCCGTCTCGGGAATCACCACGTCGAGGCCCACGACCTGGAAGCGGCCGGCCGGCGTGCGCATCTCCCGCCGCTCGGCCACGTGGATGTGCACGGGATTGCTATTGGCGCGGAAGAAGCGCGGGATCACGTAGTCGGCGCCGGGATCGAGCGGCAGGGTGCGGGGCAGGAAGAGCACGGCCACGTCGTCCACCGCGTTCTGGGGGATCGGCCCGCTCTTCGGCCGGTCGGAGGCCGGCTCGTACTCGGCCCCGGGCAGCGGCACGATGCTGTAGTGCCCCTCCCCACCGTCCAGCTCCAGCCGGTAGGCCTCCTTGTGGGGACCCTCGTGCAGGTTGCGGTCCGAGCGCAGCGTCCGCAGCGGCGCGGCCGCGATCCAGCTCACCAGGCTGTCGTCCAGGGTGAGGAACAGGGCCCCGCCCTCGATCTGCAGCGTCACGGGGAAGGCCTCGACCCCACCCACCTCGCGCGCCTCCCCCACGGAGAGGGTGGCGTGCGCGGCGTGGATCGGCCCCAGCGACAGACCGTACTCGAGCCGCGTGCCCGAGGGCGGGAGGGCCGGAGCCGCCGCGCCTCCGGAGGCCGCCGCCGCGGCTCCCGAAGGCGTCGCCTCGGCGCCCGCCGAATTGCTCACCCCGGGCCCCCGCTCGGGCTCCGCGGACTGCGCGGCGGCGGCCGACGCGCTCCACAGCATCGCGAGCCCCCCGACGAGCGCCAGCGCGCTCGCCTGCGCTCTCCGGCTCCTCCTCACCGCGGCTCCTTCCTCTTCGTCAAGGCTTCTCCCCCACCCGGAGCGCATCCAGCTCGGCCATGCCGGCGTGCAGATCCATGCGGCGAGCGGGACTCCCGGCCGCCGGCGGCAGGTGGAAGACCAGCCGCATGCCGGTGGGCCCGATCACGAACGTGGCCTGCCCGCGCCCGGCTCCGCCCAGGTACACGAGCGGCGTCGGCTTCGGTCCCATGCCGCGGACGGCGACGGTGTCTCCCTTCGCCGTGACCTCCAGGGGCTGGCCGTTCACGAGCCGGTAGTGCCCGGCCACGCGCGCCGCGAGGCCCACGGGCATGGCCGGCGGCCGCCCGGCCTCACCCGCTTCCCCTCCCTGCCCGCCTCTGGCTCCCGCCCCCGCGCGGCCCGTCGCGCCGGCCGCGCCCGGCTCCGGCGCCCCGAGCGCGTAGCGCGCGATCTCCTCCAGCAGCCGGTCGGGGCTCACCGAGCTGCTGTTCGACAGCACCACCACCGTCAGACTGTCGTCCGGGAAGCGCGCCAGGCTGCTGAGGAAGCCGTTGATCCCGCCGTTGTGCCACACGTACCGGTGGCCGCCCAGGGCGCCCATGAACAGCCCGAAGCCGTAGTGCGTGCTGAGGCCGTCGGGGAGCGTGTCGGGCGTCGTCATCTGCCGGAACGAGGCGGGACTCACCACCTTCCCGCCGTGCAGCAGCGACGTCCACCGCACCAGGTCTCCGGCCGTCGAGCACAGCGCCCCGGCCGAGAAGGGCGGGCCCATGCTGAGCGGCGCCGCGTTGACCAGCACCCTGTGGTCCAGCTTTCCCTTCCCCCGCACCGAGTCGGTGGCCGCGTATCCCTCGGCGCGGCCGGGGACGAGGGGCTGCCGCCAGCAGTAGCTCGTGTGCCCGAGTCCGAGCGGCGCGGCCAGGCTGTCGTCCACCAGCTCGTCGTAGGGCCGGCCGGTCACCTTCTCCAGCACGAGGCCGAGCAGGTAGTAGCCCGTGTTGCTGTACGACCAGCGCGTCTCGGGGGGGAAGTCGAGCGAGTCGCGCGTGCCCATGTCCAGGACGACGCTGTCCGGGAGGTCCAGCCGCTCCTCCTTCTCGAACCGGGGGCTCGCCGTGTAGTTGGGGACCCCGGAGGTGTGGTGCAGGAGCTCGCGCAGCGTCACGGTCTTCCCGTGCGTGTCGTAGTCGGGCACGTACTTCGACAGCGGGTCGTCCAGCGACACGCGCCCGGCCTCGACCTCGCGCATGAGGAGGGCGGCCGTGAACTGCTTGGTCAGCGACCCGATCCGGTACACGGTCCCCGGCCCGGCCGCCGCGCCCAGCTCCACGTTCGCCTTCCCCCAGCCGCCCAGGACGAGCGTGTCCGCGCCGCGCACGACGCCGATCGTGAGCCCCGCCCCGGGGCCGTCGGCCAACGCGGCCCGGGCCAGGCTGTCGACGTGGGCGCGCACCGCGGCGTCCGTGGGCGTCGTGTCGGGGATCGCGGCCTTCGGTGCCCCGGCCGCGCCGATGGCGGCCGTCTCCGCGTCCGCCGAGGTCGGGACCGCTGGCGCCGGGCCCGGCGCGATCGTCGAGGCGAGCCCGGGGGTGAACGTCACGCCGCCCAGGATCACCGTCAGTGCCGCGAGCGGTCGAGGTGCGCGTCGCATCATGCCTCCTCTTCTCGGTGGAAGGATCGCGGTGTGAGCCTACGCGACCCGCGGCCTCGGAGATTCGGGATTCCCGCGTGTCGCGCGCCCGTGCGTTCCAACCCTTCCGCCTCCGGCGGGGTCGAATCCTCGATCCCGCCACGCCGCCTGACACTATCGGCCCTCGGGGTCCGTAGGGAAACGCGTACCCCTGAAAGGAGCCAGCCATGAGAGCCACCCGGACCCCGGTCGCCTTCGCCGCCAGCGTCGGCGGCCTGTTGCTGCTCTGCGGATGCGATGCCGCCCAGGCCGCCCTCCAACAGGCCCACGAGGCCGCGGCCACGGCGGCCTCCAGCGCGGCGAGCGCGGCAGTCCAGGCCGCCACCGCGGCCACCACGACCTCGGGCCCCGAGAAGACGGCCACCTTCGACTGGAAGGGCCGGATCGACGTCGGCAAGACGCTGGAGATCCGCGGCATCAACGGCGGCGTCACGGCCCGGCTCGCCGACGGCCCCGACGCCACCGTGCACGCCACCCTCACCGGCCGCGACGACGACCCCACCGAGGTCCAGATCCAGGTCGTGCCGCACGACGGCAGCGTGACGCTGTGCGCCGTGTACCCGGGGCGCCACAACGGATGCGAGCCGGGCGGCGGGCACGAGTCCATCCATCGCAACGACGTCCGGGTCGAATTCGAGGTCGCGGTGCCGGCCGGCGTCGTGTTCACCCCCTCCACGGTGAACGGCGGCATCCGGGCCGAGGGGCTGAAGGGCCCCGTGCGGGCGCGGACCGTGAACGGCACGGTGAGGCTCGAGACCACGGGCTGGGCGGACGCCCACTCGGTGAACGGCTCGCTCGACGTGCGCATGGGGAGCACGGCCTCCTCCGACGGGCTCAGCTTCAAGACCGTGAACGGCTCGATCTCGGTCGCCCTCCCCGCCGACGCGGCGTTCGACGTGGACGCGTCGACGGTGAGCGGCTCGATCTCGACCGACTTTCCGCTCACCATCTCCGGCCGGTTCGTGAACCACCACGCCTCCGGCACGATCGGCGGCGGCGGCCCCGAGCTGTCGCTCAAGACCGTGAACGGCTCGATCGGGCTCCAGAAGAGGAGCTGAGGCCCGAGCTTTCGGCGGGCGGGGGCCTCCCCGGCCCCCGTCCGCCCCCGGGACAACCCTCCCCCGAACTCGCCTGTCCTACAGGTGTAGTCATGCCATCATGGAGGGGGAGAGGATGGGTTGGACCGCGCTGCACCAGCACGCGCCGCTCCTGGCGCGCATCCGCGCCTCGCTACGGCGCTGGCTCCAGGACGGCACGCTGGCGCCGGGCCAGAACCTGGACGAACGCAAGCTCGCCCACCGCCTGGAGGTGAGCCGCACTCCGGTGCGCGAGGCCATCCTCCTGCTGGCGGGCGAGGGCCTGGTGGTCCCGCGCGCCGATGGCGGCTACCGCGCCGCGCCCATGAGCGGCGAAGAGGCCGCCGACCTCTTCCGGCTCCTCGGCGAGATCGAGAGCCGGGCCCTGTTCCGCGCCGCCCCCTACGGAGCCCTCGGACTCGCTCGCCTGGAGGAGCTGGACGCGGCCCGGGTGACGGCCCAGACGGCGGCCGAGCGCCTGGCCATGGACCGGCGCTGGCACCACCACCTCCTCCCGGCCCACCGGATCGGGGGCGTGTGCCGGGCCGAGCTGGACCGGCTCGAGGGGATGGCGGCCCGCTACCAGCTCGCCCTCCTGTCCGTCGCCGACGACGACCACGCCCTGGTCGACCCGGTGCTCGAGCACCGCGCCATGGTGGACGACCTCCTCTCCGACCGGGTGGCGCGAGCCGCCGTCCGGCTCGAGCGGCACTGGCTGACCGGCGCCGCCGCGGCCGCCGAGCGCTGGCCCTCCTCCCGACCACGGGGCGGCGCGATCGACCCGGCGGCGGCCTGATTCGTGCCACCGCCGGGAGGGGGATCGCGGCCCACGTGACAACACGGCATGACCGCGGCACGAGCGCATACGGACGCTGACACGACGGAGACGGCGACGATGGGATACACGCTGGGGAACGGGAACGGAAACGGGACGGGACGGAACGGCGGCGACGGAAACGGTGGCCTGCCGGGCGTGCTGCTCCACAAGACGCCGCTGCGCGAGCAGATCCGCAGCATCCTGCGCGGCTGGCTCGTGTACGGCCGCATGGCTCCGGGCGATGGGCTCAACGAGCGCGAGCTCGGCGACCAGCTGGGCTCCAGCCGAACCCCCGTCCGGGAGGCGCTGCTCCTCCTGGCCGTGGAAGGCCTCGTCGCCGTCCACCCCCACGAGGGCTACTTCGTCGCCCCCGTGACCCGCGAGGAGGGCGAGGACCTGTTCGGCCTGCTCGGCCACGTGGAGCGCCGCGCCCTGGTCCGGGCCGGGCTCCCCTCCGAGGTGGAGCTGGACCGACTGGAGGAGATCGACCGCGAGCGCCGCGACGCCGGCGATCCCGTGTACCGCATGGAGCTGGACCGCGAGTGGCACGACCTCCTCCTTCCCGTCGAGCGAATCGGGGAAGTGTACCGGGGCGAGATCGACCGTCTCAAGAACCGGGCGGCGCGCTACGAGCTCGGCTCCCTGGAGGACGAGGCCGACCAGGAGGGCGCTCTCGAGGAGCACGCGGCCATCGTGAAGGCGCTCCGGAACGGCCAGCTCGAGAAGGCGGCGAGCCTCCTGGAGGAGCACTGGCTCCAGGGCGCCGCCTACGCCAGGAGGCTTCCGGTCCAGGAGCCGTTCCGCACGGCCTGAGCTCGGACCGCAGGCGCGGCGCCCATGCGCCCGCGCCCCCGGGCGGTCGCGACGACGCCGACGCGCCTCAGCCCTTGGCTCTCAGGGACCGCAGGATCCGCTTCGTCTCCTCCGGGAAGTCGGCCCGGAGCATCCAGTCCACGTAGTCGGGATGCTTCGACACCGGCTCGCCGGCGTGCCGGCCGAAGTCGAACACGACCGCCTCCCCGGTGCGCCGCAGCTTCCCGGCCCGGTCCACCTCCGACGGCGGGGCGCTCAGCTCCAGGAGGTCGGACTCGGCCAGCCCGTGCTCGGCGCTGAGCGCCTCGAGCAGGGCGGGCAACACGGCCGTGTCGCCCTCGGAGGCGTGCGCCTCCCGGTGGGGACGGCCCAGGAAGCGCACCACAGCGGCGCCGAGGGTCATGCCGCCCGGCCACCCGGCCGGCTCCAGCGCGGACCACACCCGGTAGAGGTCGATCTCCCGCACCTCCGCCAGGTCGAGGCCCGGCTGCCCGGCGCGGCGGAGCTCGGCGTCCAGGAGCGGCGTGTCGAAGCGACGGATGTTGTAGCCGCACAGGACCCGGCCCTCGAACAGGCGCTGGAGGTCGGGGGCCACGCGGACGAACGGGGGCTCGCCGCGCACCGCCTCGTCCGTGATCCCGTGCACGCGCGCGGCCTCGGGCGGAATCGGCACGCCCGGGTCGAAGCGGCCCAGGTAGGCGGTACGCGCCCCGGGCCCCTCCACGGCCGCCAGCTCGACGATGCGGGAGGTGTCGGGGTCGAGCCCCGTGGTCTCGAGGTCGTAGAACAGGATCACGCGGCCCTCCCGACCTTTCCCGCCGATCCGCCCTCGCCCATGTTGGCTCCCGTCCGTGGTCCCGGTTCCGCTCTCCAGTGAGACTCGCCATGCACAAGCTCGCCCGCCTCGCCGCCACCGCAACCCTGGCCGCCACCCTCTTCGCCGCCCCGCCGACCGCGGGGCCCGCCCGCGCGCAGGAGACCGGCGCCCGGGCCCCGGCCGCGCGGGACGCCCGCCACCCCGCCGCGCGAGAGCTGGCCCGGTGGAAGGCCGAGGCGGCCGACATCACCATCACCCGCGACGACTGGGGCATCGCCCACGTGCACGGCAAGACGGACGCCGACGCGGTGTTCGGCATGGAGTACGCCCAGGCCGAGGACGACTTCAACCGGGTCGAGACCAACTACATAAACGCCATGGGGCGCCTGGCCGAGGCCGAGGGCGCCTCGCAGGTGTGGCGCGACCTGCGCATGAAGCTGTTCATCGATCCCGACTCGGCCAGGGCGCAGTACGCGCGCAGCCCCGAGTGGCTCAGGACGCTCATGGACGCCTTCGCCGACGGCCTCAACTACTACCTGTACACTCACCCCGGGGTGCACCCGCGCGTCATCGACCGCTTCGAGCCGTGGATGGCTCTCACCTTCACCGAGGGCTCGATCGGGGGCGACATCGAGGTGGGGGTGGACCTCCGGGAGCTGGCCGCCTTCTACGGCGATCCCACGGTCGCCATGGCGACGCCGTCGTGGCGCCGGGAGCCCTCCGGCTCCAACGGGATCGCCATCGCCCCCGGGAACACGCTGAACGGGCACGCGCTCCTCTACATCAACCCGCACACCTCCTTCTACTTCCGCTCCGAGCTCCAGATGTCGAGTGACGCGGGCTGGGACGCCTACGGCGCGGTGACCTGGGGCCAGTTCTTCGTCTACCAGGGCTTCGACCGCACCGCCGGCTGGATGCACACCTCCAGCATGGTCGACAACATCGACCAGTTCCTGGAGACGGTGCGGAAGCGGGACGGCGGCTGGGAGTACCGGTACGGCGACCGCTGGTACCCGGTGCGGACCCGCACCATCACCGTTCCCTACCGGACCGACGCCGGCATGAAGAGCCGCACCTTCACGGCCTACTACACGCGCCACGGGCCGGTCATCGCGCGGCAGGGCGACAAGTGGATCTCGATCAGCCTCATGCAGAAGCCGATCGAGGCCCTGATCCAGGACGTGACCCGCACCAGGGTGAAGGACCTGGCCGACTTCCGGAAGACGATGGAGCACCACACCAACTCGTCCAACAACACGATCTACGCGGACGCCGAGGGGAACATCGCCTACTTCCATTCCAACTACATCCCGCGCAGAAACGACACGTTCGACTGGAGGAAGCCGGTGGACGGGAGCGACACGGCCACCGCCTACCACGGCATCCTGTCCCTCGACCGGAGCCCCAACGCCATCGACCCGGCCGACGGGTGGGTGTTCAACTCCAACAACTGGCCCTGGTCGGCCGCCGGGCCGGACAGCCCGAAGCGTGGAAGCTACCCGACCTATGTGGACCGGGACCGGTACGAGAGCCCGCGCGGCCTGCACGCGCTCAGGCTCCTGGAGGGGAAGCCGCACCACTACACGATCGAGTCCCTGACCGCGGCCGGCTTCGACAGCTACCAGACGTGGTTCGCGGCCACCGTCCCGTCGCTCGTGAAGGCCTGGGACGCGCTGCCCGCCTCGGCCGCCCTCAGGGCGAAGCTGGCCCGGCCGATCACGCTGCTGCGGAACTGGGACTACCGGTGGGGGATCCACTCGGTGCAGACCTCGCTCGGGGTCTACTGGTACTACGCGCTGGCGCCCTCCATGTACCGGGGGGCGCGCCCCGACACCGTGGCCCCGCGCGACTGGGTGGCCCACGACGTGGCGCCCGACACCCTTCTGGCCGCGCTGTCCACGGCCATGGACCGACTGACCTCGGACTTCGGCACCTGGCAGATGCCGTGGGGCGACATCAACCGCTTCCAGCGGCTCGACGACTCCATCCAGCCCCACTTCGACGATTCCAAGCCTTCGATCCCGGTCCCCTTCACCTCCTCGCGCACGGGCTCGCTGGCCTCGTTCGGGGCCCGGCAGTACGACACCAAGAAGTGGTACGGGAACTCGGGGAACAGCTTCATCGCCGCGATCGAGTTCGGCGACAGCGTGCGGGCGCGCGGGATCACGGCGGGCGGCGAGAGCGGCGACCCGAAGTCGCCCCACTTCGACGACGAGGCCGCGCGCTACGCCAGCGGCAACCTGCGGATCATCTACTTCTACCCGGACCAGCTCAAGGGCCACACCGAGCGGGTGTACCACCCGGGGGAGTAGGTAGAACGGCCGGGCGTGCCGCCGCCGGCCCCTACCTCGAGGCGCCGGCCCCCGCCCCCGCCGAGTCCGCCGGCAGCACCCGGTAGCGAGCCGACATCCCCGCGACCATGTGGTCGGCGAAGTGGCAGTGCAGGATCCAGATGCCCGGGTTGTCGGCCACCATGTCGGCGGTCTCCATGAGCAGCGGACCGTCCATGTCCAGCACGTCCTCCCGGTGTCCCCTCACCACCAGCGTGTTGCCGTGCCAGTGCGGGCTATGGAAGTCGTCGAAGCCGGTCCCGGTGAACACGTACCAGCGCACGCGCTCCCCCTCGCGCATGGTCAGGGAGGCGAGGGGCAGGTTGCCGTACATGAGGCCGTTGATCGTCTGGAAATTCACGTTGAAGCGGGGTCTGAAGAGCCGCGGGCCCTTCGGACCCACCTGGGCGGTGTCTCCCAGGTAGCGCCTGCGGTTCTCGGCCGTGAAGTGCGTGGTGTTCTCGTCGAAGCTCGCGAACATGGTGACGAACTCGCGGTCCACGTCCCTGGGCGAGCCGTCCGGACGCGCCATGCCCCGGCGGGTCACGATGATCGGCCCGATGAGCCCCGAGTGCACGTCCTCGAGCTCCTGCGTGTGGGAGTGGTACACCCACACGATCGAGCTCGGGTCGCCGGCGGCCGGGCCGGCCCGCTCCGGGATCGGCCACACGTAGCGGTGCGTGCCGCCGGGCGGCACCTGGTCGTCCGCCTTGGCGGCGCCGGAGGTCCCGTCGCTGTAGAGGGCGCCCTCGTTCGCCTTGTCGTAGAACACGCCGTGCGGGTGCATGCTGGCCGGGAAGTGCGCGTTGTTCTTGAACACGACGACGATCGTGTCGCCCACCGCGCCGCGCAGGACCGGCCCCAGGATGCCCAGGTGCTTCCACCGGTCGGGCCGGGGCTCGAGCGCCGAGAAGGTCGAGTCCGTGTACTCGCGGTACACGGCCTTGCGGAAGACCTTCGCGACCACCGGCGGGGCGTTTGAGATCCCGAGGTCCTCCTTCGGCAGCGGCCGCCCCATGGTCAGGTCGCTGTCGGCCGGCGCGTAGTCCCAGTCCACTTCGTCGGCGGCCACGTAGTAGGTGCGGCTCACCCCCTTCGGGGCGGGGGGCGCGCAGCCGGCGGCGGCCACGGCGAGCAGGGCGGAAAACAGGACGCACGCGGACGCGCCCCGGGACGAGGTGCCTGTCATGGGTGGCCTTTGGGCGAAGGGGGAGCGCCCCCGGCGGAGGCGGAAGCGTTTACCATGCAGGCCATTCCCTGCGGCGTCAAGGCCTTTGCTGCTTCGCCCCCGCCACGCCGCCGTCCACCGCCAGGTCCTTCACGACGCCCGCCAACGGGTCGTCGGTCCTCGCCTTCGCCGTGTCCGCGGGCACCACTCCATCGACGGGCAGCACCCGGTAGCGGGCCGACATGGCTCTCACGTGCTCCGCCACGTGGCAGTGGTACAGCCACGTCCCCGGGTCGTCGGGCACCATGTCCGCCGTGAGCGTGATGAACGGCCCGTCCAGGTCCAGGAGGTCCTTTCGCTGCCCGTCGATGAGGACCGTGTTGCCGTGCCAGTGGGGCGAGTGCTGGTCGATGAGGTTCGTGAACGAGAACACGTACCAGCGCACGTGCTCGCCCACCTTCATGGTGAGGGAGGAGACGGGCAGGTTGCCATACATGAGCCCGTTCATCGAGTCGAAGAAATCGCCCGACCCGTCTCCGTGGAACAGGATCGGGCCCTTCGGACCCCTCCCGGTGCTGTCCCCGGTGTAGCGCTCGAGGTTGCGCTCGAAGTATTGGGACGCCCCCTCGTTGATGCTGGCGAACAGGGTCACGAACTCGCGGTCCACGTCCTTCGGCGAGCCGTCCGGCCGCGCCATGCCCCGCCGCGTGATGAGGATCGGACCGACCAGGCCCGCGTTCACGTCGGCCGACTCGTGCGTGTGCGAGTGGTACAGCCACAGGATGGAGCTGGGGTCGTCCGGACCCGGCCCCGCCCGCTCGGGCACGGGCCACACGTAGCGGTAGGTCCCGCCGGGCGGGACGGAGTCGTCGGCCCGGTCCGCGCCGCTCGTCCCGTCCAGGTACATCGCCCCCTCGGACTTCTTGTCGTAGAACACGCCGTGCGGATGCACGCTGGCGGGGAAGGCCGTGTTGTTCTTGAACCAGACCACGATCGTGTCGCCCACCGCGGCCCGGATGACCGGCCCCAGCATGCCCAGGTGCCGCCACCTGGCCGGCCGGGGCTTCAGCTTCGTGAAGGTGGAGTCCGTGTAGGCGCGGTAGATGGCCTTCTCGAGGACGCGCGCCTGCGGAGACCGCCCCGGCAGCCCGACCAGCCCGAAGTCGATCTTCTCCAGCGGCTTCCCCATCCCGAGCGTCAGGTTGTTTCCCGTCGGCGCGTAGTCCCAGAGCACCGGGTCGGCGGCGAGGTAGTAGGTCCGCGTCCTCCCCCGCGAGGCCGGAGGCGCGCAGCGGGCCGTGGCGGCCAGCAGCACGAGGGCGGACCCCACGAGCCGGGCACCGCGGACCAGCGGGCGGGCGGGCGGTTCCGGACAGCGGACCGGTCGTTCGACTCTGCGGACCGGGCGGCGCGAGGCGGGTCGGACCTCCATGGTGCCTCCAGGGCTTGAAACCGACCGCGCGGACGCCCCGTTGGGGAGTCGACGCGCGGTGCCGGGGACGACCCCCCGTGCTGTCGCGCACGAAGGTGAGGTCCAGGCAGCAAGGCGGCTATCGCATGATCATGCGAGGGGTCGCGCTGCCACCCGTCCGGCCCCGACCGAGAGAGAGCCCATACACGCCGTCCCGCTCACGGCCCTCATCGGGCTCGCGCTCGCGCCCCTGCCCGGGCGAGAACGCCGCGGGCCTCCCGCTGCGCGGCGACGAGCTCACCGGCACCCTGTCCGGCGCGGTGCCCGGCGCCACCCTCCACCTGGTCCGGCTGGCCGAGCCGCCCGCCGCCCAGGCCGACGCGGCGGTCGGGAACTACGATGCGGGCGAGGGACGCACCCTGCTCCTCACCTACCGCGCGCACGGCGAGCTCACCGCCGTGCTCGTGGCCCGGACGCAGGGCCGTGGTGAGGCCACGCAGGGCGGCGGCGAGGCCATCGGCCACTGGCTCCGGGGCCTCGGGGTGGTTCCCGCTCAGAAGCCTCCCAGCACGCGCCCCAGCGCCAGCCCGATCACCGTGGCCACCAGGAGGCTGGTCAGCGTGCCGACCAGGTAGTATTCGGCGAAGCGCCGCTCCTTGAGCTCCTCGAAGCGGGCGATCGACTTGGCCGTGAGGAGGAGGACCGCCGCGGCCCACTGCCCGTACAGGACGAGGAACAGCATCAGGGTACGCTCGAGCATCCCGATGAGCCGGCCGGCTCCGGCGTAGCCGCCCGCGCCCGCCCCGGGCGCCGCACCGCCACGAGAGCCGGAGCCCCCCGGCTCCGGGCCCCGCGGCAGGAAGTCGAGCACCCCCTCCACCACGGCGCTGCCGCCGGTGGCGTTGAACGCGAACGCGGCGGCCAGGCCGACCACCGCCGTCCAGTCGCCCAGCTGCGCCTCCGACAGCCACCGCACGGCAGGCAAGGAGCCGGTGCCGACGAGCAGGAGCCAGCCGCCCACCACCACGGCCACGTGCACCGCCTGGTCCAGGAGGAAGGCCGACAGTCGGGCCGGCCGCTCCCGGGTCGCCGCCGTCTTGACCCGGTCCACCCCCACGTGCACCAGCGCGATCCCGGAGGCCACCCCGGCCACCGGGAGGGAGAGGAGCGGGAGGAGCGCCAGGAGGTGCGCGCCCAGCACCACCACGCCGTGACCGGCGTAGCCGATCCCCCGCCGTTTGGCCTCCACCGCGGCGCGGGTCTGGAACAGGAAGTCGGCCAGGAAGTGCCCCGCCAGGAGGAGGACGAGGAGGCTCGCGCCCCGGGCGCTCACGTGGTCCTCACGGTGCCGCGGGCCCGGGCGGCGGCCTCCTCGGCCCCGTCCCCGCCGTACGCGGCCAGCAGCGCGCGGGCCGCCCCCTCGGCCTCGAGCACGTCGTGCACGTGGGCCCGGGACAGGGTGCGGCTCACCGTGGTCTCGTCCCGGCCGAAGCGCTCCGCCACCTGGCGCTGCGTGGCGCCCCGGAGGGCCCGCACGTAGGCGAACTGGGTGTCCGTCCAGCCCGCGCGCAGGACGCCGAGCAGCCGGAACAGCCCCGACAGCACCCGGTCGTCCACCGCCGAAAAGCCCAGGGCCCGGAGCCACACGCCCTCGTCGGCCGCCTCCTCCACGGCGGCCCGCGCCCGGTGGAAGCAGGGGCCGTCCATGGCCGAGACGTCGTCCGACCAGTCCGTGGTCAGGGGTCCGCGCCCCAGCCCCCACGCCAGCTCCACCGGGCGGAGCGCGTCCGACAGCCGGGTGATGAGCTCCACCGCCGCCGCGGGATCCGCGAGCACCGCCTGGACCTCGTCCCCCGTCGTGAGCCGGAGCGCCGCGGCGAGTCCCTCCGCCTCCTCAGCGTTGATCGCGTCCACCGCCTCGAGCAGGCGGCGCTGCACCCCGGCCCGGTCAGGGAGCGACCGCGACTCCACGATGTCGCCGATCACGACGACCGGGGTGGCGGGGCCGACGGCCCGTCCTCGCGGCATGAACGCCCCCTTCGATTCATACGCTAACGTACAAGACGATTTGATTTGTACGTCTCAATACAAATATACCGCACTGCATGCAAAGGTACAAGATGACGTCAGGTGTACATAATCGTACAAGAAGAAGCACAGTGGAGGGGGCCCTCGTTTCGGACCGATGTCAAGGATTGCCAAAGCTCGACAATCCTTAGCAAACATGGACAAAGATGGACATGGGGCCCCGAAGACACCCGCCACCCCTCCAGCTCGTTCAGGCTGCGGGCGCCCTACCCCTCCCCGGCCACCATCTTCTGCGCCTTCTTCACGGCCTCGGCGGGGCCGACCAGCACCACGTAGTCGCCGGCCTCGACCCTGGTGTCGCCGCGCGGGACCACGAAGCGGTCGCCCCGGATGACCGCGGCGACCACGCACTCGTTGGGGATGGCCATGTCGCGGATGAGGGCGCCCGCGGCAGGACCCGTCTCGGGCACCGGGACGCTGACCAGGCTGGCCACCCCCGAGCCGATCTCGAACAGCTCGGCCACGCCCGGCCGGTCCAGGTAGTTCTCGACCATGGCGGCGGTGGCCCACGGGGCGCTGATCGCCAGGATACCCTGCTCCTCCAGGAGGGACACGTACTCGGGGTCCTGCACGATGGCCATCACCCGGCCCATGCCGAGCCGCCTGGCCTGAAGGGCGGCGATCACGTTCCTGCCGTCGTCCTCGGAGGCCGCGATGGTGACGTCCACGTTGTCGGGCCCCACCTGCTCGAGCAGGTCCTGCTTGGTGCCGTCGCCCTGGTAGACGGGGACGTTGTAGCGCTGCTCGAGCTCCCGGCAGCGCGCCTCGTCCTCCTCGACGAAGGTGATCTGGTGCTCGGCCGCCCGGAACACGAGGCGGTAGTCGTCGGCGGCCAGGAGCCGGTCGGCGATGTTCCGGCCCTGCCGCCCTCCGCTGATGATGAGTACGCGCATGTGCTCCCTGCCCAGGCTTCGGATCCACGAGGTAAGCCGGTCGCGGGCGGCCGGCAACGCGGCCGCCGCCCGCCGGCGATTCTCCGGTCGGGTGAGATAGATGGCGGCCCCGGCCGCCGTGAGCGCCCCGCCCAGGGCGAAGCTCCTCGCCTCCAGGAAGGGCACGAACATCCAGCACGAGACGATCCCCAGGAGGGGGACCCACGGGTAGAGGGGGACGGTGAACGGCCGCCGCAGGTTGGGCATGCGGCGGTGGAGGGCGAACACGGCGTAGTTCACGACGCCGAGGCCCATGAGGTAGCCGAAGTCGCTCACCGAGGCCACGAAGCGCACGATCCCCGAGGCCGCGAACGCCGCCACCACGGCCGCGCACACGGCGAGGGCGATGTGAGGGGTCCGGAAGCGGGGATGGAGACGCGCGAAGGTCGAGGGGAAGTGGCCGTCGCGCCCGAGGGCGTAGAGAACCCGCGCGCTGGCGCCCAGCGTGACGCTGAACGCGGACAGGCTGGCCATGATCGTAGCCACGATGGCCGCCGACTGTCCCCAGCCGCCCAAGATGTTGCCGGCCATGAGGATGAAGGGGACGTCGCTACCCGCCAGGTTCTCGTGCCGGGTCGTCCCCATCATCACGTACACCACGAACACGTAGATGCCGGTGGCGACGAACAGGGTGATGAGGATGGCGCGCGGGATGGTCTTTCCCGGGGCGATGATCTCCTCTGAGGCCACCGTGATGAGCTCGAAGCCCACGTACGAGATGTAGACCAGGGCCATGGCGGGCACGAAGCCGCCATAGCCCACCGGCGCCAGGGGGCGGAGGTTGGGAGCCGAGACGTGCGAGAGGCCGAGGGCCGCGATCCCGACCAGCACGGCGAGCTCGACCAGGTTCATGACCGTGATGATCCGGATCGCCTCGGAGCCGCCGAAGAAGTTGACGGCCGCGAACACGAGGGTCGTGGTCAGCGCGATCACCGCCAGGCTGGCGTGGGGCCAGAAGTAGCCCCGGATCGTGATCGCGAAGATCACGGCGTACATGGCGCAGGCCAGCGTGTTGCCGATCCAGAAGAACCACCCGGTCAGGAAGGCGAGCGGCCGGGGCAGCGTGCGGCTGGTGAAGGAGTAGCCGCCGCCGGCGATCGGGATGGCGGCCCCGAGCTCGCTGTAGGAGAGCGCGGTGAGCAGGGTCACGACCCCCACCAGCAGATACACCCCGATCCCGAGGGGACCCACCAGCCTGGCGACCTCGCCCGGCAGGGCGAAGATGCCGGGACCCATCATCGCCCCGATCCCGATCATCACGGCCCCGAACAGGCCGATGGTGCGCCGGAAGGAGAGGTCCTGGCTCATCGGGGCCGAACGTAGCCGACCGCGGCCGAGCGGGCCAACGCGATGGACGGGGCGGGCTTGCCGGCCGGAGGTCCGGGCCGGCAGTTTGCGCCTCGTCCGTCACGAGGCGCGGCCGTGCCGTCCGCCAGAGCCACGGCCCACGCGAGACCGCTTCCCTCACCCGGACCATAGCATGAGCATCGCCGAGAGGCGACGGGGCGGAGACGAGCTCCCCATGCGCGAGGCTCCCCTCCGTGAACAGGCACGCCAGGTCCTCCGACGATGGCTCATCGAGGGGGAGCTGGAACCGGGCCAGGACCTCAACGAGCGCCTCATCGGCGACCGGCTCGGCGTGAGCCGCACGCCCGTCCGCGAGGCGCTCCTCCTCCTCACCCTCGAGGGCTTCGTGTCGATGAGCCCGTACGAGGGCTACTACGTGGCCCCCCTCACCCGCGAGGAGGGAGAGGACCTCTACCGGCTCATCGCGCTCATGGAGCACCAGGCCCTGGTGCGCTGCGAGCCCCCGTCCGCGGAGGATCTCGTCTTCCTGGACGAGCTCAGCGACCGCCGGCTGGAAGCCCCGAGCCACGACGAGAGCGTCGAGCTCGACCGTGAGTGGCATCGTACCCTGCTGGCCGGAGAGCGGGTCGGGCGCGTGTACCGCGAAGAGCTCACCCGGCTCCGCAACCGGCTGGACCGGTACGAGCGGGCCCTGCTGCTCGACGCACCCAACCGCGCCTCCCTGGTCGGCGAGCACCGCGCCATCGTGGCGGCGCTGCGGCGCGGCGACCGCGACGAGGCCGGCAGGCTGCTGGAGGAGCACTGGCTGTGGCCCCTGTCCCCGGGCGTCCGGTGGCCGACCGATGGAGAGAGGGCCAACGGCGACGGCTCCGCGGACGACGAAGCGACCGGCGAGGACGCTGTCTCCTGACCCGGCGCGGCTGACGGGCGGACGGCCCGGCGGCACCCTGGCCCCGTGCTGAACGATCACCAGCGGCGGCGTCTGACGGTCCGCATGGGCCGGCTGGTGGAGGAGGCCGAACCCCTCCTCGACCTGCTCCGGGAGTCCCCCGATGGCGCATCCCAGGCGCTCCGGGACGAGCTCGAAACGCTGATCCGGACGACCCGGGCCGCCGCCGCTCGGCTCGAGATCGACCTCGAAGGGCCCTCCCCCGACCTCTCCCACCGGGTGCGCGCGTGGTCGGCCGCCTGGTGGACCCGAATTCTCGACTGCCGGCCGGAGCACCTGAAGGGCCTCGGCGAGGTCGACCCCATCGATGCGGACCGCATCGCCCCCGAGATCGACGAGATCGCCGGCCACCTGGCGCGGCTCCAGAGGCTCGCGGGCGAGTGACGGGGCTCCCCCTCCTCGAGCTGCGGGGCGTCACCAGGCGATTCCCCGGCGTCACGGCTCTCGACGCAGTGGACCTCGAGGTTCGCGCCGGCGAGGTGCACGCGCTCATCGGCGAGAACGGGGCCGGCAAGTCCACCCTGCTCCGCGTGCTGGCCGGCGCCTCCCTCCCCGACGAGGGCGAGGTGCGGGTGGACGGCGAAGCGGTCGCCTTCCGCGGCCCGGCCGACGCGCTCGCCCGGGGCGTGACCGTCATCTACCAGGAGCTCACCCTCGTCCCCCACCTCACGGTGGCCCAGAACATCTACCTGGGGATCGAGCCGGCGCGCTCGGGGATCCTCGATCGAGCGGCCATGCGGCACGGAGCGGCGGAGGCGCTCGAGCAGGTGGGCCTCCGGGTGCAACCCGGGTCGCTCGTCTCCCGCCTGTCGGTGGCGCAGCAGCAGATGGTCGAGATGGCGCGGGCCCTGGTGCGGAACGCGCGCGTCCTCGCCCTCGACGAGCCCACCGCCACCCTCACCCCCCACGAGGTCGACCGCCTGTTCGAGCGGGTGGACCTCCTGCGCGAAGCCGGGACGGGGATCGTGTTCGTCTCGCACCGGCTGGACGAGGTGCGCCGGGTCGCCGACCGGATCACCGTGCTGCGCGACGGCGAGCGCGTGTGGACCGGGCCGGCGGCCGATCGCGACGACGCCGCCCTGGTGAGGGCCATGGTGGGACGCGACGTGGAGTACCCGCGCCAGCCGGCCGCCGGCCCACCGTCGGGGCCCCCGCTCCTGGAGGCCGAGGGACTCACGCGCGAGCCCGCCTTCCGGGACGTGTCGCTGAAGCTCCGCCGGGGCGAGATCGTGGGGCTGGCGGGCCTGGTGGGGGCCGGGCGCACCGAGGTCGCCCGGGTGCTGACCGGCGCCGAGCGGCCGGACCGAGGGCGGATGCGGCTGGACGGCGAGCCCTTCCGGCCCCGCTCGCCGGGCGACGCGCTCGGCCGGGGCGTCGTCTACTTCCCCGAGGACCGCAAGCGGGACGGCCTCGTGCCGCGCCTCACGGTGCGCGAGAACGTGACCCTCTCCGTGCTGCGCCGCTTCTCGCCCTTCGGGGTCGTGCGCCGCGGGGCGGAGGCGCGCGCCGCGCGCGCCGCGGTGGCGGAGGTGGACCTGCGCCCGCCCGAGATCGAGCGCCCCGCCCGCACCCTGTCGGGCGGCAACCAGCAGAAGGTCGTGGTGGCCCGCGGGCTCATGGCCGAGGCGGGCGTGCTCCTGTTCGACGAGCCCACCCGGGGCGTGGACATCGGGGCCAAGGCGGAGCTCCACCGGCAGATCCGGGCCCTGGCCGACGGGGGGCGCGCCGTCCTCGTGATCTCCTCCGAGCTTCCCGAGCTCCTCGCCCTGGCCGACCGGGTGGTGGTGCTGCGGGAAGGCCGCCTGACCGGGCGCATATCAGGCGACGCGATGACGGCCGAGCGCGTCATGGCGCTGGCCGTCGCGGGGTGAGCCGCTCGCGGTCGGGCTGGCTCGAGCGCTACGGCGTGGGGCTCGCCCTGGTGGCTCTGGTCCTCGTCGCCTCCATCGGGGTGCCCGGCTTCTTCTCGCGCGGCAACCTGACCACCGTCCTCCTGCACGTGTCGGTGAACGGCATCCTGGCCGTCGGCATGACCTTCGTCATCGTGACGGCCGGCATCGACCTGTCGGTGGGCTCGATCGTGGGGCTGGCCGGCGTCCTGGTGGCGGCCACCGTGACGGACGCCGGGCTCCTCTCCGCCCTCGGCCCGGGCGGCGCCACCGCCGTGGCGGTGGCGGTCGGGGTGGCCGTCGGGGCCGGCGTCGGGCTCGTCAACGGCGCGGCGGTCGCCTACCTGGGCGTGAACCCGTTCATGGTCACGCTGGCCACCATGACCATGGCGCGCGGGGCGGCTCGCCTGTTCACGGGGGGGGTGCCGATCGGCTTCCCGCCGCAGAGCGACCCGCACTTCGACCTCAAGGTGGCGGGCCTGGACGCCCTCCACGCCCTGGGCGGCGGGCGCCTCCCCGTCCCCGGCCTGCCGCGTGGCTTCCCGGTGCCGGCGCTGGTCATGCTCGCCCTGGTGGCCCTGGGGGGCTTCGTCCTCGCGCGCACCCGCTTCGGACGGCACGTGTACGCGGTGGGCGGGAACGAGGAGGCCTCCCGGCTGGCGGGCGTGCCGGTGCGGCGGGTCAAGCTGGGCGTGTACGCGATCTCGGGGGCGTGCGCGGGGCTGGCCGCCGTGCTCATGGTGGGGCAGCTGCGCTCGGGCGGCCCCGACGCCGGCCTCCTGTACGAGCTCAACGCGATCGCGGCTGCGGTCATCGGCGGCGCGTCCCTGTTCGGGGGGCTCGGCACGGCGTGGGGCGCGCTGGTCGGCGCCCTGCTCATCGGCGTCCTCAACAACTCGCTGGACCTGCTGGGGGTGCAGGCGTTCTGGCAGGAAATCTCGAAGGGCGGCATCATCCTGGCCGCCGTGCTGTTCGACGTGTGGACGAAGCGGGGGAGCGACGCGGGTGGATAGGCGAACGAGGCGGTCGGTGGCGAAGCGGGAGGCCAGCGGGTCGCAGGGGACGCGGCGTGCGGCGGCGCGAGGTACGGCGGCGCCGGGTCTCCGGGAGGCCGGCGTCGCCCTCGCCCTCGCCGCCGTGGCGGTCGCCTGGGCGCTGTTCCCCGCGCGCGCCGCGGCGCAGCAGCCCCCGGAGGCGCCGCCCCCCGCCCGCGACCTGGGCCAGCCCGTGTCCCGGTGGCTGGTCCGCATCCCGGTCCACGCGGACACGGGCCGGGCCGGGCTCCTGCGGGACTACCTGGCGCCGTCGGAGTCCGAGGCCGCCGTCCTCCCCGAGCCCGGAGACCCGGAGACCGGCCCGTGGGTCGAGGTGCGCACGGACTCCACCGGGGCGATCGACTTCAACCGGGAGTTCGAGGGCTCGACCGACCACACCGTCGCCTACACGCACGTCTATCTCTCCTCTCCCGAGGACCGGGACCTCCGTCTCCTGGTGTCCAGCGACGACGACGTCGAGGCGCTCGTCAACGGCCAGCGCGTGTGGGCGCACCCGGTGGCGCGCGGCCTCGCCTCGGGCACGGACACGGTGGACGTGCGGCTGGCCAAGGGCTGGAACACGCTGATGTTCAAGGTGCGCAACCGCACGGGCGGGTTCGGGCTGCGCGTCTTCCTGGTGCACGCCCCCGGCGGGCCGGGCCTGGGCGGGCTGCGCACGTCGGTGGGCCTGCCGCCCGGCATGACCGGTCACGCCTTCCCGTCGCGTGAGGTCGCGGTCGGGCCGGTGCGGGTGCGCGGCGGCCTCGTGTGGCGCGGGGGCGAGCTGCTGGCGCCCGTCACCCTGCCGGTCACGGCGTGGGGCCCCGACACGCTGCGCGACGCGCGGGTCCTGGTCCGGCAGGACGGCCGCGACCTGGCGGCGGACAGCTTCCCGGTCCTCGTGCCCGGCCGGCCGGACAGCCTGCGGGTGGAGATCCCGTTCGCGCGGCTCAGGCGCTCGGCGCTGGGCGACGACCGCATCGTGGGTCGGGCCGACTGGCGGGGAGGCTCGAGCGGGGTGGACGTGGGGGCGAGCCCCGCGCGGCTCCTTCGACTCGCGGGCGGGCGGATCGACCTCGGCTTCGGACCCATCGACGTGCACGGGCAGCACGTGGACCGGTTCGCGACCCGCGTGCAGGTGCCGCCGGCGCTGGGCGGGCGCCCGGTCGAGATCCTGGTCCGGGGACTGGGACCGAAAGCGACCTACGCCGTGAACGGGCACCCGCTCACCTGGTCGGACGGCACCGTGCCGCTGTGCTCGCCGTGCCGGACGGGCGACACGCTCGACCTCACGCTCGTCCCCGACCCGGACCGGCCCGTGTGGCTGGCCCCGCAGGTGCGGGTGGCCGAGCCGGGCTTCGCCGAGTACGAGGATGGCTACGGCTACGCCCGGCGGCTCACCGGCGAAGCACCGCCCATCGACCCGCCGGACCCGGTCGCGTGGCTGCGGGCCCTGGGACGGGACGGCCACGACTACGCGGACCTGCTCCAGGAGTACGCCGACGCCTACGCGCCCCTGTCGCGGCGCATCCGGGGCGACACGCTCTTCCTGGTCGGCAACTCGCACATCGACGCGGCGTGGCTGTGGCCGTGGACCGAGACCGAGGGGGTGATTCGTGACACGTGGCGCACGTCCCTCAAGCTGGCCGACATCTTTCCGGGCTACGTGTTCGCGGCCAGCGCGGCCGCCTACTACCGGGCCGTGGACCGGCTGGAGCCGACGCTGGGCGACTCGCTGCGCCGGGCCGTGAAGGACGGGAGCTGGTCCATCGTGGGAGGCTGGTGGCTGGAGCCGGACGTGAACCTCCCCTCGGGCGAGTCGCTGGTCCGGCAGGGCCTGTACGGCCAGCGCTGGTTCGAGACGCACTACGGCCGCCGGGCCACGGTGGCGTGGACGCCGGATTCGTTCGGCTATCCCTGGACCCTGCCCCAGATCCTGAAGGAGCAGGGCTTCGACGCTTTCGTGACCCAGAAGCTGCGCTGGAACGACTCCACCGACTTCCCGCACGACGCCTTCTGGTGGAAGGGCCCCGATGGGAGCCGGCTGTTCACCTACATCCCGTACGGTTACGACAGCCACCTGCGCCCGGGCGAGCTCATCGAGCACCGGCTGGCCGACCGGAAGAAGGCCGGGCTGCGGGACCAGGTCGTGCTGTACGGGGTCGGCGACCACGGCGGCGGGCCGACCATCGACATGCTGGAGCGGGCCGAGGACCTCCGCCGCGTGCCGACCTTCCCCACCATGGCCTACGCGAAGCCGGGGCCCGCGCTCGAGCGGGTGCGAGCCGAGCAGCCCGACTCGGCCTTCCCGACATGGCCGGACGAGCTCTACCTGGAGTACCACCGCGGCACCTACACCACGCAGGCGTGGATGAAGCGGCGGAACCGCCGCAGCGAGGCGCGCCTGCAGACGGCCGAGGCGCTGGCCGCGGTGGATACGGCCGCCTACCCGCGGACGGCGCTCGAGGGGGCGTGGCACCGGGTGCTGTTCAACCAGTTCCACGACCTCCTGCCCGGCTCCGGGATCCACGAGATCTACGTGCACGCCATGGCGCGCTACGACTCGGCGTGGGCCACTCTGGACTCGCTGGAGGCGCGCTCCATGGCCGACCTCGGCGCGCGCCTGGACACGCGCGGACGCGGGAGGGCCGTGGTGGTGTTCAACCCGCTGGGCTGGGCCCGGGGCGGCCGGGCGGCCGTGCCCCCCTCACCCGGCTCGGGAGGCGACACGACCTGGATCACGGTGGACAGCGTGCCGGCGCTCGGGGCCCGGGTGGTGCACCTGCCCGCCGACACGATGTCCCGGTCCGACCGCGGCCTCCCGGCGCCCGCCGCCGGGCCCGACTGGATCTCCAACGGCCGCCTGAGGGTCCAGGTGGACACCACCGACGGGGAGATCACGTCGATCCGCGACCTGGCCACGGGGCGGGAGGTGCTGGCCCCGGGGGAGCGCGGCAACGTGCTCCAGCTGTTCGACGATCAGCCGGCCCGGTGGGACGCCTGGAACGTGGTCGACTGGAAGCGCGAGCGGGACGTGACGAAGCTGACCGCTCTCTCGGTCCATGCCGACGCGCGCTCCGCCGAGGTTGGCATGACGCGCACCTGGGGGAGCTCGACCTTCCGCCAGGCCCTCGTCCTGCGGCGCGGGTCCCCCGCCCTGGAGGTTCGGAGCGACGTCGACTGGCACGAGACGCACAGGCTCCTCAAGGTGGCGTTCGCCCTCGGGGTCACGGCCGACTCGGCCACCTACGAGATCCCTTACGGCACCATCGGGCGCTCCGGCTCGCCGCGCACGCAGGCCGAGCGGGCCAAGTTCGAGGTGCCGGGGCAGCGCTGGGCCGACGTGTCGGGCGGCGGGTGGGGCGTGGCGCTCCTGGACCGCGACAAGTACGGCTTCGACTACCACGGGCACGTGCTGCGGATGAGCCTGCTGCGCTCACCGACCTGGCCCGACTCCCTGGCCGACCGGGGGCGGCAGCGTTTCCGGTTCGAGCTCTACCCGCACGAGGGCGACTGGAAGGCGGCCGCGGTCGAGCGCCGCGCGGCCGGCTACAACGTGCCGCTCGTGGCCGCCGCCGAGCCCTCGCACGCGGGTGCGCTGGGGCGGACGTTCTCGCTGGCCTCGGCCGCGCCCGGAAACGTGCACATCGCGTGGCTCAAGAAGGCCGAGGCCTCGGACGCGTACGTCCTGCGCCTGGTCGAGTGGCACGGAGAGCCCGCCGACGCGTCGGTCACACTGGACTGCCCGATCGCCTCGGCGCGGAAGACGAACCTCCTGGAGGACCCGGGCGAGGCGGTGCCGTTCAGCGGCCGCGCGGCCCGGCTCCGCCTTCGGCCCTACGAGATCGCGACCCTGCTCGTCTCCTGCGCGACGGGCCGCTGACCTCCCACGACCCCGGGCTCCCGGACCTCATCCGCGTCCGCGACCGGCTCTCCGGAGAAGCGGGCCAGGAGAACGGCCGCGGTCATGTCCCCGGTGACGTTGACCAGGGTCTTGAAGATGTCGGGGATCGTGTCGATCGCCCGGATGATCACCACCCCCTCGATCGGGATGCCCAGGGCCATGTAGGCGGGCAGCGAGGTGAGCCCCAGGTGGCTCGGGATCCCCGGCACGGCGACCGTCACGGGAAACAGGATCAGCACGAAGGTGAGGATCCCCGTGGGCCCGATCGGGATCCCGTACAGCCGGCCCAGGAACAGCGCCGTGAACAGGGTGGAGACCATCATGTTCACGCGGAACGTGGACACGGCGAGCGGGAGCGCGAAGCCGGAGATCGAGGGCGACATCCCCAGGCGCTCCTCCGCCCCCTCCATGAGCGCCGGCAGCGAGGCGAGGGAGGAACGGGTGCTCAGCCCCACGATCTGGGCCGGGAGCAGGGCACGGGCGAAGCGCCGCAGCGGCACGCGCGCCACCACGACCGCGATCCCGTAGAACACGAGCGTGAACGCCAGCAGCAGCCCCGACACGATCACGATGAAGTCGAGGAGCACCCGCGCCGCGCCCAGGCCCGACCCGGCGGCCATCTCGTAGGTGAGCACGAAGGCGCCCAGCGGCGTCAGGACCAGGATCCAGCGGATGAGCACGAAGGTGGCCTCGGAGATGCCCCGGAACACGGCGTCCAGAGCCGCGCGGCGCTCGGCGGAGATGTGCCGGACGGCCAGGGCGAACAGGACGGTGAACAGGATGAGCGGGAGCATCTTGCCGTCGGCCGCCGCCTCGAACACGTTCGAGGGCACGAGGCCCAGGACCCAGTCCGCGGCCCCCGGCGAGCCCGCCTGTGCCTGCCGCGCCAGGTCGGAAGCGCCCGCCGCCACCTGGCGGAAGTGCTCCAGGGTGGCGGGCGGGAACGAGAGGCGCGACACGATGGCGGGGCCGACGAAGGCCGTGAAGCCGGCGGCGGCCGACAGGAGAAGGAGGAGGATCGCGCACGCGCGCAGGCCCAGCCTGCCGACGCCCAGGCCCGGCCGATCCGCCGTGATCGTCACGAACAGCTGGGAGACGACCAGCGGGATGACCGTCATGCGCAGCGCGTTGATCCACAGGCCCCCGATCGGCTCCAGGATCGGGACGGCGCCGAGCAGGAGGCCGCTCCGCAGCCGGAAGGCCAGCGCGCCGAGTCCCAGGCCCGCCACGAGCCCGATGAGCGAGCTCGTCGTCAGGGACGGCATGTGGTATCGGTGCGACACTCTGGTGGGGGATTCCCGCATACGCTCCCGGCCCTCCCTCGGGTCGGATGGTCATCCTGCAATCCCTTGTGCGCCAGCACTCTGTGTGCAAGCCAACGGCGGCCCGGGCGTGTCTCTGCCGCGCGCGGAGCGCAGGTCGGTCGGGGGGCGATTCGCCCGACCGGGGACCTCAGAGGGGCAACCGACGTGCCGCGGAACCGCGGCCCGGGGAGGATGGGACGATGAGTGACTCGACGATCGGGCGGACGGTCCGAGCCTTCCTCCTCGTCGCGGCGGCGGCCGCGACGGCCGCCGGCTGCGCGGGCCGGAAGTCGGACGGGCGCCCGCAGGTGGGCGTGACCCTCCTGACCCAGGCCCACGTCTTCTACCAGGACCTCCAGAAGGGCCTCCAGGCACGGGCGGACAGCGACGGGATCGACCTGCACGTGGTGGCCGGGGAGTGGGACCTCTCCCGACAGACGAGCCAGGTCGAGAACTTCATCACCCGGAAGATGGACGCCATCGTGATCGCGCCCGTCAACTCGAGCGGGATCGTGAGCGCCGTGCAGGAGGCCAACGACGCCGGGATCCCGGTGTTCACGGTCGACATCGCGGCCGACGGCGGCCACGTGGTCTCCCACATCGCCAGCGACAACCGGCAGGGCGGCCGTCTGCTGGCCCGCTACCTGGCCGGGCGCCTGGGGGGACACGGGAACGTCGCCATCCTGGACCAGCCCACCGTGACCAGCGTCCAGGACCGGGTGGCGGGCTTCCGCGAGGGGCTCACCGGCTACCCCGACATCCACGTGGTGGCCGACCCCGCCGTCGAGCGCGGCCTGCGGGATGTGGCCAAGGACAAGACCGACAACCTCCTGGCCACCGGCAAGAAGATCGACGCCATCTTCGGCTCCAACGACGACTGCGCTCTCGGCGCGCTGGCCTCCGTGGAGGCGTCCGGCCGCACGGGCATCCTCATCGTCGGCTTCGACGCCACCCCCGAGGCCCGCAGCGCCATCGCCCGCGGCACCCCGCTGGTGGCCGACGCCGTCCAGCACCCGGCCGAGATCGGGCGCCGCGCCATCGACGTGATCGCCCGCCGGCTCCGCGGTGACAGCGTGCCGGCCCGCGTCGCCGTCCCGGTGGGCATCGTGACCCGCGACTCGCTGGCCGCCCGGGGCGGGGCCGCGGACGGCGGCGCGGCGGCGGGGAGCGGCGCGGCCGGAGGACGCCCGTGACGGGGCCCGGAGCGACGGGCGGGCGCGCGGCCCTGCTCGACATGGACGGCGTCCTGGTAGCCACCGAGGGGCTCAAGGAGCAGGCGCACCTCAGGGCCCTGGCGTCGTTCGGGTACGAGGGGACGCCGGGCCGGGCCCTGTACCGCTCGGTGATGGGACAGCCGCAGGACGCCGTGGAGCACGCCTACCTGGTGGAGGCCGGCCTCGAGGGGCGGGTGGCCGGGGCCCGCTACAGCGAGCGCTTCCGACGCGAGTACCAGGAGCTCCTCCACGAGCGCCTCGAGCTGGTGCCCGGCGCCCGGGCGCTCCTGGTGCGGCTGTCGGAGGAGGGCTGGAGGCTGGCGCTGGTGAGCTCCAGCCTGCGATGGATGGTGGAGCTGGTGCTGGCGCGGGCCGGCCTCGCCTCCTTCTTCGAGGCGGTCGTCACCGGGGACGACGTGGAGCACGAGAAACCGGCACCCGATCCCTACCGGGCCGCGTTCCGGGCGCTCGAGGGGCCCGAGCACCTCCGGGCGGTCGTGCTCGAGGACACGGGAGCCGGGATCGCCTCGGGCCGGGCCGCGGGCTTTCCGGTGATCGCGCTCCGGCACGGCTGGAACGAGGAGCTCGACCTGTCCGGCGCCGGCCGCGTCCTCACCAGCCTCGAGGACACCGGCGCCGTGGTCGGCGCCCTCGAGGCCGCGCTGGAGGCCGGTCCGGCGTAGGCTCGCACCCGCGCGGCCCGCACCCACGGCGGCGGGCCGGACCGGGGAGCCGCGCTAGGCCGGCACCGCGGCTCCCAGCCGGTCCTTCACCGACCTCCCCTCCCTCAGCACCAGCTCGATGACGTCCGGGTCCGCCAGGCCGGCGGGGTCGGCCAGCGGGTCCACGCTGGTCACCACCACGTCGGCCCGCTTGCCGGGCTCGAGCGTGCCGATCTCGTCCTGGAGCCCCAGGCAGCGCGCCGCGTCGCCCGTGGTCGCGACCAGGGCCTCCATGGGGGAGAGCCCGGCGAGCTCGACCATGAGGCCGATCTCCCGCAGGTTCGTGCCGTGCGGGGCGACGCCGCAGTCGGTCCCCATGGCGATGCGGACCCCGGCCCGGTGGGCGCGGGCGATGCTCTCCCCGTGCGCCTCGACCACCTCGCGGGCCTTGCGCACCGCCCACTCGGGCACCGTGCCCTTCGACTCGGCCGCCTCCAGGGCCCCGAGCGGGGCGACCAGGGTGGGCACCAGCCAGGTGCCGTGCTCGAGCATGAGCTCGATCGCCTCGTCGTCCAGGTAGATCCCGTGCTCGATGGAGCGGATGCCGGCGCGGACGGCGTTCTTGATCCCCTCGGCGCCCTGGGCGTGGGCCATGACTGGCACGCCGCCCCGGAATCCGCCCTCCTGCACCATGACCTCGAGCTCCTCCTGCGTGAACTGCGTGAACCGGGGATGATCGGTGGGGCTCATGACCCCGCCCGTGGAGCACACCTTGACCCAGTCCGCCCCGGCGCGGAGCACCTCGCGCACCTTCCTCCGCACCCCCTCGATCCCGTCGCAGATGGGGTCCGGCCGGCCCGGCGTCTCGGGCAGCAGCTCGAGGCTCTGGCCGGAGGGGAGCCAGAAGTCCAGGTGACCGCCCGTGGTCGTGAGGGCCGTGATGCTGATCTGCATGCGCGGCCCCTCCACCAGCCCCCGCTCGACCGCCGTCCTGACGCCCAGGTCGGCCCCGCCCGCGTCGCGCACGGTGGTGACCCCGGCGTCGAGGGTCTTCCGCATGTAGTCGATGGCCTGGTAGTAGGTGAGCGAGTAGGGCGTGGCCAGGAGCCGCATCAGGTCGTCCACCTCGAACATCAGGTGGACGTGACAGTCGATGAACCCCGGCACGATCCAGCCTCCGCCCGCGTCGATCTCGCGCACCTCCTCGCCCGAGGCGGAGGCCCGCACCGCGGAGGCCGGGCCGCAGGCCACGATGCGGCCGTCCTCGACCAGGAGGGCGGCGTCCGGCACGGGCCCGGTTCCGGTGCCGTCGATGAGGGTTCCGTGGTGGATCAGGGTGAGGGCCATGCTCGTCCGCCTCCGGTCCGGCTGGGATTCCGTCGGTCCACGCGGGTCGCGGGCCGTTTTGCACGGTAGCCGTGCCGGAGGGGCCCCGAAAGCCGCCCGGGCCGGCCCGGGGCGATCTATCGAAGCCTCGTCGCCCGCCTTAGCTTGACCAGTCCCGATTCCACCCTGAGGAGCGACCGCCATGCGTGCCACCCGTTCCGTCTCCGTCCGTGCCCTGTCCGCAGCTGTCGCGGCCCTGGCGGCCGTCACCCTGGCGCGGCCCGCCCCGGCCGCCGCCCAGGAGTTGGGCCGACAGGAGCTCTCCGGCCTCCACTTCCGCTACATCGGCGTGGTCGGCAACCGCGTGGACGTGGCGGTGGGCGTTCCCGGACAGCCCCGGGTCTACTACGCGGGGGCGGCGGCGGGCGGCATCTGGAAGACGACGGACGGCGGGTCGAAGTGGCGGCCCGTGTTCGACAGCGCCGGGGTGCCCTCGGTGGGCGACCTGGCGGTGGCGCCCTCGGCCCCCAACGTGGTGTGGGCCGGGACCGGCGAGCCGTTCATACGCTCCAACATCTCGATCGGCGACGGGGTGTGGAAGTCCACCGACGGTGGCGAGACCTGGGCCCACATGGGCCTCGACGCCACCGGCCGCATCTCCCGCATCGTCATCGACCCGCAGGACCCGGACGTCGTGTACGTGGCCGCCCTCGGCAACACGTACGTCCCTCAGACGGAGCGCGGGATCTACCGGACGACCGACGGCGGCGAGACGTGGCGGAAGGTCCTGTTCGTCAACGACTCGACCGGCGCCTCCGACCTCATCATGGACCCGCACAACCCGGACGTCCTGTTCGCCGGCACGTGGCAGATCGAAGTCCACACCTGGGGACGGGTGAGCGGCGGAGCCGGGAGCGGGATCTGGATGACGCGCGACGGGGGCGACCACTGGACCCGGCTCGAAGGGCACGGCCTCCCGGACGGTCCGATCGGCAAGATCGGCCTGTGCAACACGCCCGCGAGCTCCGACCGGATCTACGCCCTCATCGAGACCTCGGACGGCGTACCGTGGAGGGGGAAGACGAGCGAGGGCGAGCTGTGGCGCTCCGAGGACGGCGGGTACGACTGGACGCTGGTCAACCACGACCAGAACCTGGCCGGACGGCAGGCCTACTACACGCGCTGCACGGTCACGCCCGACGATCCGGATGAGGCCTACTTCATCTCGGCCGATTGGGTGCAGACCCTGGACGGCGGAGAGCACGTCAAGACGCTGGAAGGCCAGCGGGTGCCCAACTGGGACCACCACAACATGTGGATCGACCCGACGGACGGGAACCGCATGGTGGCGGCGGGAGACGGCGGCGTGTCGATCTCCCACGACCGCGGCAAGACCTGGTTCCGGGTGCAGCTCCCCGTGAGCCAGCTCTACCACGTGACCGTGGACAACCAGGTCCCCTACTGGGTCTACACCAACCGCCAGGACGGACCCTCGATGATGGGGCCCTCGAACAGCCGGCTGGGACCGGGCTACGCGGCGCAGGGCGCGGGGGGCATCCCGAGGGGGATGTGGCACGAGCTCGGCGGCGGCGAGAGCGGGTTCGCCACGCCGGACACGATGGCGCCCGGGATCGCGTGGTCCACGACCTCGGGCTACGGGCCCGTGAACGGGATCGTGGTGCGCTACGACGACAGGACCCGCCAGTACCGGAACGTCGAGGTGTGGCCGATGAGCATCATCGGCCACCCGGCGAACGACGCGAAGTACCGGTGGCAGTGGACCTTCCCGCTCAAGATCAGCCCCCACGACCACAACACCGTGTACGTGGGGAGCCAGTACGTGATGCGGACCACCGACGGCGGCCAGAGCTGGGAGCGCATCAGCCCCGACCTCACCACCGACGACTCCACCAGGATGGGGATCTCGGGCGGCCTCACCCCCGACAACATCCAGGTGGAGACGTGCTGCGTCGTGTACGCGATCGACGAGTCACCGGTCGAGGCGGGGGTGATCTGGGCCGGGACGAACGACGGCCTCGTCCAGGTGACGCGGGACGGCGGCAAGACGTGGACGAACGTCACCAGGAACCTCCCGGGCCTGCCGCCCCTGGGCGTGGTCCGGAACATCGACGCTTCGAGGTACGACTCGGCCAGGGCGTACGTGACGATCGACCGCCACCAGATGGGCGACTTCGCGCCGTACGTGTACAGGACCTCGGACTTCGGGCGGCACTGGACGAAGATCACCCGCGGCGTGCCGGAGACTCCGCTGTCCTTCGCCCGCAACGTGCGCGAGGACCCCGTCCGGCCCGGACTCCTCTACCTGGGCACCGAGAACGCGCTCTACTTCTCCATGGACGACGGGGGGCACTGGCAGTCGCTGATGACCGACCTCCCCCCGGCGCCCATGTACTGGCTCACCGTGCAACCCCACTTCCAGGACCTGGTGGTGGGCACCTATGGGCGCGGCATCTGGATCCTGGACGACGTGACGCCCCTGCAGCAGCTCACGCCGAAGGTGGCGGCCGAGCCCGCGCACCTGTTCGCGCCGCGCGAGGCGTGGCGGTTCCACGACATCACGGCGCCCAACGCCATGTTCGACGACCCGTCGGCGGGTGACAATCCGCCCTACGGGGCCTCGATCTCCTACTGGCTGAAGGGCGCGCCGTCGGACGGCGACAGCCTGAAGCTCGTCATCACGGACGGCGCCGGTGACACGGTCCGCACCCTGTCCGGCCCCGCGAAGGCGGGGATCAACCGGGTATGGTGGGACCTGGCGACCGAAAAGACCATGGAGATCCGGCGTCGGGTGCCGCCCGAGAACGCGACGTGGATGGACCTGGGCAAGAAGGGATGGTTCGCCATGCCGTGGGGCCGGCAGTTCGCGATCCTGTCGCCGCCGGGCACCTACACGGTCACCCTGGAGGCGGACGGCAAGAGCTTCAGCCAGCCGCTCACGGTCCGCAAGGATCCCCACTCCGAGGGGAGCCCGAAGGACATCGACGCCCAGGTCACCATGCTCCGCTCCCTGTACGCGGACATGAACCGGGTGGCGAGCATGACCAACCGGATCGAGTGGATGCGGCGCCAGCTCGCCAACCTGAGGCCGGTGCTGGAGAGCGCCGAAGCCGACGACCTGATCGCGGCCGGCGACTCCCTGGAGTCGAGGCTCCGCGACGTGGAGGGAGAGCTCATCCAGCTCAAGCTCACCGGTACGGGACAGGACGACGTGCGCTGGCCCGCGCGCCTGGCCGGTAGGGTGTCGTGGCTGGCCGGGGAGGTCGCCTCCAACGACTTCCCGCCCACCGACCAGGCCCGGGAGGTCCAGGGGATCCTCGAGCAGAGGATCGAGGGCGTGAGCCAGGAGCTGGAGACGGCCCTGGCGCAGAACCTCCCGCCCTTCAACCAGGAGCTGGCCCGCCGCGGCCTGGGTGGAGTCGTGAGCCAGCTACCCTAGGCTCGAGCCAGCCGCCCCGGCAGACAGGTCGGCCGGCTAGTCCCGGAGCCTGGCGATGGGCGACGTGACCAGCGACGCGCCGGCCGCCAGCCGCGACTCGACCTCGCTGGCCGGCATGGGCTCGGCCAGCAGGTAGCCCTGCACGAGCGCGCAGCCCGAGCGGCGCAGGTGCTCGAGCTGCGCCGCCGTGTCCACACCCTCGGCCACCGACACCATGCCCAGGTTGCGGGACAGCTCGAGGACGGTCTCCAGGATCGTGGCCCCGTCCGCCCCCCAGGTGGCCGCCCGCACGAAGGTCGCGTCGATCTTGAGGACGTCGAGCGGATACTGCCCCAGGTAGGCGAGCGACGAGTACCCGGTGCCGAAGTCGTCGACGCACAGCCGGATCCCCCGTGAGCGGAGCGCGTCCACGATGCCGATCGCGTCCTCGGAGCGGTGGAGGAGGGTGCGCTCGGTGATCTCCAGCACGAGGCTGCGCGGCTCGACCCCGGTGCGGGCCAGGATCCCCTCGATCCGGCGCAGCAGCTCCGGATGGGTCAGCTCCTCCACCGACAGGTTGACGTGGACGTGCAGCTGCGCCGAGGTCGGGTGACGCTCGCGCCACGCGGCCAGGCGGCCGAGCGCCTCCTCCAGGACCCACCAGCCGATCTGCGGGAGGATGCGGGCCTCTCGGGCCACGTTCAGGAACGCGGCCGGAGCGAGGAGCCCCCTGCGGGGATGGCGCCAGCGGAGCAGCGCCTCGACCGCCACCACCCCCAGGTCCGCCACCCGTGCGATGGGCTGGAAGAAGAGCTCGAATTCCCCCTCGGCGAGCGCGCGCCGCAGGTCGCCCGCCATCTCGAGCGCGCTCACCGCGTGCTCCCGGATGCCGGGGCCGAAGATGGTGATCCGCTCGCGCGTCTGGCCCTTGGCCCGGCTGGCGGCGGCCTGGGCATCGCGCAGCAGCTCGGCGGGGTCGTCGTAGTCGGGTCGCGACACCGCGATCCCGACCGAGCCGCTCGGGAACACGGCCCGGTCGCGGAGGGTGAGCGGCGGTTCCAGCTCCGCCAGGATGCGCAGGGCCACGTCCCGGGCCTCGCCCGCCCCCGCCACCCGCTCCGTGAGCACCCCGAATCGGTCGTCGTCGATTCGGGCCACGGTGTCGTCGCCTCGAACGACGCGCTGCAGGCGGCTGCCGACGTTGGCGAGGAGCTCGTCCCCGGCCTCGCGTCCGAACGCCTCGTTCACCTGGTGGAAGTCGTCCAGGTCCAGGCACAGGACCCCGAAGCGCTCCCCCGAGCGCTGCACCCGGGAGCCGGCCAGCCGGATGCGGTCCAGGAGGAGAGCTCGGTTGGCCAGGCCGGTGACCTCGTCGTAGAAGGCGCGACGCGCCAGCTCCGCCTGCATCTGGCGCTGGTAGCGGATGTCCCGGGCCAGGAGCGCCGTGCCCACCCGGAACCCGTTGGGATCGCGCAGCCCGCAGGCGGACAGGCTGACGGGCACGGTCTGGCCGTCCCGGCCCACGAGCTCCGCCTCCTCGTTGGTGATGCGGTCCCGTTCGAGGGCGTTGCCGAGGGTGAGCTTCGAGACCTCCGAGGCGGCCAGCTCTGATATCGGCCTCCCGGCGAGCTCCTCGGGGCTCGCACCGACCAGCAGACACAGGGCGGGGTTGGCGAACCGGACGAGGCCCTCATGGTCGCACAGCGCCACCAGCTCCGAGGTGGCGCGCACCAGCTGCTCCGCGGCGAGCGCCGGAGAGAAGTCCGTCAGGCGATGACGCCAGATGGCCCACGCCGCAATGAGCGCGAACCCGGCCACCGCCTCCCAGCCGGCGGGATGCACCGGCAACCCGTAGGCGGGCAGGAAGTCGATGAGCGCGAGGTCCCCGACGAGGAAGGCCAGGAGGAAGGCGCGGGCACGGTGGCGCGCCGTCCCCGGCGGCGACCTCCTCCACGCCCACCAGAGCTCCACGAGCGTGAGCAGGAGCAGGGCCACGAACGGGACCGTGAACAGGAGGCTCCAGCGGCCGAGGACCGGATAGGGTCCCCAGGCCCAGTCGCGGACTCCCGAGAGGAACAGGCTCGATCCGACCAGAGCCGACGCGCAGGCCGCGAAGTACAGCCATGCGGCCCACACCATCGCGGAGCGGCGCTCCTCCAGGTCGAGGACCCGCACGGCGAAGTGGTACGTGGCCGGCGCCAGGAAGGGAATGCCCAGGATGGCGAGTCGCGCCCAGGCGAGCGCGGTCGACGCGTCAGCGGCCAGGTACATCCAGGAGATGGCGAACATCCACCAGGCAGCGACGACCGTGAACAGGGCGAAGGCGCGGCTCTCCCGGGAGCGGTGCTCCCGGACCAGCGTGAAGGTGCCCACGCCCAGCAGGAGGGCGGACACCATGAAGGTGGGTATGGCGGCGGGCCGCGCCACGTACGCGCCGGTGTTCAACAGCGTGTCTCCCATCGAGCCTCCTCCCGTGCCGGGCGCGGCCCGCGCCGACGACGTCTCCCCTGTACCGGAGCGGAGGGCAAGCAGCATACCGGGAGTCGCCGGGCTGGCGACTGGGCGGCAAGACATTGATCCACATGACGTTAGCAAGCGCATCGGCATGGCGGGACGGTGGCGCTCGCGCCACGGCTCGGGGTGACTTCTGTTCAGAACGTTGAAACGATTGCCGAGCGTTGACCCGTAGGTCTCTCGGCGGCAGAATGAGCCCGCCCCGAAACGTGGACCCCTTCGCGGAGACTCCGTCATGACCAGCCGTCCAGCCCGGACCCTCGCGGCGCTGTGCGTCGCCGCCGCCCTCGTCCTCCCGCCGCGGGCCCGTGCCCAGGAGGTGGCCGGCGCCCCCAGCTTCCGGCAGGTGCTAGGCCTGCGCTCGGTCGGAGGGGTGGCCATCGCGCCCGACGGGTCGGCCGTCGCCTACGAGGTCCGGGGCGCCGACTGGGACGCGAACCGGTACGACACGGAGATCTGGCTCGTGCGGCCGGGCGCGGCGCCCTTCCAGCTCACGCGCACGGCGAAGGGGAGCTCCACGAGCCCCTCCTGGTCCCCGGACGGGAAGTGGCTGGCGTTCCTCTCCTCCCGGGACGAGGGCAAGACGCAGGTGTGGCTCATCCGGCCCGACGGCGGCGAGGCGCGGCCGCTCACCGACGTGGCCGAAGGCGCGCGTTCCTTCGCGTGGAGCCCCGACGGCGCGAGCCTGGCCGTATCGATCCAGGAGCCCCAGAGCGCCGCCATGAAGGCGCGGAAGAAGGACTACGGGGAGTGGAGGGTCGAGAGCGAGAACGCCCCGCCCGTCCACCTGTGGGTGATGGACCTGTCGAAGGCCCTCGCGACCGGGGACGGGGCCAAGCTGCCAGCCGACTCGGCGGGATCCGGGACCTCCTCCGCTCCGGCCGACGGCTCCGGGTCGGCCTTCCGAGCCCTCACCCCGGGCGCCCCCTACACGGTGGTCGGCTTCCGCTGGTCGCCCGACGGGTCCCGGATCGCGTTCAGCCACCAGCCCGACGGCCGGGTGCCGTCCTTTACGCACCGCGACCTGTCGGTGGTCGACGTGGCCACGGACTCGATCCGTACGCTGGTGGACGGGCCGGGCCCGGACGCCGGACCCGTGTGGTCCCCGGACGGGCGCTGGATCGCTTTCTCCACGGGCGCCGGGGACACCGCCTATTACGCCACGGACGAGATCGCGAAGGTCCGGGCCTCGGGCGGGAAGCCCGAGCTCCTCACCGGCGCCTATGACGCGAACGCCGACCCGGTGGCGTGGCTCCCGGATGGGCTCATCGTTCAGGGATGGCGGCAGGGGCAGACGGTGCTCTACAAGATGGACGCCGACTCGAAGAAGATGACCGAGCTCACGGACACGCCTCGGGCCTTCCGCTCGGTGGATTACACGCGCGACGCCCGGTTCGCGGCATTCGTGGGAGCCACTCCGACCGAGATGTCGGAAGTCTACCTCACGTCGGCCAGCGACTGGAGGCCGCGCAAGCTCACGGACATGACGGCCCAGGTGGCCGGATGGCCGATCGGCACCGAGCGGGACATCACCTGGAAGAGCAAGGACGGAGCGGTCGTGCACGGTGTGCTCATCACGCCGCCGGGATTCGACTCCACCCGCCGTCACCCGCTCGTGGTGCGCATCCATGGCGGGCCCACCGGCATCGACCTGCCCATCCTCTCCAGCCAGGTCGAATCGTACGTGTATCCCCTCACCCAGTGGCTCGCCCGGGGCGCGGTCGTGCTCATGCCCAACTACCGCGGCTCCCTGGGCTACGGGCAGGCGTTCGAGAAGCTGAACGTGGGCAACCTGGGCGTGGGCGACGCGTGGGACGTGATGTCGGGGGTGCAGGGCCTCATCGACCGCGGGATCGCCGATCCGGACAGCATGGTGGCCATGGGCTGGAGCGAGGGCGGCTACATCTCGGCCTTCCTCACCACGACCACCCACCGCTTCAAGGCCATCTCGGTGGGCGCGGGGATCTCCGACTGGATGACCTACTACGTGAACACCGACATCCACCCGTTCACGATCTCCTACCTGGGCGGAACGCCCTGGGACCTGCCGAAGGTGTACGCGAGGACCTCCCCGATCACGTACATCAAGCAGGCCTCGACCCCGACCCTCATCCAGCACGACGACGGCGACCCCCGGGTGCCGCCGCCCAACGGGTTCGAGCTCTACCAGGGGCTCAGGGACGTGGGCGTGCCGGTGAAGTTCGTCCTCTACCACGCCGACAGCCACGGCGTCCCGACCCCGAAGCAGCGCCTGGCGGCGACGTGGCACAACTGGGCCTGGGTGGCCAAGTGGATGTACGGGGAGGACGTGAAGCTGCCCTTCCCCGAGGGGGGCTGACCGCACGAGGTCGGTGCGCTCCGGGTCGCGGTGGACGAAACCGGGGGCGAGGGCGGATCGTAGGGGTCGGTGTCCAGCCGCCCCGGTGCGGCGGCCTACCGGCTGGGCCGGAGCCTCGTGGCCATGCGGGCCGCCACCGTGGCGGCGAGCGTGACGTCGCGCTTCGATGGATTCGCCGAGCGCGACCCCGTCTCAGGGCCCGCCGGCGGAATGCCTTCCCACCGCCCGGAAGGGACCCTCAGGAACCATCCGAACCGTCACCGCCTCCAGCCCGGCGCACACGAAGGCCCACTGGAGCCGCATCTGGTCGGCCACGGGGACGGAACGGAGGTCGGTGGGGTCCGCGTCGCGCGCAGCGCCCAGGAATAGCGGCACCTCGGACACCAGCGTGAGGGGATCACCGCCCAGGGCGCGGATCGTCTCCATCGAGCTCGGCCGGAAGCGGGCGGCCGTAGCCGGGTCGCCCGCCGCCAGGAAGTGCTCGCGCATGGACGCGTGGTTGGGACGGGTGGCGAAACCGGGCGCCAGCCGGTGAAAGCCCTTCTCCCCGGCCCGCTCGACATCGTGCAGCGCGTAGCCGGCGTGCGCCGCCGACGCCCGGCAGCGCTCCATGAGCCGGCCCAGCTCCGGCCGGCCGCGCCAACCCGGCTCCACCAGGTACCAGGGCCCTCCCGCCACCGACATCCCGTGCAGGGAGGCGTGCAGGGAGAAGGACCCCGCTTCCCTCCACCAGCCCCGCGCGGCCCGGTTCTCGGGGCGAGCCCCTTGGTCGTCGTCGCGGACCGGGAAGCCGAACTCGACGTCGTCGCCGGGGAGCTCCCGGACGACGTGAAGCCGGTAGAGGACGGGGTCGTAGGCCTCCGGACCATCGCCGAGCGCTCCCGGCCCGGTGGGGCCGGAAGGGCGCTGCCACGCCGCGTTGGCGGCCTCTCCGTCCGGGTTGAGGTGCGGCAGGATCCACCACTCCGCCGCCGTGAGGAGCGGGTCCTCGGCCGGCAGCTCGGCCAGGTGCGCCGCCAGCCGCCGGAGGAGCCGGGGGCCGACCGGCTCGTCCGCGTGGCAGCCGGCCACGAGGCTCACGCGATGCGATCCCGAGCCCCCCCGGAAGGCCCGGACCGGGCGGCCCTCCCGCGAGCGCCCGATGATCGCGCCCTCGTCCGGGCCCACCGGCTCGCAGGCCAGGATCTCCTCGAACCGGCCTTCGAGGGCGTCGTAGCCGGGCGCGCGCGGCGCGCTCACGGTCCGCGCTGCAAGCTCGCCGTCACGCCGGTCCGTCCACGGCTCGCGCCGCGCCGGAGTCGCCGGTGCCGCCGCCGGCGGTCCGTCCCTCTCCCTCCCCCTGCGGCACGAGCTCCAGGCGCGCGACGGCCGCCTCCCGCACGCTCGCCTCCGACCAGGGGATCGGCACGCCCGTCCCCCCCAGCCAGTGCGGCAGGAGGTCGTCGTAGTGGGGCGAGAGGGGGTTCCCCGACTGCCCTCCCGGGAGGCAGAAGCGCGCCTCCTCCCAGTCACCCAGCGGGATGACCACGCGCAGGGATGGCACCGCCGAGGCAGGCGCGAGCGGGTCCTCCGGGAGCGCGGCGCACTGGGCAACCGTATGCGCGTCGCCTCCGACGCATAGAGGTCCGCGGTCGAAGACCCGGCCCAGGGGACCCACCTGGCCCAGAGGATGATGGAGCCACGCCGGCCGGACGCGTCCCCACGCCCAGTTCGCCGGATCCGGGCCGGCCTCGCGCCGAAGCCGGCCAACGGCGTCGCGCAGGGCCCCGGCCACCGCCTCCGTCCATGGCCGTTCGAGCCACCCCTCGGCCCGCTCCCGCAGGAGCCGGGTGAGCAGCGCGTGGCCCTTGCGCCCGAAGAAGCTGCGTGGCGTGAGGACGTGGAAGCCCCGGCCCAGGGCCCAGCTCGACGCGTGGGGCGCCCGGGAGCGCACCAGGCGGCCGACCAACCCGGCCACGACGAGCTCGTAGACCGACGCGGCCGGCGAGTCGGCCGTGACCCGCCCGTCCCAGCCGCGCAGGAGCTCGAGACCCAGGTCCAGGTCGGGGTCGTCGGCCGGCGGCGCCGTGGACGTCCCGGCCTCGCCCTCCTGTGCGGCGCCGGCCACCAGCGCGAGCACGTCGTCACGCAGGTCCCGCCACGGCACGCAAGTCACGTCGAGCTGCAGGCGCAGGCTCGCCTCCACGTCCCAGTCCGTACGGCCCCCGAGCACCTCCTCGATCCGGGCGGCCCGGTAGCCGTCGATCCAGTCGGCTCCCAGCCACGGGGCACCCGGTCCGTCTTCGGCCGGCTTGTTGTTGGCCGAGACCAGGTACCCGGATTCCGGGTCCTCGCGCGCGGGCATGGCCTCGAACGGGACGTGCTCGTCCTCCCAGCCCGCGGCCGGATCCCAGCCCGGCGCCGGCAGCGTGCCCCGACCCCGGAGCCGCGTCGGCGCCTCGCCCACCAGCCGCCAGCCGATCGTCCCCGCCGTGTCGGCGGCCACGACGCTGAGGGACACGGTGGGCCAGTGACGGAAGAGCTCGCCCAGCTCCCCGACGGTGTGGGCCCGGTGGGCCAGCAGGAAGCCCTCCAGGGGCCGCGGCTCGAGCCACGTGGCCCGAAGCGCGAGGGCCGGCCCTCCGGCCGGCGCCCCGATCTCCGGGTCCGGACGCGTGCCCGCGTCGCCCGGTGCCCGGGCTTCCCCGCTTTCCAATCCGGTGAGATCGGTCCCGCGCAGGGCCGAGCCCACCACCGGACCGTGGGGCGTTTCGATCACCTCCTCCTCGACCGGCTCGCCACCCTTCACCCGGATCGTCTCGGACCAGCGCCGGCATGGCTCCCATCCGTCCCCGCGGCGCGCCCTGTCTCCGTCGATCCACTCGACGAAGAAATCCGTGTTGTCCACGAGGCCGGCCGTCACGCCCCAGGCCACGTGCCCATTGTGGGCGGATAGGAAAGCCGGCATGCCCAGGAAGGCGGCGCCCGCCGCCTCCCACGTGGGCGTGCGCACGTGGGCCAGGTGCCAGTGCGGCGGGAGTTGGGGCGCCAGGTGCGGATCGTTGGCAAGCAGCGCGCGGCCGGAGGCGGTCCGCGAGGCCGACAGTGCCCACGCGTTGGAGGCCCCGGCCAGCCCCACTCGCCGCGCGAGCGCTTCCAGGTCCTGCTCGACCCGGTCCAGCACCGCCCGGAGCGGCGCCCGGCCCGTCTCCTGGAGAGGAAGCCAGTCGGGATAGGGCCCCGACAGGTCGCGAACGGCCGCCGGCCCATCGTCCAGCAGCATGCGCAGGCGGACGAGCTCGGTGTCCCAGTTGGCCGGCAGGACGAAGCTCACCAGGCGGTGCATGGCGACGGCGTCGGCCGGCTCCCACGGGGTCGGGTCGATCCGCAGGAGCGCGTGCCCGTGGGGTCGGCGAGGCAGCCCGCCCTCGAACGCCGCCCGCACCCCCCGGCAGTACGACTCCAGGGCGACCCGGACCTCGGGCCGCGAAGCTTCGAGCTGGGCCGTCGCGCCGCGCCGGAATCCAATGCGGCGCGCCAGCCGGTCGATCGGCAGGCCCTCCTCGCCGATGGCCTCGGCGACCGTCCCCCGCACCGTGCGCAGCAGCAGCTCGAGCTGGAACGGGCGGTCCTGCGCCTGCACGAAGCCGAGCGCGAAGGCGGCATCCTCGTCGGACCCGGCGGTGATGTGGGGAATCCCGTGGCCGTCGCGCCGCACGCACAGCGGTCCGCTCAGGCCCGGAACCCGCAGCGATCCGGAGGTCCGCGGGAGCCGCCGACCGAGCAGGATGCGGAACAGCGTTCGGGTGAGGTTCACGTCATGCGTCCCGGGGGTGCGCCGTGCGCGTCGCGGCCCGAATCTCGGGACCCGGTGGGCACCCTGTCAACGAGCCCGACGTCTCGATGGGCGGCCATCCCGCCCGTCGCGGGTCCGGTGTACGTTGGGAGCCGACACCGTCGTTTCGCCGGACGCGCTCGCCCGCGACGACCGGGCCTCGAACCGCGACCAGGGACGCTTCCATGCTCGCCCTCGCCCTCCAGAGCCTGACCGAGTACGTCGGGACCACCCTGCGGTCCATCCACTTCGGCGAAGTCGTGCGGAGCGTGCGGGACTTCGTGTTCGAGCACCCGGTGGAGGCGGGCCTCGTCGTGGTCGGATTCTTCGTCCTCGTCCGACTCATGACTCCTCGCCGCTGAAGCGCCCCCCCCGTGTCCGCGGACCCGCGGACCGGGCGACAGCGGCGTCACGAGCGCCCCTGGGGTCCGGCCGCCAGGTGATGGCGGATGAGCGGGCGGGTACCGGGCTCCAGGTTCTCCTGGGCCCGCGCCTCGGCGGCCTGGTCCAGGGCCGTGACGCGGGCGTGCTGGCGCAGGTGCTCCGCCCACGACTGGACCAGGAAGATCTCCACGTAACGGTCCGGATCCGAGGAGTCCGCGAACAGGTCCCAGTAGTACGCGCCGCTCCGGCGCCGACGGCGACCCACGTCCGCCATGGCGGCCTCGAACGCCGGGTGGCCGCCGGGCATCACCCGGTACTCGACGGTGACCAGCACCGGCCCCCGGTCGTGCTCGACCTCGTCGGAGAGGATGGGAGCCGGCCAGTGCCGGGTGGGCGACAGGTCGAGCCCCTCTGTCTCCCGGATGCGGAAGCGGCCGCCGGCCACCGCGCCGAGGATCACCACGGCACCGGCGGCGGCCAGCGTGCCGGGTAGACCCACCGGACCCGCCACGGCACCCCACAGGATGCTGCCCGCCGTCGTGCCCCCGAAGAAGACCAGCACGTAGAGCGACATGCCCCGGGCCCGGACCCAGGAGGGGAGGACGGTCTGCGCGGCGGTGTTGAAGCCCGACAGGAGGTTGAGCCACGCCCCCCCCGCCGCGAACACGATCACCAGGAACAGGGCCAGGTCCCGCACCTGGCCCACCGCCGCCAGGCACAGCCCGAAGGCCACGATGGACACGCTCACGACCCGGTCCAGCGACAGCCGCTTCCGGAGGGGACCGAGGACCACGGCGCCCGACACCGCCCCGATCCCGAACGCGGTCACGACCAGGCCGAACCCCCCGGCCGAGAGCCCCAACCTCTGACGGGCCACCAGCGGGAGGAGCGCCCACAGCGCGCTGCCGGCGAACACGAACAGGCCCACCCGGACCAGGACCGAGACCATCTGCGGGGTGTGCCGCACGTAGCGGACGCCCGTCCGCACCGCCCCGGGGAACGGCTCCCGGGGGAGCTCCCGGCTCTCCTCGGGCCGCCTCCAGCGCCCGAGCACGCCGACCAGCCCCAGGTAGGAAGCCGCATTGGCCAGGAACGCCACCCCGGCGCCGGCCGTGGCGACCAGCACGCCGCCCAGCGCCGGGCCCACGGCGCGCGCGATGTTGACGCCCACGCTGGTCGACACGATGGCCGACGGCAGCTCCTCGCGCGGAACGAGCTCGGGGAGGACGGCGTTCCACGCGGGCTGGTTGACGGCGGCGCCGAACCCCAGCAGGAGCGTGAACAGGAGGAGGCTCCACGGAGTAATCCATCCCGCCACGGTGAGCCCACCCAGCGCGCCGGCGGCGAGGAGCTGCCACACCTGGGCCCACAGGAGGATGCGGCGCCGGTCGACCAGGTCGGCCAGCGCCCCCGAGGGAACGACGAGCGCGAACATGGCCAGGCCCGTGGCCGCCTGGACCAGCGCCACCATGATCGGCCGCGGCGCCAGGTCGGTCATGAGCCACTGGGCCGCCACCTGCTGCACCCACGTGCCGACGTAGGAGACCACGTTGGCGGCCCAGATCGCCCGGAACACCGGATGTCGGAACGGAGTCCACGGCGAGGTCGCCGCCGTCCTGCCGTCTCCGGGGACCCTCTCTACCATCGTCCGGCTCGCTTCACGTCCATCCTGTTCGGAGGTTCGCATGGGTCCTGCCGCGCCGCACGTCCGCCGGATCTCCACGGTCCTCGAGCCGCGCCCGGATGCCGGCCTACCCGCAAGGCCGGGGCCCGCTGGTCCTGATCGACGAGGGTCACCACGAGTTCCACACGGCGGAGGGACGCTACCGTCGGTTCGCCGAGCTCCTGCGGGCCGACGGCTACCGGGTGGAGCCGCACCGGGGACGCTTCACGGCCGCGGCCCTCGACTCCGCGAAGGTCCTGGTGATCGCCAACCCCGTGTCGGCCCGCAACGAGAAGGACTGGACCCTCCCGGTGGACCCGGCGTTCGATTCGGCGGAGGTGGACGTCGTGGGGCGCTGGGTGCGGGGCGGCGGCTCCCTCCTCCTCATCGCCGACCACATGCCCTTCGGGGGCGGGGCCGCCACCCTCGCGAAGCGCTTCGGGCCGGCGTGGAGCTCCTGCAGCCCGACACGGCGTGGGCCTTTCACCCCTCCACCCCCCGGCGACCCGTGAAGGGCTGGCTCCAGGGAGCGCTCGTCCGGGACGGCCGCGGACGGGTGGCCGCTTTCGCCCTCGACGTGCTGCACCGGCTCTCGGGCCGGCGGCCCTGAGCCCGGACGCCGGGCGACCGGGCGCGCGTGGCGCCCGGCCCGCCCGACCGGACCCGGACAGATCGGCGGAAGCTCGATCGGCCGGCCCGGTTCAGCCCGTCAGCTGCGACCCGGCTTCGGCGCCGCCACCCGGTAGAGACCCCACGCGACCAGGGCGAGCAGGACGAGCCCCGGGAGCGCCGACTCGTGCACGCCCCAGAAGGCGAGCACGTCCGAGCGTCCCGAGAGCACGATCGGGATGGCCATGAAGATCCCGACCAGGGCCTCTCCCGTGATGAAGCCCGAGGAGAGCAGGAGGCCCCGCTGCTCGGCGTCCTTGCGCTGGTCCTCCGATGCGAAGTTCCGCCTCCGCAGGGCTCGCTTGACCAGCGGCGCGACGACCCCGCCGATGAAGATCGGGGTCGACAGCTCGACCGGCAGGTAGATCCCGACCGCCACGGCCAGCACGGGGGTCCGGAAGGGGGCGTCCCGCTTCTCGAGCCACAGGTCGAAGAGGATGATGGCCACCGCCACCCCCATCCCGATGAACACCATGGTCCACGGGAGCCCGCCCTCGAACACCCCCTTCGCCACCGAGGCCATGAGAGTGGCCTGCGGCGCGGTGAGCGACTGCGGGTGCGCCGGCGACTGCGGACCGATGCCGTAGGCGTTGAGGAGCAGGTTCAGCACGGGCGCCATCACGAAGGCCGACACACCGGTACCCACGATCAACATGACCTGCTGCTTCCACGGCGTGGCGCCCACCAGCCAGCCCGTCTTCAGGTCATGGAGATTGTCTCCCGCGATGGCCGCCGCGCACGCCACCACGGCACCGATGAGGACGGCGGCCGCCGCACCCTTCCCTCCCGCCTGTCCGAACACGACCAGGAGGAGGAGCGAGGCGAACAGCAGGGTGGCGATCGTGACGCCCGAGACCGGGTTGTTGGACGAGCCGACCAGGCCGGTCATGTACCCGGAGACGGCCGAGAACACGAAGCCCGCGATGACCATGATGATCGCCATGGCCAGGCTCATGCCCAGATGCCCGACCAGGTAGTGGTACAGGAAGAAGAGGGGGATGATGGAGAGGACGATCACCAGCAGCACCCACTGCATGGGCATGTCGCGCTCGGTGCGCAGGGTGGACTCGACGCCGCCCTCGCGCAGCGCCCGGTAGGCGTCGAAGCCGGAGCGAATGCCCGTGACCACGCTCCCGCCCATGCGGATCAGGGCCCACAGCCCGCCGACCACCATGGCCCCCACGCCCAGGTAGCGGGTCTGGGTCGACCACACCGTGAGCGCGTGCTCGGCGGCCGTCTGGCCGGCCGGAAGCCCCCCGTGCAGCCAGGTGTAGATCGGGATCGCAACCCAGAAGTTGAGGATCCCCCCGCCGAACACCAGGCAGGCGATGTTGAGCCCGACGATGTAGCCCACGCCCAGGAGGGCGGGCGACAGGTTGGTGCCGATGTAGAACAGGCTCTTGCCGCCGAAGACGCCCGTGGCCCACTCCGCCGTCTCCTTCCACAGCCGCAGGCCCGTCTGCGAGAACTTGAACAGGGCGGACACGATGGCGGCGCCGGCCACGAACCAGACGCCCGTCCCGCCCCGCTCGCCCGTCTCCAGCACCTCGGCGCAAGCCACGCCCTCGGGGAACTGGAGCGGCTGCTCGACGATCAGCGCCCGCCTCAGGGGGACCGTGAACAGCACGCCCAGGATGCCGCCGAAGCCGGCGATGAGCGTGGTCTGGACGAAGTCGAACTGCGTCCACGTCCCCAGCAGCACCAGCGCCGGGATCGTGAAGATGACGCCGGCCGCCAGCGATTCGCCCGCGCTGGCGCACGTCTGTACGATGTTGTTCTCGAGGATGTTCGAGCGCGGGAACAGGCGCAGGATCCCCATCGAGATCACGGCGGCCGGGATAGAGGCCGACACCGTGAGGCCGGCGAACAGTCCCAGGTAGGCGTTGGCTCCGGCCAGCACGAGGGCCAGGATGACACCCAGGATCACCGCCTTGACGGTGATCTCGGGCAGGGACTGCGAGGCCGGGATGAAGGGGCGGTGGGACTCCGATCCGGACGCGCTTCCGCGGGCTGAGGGTCGGGCGCTCGCCATGCTTACCCCTGGAGCGAGGGTCTCGGGATGAGGAGGGACGCGTTGCGCGACGCTAGGAAGCGCATGCCGGACGCGCAAGAGCGGGCGCCGCGGACGAAGCCGAACCGGGCGTTCCCGGGGTGAGCCATCCATGGTGGGCCTACCCGGCCCTCGCCGGCGTCGGCCTGGCGGCCGGCGCCCTCAACGTGATCGCCGGCGGGGGCTCCTTCCTGTCCCTCCCGGCCATGATCTTCCTGGGCCTCCCGCCCACCGTGGCCAACGGCACGAACCGGGTCGCCATCCTGGTGCAGAACGCCGGGGCCGTGTGGGGCTTCCAGCGCCGCCGCCTGGTGGCGTGGAGGTGGCTGGTCCGGGCCGCCCTCCCGGCCGTGGTCGGTGCCCTGCTGGGCGCGTGGCTGGCGGTGCGGATCGGGGACCAGTCCTTCAAGCGCATCCTCTCGGTCCTCATGGTCGTCGTGTCGCTGGCGTCCCTGTGGCGGCCCGGGGGCCGCGCTCCGGACGATGCGGGAGAGCGGGGGAGCGGGGGGGAGGCGGGCGCCCCGGGGCGGTCCGACGCCTCGGCGGAACGCGCCGATGGGGTGCCGGCCCCGCCGCCCGAGCTCGGCGCCCGGCTGGCCCTGGGAGCGGGCTTCTTCCTGGTCGGAGTGTACGGTGGCTTCGTCCAGGCCGGGACCGGCTTCCTGTTCCTGGCCGTGCTCACCTGGGCCGGCTTCGACCTCGTGCGCGGCAACGCCCTCAAGGTCCTGGTCATCCTCCTGTGGACGCCGCTCGCCCTGTGGCAGTTCGCCGCCGGGGGACAGGTGGACTGGGTCCTGGGCCTGGCGCTCGCCGGCGGCAACTTCTCCGGAGCCCTGATCGGGGTCCGGCTCACCGTGCTCAAGGGGAGCCGCTGGGTTCGCCGCGTGGTGACGGTCACGGTGATCGCGTTCGCGGTGCTGCTGTGGGTGCTGCCGTAGCCGGGACCCGGCCCCGGCCACCGGGGACTGTTGATTTCCGGCTTTCTAATTTATTATTGGAGGTGGTGTCCGGTCGGGACAGGACGGCCGGTCGGGACGCGAATCCAGCGTCTGCGCCTCTTCTTCCCAGTCTCCACCTCCAGGAGGAATTCATGACGGGACGGACCCCCCAGCGACGAATCCGCGGCACGCTCGTCGGCGTCGCCGGCCTGATGATCCTGCCAATCGTGGCACCTGGACCCGCCGGGGCCCAGGTCGACCCGGCCGGGAGGGACGGGATGATCCGGAGCGCCGTGAGCGCGGCGCCCGACGAAGTATCGAGGTCCGCCACCGTGCGCGACTGGCAGGGGAACGTCCTCCGTGAGGGTACCAACGGATGGACGTGCCTGCCCGACATGGCGGATCAACCCGGCGACTCCCCGATGTGTCTCGATCCGGTGTGGATGGCGTGGGTGGACGCGTGGCAGAACAAGAAGCCCTTCCAGGCGGACCGGGTGGGCTTCGGCTACATGCTCCAGGGCGACTTCCCGACCAGCAACACCGACCCGTACGCCCGGGAGTCGACGCCCGAGAACCAGTGGATCGAGAACGGCGGGCCTCACGTTATGATCCTGGTGCCCGATGCGATCGCCCTGGAGGGCCTGCCCAGGACGCCGCACGGCCAGGGACCCTACGTGATGTGGGAAGGGACGCCCTACGTCCACATCATGCTCCCGGTGCCCCGGAAGCCCTGAGCGAACAGGCCACCCCGCCGCCGGACCGGACCGCGCTCCCCCCGGAGCCCTCCGGTCCGGCCTCCTCTCTCAGCCGCGCGAGCTCCGCCTCCGCTCGCGATAGCGCTCCATGCGGCGCGCCAGGGTGCGCCGGTGGACCCCGAGGATCTCGGCCGCCCGGGTCCGGTTTCCGCCCGCCTCCTCGAGGACGCGGAGGATGTACTCGCGCTCGAGACGGTCCAGGTCCCAAACCTCGTCCTCGGCCCGGCTCAGGAGATCGCCCGCCTTTCCGCGCCCGCGGCGCGTGGTGGGCTCGAACCGGATGGCCGACTGGCCCGCGTACAGGAGCATGGCCCGCTCCACGAAGTGCTCCAGCTCGCGCACGTTCCCGGGCCAAGGGTATTCCTGCATGCGTACGAGCGTCTCGGGCAGGATGGCGGGCGCCTCGACGTCGTTCTCCTCGGCGAAGCGTCGCCGGAAGTGCTCGGCCAGGAGAGCGATGTCCTCGCGGCGCTCCCGCAGGGGCGGCACCCGGATCGGAAACACGTTGAGTCGATAGAACAGGTCCTCCCGGAAGCGGCCCTCCTCGACCGCCTCCTCGAGGTCCTCGTTGGTCGCCGCCACGAGACGGAAGTCCACCGGCACCGTGCCCCCGCCGCCGACCCGGCGGATCCGCCGCTCCTCGAGCACCCGGAGGAGCTTGACCTGCACGTCCACCGGGATCGTGGCCAGCTCGTCCAGGAAGAGCGTGCCGCCGTGCGCCTCCTCGACCAGGCCGGGACGATCGGCGTGCGCCCCCGTGAAGCTGCCCTTGCGATGCCCGAACAGCTCCGCCTCGAGCAGACTCTCCGGGAGCGCCGAGCACACCACCGCCACGAACGGGCCCTCGGCCCGCGGAGAGATCTCGTGGATGGCCCGCGCGATGAGCTCCTTGCCCGTCCCCGTCTCCCCGGTCACCAGCACGGTGGAGCGCGTCGGGGCCACGCGCCTCACCAGGCCCAGGGCACGCCGGATGGCCGGAGAGCGACCGATGATCGGGACGCGCAGGTCGTCCTCGCCCTCCTCGCGGCGGCGTAGAGAACGGCGCCGCTCCGACTCCGCCGCGGCCCGGGTGACGGCGTCGATCAGGCGGTCGGTTTGAATCGGCCGGGCGAGGCAGTCGGCCGCGCCGCGGTGCATGGCCTCGACCGCATCGCCCACGTCCCCTTCTCCCGCCACCGCCACCAGGCGGGCATCCGTCTCGAGGGGATCGATGCGGGAGAGCACCTCGAGGCCCGAGATCCCCGGCAGCCGGGTCGCGAGCACGGCGGCGTCGAAGCGGCCCTCACGAAGGCGAACGAGTCCCTCGTCCCCGCGACCGCACGCCTCGACCCGGAAGCCGCGTTCGTCCAGCACGGCGGCGAGGCCCGCGCGCACGCCGGAGTCGGCCTCTACCACGAGGACCCTGTAGACACTGCGCCCATCGACAGGCTTGTGTGGCACCGCGGCGTCCCTCGCTTCGTTCGCCTCGTCCGGGGTCCGCCGCGGGGCCTCGAACGGCCGGGTGGGCGTCGCCCTCACTTCAGGGGATTGTCCAAGATATGCGATGCGGAGAGACGCGAAACGGGAAGAAACGCCGAAGGGGAGGAATTTTGCAAAAAGACGAAACCCCCGACCGGACTCACGGGTCCGATCGGGGGCCTCGTTGCGTCGGTGAGCCAGGGTCAGTCGGTTTGGCGTCACCCCGTGTGGTGACCTGACCTGAGGCTCTTTCCCTCGTCGTCACTCGAAAGTCACGACTCAGGCGTCCCCGTTCCCGGGACTACGGCTGCGGCCGACGACCTTGCAGCCGGTCTGGGCGGGCCAAACTCCCGCCAGACGAGACGCCCTCCGGCCCGAACCATCGGGCGTCGCATCCCACATCGTGGTCGCCGAAGCGTCCTCGTCGTGGGCGAGGCATGATAGAGCAACCCCCGTGCCCGGCCGCGCCACCTGCCGACCGAATCCGGCGCGCGCCGCGCACCGCATGGCCTCCGGCCGGGTTCCGGGGGGCCTCGGGCTCGAAGGGAGAAGCCGCCGTTCGCGACAAAGTGTCACGAACGACGGCTCCCGGCCCCCGACATAGTGTCACGCAGGGTGAGGCACGGTCCCGGAGACGATCCTCCGGAGGCCCGGTTCGGGGCTAAGCCCGCGACGTCACGGTGCGCCGCGACGTGCCCCGCCAGGCCATCAGCCGGAAGACGGCCGCCACGCCGACGAGCGCGTACACCAGGCGCGCGACCACGGTCATGTCTCCGAAGATCGCGGCCACCAGGTCGAATCCGAACAGCCCCACGAGACCCCAGTTGAGACCTCCCACGACGAGCAGCAGCACGGTCACGATGTCGAGCGTACGCATCGCACTTCCTCCTGTTGAGCCTTCCTCGAGTCGGTGTGTCGAAGTTATGTCGAATATAATACGGGGTCGAGGAGACTCCGTCAAGGCATTGTCGACCATCATTTCTTGACATACGCTAGACAGGCGGCCACCTTGGGCCAGAGTCGAGACTGCCGCTAGAGCACCCGAACGGGATCGAGGGCACGCGGGACATGGCGAACAAGGGTCGGACGACGGGGGGAGAGGCCCGCCACCCGATATCGGTCGTGGCGGAGCGGACCGGCTTGAGTCGGCACGCCATCCGCGCCTGGGAGCGGCGCTACGGCCTCATCGAGCCCGACCGGTCCCAGGGAGGTCACCGGCTGTACTCGGACGCGGAGATCGAGCGGCTCGCGCTCCTGGCCCGCCTCACAGAGCGAGGGGAGCGGATCGGCGAGCTGGCCGGGCTGTCGACCGACGAGCTCCGGGTCCAGCTGGCCCGTTCCGCGACGGCCGGGCGCGGGGCCCCGGCGGGCGGCTCCTACCCCGGTCCCCGACCCGAGCGCCGCGTGGCCGCCGCCATGCGCCTCGTGGCGGACTACGACGCCGAGAACCTGGAGACGCTTCTGCGGCGGGCCGCGCTCGACTTTCCGGCACCCGTCCTGATCGAGGAAGTGCTGGCGCCCCTGCTCACGCGCGTCGGGGAGGCGTGGCGCGCCGGCGAGATCGGACCGGGGCAGGAGCACATGGCCTCCGCCGCCGTCACGCGGGCGGTGGGCTGGCTCATGGAGGCGCTTCCCCCCGCCGCCGGGGCGCCCGTCCTCGTCGTGGCCACGCCCACCGGTCACCGGCACGAGCTCGGGGCGCTCCTGGTGGCTGCCACGGCCGTGTCGGAGGGCTGGCGCGTGAGCTACATGGCACCCGATCTCCCGGCGGCCGACATCGCCGCGGCTGCCGGGAGGCTGGGCGCCAGGGCGGTGGCCGTCAGCCTCGTCTATCCGGCCGCCGACCCGGCGACAGCGGACGAGATACGGCGGCTTCGCGAGACCCTGCCCGCCGCCACGCGCCTCCTCGCGGGCGGGGGCGCGTCGGGCTCCTACGCCGACGTGCTGGACGAAGTGGGAGCCGGCACGCCCGGCGACCTGGCCGGCCTGCGCGAGATCCTCAGAACCCTCGCGCCCGCCGCCTGAGGCTCCCGGTTCGTCTGTGGACGGGCCTCAGCCGCCCCCCTTCTTCCCGTTGCCGGCCGCGCTCTTGTCGGGATAGGCCGGCGCCGGAGGCACCGGGTTCGGGTGCTCCCGCATCTCCTTCCGGAGCTCCTGGACGGCGGCGCGAAGCTGCGCGTCGTGGCCCTCGAACGTCTGGTGCGGCGCGTTGTCGACGTCGATGTCCGGGTCCACGCCGTGACCCTCGATGAGCCACTGCCCCTTGGGCCCGTACACGCCCATCTCGGCCGCCGAGGCGATGCCGCCGTCCACGAGCACGTTGTCGAAGCTGAGCCAGATCTCCCCGCCCCAGGTCCGGGTGCCGAGCAGCTTGCCCAGCCCCAGCCGGCGGAAGCCGGCGCTGAACGCCTCGCCGTCCGAGGCGGTGTGCTCGTTGATGAGCGCGATCATGGGCCCGCGGAAGGCCTCCTGCATGTTCCACCTCGGGGCCTCCTTCCGGGGCTTGAAGTACATCCAGGAGCGCCGCATGAGCTTCTCGAGGATCCAGCTGTCGATGTTGCCGCCCCGGTTGTTGCGCACGTCGACGATGAGGGCCTGGCGGCCGAACACCGGGTAGAACTGCCGCTCCCACGCCGCGATGTCCGAGGAACCCATGGCGCGCAGGTGCACGTACCCGATCGAGTCGTGACTCAGGCTATCGACCTCGAGCCGGCGGGTGTACTCCCACTCGTCGTAGCGCAGGCTCGAAGCCTCCCGCTCGCCGATCGGCGTCACGATGGTCCCGCGCTCCGCGCCGCCGGCCGCCGGCCGGATCGACAGCAGGGTCTGCTTGCCCGCCTTGTGGCGCAGGAGGGCCCGGTAGTCGGAGACGGACAGCGTGGAGACCCCGTCGATGGCCGTGATCACGTCGCCGGCGCGCACGTCGACGCCCGGCCGGGCCAGCGGCGAGAGCTGGTCCGGGAGGTCCGGGTCGGCGCGGTAGATGTGCTCGACCCGGTAGCCGCCGGCCTTCGGATCCCGCTCCAGCCGCGCCCCCAGCGAGGCCACCTGGATGGAGTCCTGGCCCGGGCGCATGTCACCGCCCACCACGAAGGTGTGGAGGGCCGAGAGCTCGGCCACCATCTGGCCGATCACGTCGGAGAGCTCTTCACGGTCCGTGACCCGACGGGCCAGCGGTGAATACTTCTCCTCCATGGCCGGCCAGTCGACGCCGTGCATGCCGGGGTCGTAGAAGTAGTCCCGGTGCAGCCGCCAGGCCTCCCGGAACATCTCCATGTACTCGCGCCGCGGATCCACCTGTAGGGTCCAGTCCCCCAGGTCGACCTGGTCGTCGGCCAGCTTGGCCGGGGCCTTGGGTCCGGCGCCGAACACGTACAGGTCGTCGCCCTTCCGGACCAGGATCTTCTTGCCATCGGCCGACAGCTCGTAGCTGCGCACGCCCTCGACCAGGGTGGCGGGCCTGGGCTCATGGTTGGTGACCTCGAGCGCCTCGAGCTTCCTGGTGCGCTCCGGGCCATCCTCCGACGAGAGCCAGTAGAGCGTGCCCTCCCCCGCGGACAGGTCGTTATAGTTGCCCGGCGGAACCGGGACCTCCTCCAGCCGGCCCGAAAGTCCCTGGAGCTGGATCCGAACGCTGGGAGGGGCCGAGGTCGTGTCGGACCCTCCCTTCCCCTCGCCCGCCTCGCCGCGACCCGGCTTCGCCCCGTGACCGCTGGACGCCTTCGGTGGCGACTCCAGCTCGTCGTCGGGACGGAAGGGCGAGCGCGTGCCGGGCTCGAGGGCGAGGGCGTAGATCTTCGTCGTGCGAGTGAAGTAGGGCTCGGGCTGCCGGGCGCCCCATGGCGATCCGACCGAGGACACGAAGTGCCGGTCGGAGAGGAGGTAGAGCCACTTCCCGTCCCGGCTCCAGGCGGGCGAGTAGCTGCTGTAGCGCGTCGTCGTCACGGGCGTCGTCGAGCCGTCGTCCACGCCGTACAGGACGATGCGGGCGAAGCCGTTCTCGAGCGGCTCCACGTACGCCAGCCACCGCGAGTCGGGCGACCAGGCCAGCTCCCCGAAGTCGCCGTATGTCGAGTGCGCGATCTCCTGCGAGCGACCCGTGGAGGTGTCGAGGAGCCACAGCCGGTGGTCCTTGTCGTAGTGGGCGATCCGGCGACCGTCCGGGGAGGGGACCGCGTCCCAGCGCATGACCGTGCCATCGTGAGTGAGCTGGCGGGGCTGGCCGACGCCGTTGGCCGGAAGCTTCCAGACCTCGACCTCTCCGGTCGAGTCGGAGAGCGCCACCAGCGAGTCGCCTCCCGGAGCGAAGCGCGCCCGCCGGTACCGCACGCTGTTGGTGCGCGTCGCCTCCACGAAGCGGCCCTGGCCGGCGGGCGCCACGAACAGCTGCCCGCGGGCGGTGAGGACGACCCTATCGCCCGCGGGCGACAGATGAACGGCGGTCAGGTAGTCCATCGGATCGTGGACCCAGTGCGGGCGCAGCTGATCGAAGTCCGACGCCAGGCGGATGGGGACCGTCCGGTCCTGCCCCGACGCCAGGTCGAGCACGTGGAGGTCGGCGCCGTACTGGTACACGACATGGCCGTCGGAGAGGGAGGGCGACTCCAGGTTGTAGACCCGGTGGTGGGTCAACTCCTTCAGGTCCCCTCCCCTCTCGTCCATGGACCACAGGTTCATGACGCCGTCGCGGTCCGAGGCGAACACGACCCGGCCCTGCCACAGCATCGGGGCCTTGCTGGTGCCCGGGTAGTCGGCGGTCAGCGGCGTGGCCTCCTTCGCTCCCGTCTCGTACTTCCACAGCTGCTGCACGCTTCCGCCCTCGTAGCGATCGGTGTGGCTTCCCTGGAAGGGGAGGCGCGTGAAGTAGAGGTCCTTTCCGGAGCGGCCGTAGACGCCGTCGGAGGCCTGCGCCAGCGGCAGCACGGTGCGCTCCTGCGTGGCCGTGTCGAGGGCCACGAGCTGGGCGTTGGGGAGGGTCGAGTAGTGGCTCGTCGTGTACAGGACGCGGCCGTCGGGCGTCCAGCCGACCACCGTCGCCCCGCCTCCGTCCCAACTCCGGCGCACGGGCACGCCGCCCGCGACCGGCATCGTGTAGACCTCGGTGGGACCCTCGTAGGAGGCCGTGAACGCCAGCGTCCGGCCGTCGGGCGAGAAGGCGGCGTCGCGCTCCTCCCGCAGACCCGTCGTGAGCCGGCGCGCCTCCCCGCCGTGGATGCCGACGGACCACAGGTCCCCCTCGGCCGTGAACACGATCGTGGAGTCGTGCAGCGCGGGGTAACGGTAGTAGCCCGGCTCGTCGGCGCTGTCCGGGGCCGTCCTGCTTCCGGATGCGGTGGCGGCGCCCGGGGACGCTACCGGCCCGGCGGCCGGACCGGGAGGAGCGGCGGCAGCGGGGAGGGAGCCAGCGAGCAGGAAGGCGGTGGAGAGGACCAGCGAACGTCGGTGGTTCATCACGGGGCTCCTTGCCACGGGTGCTGTGCGCGCGGCCCCGGCCCGGAGCGGCCCGGCGGGACCGGCCCCACCCTAGAGGCGATCCTCCTCGCCGGCAAGACGCTCCGCCCGGCGGGCGATGGCCCGCACGAGCCCGCCGAAGATGACGGCGTGGGCCGGATACAGCCCGTACCAGTACAGGAGTCCCGGCAGTCCGCGCGGAGCGAAGTACGCGGTCTGGACCAGGCGCGTCCCTTCCCCCTGGCCCCGCGCATCCCACTGCAGCCAGGCCCGACCGGGCAGCCGCATCTCGGCACGCAGCCGGAGGCGCTCGGGCGGCTGCACGAGCTCCGCCCGCCAGAAATCCACCGCCTCCCCGACGCGGAGCTCGTCGGGATGGCGGCGGCCGCGGCGCAGGCCCGGTCCCCCGGCCAGCCGGTCCAGGAGGCCCCGCAGCCGCCAGGCCCACGACCACGCCGGCCAGCCCCGGTCCGCGCCCAATCCCGAGAACACGCGGTACACCACCTCGGGCGGGGCCGCCACGTCGGCCGCCCGCACCTCGCGGACCAGGCCCTCCCGCTCCTCCAGCGCACGGGGGCCGGGCCGTCCGAGCGCGTCGGACCAGCGGGTGATCACGGCCCCGGACACGGTCTCGTCGAGGGCACGGCGGACGGCCTCCCGGTAGGGGAGCGGCTCCACGTGGGGATACAGGCGCCGCGCCCGGCTCGTGTCGGCGATCACGGGCTGCAGAACGCCCTCGATGAGCGGCACGGCCAGCCGGTTGGGGATCGGGGTGACGAGGCCCACCCAGCGCGCCGCGAGGCCGGGCGCCAGGACGGGAACCGGGAGGATGATCCGCCGGAGGCCACGGACCTCGGCGTACACCTCCATCATGCTCCGGAAGGTGAGGACGTCGGCGCCCACGTCGATCGTCCCGCCCGGCCGTCCCTCGCCCGCCTCGAGCAGATAGGAGAGGACATCGTCGACCGCGATCGGCTGAACGGGGTTTCGGATCCAGCGCGGAGCCACCATGAGCGGAAGCCGCTCGGTCAGGTATCGCACCATCTCGAAGGACGCCGAGCCGGAGCCGATGACCGGTCCGGCCCGCAACTCCGTGGCGTCGCAGCCCTCCCGCAGGACCGCGCCCACCTCCGCGCGGCTGGCCAGGTGCTTGGAAAGGACCTCGCCCGCGGGGACCAGGCCGCCCAGGTAGACGACATGGCACGAGGCCGCCCGCGCGGCCGCGGCGAACGAGGCCGCGGCACGGCGATCCCGCTCGGCGAAGTCGCCACCGGCCCCCATGGAGTGAATCAGGTAGTAGGCCAGGTCGACCCCGTCGAGCGCGGACCCGAGGGACGCCGGCTCGAGCACGTCTCCCGCGACCACGTCGACGTCCGAGGACCAGGGCGCCCCCGCGGCCCGGTCCGGGTCGCGCACGAGGGCCCGGACCCGGTGACCTCGCGCCAGCAACAGGGGCAGGAGCCGGCCGCCGATGTAGCCGGTGGCCCCGGTGACCAGGACGCGCACGACGCTCTCCCCCCTCCCCGCCCTCAGACCGCGCGGCGCCGCGCGAGCCGCGCTTCCATGGCCTCGGGCGGGAGCGGCGCGTCGAAGAAGAAGCCCTGTGCCCAGCGGCAGCCGACCGAGCGCGCCGCGTCGCGCTGCGGCCCCGACTCGATGCCCTCGGCCACCACCGGGAGACCCAGATGCTGTCCCAGGGTGGCCACCGCCCGGCAGATGGCCAGGTCCGCGGGATCGCCTGGCAGACCGTGCGTGAAGCTCATGTCGAGCTTGAGCACGTCCAGCGACAGCGTCTTGAGGTACTGGAGGCTGGCGTAGCCGGTCCCGAAATCGTCGAGCGCCACGCGGCAGCCCAGACCCCGCAGCCGGGCCGTGTGTTCGGGCCGGAGCATGGCGCCCGTCTCGGTGACCTCGAACACGAGGCGGGCCGGATCCATGCCCGTTTCGTCGAGGACGTGACACACGCGGCCCACGAGGTCCGGGTCGTCGAACTGACGCGGACTCAGGTTCACGAACAGGGTCACGGCGTCCTCTCCGACGCACCAGGCCGAGCTCTCGCGGCAGGCTCGACGCAGGATCGCTTCCCCCAGGGAGAGGATGAGGCCCGTCTGCTCCGCCACCGGGATGAACTCGGCGGGCGGGCACAGGCCGCGCTGGGGATGCTCCCACCGCGCCAGCACCTCCGCCCCCACCACCTGACCCGTTTCGAGGGAGACCACGGGCTGATAGTGGCATACGAAGGCGTCGGTCAGGATACCGCGGCGGATCTCGTTCTCGAGCTCGAGGCGGCCCTGCTCCCGCCAGGTCCAGTCCTCCTCCGGATGGAACAGCCGGTACGCGGGGCCGGGCACCCGCTTGGCCCGGTAGAGAGCCAGATCGGCCGCCCGCACCAGCCGGTCCACGTCCGGCAGCTCCGCCTCGATCCAGCTCGCTCCCGGCCCCACGTACACCAGGCCGACGCTGGCCGAGAGGTGGATCTCCTGGTCGTCCGCCAGGAGCGGCCTCCGGAACAGGTCCGTGAGACGTTCGCCAGCGATGATCGCCTCCGCCTCGCTGTTCAATCCAGCCAGAAGGACCATGAACTCGTCTCCCCCCACCCGGGCCACGGTGTCGTGGCCGCGAAAGGCGTCCCGGAGTCGGGCAGCGGCCCTCTGGAGCAGGGCGTCCCCGGCCTGGTGTCCCAGACTGTCGTTCACGCGCTTGAACCCATCCAGGTCCACGAACAGGAGAGCGAGTCCCTGCCCGTTCCTGTGGTGATGCTCCAGTGCCATCGCCGCCCGGTCGTGGAAGAGGGTACGGTTGGGCAGGTCGGTGAGGGAATCGTGCAGAGCCCGCCGCCGCAGCTCCTGCTCGAGGGCGCGCTGCCGGGTGACGTCCCGGACGATGCCCTGGAAGCCGACCGGCCGACCGTCGACATCGCGGACGACGGTGGCGCTCAGGAGCGCCGTGATGGCTCGACCACCGCGTCCCCGGAGCGCGACCTCGAAGTCGCGTACCGCACCATGCTCCAGGATGACCCTGCGGAAGTCGGCCCGATCCTCCGGGTCGGCGTACAGGGTGAGCGCATCCGCCCCGACCGCCTCCCCCCGGCGGAATGCGAACAGCTCGCGAAACGCCCGGTTGGCCTCGACGATCGTCCCGTCCAGCTGGCTGAAGTAGACCGCCTCCTGCACCTCCTCGAACAGGGTGGCGTAGCGGGACTCGGTGGCCCGTGCCGTCTCCTCGGCCCGGAGCTGGTCGGTGACGTCCAGCGCCAGTCCGACCACGCCCACCGGGACGCCGTCGGGGTCACGCTGCGGCTCGACCCGGACCCGGTAGTGCCGTCCGGCCCACTCGGTCGCGTAGCTCACCGGCTCGCCCGCCTCCAGAACGGTCCGGTGGGCCGCGATGGACTCGAACCCGGGCTCGTCGGTGCCGAAGAACTCCTGCAAGGTCAAACCGACGGTCTGGCCCGGGTCGAACCCGAGCGACTGGAGGCCGGCGCCGATGCTCTGCGTGAAGCGCAGGTCCCGGTCCACCGCCCACAGGATGGCCGGCACCTGCTCCAGGAACAGGCCCAGCCGACGTCGATCGGTCCGGAGGCCGTGGAGGGCCCGGGCGTGCTCCTCCGCCGTCACGCTGGCCCGGCGACCGCGCCACACCAGCCAGGCCGAAGCCCAGATCACCAGGCCGATCACCAGCCGGTTCACCAGGAGCACGTGGCTGTAGCCGTGCTGTCCGAGCACCGGCCCGAGGGCGGCCAGGACCGTGGACAGAGCCGCGACGGCGAAGGGGAACAGGGCCCCCGGATACCAGGATCCGACCAGCACGGCCAGCACGTAGGGCACGACGCCCAGGGCGCGGAACGGTGGGCTGGAGACGTCGTAGGCGAAGGTGAGCGCGCACACGAGGACGGCGAGCGCCACGGGCATCACTCGGGCCCGGCGGCCGGCGGACTGCGATGCGGGGCGGCTCAAGACGGGTCACCTCGTAGAGAGCGGTCGACGGCGCACGCGCGGGCCGGAGACCCAAGATAGCCACGCCGGTGCGCCGGGGACACGACCGCGGGCACGGTGGTCCCGGCGCGGACGCCGGCACTCGACGCCGCTTCGGGGTACATTCGGGGTGCGCCGGTCGACGAGTCCCGTACCCCGTACCCCGGACCCATGGTACCCCTGGATCCCCTGGACAGCCTGAACGCCGAGCAGCGGCGGGCCGCGGAGCACGTGGAGGGTCCCCTCCTCGTGCTGGCCGGCGCCGGGAGCGGTAAGACGCGCGTGCTCACCACCCGGGTGGCCCGGCTCATCGACGAGCACGGCGTGCCGCCCGAACGCGTCCTCGCCGTCACCTTCACGAACCGGGCGGCCGCCGAGATGCGCGAGCGCATCGAGCGTCTCCTCGGGGGACCGGCCGCCGGCCTGTGGGCCGGCACCTTCCACGCCTTCGGGGCGTGGCTGCTGCGGCGACACGCCCCGTCGATCGGCCACTCACGCCGCTTCTCCATCCACGACGCGGACGAGTCGCTGGCCCAGGTGGGCCGGGCCCTGGACGAGTTGGGACTCGACCGTCAGCGGTGGCGTCCGCGCGCCATCCGGGGCCGGATCGCCGCCGCCAAGCACTGGCTGCTCACGCCGGACGCTCACGCCGCCATGCTGGGCGCCGATCCGAAGCCGCTCGAGCGCGTGGTTCGCGACGTCTACGCCGCCTACCAGTCGGCGCTGGCCCGGCAGGACGCTCTCGACTTCGAGGACCTGCTCATGAAGGCGGTCGAGCTCCTGCGGGACGAGCCCGAGATCCTGGAGCGTTACCGTCGCCGGTTCGCGTTCATCCTGGTCGACGAGTACCAGGACACGAACCACGCGCAGTACCGTCTCGTCCAGCTGCTGGCCGCCGGGCACCGGAACCTCATGGTCGTGGGCGATGACGACCAGTCGATCTATGGATGGAGGGGCGCGGACATCCGGAACATCCTCGAGTTCGAGGAGGACTTCGAGGGCTGCCGGACCGTTCGCCTGGAGCAGAACTACCGTTCCACGGGCCGCATCCTGGCCGCCGCGAACGCGGTCATCGCTCACAACCGCAAGCGCAAGGCGAAGACTCTCTACACCGACGGGCGCGAGGGGGAGAAACTCCTCGTCGTGCAGGCGTCCGACGACCGGACCGAGGCACGCTGGATCGCGGACGCGATCGAGGCGGGCGTGGCCTCGGCCGACGGCCACCGCTACCGCGACTTCGCCATCCTGTACCGGACCAACGCGCAGTCCCGCGCCCTGGAGGACGCGATCCGCCGCCGCGGCATGCCCTACCAGATCGTGGGCGGCGTCCGCTTCTACGAGCGACGAGAGATCCGGGACGTCCTCGCCTACCTGCGCCTGATCTCGAACCCGCGCGACGTGGCCGCCTTCGAGCGGGCGGTGCGCTGGCCTCGCCGCGGGGTGGGAGAGGTCACGCGCGGACGCCTTCTGGCCTGGGCGCGCGAGGCCGACCTCACGCCCGTGGAGGCGGCCGGGAGGGCCCGGGAGGCCGCGGACGTCCCGGCGGCCGGCGCGCGCGGGCTCGAGGCCTTCGGCGAGCTGGTCGGCCGCTACCGATCCCTGTCGGGAGAGGTCCCGGCCGCGGAGCTCCTCCGGCGCCTCCTCGAGGAGCTGGACCTGCTGCAGGCCCTGCGCGAGGAAGGACCCGAGGGGGAGGAACGGGCCGACAACGTGTCCGAGCTGGTCGGGGCGGCGGCCGAGGTCGACGAGCGCGGCCCGCGGCCGCGGGACGGCGCCGCCGTGCCCCTCACGCCGGAGGCCGAGCTCACGTCGCTGGACCGGTTCCTCCAGGAGGTCGCGCTGGTGGCGGACGTGGACCGCGCGGATCCGGACGCCGACGCCGTGCTGCTCATGACGCTCCACAACAGCAAGGGCCTCGAGTTCCCACGGGTCTTCCTGGCCGGCATGGAGGAAGGGCTGTGCCCGCACTCGCGCTCGGTCGGCTCGGAACACGACCTGGAGGAGGAGCGACGCCTGTTCTACGTGGGGCTCACGCGTGCCCGAGAGCGCGTCGTTCTCACACACGCCGCCTCCCGGCACCGGTTCGGCCGCAGGAGCTGGTCGGCGCCCTCGGCCTTTCTGCGCGAGCTGCCGGCCGAGCACGTCGAGGAAACCCGCGCCGAGCTCGCCGGCTCCGGCGACGCCGCGGAGTCCGGCGCCCCCCCGTGTCCGTTCGAGGTCGGCGACGCGGTGCGCCACCCGCGGTTCGGGGAGGGCACGGTCGTGGAAGTTCACGTGGCGAGCGGCGACCCACGGCTGGCGGTCGCGTTCGAGGACGGCCGCACCCGTCATCTCATCCTCGCCTACGCGCGTCTGGAGCCCGCGTCCGGATAGTCGTCCGGGATCCCGGTCCTGCCCGCTGTCGGGGCGGCAGACCACCTGCCGGGACGACGCCCGGCCCCGGAGAAACCCGCAAGAATGGCGTCTTTTTGACCTCAAAATCGGGCACGCGAGTTGCTCCTCCAGAGTGACGGGCGTTTCGATAGCGGACGCCCTCGAAAGCGATCCGAAGGATGGCACACGCGCGAGACGTGAAGGAGGTGCACGATGCTACCGGAGACGACACGGAGGGAACGAGCCGTTGCACGTCGCCCCTGGGCCGGGACCCTGCGCCCGGACCTGGGAAACCTGTTCGATGACTTCTTCGGCCGCCCGCTCAGCACCTGGAGCGCCTGGACGCCGGCCGCGGACCTGTACGAGACGCCCGAGGCCTTCGTGCTCGAGATGGAGCTTCCGGGCTTCGATCTCGACGACATCGACCTCACCATGGAGAAGGGCGTGCTGTCGGTTACCGGCGAGCGCAAGACCGAGGAGAAGGAGCAGGACAAGACCTATCACCTGCAGGAGCGTTCGGTCGAGCGGTTCACCCGCAGCTACGCGCTGCCGCGGTCCGTCGAGATCGACCGGGTGGACGCGAACTTCTCGAACGGCGTGCTCGTGGTCACGCTGCCCAAGGCGGCCGAGGCCAAGCCGCGCCGGATCGAGGTCAAGCCCAAGAAGTAGGGATGCGGTCGGGCCCGCGAGGCCGCGCGATCGAGGTCGAAAGGGGGGGCGCGATGGATCGCCCTCCCTTTCCACATCCACCATGATCGCCCTTCCGATGCAGTGGCGACGCCGGGCCGGGCTCGTCTATTGTACGTAGTCCTCGTGCGCCGGCCGGGTCGCAGCGGCCGACGCTTCGCAGCCACGGAGGCAAGAGTTGGAGCGCCACATCTCACGCGAGCCGGTGCGGGACGCCGTGCGCCGGGTTCTGCTGGACCGGCTCCTGGCCCGCGAGCTGGCACCGGGCGAGCGTCTCAACGAGTCGCGGCTGGCGAGCGAGTTCGGCATCAGCAGGACGCCGCTGCGCGAGGCGCTCCTCCAGCTGGCGTCGGACGGCCTGGTCGAGAGCCGGCCGGGCCGCGGTTTCTTCGTGGCCGGCATGGAACCGGCGACGGCCCACGACCTGTACGTGCTCGTCGGCGAGCTCGAGTCGCTCGGCCTCCAGCGTACCGGTCGACCGGACGAGGACACCCTGAAGGCCCTCCGGGACCTCGACGCGCGGCGGGCGCGGCGGCCCGAGGACTACGACGGCGCCCACGCCGTCGACCTGGACATGCAGTGGCACCAGAAGCTCCTGGCCGGTTGCCCCAATCGGCCGCTCCTCGACCTGCTGGAGGTGTGCCGGCGACGCCTGTACCGCTACGTGTACGTTCACGCTGCCGACTTCGGGCTCGTGGGCACGACCGGGCTCGAACAGCACGGGCGCATCCTCGGTGCGCTGGAGACGGGGCTCGTCGACGAAGCCACCAGCCTGCTCAGGCAGCACTGGCGGTACGCGGCCGACGTGATCCTCCGGCGGCTCGAGGATGCCGACCTGTCCCCCGTCCGCAACGGTTCCCGGTCCTGACCGTCGGGACGACCGCTCAGTCCGGGCCGGGCCGCGGCACCGGATGGCCCGCCGCCGCCCGGGCGGGCGTCTCCCCCTTCACCTACCGCTCCCGCACCCCCGCCACCTCCGGGTCGATCACCAGTCGCTCGACCCGCTCGCCGCCCCTGTCGGGCGAGCCCACGAACGGCGTGGCGAGGCACGCCACGAGGCTGGCCAGGTCCCGGTTCCCGTTCCAGATCCGCGTGGCCAGCATGCCGGGATGGAGAGCGAAGACGCCTACGCCCGGACCGGAGAGGTGGCGCCCGAGCTCGAACGGGAACAGCACGTTGGCCAGCTTGGAATCCGCATAGGCCTGCCAGCCCGAAGAGTCTTCCGTTCCGCGGAGGATCTCGTCCAGGGGACGCGGCCGTCGGCGGCCGGCACGCGGTCCAGGAGGAGGCTCACGAGCTGGAAGTGAGCCAGGTGAGTCACGGCGAGCGTGCGCTCGACGCCGATCTCGGTGCGTTCGAGCGCCGCCCGGTACACGCCTGGGTTGGCCACGAGGGCATCGAGGCTCCGGAGCCGGTCGCTCACCTCGCCGGCCGCGCGTCGAACCTGGTCCGGCGTCGCCAGGTCCGCCAGCACCAGGGTCGGCTCCGGGCCGCGGGCCCGCCGGGCCTTGCCCGCGCACCGGCCACGCCGCTACTAAGTGCCCCGACGGAACGTCGCAACGGGGCCGGTCGTGCGTCGCCCCGCCCGGCCCAGGGATTCCTCAAGGAGATGGACCATGCGCCTCATCGCCGTCATCGCCTCCGCCCTCTGTCTGACGGCCGCCCCATCCCTGGCCCGATCGGCCGTCACCCCGGCTCCGGCCCGGGCCCCGTCGCTCGCACCGACAGCGCACCGGTCGGAGGGACGCCCGTCGGTGGCGGCCGCCGCCGACACCACCCGCTTCGGCTACCTGGACGTGTTCGACCTGGAGTGGGCCGGGGACCCGCAGATCTCGCCGGACGGGTCCCGGGTGGCGTTCGTGCGCACGGGCTTCGACATCATGAAGGACCGGGAGCGTACGAGCCTGTGGGTGGTGAACGCCGACGGCACCGGTCTCCGCGCCCTCACGGACGGCTCGCGGCACGCCTCCTCGCCGACCTGGTCGCCCGACGGGTCGCGCCTGGCCTACGTTGCCCACGGGGAGGAGGGCGCCGAGATCCGCGTTCGGTGGATGGACACGGGCCAGGAGGCCGTGCTGGCGCGGCTGCAACGCGGGCCGCGGGGCCTGGCCTGGTCGCCCGACGGCACCCGCCTGGCCTTCGCCAGCTTCGTCCCCGGCGAGCCGCCGCCCGCCATCGCGCACATGCCGCCCATGCCCGAGGGGGCGGATTGGGGACCACCGATCCACGTGGTCGACCGGGTCACCTGGCGTCTCAACGGCCAGGGGCTCCTGCCACACGGTCACACCCACGTGTTCGTGCTGCCCGCCGAGGGCGGCACGCCCCTGCAGGTCACCCGGGGGCCGTACGACGATGGCGCCCCCGTATGGTCACCGGATGGAGAGACGCTGTTCTTCTCCGGGGACCGACACGCGGACGCGGACTACGACCCGTCGAACTCCGAGGTGTACGCCGTGCCGGCGGCCGGCGGGACGGCGCGGGCCCTGACCGACCGGCACGGTCCCGACGGGAGCCCGGCCGTCTCGTCCGACGGCTCGAAGATCGCCTACGTCGGCTACGACGAGCACTACCAGGGCTACCAGGTCCGCCGCCTGTACGTCATGAGCTCGGACGGCAGCGGCTCGCATGCCCTGACCGGTGACTTCGACCGCAGCGTCGGGAGCCCCATCTGGGCCGCGGACGGCAGCGGGTTGTTCGTCCAGTTCGACGACCACGGCGACACGAAAGTCGGCTTCGTCACGCTGGACGGGAAGGTGAGCGTCCTGGCGGACCACGTCGGAGGACTCTCCATCGGCCGGCCCTATCCGGGCGGCAGCTTCAGCGTCTCGGCGGCGACAGGCCGGTTCGCGTTCACCCGGTCGCTGTACGACCACCCCGCCGACGTGGCGGTCGGGAGCCGGCAGGGCGGGCCCGCCTCCGCGCGCCGGGTGACCCGGCTGAACGACGATCTCCTCGCTCACCGCGCCCTGGCCACGGGCGAGGAGCTCACCTTCAAGTCCTCCTACGACGGCAAGGAGATCCAGGGCTGGATCCTGAAGCCGCCCGGCTTCGACGCGTCCCACAAGTACCCGCTCATCCTGGAGATCCACGGCGGCCCCTACCTCAACTACGGGGACCGCTTCGCGGCCGAGGACCAGCTGTACGCCGCGCACGGCTACGTGGTCCTGTACGTGAACCCGCGCGGCTCGACCAGCTACGGCCAGGCGTTCGGCAACGCCATTCACCTGGACTATCCGGACCACGACTACGACGACCTCATGTCGGGCGTGGACGCCATGATCCAGAAGGGCTACGTGAGCCCCGACAGCCTGTACGTGACCGGCGGCTCGGGCGGCGGCGTCCTCACGGCGTGGACGGTGGGCCACACGACCCGCTTCCGCGCCGCCGTCGTGGCCAAGCCGGTGATCAACTGGTACAGCTGGGTGCTGACGGCAGACATGTCGCTGTTCGGGCTCAAGTACTGGTTCTCCGGGTACCCGTGGGACAACCTCCAGAACTACATGGAGCACTCCCCGATCACCTACGCGGGCCACGTGAAGACGCCGACCATGATCATGACCGGCGGCGAGGACCTGCGGACGCCCGACGGAGAGGCGGAGCAGTTCTACCAGGCGCTCAAGCTGCAGAAGGTCCCGTCGGTCCTGGTGCGGATCCCGGACGCCACCCACGAGATCGCCGGCAAGCCCAGCAACCTGATCGCCAAGACGGCCTACATCCTGGGCTGGTTCGAGCGGTACCGGGGCGGTGGCGGCGGATGACCGTCACCGTCGTCGGGGGCGGGCTGGCCGGTCCCGAGGCCGCCTGGGGCCTGGCCGAGCGTGGGCACGCGGTCCAACTGGTGGAGATGCGTCCCGGCGCCTCCACCCCCGCGCACCGCACCGGGCTCCTGGGCGAGCTCGTGTGCTCGAACTCCTTCAAGAGCGAGGATCCAGCCAACGCGCACGGGGAGCTGAAGCGGGAGATGGAGGCGCTGGGTTCCCTGTTCCTGGCCTGCGCCGAACGGGCCCGGGTGCCCGCAGGCTCGGCGCTGGCGGTGGACCGGGAGCTGTTCGCGCATGTCCTGACCGGGGCGGTCGAGGAGCACCCCCGCATCGAGAGGGTCCGGGGGGAGCAGCGTGCTCTTCCGGAGGGCCCGGCGATCGTGGCTACGGGCCCGCTCACGTCGGACGCGCTGTCGGCGGCGATCCGGTCGCGGCTCGGAGACGAGGGGCTGGCCTTCTTCGACGCGCTCGCGCCCATCGTGTCCCGCGAGTCCCTGGACGAGTCCATCGTGTTCGCGGCGGGCCGCTACGGGGAGTCGGACGACTACCTGAACTGTCCCATGGACCGGGACGAGTACGAGCGCTTCATCGACGCGCTCCTCGAGGCGGACGTCTACGCGGGCCACGACTGGGAGAACGTCCCTTACTTCGAGGGCTGCCTCCCGATCGAGGTGATGGCCTCGCGCGGCCGGGAGACGCTCCGCTTCGGCCCCATGAAGCCGATCGGGCTCACCGACCCCCGTACGGGGAGTCGGCCCCACGCGGTGGTCCAGCTCCGGCGGGAGGACCGGGAGGGGCGCATGTGGAACATGGTCGGCTTCCAGACCCGGCTCCGGCACGGGGAGCAAGACCGGGTGTTCCGGCTCATTCCCGGCCTGGCCGAGGCGGAGTTCCTCCGACGCGGCGGGATCCACCGCAACAGCTACCTGAACTTCCCGGGCTGCCTGACGCCCTGGGGGTCGCCGCCCGATCGGCCCGACCTCGTGTTCGCCGGCCAGCTCACCGGGGTGGAGGGCTACGTCGAGTCGGCCGCCAGCGGCCTCCTGGCCGCCGTGACCATGGACCGCGTGCTGCGCGGCCTCGATCCCGTGCTCCCGCCCGGCACGACGATGCTCGGCGCGCTCATGCGCTACCTGCGGGAAGCCGAGCCCGGCCGGTTCCAGCCCATGAACTCGAACTGGGGCCTGGTGGACGCCCTCCCCGAGCGCATTCGGGACCGGAGGGAGAAGCGGCGGCGGCTGTCGGAGCGGGCGCTCGAGGATCTCCACGCGTGGATGGAAGCGCACGGAGTCGAGGGGATCGAGACCCGGGCGCCCGCCGCCACGAGCCCATGACCCGGTCGGCCGGGGCGAGAGGGCTCCCGGGGGGCGACGGCGGGGCTCCCTCCGCCGAGGACGCCGCGCCGCCCCGCCTGGTGCTCGCCTCCGGCTCTCCGCGGCGGGCGGAGATTCTGCGCAGGCTGGGGCTGACATTCGAGGTCCGGCCGACCGGCGTGGACGAGACCTTGCTGCCGGGCGAGTCGGCCCGCTCGGCGGCCGAGCGGCTGGCCGGCCTCAAGGCGGCCGCGGCGATCCGGCCCGGGGCCCTCGCGCTGGCCTGCGACACGGTGGTATCGCTGGACGAGGCGGTCCTCGAGAAGCCCGGCTCCCGGGCGCAGTCGATCACGATGCTGGGACGCCTCTCGGGCCGGGAGCACCTCGTGTACACCGGGATCGCCCTGGCCACGCCCGGACGCACGGAGACGGCGGTGGAGGCCACGCGGGTCCGGTTCCGGGACCTGGACGAGCGGGAGCGCCGGGAGTACACGGCCACCGGCGAGCCGTTCGACAAGGCGGGGGGGTACGGCATCCAGGGCCTGGGTGCCGCGCTCGTCGAGGGGATCGAGGGCGACTTCTTCAACGTCATGGGTCTCCCGGTGCAGCGGCTGCTGGAGCTCCTGAAGCGTTTTGGCTGGCGGTACGCCTTCGGGAGCCTGCAGCCCCGCTGACCGGCCCCGTGGGTCACCGCGGCACGGTTCTCGTATCGGACACGGCGGGCCCTGCCAGGGGTACCGGGCGCGGCCCCTGAGAACCAGGACCGGCGGACCGAGGGCCCCCGCCGGAACGAACCCCCGGACTCGAGGTTTGATGAGAGACGAGCTGCTGGACCTGGCGGTGATCGGTGCCGGACCCTGCGGACTGGCCGTGGGCGCGGCAGCGCGGGATGCCGGGATGCGGTGCGTGCTGTTCGACCGCGGGCCGCTCACGGCGACCATCGTGCGGGAGTACCCTCCTTACGTGAGCTTCTTCAGCACCGCCGACAAGCTGGAGATCGGCGGCCTGCCCTTCCCGATCGAGCGAGGCAAACCCACGCGGGAGGAGGCGCTGGTCTACTATCGCCGGGCCGCTGAATTCTTCGATCTGGACGTGCGCCAGTTCGAGGAGGTCCTGGCCGTCGAGGGCGCGGAGGGAGACTTCCGCCTCTTGAGCCGGTGCGCCGCCGGGGAGGAGCGCTCCATCCGAACGCGCGCCGTGGTCGTGGCCACCGGGAGCTTCGACGCCCCCAATCCCCTGGGCGTGTCCGGAGAGGATCTCCCCAAGGTCAAGCACCGCTACGACGAGCCCCACCCCTACTGGCGGCAGGACGTCGTTACGGTGGGGGGCGGGAACTCCGCCGTCGAGTCGGCGCTCGAGCTGTGGCGCGCCGGCGCGCGGGTGACCTTCGTGCACTTCGCCCGCGAGCTCGACAGGGGCGTGAAGCCCTGGGTCCTGCCGGACATCCGCAACCGGTTCGAGAAGGGCCAGATCCCGGTGCGCTGGGGCACCCGGATCGAGCGCATCACGCCCGCTACGGTCGTCCTGCGCGACGTGGAGACGGGGACCGCCGACGAGATCGCCAACGACTGGGTGTTCGCCATGACCGGCTGGCACGCCGAGCCCCGCCTTCTCCGGGACCTCGGAGTGCCCGTCGACGCGGACTCGGGGGTGCCGGAGCACGATCCCGACACGCTCGAGACCCCGGTCGCCGGCGTGTACATCGCGGGCGTGCTCACGGCCGGCAACGACGCCAACCGCATCTTCATCGAGAACGGCCGTCACCACGGCCGGCGCATCGTGGAGGCGCGGCAGGAAACCGGAATCAGGCTCGCGGGCTCCTGAGGAGCGCGCGCGGCGCTCCGAAGTCGACGAACGGCGGTGGGTGAGGCGGACCCCTAGCCCTCCGCCGGGACCGGGGCCGAAGTCCCGTCCGGCCGGCTCGTCAGCGTCGCCTGGTCCTGGGCCGCCCGCTCCCGGAGTCGAGCCAGGAACGGGTTCAGGGCCTGCAAGATTCGGGACGCGTCCGCGGGCTGGAGGTCCGGGACGGCCACGTGTGTTCGAAACGTGACCGGTCCATCCGCTGGACCGATGATCGTGTACATGCTCGGACTCCCGTGTCTAGTCACTCGCAGGCCCACCGTCCTTCCGGGGATGTTTCCCCGGAGAGACGACTCCGCCCCGACTCGCGTCACCGTCGTCGCGCCACCGGTCATGCCGGAAACGCCCCTCATCGGAGCCCGACTTCCCCGGTTTCCCGGGCGTCGCGGCTCCATCATCGACCTTGCACAATCGAGGCCGCGCGAACGGCGCCGGAGGCGCCCTCACCTTTCCTCCCACGGCAGGGCCATCGATCTTCCGTGGTCGAGCCCGAGGCGCGGACGCTGACACTTCGAGGACGGCCGGGAGGCACCCATGATCGGCACGCAAATCCCGACCCCGGACACCGAGCGTGGCGAGGCGATCGAGCTCTGGGAAGGGTGGCCCGCGCTCGGCCCCGAACAGCGCGTCGAAGCCTTCCGGCGCCTGCCGCGCGCCGTCGCCGACGACTTCTTCCTGTCCCTGGATCCACGGGAGCAGGCCGAACTGGTGGCGAGCCTACCGGAGGGCGAGCGCATGGTGTGGATGCGGCTGCTGCCACCGGACGACGCGGCCGACCTGGTGCAGGAGGCCCCGCCCCAGGAGGCTCAGGGACTCCTCGGCCTGCTCGACCCGACGACCCGCCGCGAGGTCACGGCCCTCATGGCCTACGGGGAGGACGTGGCCGGAGGGCTCATGAGCCCCCGGTTCGCCCGCGTCCGACCGGACATGACCGTGGGCGAGGCGTTCGCCTACCTGCGGCGGCAGGCGCCCCAGCTCGAGACGATCTACTACATCTACGTCCTGGACTCAGCGCAGCGCCTCCTGGGCGTCCTCTCCTTCCGCGACCTGTTCGAGGCCCCCACCGACCGGCGGGTCGACGAGATCATGCAGCGCGACGTCGTGACCGTGCCCGAGACGATGGACCAGGAGGAGGTGGCCCACCTGTACCGCGAGCACGATCTCCTCGCCCTTCCCGTCATCAGCGAGGCGGGAACCCTCAAGGGGATCGTGACCTTCGACGACATCGCCGACGCCATCCGGGAGGAGCAGACGGAAGACATCCAGCGGATCGGCGGCTCGGAGGCCCTGGACTCCCCCTACATGGAGACGCCCTTCTTCCACATGGTCCGCAAGCGGGCGGGGTGGCTGTCCGCCCTGTTCATCGGCGAGATGCTGACCGCCACGGCCATGGGGCACTTCGAGGGGGAGATCGCGCAGGCCGTGGTGCTGGCGCTGTTCGTTCCCCTCATCATCTCGAGCGGGGGCAACTCGGGCTCCCAGGCGACCACTCTGGTCATCCGCGCCCTGGCCCTGGGAGAGGTGAGGCTGCGCGACTGGTGGCGGGTGGCGTGGCGCGAGCTGCGCTCGGGCCTCGCCCTGGGCTCGATCCTGGGAGCGATCGGGATCCTGCGGATCATGGCGTGGCAGTTCGGCGGCCTGTACGACTACGGTCCCCACTACCCGCTGGTCGCCTTCACCGTGGGCCTCGCCCTGGTCGGCGTGGTGACATGGGGCACGATGGCCGGCTCGATGCTGCCCTTCCTGCTCCGCCGGCTGGGCTTCGACCCGGCCAGCGCGTCGGCGCCCTTCGTGGCCACCCTCGTGGACGTGACCGGCCTGGTCATCTACTTCACCGTGGCCAGCCTGGTGCTCCTGCACGTGGGAGCCTGAGGCGGGCGACCCGGCCGCGGGGCCAGTCGCCGGGGGATGGGCAGAACGCCCGTGGCCCAACTATCGTGCTATCGACCGCCGGCCCGAAGGGGAGTCCTCGTTCCCGAGCGCCCCAATCTAACCCGAAGTTACTGAACCGCCCCGGATTTGTCGGAGGCTCCAACTCGTGAGAGGATGGAGCCATGAGCAAGACGAGGCAGTACTCCCCGGAGGTGCGGGAGCGGGCGGTTCGGATGGTCTTCGACCACGAAGCGCATCACGACTCGCAGTGGGCGGCGATCCGGTCGATCGCGGCCAAGATCGGCTGCTCGGCGGAGACGCTCCGCAAGTGGGTGCGGCGGGCTGAGCGGGACGCGGGTCGTCGGCCGGGGCTCACCACCGAAGAGCGTGAGCGTCTCAAGGAGCTGGAGCGGGAGAACCGTGAGCTCCGCAGGGCCAATGAAATCCTGCGGAAGGCGTCCGCGTATTTCGCCCAGGCGGAGCTCGGCCGCCGAGCGAGGTGATGGTGAGCTTCATCGACGAGCACCGGGAGGCGTACGGAGTCGAGCCGATCTGCGAGGTGCTGCCGATCGCTCCGTCGACCTATTATCGGCACAAGGCGCTCCGGGCTGACCCTTTCCTCCGGTCGGCCCGGGCCCGGCGAGACGAGGCGCTCCGACCCGAGATCCGGCGGGTGTGGAAGGAGAACTTCGAGGCGTACGGAGCCCGCAAGGTGTGGCGGCAGCTGGGCCGGGAGGGCTTCGACGTCGCCCGGTGCACCGCCCGGCGGCTGATGCGGGAGATGGGGCTTCAGGGCATCACGCGGGGCCGCCGGTTCCGCGTCACCACCGATCCCGCAGAGAGCGCCGCGCGTCCGCTGGACCTGGTCCAGCGCGATTTCAGCGCGCACAGGCCCAACCAGCTCTGGGTCTCCGACCTGACCTACGTGGCCACCTGGCGGGGCTTCGCCTACGTGGCCTTCGTCATCGACGCCTTCTCGCGCCGGATCGTCGGCTGGCGCGTCTCGAGCTCCCTGCGCAGCGACCTGGCGCTGGACGCCCTCGAGCAGGCCCTCTACGAGCGCCAGGACGAAGCGACCGAGGCTCTCATTCATCATAGCGATCGGGGCGTCCAG
>Ga0102952_1000050_pt1 | contig 75306 bp, 54 predicted proteins | sample SalPon2A_C_D1_MG_FD_78506 | JGI IMG/M metagenome (GOLD analysis project Ga0102952, IMG submission 78506) | Soil microbial communities from South San Francisco under conditions of wetland restoration - Salt Pond MetaG R2A_C_D1_MG | ecosystem: Environmental > Terrestrial > Soil > Wetlands | place... | reverse complement strand
GACAGCCGTCTCAACAAGAGAGCTGCCCGAGCTCAAATCCATGACACCCCACAAATGGTATACAAGTGCTTGCTCCGCAGCAGTTTACGCGAGGGTTTGTAACACTTCTACCGGACAGTAGTGGGTTCTCACATCAATTGACCAGAGCCAAGGAGGAGATCCTGATGGCAAAGACCCAATCGATGAAAGCCCTTGTAGCTTGCGCCTTCGGTATCGCGCTTCTCGCGTCCGTGACGTTTGCCGCGCCCTCGCCGGCGGCCGAGGCGGAGATCGCGACCTCGACCCCGCCGGCCACCCACTCCAGGCCTGCCACGTGCAAGCCGGTCACCACCATGACGCTGGATCCGGGCTTGAAGACCACCCCGGGTGACCAAGAAGAGCCACCGCTGACCGACGGGAAGGGCGCTGTCGTCTACACCGCCGGCGGTTGCTTCGCAGTCGCTTCCTGCGCCGATGGGTCGACCGTGAGCTGCTCGACTTCCAGCACGAGTGGCACCTGCACATTCCGAGATTCCGACTGTTCGACCGGGCTTCGTGGCTATGTCGAATGCAACGGAACCAGGACCTGGTGCCCGGCGGACGAGTGCCCGGTGGTGGATCCCTGCGCCCATCTCAACTTCGGCCCCGAGTGCAGGTACTTCTGGAACGAGGTACTGCAGTGCTGCGATGTAAAGCAGTTGGGTCCGTTCGTCTGCCCGACGGCTTGCGCTTCTTGAGGGCGTCCCGGGAAGATCTCACGGAGGTCCGCTGGCGAGATCGCTCCTTCGAGAGGGTAAGGACCAGCACCTCCTGGAGATGCCGCAGGTAGCGGCGGATGTCGCGCCGGTCGGGCTTGAGGTCGATCACCGGGTAGCCGACGAGTTGTCCGGGGCCGTGGTAGGTGACCTGCCCCCGCGGTCGGCTGCATGGACTTCCCTGTCCTTGGGCGCTGGGACAGAGTTGGCTCACGAAGGCCAGTCTACCGAACCCCACAGCTCGGGCTGTCCGGGGCCACCTACCCGCTGACAAGCCCAAGATTAGCCCTCAGCTCGAATATAGAGAGCAGGCCGTCGACTCAATCTCAAAGACATATTGTAATGCTTCGGTTGACCGGATCTCACTGCTCCAGCTAGTCTTGGTTGCAGCATGTTACATTCAGCCTCAAAGGAGATCTAAACTATGAGCTTACTATTAGCCATATTGTTCTTTGTCTCAGGTGTAATTGGCTCAATCATCGCTGTTGCTGGAGAGACATGGAAAAAGGATAATAAAAGGGTAACCGGCAAGGGGTGGGTGGCCATTATCTGCTTGCTATCCAGCGCCTTGACGGGAATTGTCAAAGACAGAATGCAGTCAGGAAAAATAGACTCATATCAGAATCGACTGGAGAGCATGACGCTGCAGCTACAGGAGACTGAAAAGGAGTTTAACGCCGCAACCTCAGTCCTCTTCGACATCGCCTCTGGTTCTGGAGATGAGCGAGCCGTGAAAGCTATAGATAGTCTATTTAAATTGAACCGACAATCACTTGTAAGAGTGAAGGCGGTGGTTGGCGGAAGGTTGAGAGAGAAGACCGGATTCTTTGTTGATGCCTCGGGTACGATTCTCACTACTGATTACTCTGTAGTGAGCCGAGGTCCCTATACCGTAGCATCAGATGTTCGAGTTGAAACGAGTGATGGAAGCTCAATCCCTGCGGAAATATCTTACGTAGATAAAGAGCTGGAGATAGCGATCCTCTCAACAGGAAGAAGGAGTGATTCTTTCCTGACCGTTGGAGAGCGGGCTCCCGCAGTGGGAGAAGAAGTTCTTGTGATTGGAAGTACCCATGAAGTTCGGGAGACTCGCGTGAAGGGAGTGATCGAAAGCTTTTCTGATATCACTGGTATTTATGTCAGATACCGAAACCTCCTGGCGGGATTCGGAGGCGGACCTGTATTGGGAAAGGATGGGGTAGTAGTGGGAATCAACTGGGGTGCTCTGGAGCCGCCAGTCAACGGGAAAGCCAAGTACATACGTGCGGACGCTGTAAGGAGGAAATTGAAAGAACTCGGAATCTAGAAGATCGAAGTAAGAGCTCCGAACCTGCTCCCGGGCTTCACCCCCCGCGCCGCGATCACGTCCCGGAGGGTTTCGTTCACTGACGCAGCGTCGGGGAATACCTGATGACTCGCATGCGATCCTTCCTGTCTGTGTGGGAGACGACCAAGAGCTGACCCTTGTGGTTCTCGCCGAGAAGGAGGAATCGCTCCTTGAGAAGGTGCCGCGGAACACCGCCGAACGGTCTTGAGGTAGGCGGCGCAAGCCTGTAGGGCCGTAACCGCTTCACCGAAGGGTTCTACGGCCCCCCTCAAGCGAGCTGAAGCCGCCTGCCCTTCGGTTCAGGAACCACCCGTCCGAATTCCTTGGCAGTGCTGATCCAGAGCTCGATCGCCTCCTGGCAACTCGCTAGTGCAGAATCCGGGCTGTCTCCGTGCGCCGCGCAGCCGGGAAGCTCGGGCACCTCGGCGATGAAGGCGCTGTCCTCTTCACTCCAGTAGAGGATGATCTCGTACTTACGCATCAGTCGTCGCTCCCGAGTCCATATTGCAACAGGATCTTACGGACCTGACGAACCTGGTACGGCTTGGCCTTGCTGCCTTCCCGTTGCAAGTTGATGAGCTCTTCCACTCCCGGCTTGATGAAGAGGTGGTGACTGCCGCTTGTCCGCTCCTCAAAGCCGAGGTTTCGCAGGAGGTTACAGAGGTCCCCGGAGGACCCGCCAAAGGAGCTTCTCCGGCCTCGCCACGCCGGCATTCTACCAACGAGCTCGAGGCGAGCCGGTAAACTCGCCGAACACCAAGCAGTCGAAAGGAACGAAAACCGAGAGAGAGGAAGACGAGCCATGGCACGGGATCGCCACGACCTGGTCACTGTGAAATCCCTCATCACGGTTTCCGGTCTCATGGCCCGAGTTGGCTTACTCGTGCTGATGGCTTCCTGCTCGGGAGCCACGGACGTCGTGACGGTGCTCAACCATCCGCCCTCGATCGAGGGCGTCGAGCTGGATCCTGCCAGGTCCGCGTGCGCAGGCGCGGCGACCCGGATATCGGCGAAGAGCTCCGATCCGGACGGCGGCGCGCTCGCGCATCGATTCACGATGGTCGCGGCCGCGGCGCAGGACGGGTGGTGTCTGGTCTCCAAGGGAGGGCGGGCCGCGTTCGTCGCCAGCGTGCCGGGTCGCTACGAGATCGCCCTGCTCGCGGACGACGGCGCCCGGCGCGCCGCGCTGCGCTTCCAGCTCCGCGTGCGTGATTGCGCGGCTCGCACCTCTCCCGACAGTGCCGGGGATATCGCACGAGCGGCGGTTTCCGGCGCCCCCTGGGTCTCCGGCGAGTGCGGCTGCACCGGCGACCTCGACTGCGACGGCGTGGCCGACGAGAAGGATCATGCTGCACAACGGGATCCTCGTGGTAAAGAACCAGGAGGTTCTGCGTGGAGATCCGCTCGGCTTCGTCGGTAACACCGGTTTCTCCACGGACCCTCACGTGCACTTCGAGGTGATGCCGTTCGGATCGACGGCCACCGTGCCTTCGAGCTTCCAGGCGGCGGACAGGACCTGCTTCATTCCACAGAGGGGCGACATCCTCCAGTCGAACAACAACTGAGCTGGACCGGTGCCCGTCAAGTCGCCCCCTGTCACACACTCTCCCCTTTACGCACTTCATTTCATGGATCCGACAATTCACGTTGATTCTTGTGCAATCGTTTGAGAGACGGTAGCAACGGTTGCGCTGCGTTCCCATGGGAGGAGCACTCACCGATGCGAGCTTTCCTTCAGCCGTTCGTCCGACGACTCGTCCTCTTCACGGCCTTCACCTTCCTGGCCCTCTGCATCTCCGCCCCGTCCCTGGTCGCGCAACAAGGCGCGGCGGCCGACGGTCATGCCCTGATCGGCTTTGACATCGACATTTTCATCCCCCGCACCGCGGCCTATGGCATCAACGACGGCCACCGGTTCAACACGGCGGAGCCGATCGAGGTCAGCGCCCTGCAATGGAGCCTCTGGGAGACCGACCGCACGGCCACCTTCGTCACTGTCTTCGGCGAGGACTCCGCGGCGGGGCGCCGTCAGCTCTACCAGGAGATCCATGGGTTCGCCCCTGGGACCGTCCGGCTGGAGGGGGAGAACACCCTCACCCTCGCCGGTGAGACCTACTTTCCGACCCGGGTGGAGATGCTGCCCCGGTCGGAGATCGCCGCCCAGTTCCCCGAGCTCGATCTCTCGCGGCTGGCCCCGCGGCAGCCCAACGAAGAGTACGCCCTGGTGGTCTGGAACGACGTGATCTACGCCAACGGCCGGTACTTCGGTGCGGGATTCTCCCTCAGCGAGGTGCTCGGCTTCACCGATCTCTTCGGCCGCCCCGGTCGTTTTACCGAGCTCTACCGCACGATGAGCGTGGACTGCCCCTGCCCGGCGGACCGCCACCCGTTTCGCGTGCTGCGACCCGGTCTCGAGGTGGTCGCGGCGCACTACCAGCAGCCTCTCGGGACGGGATTGCACAACGAGGTCCTCAGCGTCATCGGGCTGTCGAGCGGGAAGCCGGGGGACCCCTGGAACGGGATGCAGGGCTTCGAGGGGGGTCTCGTGGAGCTCGGAGGCGATTCGGTGATGGCCGATGCCGCCGGCCTCGAGCATCTCTCCGCCCCACGGCTGATGGCGGCCGAGGAGATCGCCGCAGAGTTTCCCCAGATGGACGTCTCGAATCTGGCCGGCGGCGGTCTGTACGTCGTGGATTACTGGCCCGAGGTCCAGATGGTCGAAGCCGACGATACCTCCATCTCGCGGGTTCGGGGCACTCTGAGGATCAACGGCCAGAACCGTGTGATCGAGGCGCTGGGCGTCGAGCGGGGCACCTCGATCGGTGTCCAAAGCCTCAGCGGCACGCTGAACATCGACGGGCGTCCTGCACCCCGCGACGAGCAGATCCTCTGGTGGCTGCTGGTGATCCAGGTCACGGGAATCGACGTCGATGCGAATGTGGGGGTCCTGGCCCAACCCGGGGACCGCGCCCGCGCGGTGATCCGCGTGGGGGGCAACGGCACTCCGATCCGCGGAGTGATGACTCAGAACGTGGTGGTCACCAGCACGGATCCGTGGGTGACGGACGTGGAGATCCGCGGCCAGCTCCGGGTGGACGAAGGCCTGACCTGCGAGCTCCCGATGGTCAAAGACGACATGGACTTTCTGGTGGAGAACCGGCGGGCGACGGGGTCGGCGACCCTGCTCGGAGGCTGTCGAGGGAACAACGTCGAGATCCCCGTCGACTACCGGGTCACGTGGTCCGGAGCCGCGACCCGCGAGCTGCCAGCCCGCTTCGTGGGGTCGGTGACGCTGGAGTCCTACGACCCCGCCAGCGGGTTCCGCGGCAATGTGGTTCGGTTGGAGGCGGCGCCCTGAGGCTGCGGTCTCGGCGGGCTTGAGCTCCTGGGATCAAGGGCTGCCAATTTGGCACTGAGCAGGGGTCTCGTACCGGCTAAGAACCCCGGGTTCAAAAAAAACAAGCCCTCTGACGGGCTAAGAACCCCTGTTCCAAAACGGATCGGGGTCTCTTAGCGCCTATGAGCCCCTGTTCCAAACGGATCGGGGTCTCTTAGCGCCTATGGACCCCTGTTCCAAAATGGACCGGGGTCTCTTAGCGCCTATGAGCCCCCGTTCCAAACGGATCGGGGTCTCCTAGCAGCTAGGAACCCTTGGCGTCCCCGCCCTCGCGAGTGGCAGCGCGGTCGGTGGGCTCGATGACCGAAAGCGTCAAGCGAGTTGACGTTCGGAGGACCGATCGGCGATCCGGGCGACCAAGTCAGCCGATCGGAGAGCCGAACGCCGAACCGCGGCGCCGATCGGCCGATTGCAACGTCCGAACGAGGGGGTCCTTGCCGCCTCGACTCTTCCAATCATGGTAGATTACCCTCAAGATGATGTACATCATCGCCGTGCGCCGCGACTCCCTACCTCAGATGGGCCTTGGTTGGTCTGAGCCTCTGGCTTCCATCGAGGGGCTCGAGGTGGTAGGTGACGCGACCCCTTTTCGCTTGCGCGTCGAAGCGACCGAGGCAGCCATCGAGATAGCTCGGCAGCAATTCTCAGAGTATTGCCATATCGAGGAGATTCGTCCGCGCTACGTGCTAGCCGGATCTTGAAGACAGCGTCGGTAGCCCAGCCCCCTGTCTCTCTTCGGAAAAGCCCAGGTCCCGACAACTGCGCCGTAAGACTTCCAGGGCGTGGTCCGCTCGATCTCGGTCGGGTTCCATCCGCAAGTAGTCAGTGTCGGCAGCCAGGAGAATTGCGAGGGCCCCACAAGCGATGGGCGCGCTCATCGAGGTGCCGCTCATGGCAGTGAACTCACAGTTCCGCTCTCCTGTGCTTGGTACAGTCGAAATGATGTCCACGCCAGGAGCCACGCAATTCACCTCGGCTCCAAAGCAAGCGAAATCGGCAGGATTGGAAGTCGTGGGAAATTGGACAGGGGCGTTTCAGGCGGATTTGCTCGATTGCTTCGCCTTGAAGAAGCGGGCCGAATCCATCAGGGCTTTCTGAGGCGGGCGTAGACCGACGAAGCCAGAAGCTCGGCAGCCTCCGGCCGGCGGTGGAGCCGCCGGTCCAGGGGGCGAACCAGAAGTCCCAGGAGGAGGGCAAATCGCTCGGCCCCGCGAGACAGAACCCTCCCCGGCAGGTAGTGGCGAAGATAGAGCGATGCCAGGTCCGTCAGGGCAAAGGTTGGACCTACGCAGGGGCCGGAGTCGACTACTTTGAACCCGGCGCGGGCAAAGAGCCGATCGTGGCCCACCCGGGTGAGGTTCTGGAAGTGGTCCGGGTAGGCGTGGAAGCCCTGGAGAAAGGGTGTGGCAGCGAAGATGTCACCGCTGGACCGGAGCACTCGAAACATCTCAGCTACTGCCTGTACCGGGTGCTCCAAGTGCTCGAGCACGGCCTCCACATGGATCCGGTCGACCGACTCGTCGGCGTAAGGGAGCGCGTAGGCAGTGCCCACCACATCTACATTGGCGAACCGCTCGATATTCAAATTGACCAGGCACGGGTGGACCCGGGTGGGGCCGCCGCCGATCGAGAGGCAGAGGGCGTCGCCGGGCGCGGTCCCGACCACCGCGTCGAAGGCAGCGACCGCTCCCGGGCTGCGGAAATCGCCCCGGGCACGAACGAATCGGTCCACCGCCGCGAGCACCCGGGACGGTGGGCGCTCCCGCCGGTACTCTTCAGCCATCGCAGACGGCGGTGTACTCTCGACCGCCGGCGCGGCCGGCTCGGTCGGCAGGAGCACGGGGATGCCGTCGGCGAAGCTGTAGCGGTGCCGGCCATCGCCGGTCACCAGGGTCTCACCTTCCTGGTGGAGGGGCTGGTGGGTGACCGGGCAGACGAGCCGGTACTGGGCGAGCTGTTCCTGGACGGGAAACATGGCAAGCGGTCCCGGCAACTCCGGCCTCAAGTCAACTCCCGATGCCGGAACGCGCGCTTTCCGGGCCCGTAGTCGCCCGCCCCCTGACCTTGGCCGGTGAGCAGCCAGCGCGTGGTGAGCAGGCCCTCGGCTCCCACCGGACCCCGGGCGTGGATGCGGCCCGTGGAGATCCCCACCTCGGCGCCGAGACCGTAGCGGTAGCCGTCGGCGAATCGGGTGCTGGCGTTCCAGAACACCGACGCCGAGTCCACCGAGGCCAGAAAGCGCCGCGCCGCCGCCTCGTCCTCCGTGCAGATGGCGTCCGTGTGGGCGCTGCCGTGCTGGTGGATGAAGTCGACCGCCTCGTCCAGGCTCGCCACCGTGCGCACGGCGAGGACCAGGTCACCGTACTCGGTGGCGCCGTCCTCGGCTCCCGCGGGCCGGGTGAGCGGGCTTTCGGGGAGATGGCGCAGGGCCTCCTCATCCGCCCGTAGCTCGACGCCCGCTTCGAGCAGCGCTTCCCCCACGGCGTGCAGCTCCGGGAGAAAGCCCCGGTGCACCAGCAGGGTCTCGGTGGCGTTGCACGCGGCCGGGTAGTCGCACTTGCCGTCCACCGCCAGGTGCTTCGCCATCTGTGGATCGGCGGCGGCGTCGAGATAGAGGTGGCAGATGCCCTCGGCGTGACCGAGCACCGGGATGCGGGTGGACTCCTGGATCGAGCGCACCAGCGCCCCGCTGCCCCGCGGGATGACGAGATCGATGTGCCGGTCGAGGTCGAGCAGCCGGGCCACCGCCTCCCGGCCCTCGATGCCGACGACCGCGTCCGGCGGCAGGTCGCACGCTTCCAGGGCGTCGCGCAGACAGACGACCAGGGCACGGTTCGAGTGCAGCGCCTCCGAGCCGCCCTTGAGCAGCACGCCGTTGCCGGAGCGCAGGGCCAGCGAGCCGATCTGGATCACCGCGTCGGGCCGGCTCTCGAAGATGATGAGCAGCACTCCCAAAGGGCTGGCAACCCGCTCCAGCACCAGACCCTCGTCGAGCTCGCGGCGGAGCTGCACCCGGCCGAGGGGATCCGGGGCCTTGGCGAGCTGCTCGACACCCTCGCGCAGGGTGGCGAGCTTGGCCGGCGAGAGCGCCAGCCGGCGAGCGAGGGGTGCCGCGAGCCCGGTGGCCTCGGCGGCGTCGAGATCCCGGCGGTTGGCGGCCAGCAGATCCTCCTCCCGCTCGGCGAGCCGCTCCGCCAGCCGGCGCAGCACGGCGGTGCGGGTCTCTCCGGAGGCACTGCCCAACCGGCGCTGGGCGTCCCGCACCGAGGCGGCAAGGGCGTCGAGATCGGTGGTCGTCCCGGTCGGGGTGGTCTCGGTCATGGTCTCGGTCATCGTCGGGCTTCCGCCTCCAATCCCACTCCCCCGCCGGCTTCGAGCACCAGGTGGCGCCGGTTGACCAGGGCATCGCGGTTGCGCACGTCGTCCGGCGGCAGCCCGCGGCACCAGGCGCGGGCGGTTTCGGCATCCCAATTCACCATACCGCGCCCCACCAGGTCCCCCTCCGGACCTCGAAGATCCACCACGTCGCCGCGGCGGAAGCGGCCCTCCACGCGCACCACTCCGGCGGCGAGCAGCGACACCCCGCGGGTGCGCACCGCCTGCACGGCTCCGGCGTCGAGATGGAGCACGCCGCGGGGAGCGACCGCAAAGGCGATCCACCGGCGGCGGGCGTCCAACCTCTGACGGGCCGGGAACCAGGTGCCCTCTTCCTCGCCGGCCAGCACCCGGGGCAGCACAGTGGTGTCGCGGCCCGAGGCGATGACCGCATGGCAGCCTGCCTTGGCGGCGACCCGGGCGGCCTCGATCTTCGAGCGCATGCCGCCGCGGCCGGCGTCGGAGCCCGGACCGCTCACCACGACGCTCAGACGATCCGGATCGTCGACCCGGGCGACCAGCGCGGCGTCCGGATGATGGCGGGGGTCCTTGTCGTAGAGCCCGCCCACGTCGGTGAGCAGCACCAGCAGATCGGCGTCCAGCTCGGCCGCCACCAGGGCGGAGAGCTTGTCGTTGTCCCCAAAGACCTGGCCGCGTCCCTGACGCACGAAGATCAGCTCCTCGGTGGACACCGCGTCGTTCTCGTTGATGACGGGGATCACCCCGCGCCGCAGCAGGGTGCTGAGGGTGGCGCGCAGGTTGAGGTACCGATCGCGGTCGTCGAAGTCGCCCTGGGTGAGGAGGGTCTGGCCGCACACCAGCCCGAGACGGGAGAGGCCCTCCTGGTACAGACCCATGAGGCGGGTCTGGCCCACCGCGGCGCACGCCTGCCGCTCCTCGAGCTCCTCCGGCGTCTGCTCCAGACCCAACGCCTCGCGGCCCAGACCCACAGCGCCCGAGCTGACCAGCAGGACGTCCTTGCCCGCCCGGCGCAGGTTGGCGGCGGCCTCGACCACGGCGAACAGCCGGGCGAGGGCCAGCCGTCCGTCGTCGTGGGTCAGGACGCGCGTGCCGAGCTTGAGGACCACGCGGTCCGCGGCGGCGACCTCGGGCCTGGCGACAGTCGATCCGTCTCCCATCCCGGAATCTTATCCCCACGATGGTCTCGGCGCTCCTCCCGACGGGTGTCCTCTGCTTGACGACCGTGCCGCTTGACGACCGTGCTGCCGGATGTCACATTGCGGGCCGGGAGGTCGATCTCATGCGCTTAAGATTGCTTGCACCGCCGACTCACCACCCCCGCGGCGCGTTCAGCGCCCTGGGGGGTCTCCGGGCCCTCGGGGCTCTGTTGCTTCTCGGGCTGGCCCTCGGGTGCGCCAGCGGCGGACCGGTCGGACCGGCGGTCCCGGTCGCGGAGGCACCGACGGGAGCGACCGCCGAAGCGGCCGAGACCCGCCGGGAGCGCCCGCCGACGGACGCCGTCGAGGTCACCCTGTTGCAGCTCAACGATGTCTACGAGATCACTCCGGTCGAGGGGGGCCGCAGCGGCGGCATGGCGCGGGTCGCCACCCTCCGCGAGCGGCTCGCTGCCGACAGCCCGCATCTGCTGACCCTGGTGGCGGGGGACTTCTTCAGCCCCTCGGCCCTGGGCACCGCCAAGGTGGACGGCGAGCGCCTCGACGGCAAGCAGATGGTGGCCGTGCTCAACGTGCTGGGGGTCGACCTGGCCACCTTTGGCAACCACGAGTTCGATCTCAAGGAGGCCTCGTTTCGTCAGAGGCTCGACGAGGTGGATTTCCCCTGGGTCGCCGCCAACGTGCTGGACGCCGACGGCAGCGGGCTCCCCGGGGTCGAGCCCTTCAAGATCTACACCTTCCAGGATGACGAAGGCCGCGACGTGCGTCTCGGATTCTTTGGCGTGACGCTAACCTCCAACGACCCCGACTACGTGACGCTCACCGATCCGCTGGCCGCCGCCAACGCCCAGGTCGAGGCGTTGGACGGCCGGGTCGACGCGCTGGTCGCTCTCACCCACCAGGCGCTGGACCAGGACATGGCGCTGGTGCAGCGATATCCCCAGATCGACCTGGTGGTGGGCGGCCACGAGCACGAGAACTGGCTGGCGCGGCGGGGAACGGACCTCACGCCGGTCGCCAAGGCGGACGCCAACGCCCGCACCGTCTTCGTCCACCGGCTGTGGATCCGGCCGGACGGCGGCGGCACCACGGTGCGCTCGCGGCTGGTCCCGATCACCGACGCGCTGCCGGACGACCCGGAGACCGCGGCCGAGGTCGAGCGCTGGGTGGACCTGGGGTACAAGGGCTTCCGCGACGAAGGCTTCGAGCCCGAGGAGGTCGTCACCGAGGTGACCGAAGCGTTGGACGGCCGCGAGGCCGTCATCCGCAACGGGCCGACCCGCCTCACCGATCTGATCGTGCAGTCGCTGCTCCACGCCGCCTCGGGCAGCCAGGCGGCGGTGTTCAACGCGGGCTCGATCCGCATCGACGACGTGCTGCCTCCGGGGCCGATCACCCAATACGATGTCATCCGCATCCTGCCGTTTGGAGGCCAAGTAATGACCGTGCGCCTCACCGGTGAGCTGCTCGCGAAGGCCCTCGACCAGGGCGTGCAAAGCCGGGGAGCGGGAGGCTTTTTGCAAACCGCCGAGATCACCCGGCAAGCGGACGGATGGCAGGTCGCGGGCCAGCCGCTCGACCCGCAGGCCAGCTACACGGTGGCGATGAACGACTACCTGGCCGGGGGCCACGAGGCGGGCATGGAGTTTCTCCAGCCGCAGACGCCCGGCTACGAGGTGCTCGACGCGAACGGTCCGGACGTCCGCAACGCGCTGATCGACGAGCTCCGCCGCGCCTATCCCGCCTCGCAATGATCGAACGGACGTCGCCCCGGAGGACCTCGTGAGCCGTTCGCGGCGCGTGCTCTTCGTCTGTATGGGCAACATCTGCCGCTCGCCCACCGCCGAGGGGGTGATGCGGGCCTTCGTGGCCGAGCGCGGCCTCGACGGGCACGTAGAGATCGACTCGGCCGGCACGATCGGCTACCACTCCGGGGATGCGGCCGACCCGCGGATGCGGAGCGCCGCCGCCGAGCGGGGATACGAGCTCCACAGCCGCGCCAGGAAGGTCACCGAGGAGGATTTCGAGCGTTTCGACCTGGTGGTCGCGATGGATCGCGACAATCTCTCCAACCTCCGCGAGCTGCTCACCCGGACGCCGGATCCCGGGACCCGCCGCGCTCGGCTGCGGCTGCTCTCCGACTATCTGCCGGACGGCTCACCCCTCGACGTTCCGGACCCCTACTACGGTGGGAACCAGGGCTTCGAGAGGGTCCTGGACCTGATCGAGGAAGCCATCCCCCGCCTGCTCGACGAGCTGCTGGACGAATGGGAGGACGCGGCCTCCGGGGCCCCCTCCTGAGGAGCTGCGCGTGCGCTCGGGCTCCCAGCTCTTGACCGCGGTGGCCGACCTCCTGTCGCGGGAGACCGGGGAGGAGCTGACGGTGCTCCGTCAGACTCCGGTCGGCGGCGGCTCGATCCACAGTGCGGCGATCCTCGAGCTGTCGGACGGCAGCCGCCGGTTCGTCAAGCACAGCCCGGGGGCTCCGGCGGACATGTTTCCGCGGGAGGCGGAGGGGCTGCGGGCGTTGGCGGCGGCGGGAGCGGTCCGCGTGCCCCGGGATCCACTGCCCGGTGAAGCCGGCGGGTCGCGCTTCCTGCTGATGGAAGCAATCGACACCGGCCGCCCGAGCAGGGATTTCTTCCCCCGCTTCGGCCACGCCTTCGCCGAGCTGCACCTCGGCACCCGGCAGGCGCGAGCGGGTTTTCCTCACGACAACTACATCGGCTCCACCCCGCAGCCCAACGGCTGGATGGACGACTGGTGCGGGTTTTTCCGACGGCACCGGCTGGGATTCCAGCTCGAGCTGGCGAGGCGGAACGGTCTCGCCACCGCGGAGCTGTCGCGGCTCGGAGACCGGCTGCTGGAGCGGCTCGCCACCTGGCTGGACGTCCCCGGCGAAGACTGCTGTCTGCTCCACGGGGATCTGTGGAGCGGCAACTTCCTGTGCGACGCCGAGGGCGAGCCGGTGCTCATCGACCCCGCTGCGTACTACGGTCATCGGGAGGCGGATCTGGCCATGACCCATCTCTTCGGTGGCTTCGACCGGGCCTTCTACGACGCCTACGAGGAAGCCTGGCCGCTGCCCTCGGGCGTCGTCGAGCAACGCGAGCGTCAGGAGATCTACCAGCTCTACCATCTGCTCAACCACCTCAATCTTTTTGGCAGCGGCTACCTCTCGCAGTGTCTGGCGATCCTGCGCCGCCTCGCCTGAGCTTTCTCGAGCCGGGCTTCGGCGCTTGTCTCCGCATCACTGCTATGCTATATTCTCGTCACTTCTAAATGAAAGCTGTACGAGAACTGGCTGGACATCCCTACAAGGAGACGACCATGAAGAAGCTGCTGCGACTCACTCCCACGGCACTGACGATGTGCCTGCTTTTGGCGCTCGCGGCTCTGGTAGCGGCGCCGGCGCCGAGCCAGGCTCAGGATCCCTGTGAGTACTTCGACCCCACTGTAAAGGGGTTCGGCTTGCCTCTTGGCTGCAAATACCTGTCGCCCGGCAAGATCAAAGCCATGAAGGACTCGGCGGCGGCAGCCGAGCTTCTTGCGAAGCCGATCCATCAGTTCTTCATCTGTATCACTGGCGGCTCTGGCAGCGGCCGAGGTAACTGGGACGACTGCCGTGAAAAGCAATTTGATGGGAGCAACAAAGAGGAGTTCACATCAGAGGTCGTGCTAGAGGTCGAGGGCACTGGCGAGCTTCGGGATTACCGGGCCACCGTCGTCGTCCCCGACGTCGCCGTCGAGGTCCATAGCAGCGCCGAAGTGGAGGGTGCCCCTGTGCAACATCTCACGACCGAGATGGTCTCGCTCCAGGGTACGCTGACCGATCACCCCGACTTCGACGAGCTCACAATCGTTGGTGGCACGGCGAATGGCTTTGAGGGCTCGGGTGAGCTTCACGCCACGTACGACCCGGACCGTCAAGTCTGGGTCATCGACAGCCACTTCGACGTCGGTTACAGCATGAGCTTCAGGGGTGCACCCGGCGGGCCTCTGGCAGGCTATGCCGGCAGTGGCGAAGGCGTAGCGCACATGGTCGCCTTCGGGCATGGAGGTGAACAAGGGGGTTCGGCAGACCAGTAGACATGACAAGCAGCTCGGCGCCGCTGGGCGCCGGGCTACCCGCCCTCGGTCCCAGCCGCTTCTTACCAAGCAGCTTGCAGCTTCAGCCCCGTGCGACCTCTCCCTCGTTTCGCCCTGCGCCATCCCCGGGCGGTGCTCACCGTCCTCCTCGGGCTCATCCTCGCGGCGGCTCCCGGCTTGTTTCGCCTTCAGCTCGCCACGGATGGCCGGGAGCTCCTCCCTACCCATCACCCGACGGTTCTCTACGACCACGCCCTGCGGGAAGACCTCGGGCTGCGGGATCCGGTGGCCGTGGTGCTGTGGAGCACCCATCCCGAGGGGATCTTCGAACCGGCCGCCCTGCGCGTCATCTTGGACCTGACGGATCGGCTCGCCTCGCCCGGCGGCGTCGGTCCGGAGAGGGTGATCAGCCTCGCCACCGAGCCCGGCCTGCGCACCGAGCCCGGCACCCTGCGGCCCAAGACCCTGCTCGACCCTCTGCCCCGCACCCCCCGCGAGATCGAGCGCCTCCGCCGCGACCTGCACCGACTCTCCATCTATCGAGGGGTCCTGGTCTCCGAGAAGTGTGAGGGAGCCACCGTGCTGGTCGAGCCGGAGCCACGGGCGGACCGTCGGCGGACCGTGGCGGAGATCCGGGAACGGATCGGCTCCGTCCCGCGCCCCGGCCACCTGCGTGTCGACGTCGTGGGTGCCCCGGTGGCCGAGGCCCTGCTGGGGGACCACCTGCTCGCCGATCTCGGCGTCCCCAACCGCTGGCTGGTCAGCACGGCCTCCACAGCCGCCCACCGGGGGATTCCTCTGGTACCGGCCGCGCTGGTCTTCATGGCTGGCGTCTTTCTCCTCGCCTTTCGCCGGCCCGCGGCGGCGCTGCTGCCGCTCGCCGAGGTCGCCGTCTGTCTGACGGTGGTGTTCGGGGCTTTCGGCTGGCTCGGGATCCCCGTCTACCTCACCACGGCGGTTCTCCCCATCGTGCTCACCGCCGTGGGAACCGCCGACGAGATCCACGTCTTCCGGCGCCTGCGCGAGATGGCCCAGCGGCATTCCACCGCGGAGGCCACCGAGCCCGCGGACCCCGGGAGCTTGACGAGATCCTCGTGGCGCAAGGTGGTTGGCGAGACGATGGACGGCATCGCCGGTCCGGTGACTCTCACCTCGGCGACCACGGCGATCGCGTTTCTCTCCTTCGCCCTGTCCCCCATCGGCCCGGTGCGCGTCTTCGGGCTGGCCGCCGCCGGGGGCGTGATCGTGTGCCTCCTGATCACCCTGGGGGCGTTGCCGGCGATGCTGGTCGTGCTGCCGCCGACGAGCCTTCTCCCGGGAAAGAGGGGGCAGGCATCCTCTTCGCGAGTCTGGGGGCGGCTGGCCGATCGCGCACAGCACCATCGCCATACCGTCTTGGCCGGAGCCGTCGGGCTTCTCCTCATCGCCGCCGGTCTCGGGCTTCCCCGGCTGCGGGTCCAGGACAGTTGGGCCGGGGGCTTCGCCTCCCACAGCCCGATGGCCCGTGCCATTGCACGGTTCGAGAAGGGCTTTCTCGGCTCCCATCTCCTGCGGGTGGTCGTGGAAGGGAAACGCTGGGAGGGCCGCGGGGATGTGCTCGCGCAGGAGGTCGAAGACCATCGGCTGACCGTGCCCCGCGCTTCGTGGCCCGGCCCTCCGGAGTCGCTCCAGGGGGCCTCGCTCCTCACCCGGGTCGAGGTCGAAGACGGCGGGACACGGCAATGGAAGACCTGGATCGACTCCGCCGAACCGGACGGAGACCGTCTGCATCTCCATCTGCTCCGCCGGGGCGGCTCTCTCCGGCTCGCCCTGCGCCCGCGGCCCGACGACCGGGTGCGCTTCGAGATCGTCTCCGAGCCGTTCCGGCGACCGGGTCCGGTCGCCACCGTGGCGACGCTGGAAGATTTTCTGGACCGGCAGCCGGGAGTGGGTGGAGTCCGGGGGCCCGCCGCTTATTTGCGCACCGCCCACGATCTGGCGACCGGGGAGGGACGCAAGCTCCCGCTTCATCCCGACGGGCTGCGGCGCGACTGGATCAACTACTCCGCGCTGCGGGGACCGGAGCGGCTGCGGGAAACGGTCGACCCCGAGGGCTGGGATCGGGCCGTGCTCACCGTGTTCCAGCGCGGCTCGAGCTACCGGGACAGCGGCCGGCTGCTGGCGGCGCTGGAGCGGTGGTGGGCGGAGCACCCGGCGGCGGAGGGTCTGTCGCTGCACATCGCCGGAGACGTGGCCATCAGCCGCGCGCTGATCGCGGCCGTGGTCCGGACGCAGCTCCAGTCGCTGGCCCTGTCGCTGCTCGGCATCGGCGCGGTCGTGACCCTGCTCGCCGGCTCGCTCCTCGGCTCCCGCGCCGGCTCGCGTCTCGAAGTCTCACCCGGTCTCGCGGCGCTGTTGCCTCCGGTTCTCGCCGTGGCGCTCGCTTTTTCCGCGATGGGGATTCTCGGGCTGCCCCTCGGAGTGGCGACCTCGATGTTCGCCGGCATCGTTCTGGGCGTCGGGGTCGACGGCGCCATCCATCTGCTCGCCCGGCTGCGCGAGGCCCGGTCTGACGGGCTCGACGTGCCGGTGGCTCTCCGGACGGCTCTCCAGTCGGTCGGACCCGCGATCCTCGTCGATGCGCTCGCCGTGGGAGGCGGATTCGGGCTGCTGGCGTTCTCCTCCGTGCCCGCCAATGCCCATCTGGGTCTGCTGCTCGCCCTGGCCGTGGCGTCTTGTCTGGTCGCCAACCTCGTGCTGTTACCGGCGCTCTGGGCCTGGGCACAGCTGCCGAGAAGCGCTCGGGCTACAATCGACACCGATGGCGTGGAAGACTCTGTCGAAGAAAGTGATTCTGCTGATCGTGGCCACTCTGGTGCTGTGGTGGCTGGGCCACATATTGCTGGAGTCGGCGTGGGCGCTGTTCCACGCGACGGATAGCTCTTCCCTGCCCCGTGCGGTCAATCTCCTGCTGATCCCCTGCGCGCTGGCAGCCGCCTGGATCCTTCTGCCCCGGCGAGCCGAGGGGCCCTGAGCCATGACCGGCCGAGATTTCAAGGGTGACTCCGATCCCGGGGCCGCCGGCTCGCGGCTGCAGCTCCTGGCCGCGCGCATCGGACCCCACCTCGAGGTCGCCCAGACGGTCACCACGTGGGTCGCCGGGGGCGCGCTGCTGCTCGGCTTCCTGGCTTCGATCGACGTGCTGCTCTTCCCCCGCGGCGAGGAGAGCGCGGCCTGGCTCCTCCACCCGCTGCTGTTTCTCCTGGGAGCCGTCGGAGGGCTGGCGGCCGCAGTGCGCGGGCGACAGGTGGACGAGGTCCGATGGCGGATTCTCGACGACCCGATGCTCACCAGCGGGGAGCGGGAGCTCGCGCACCGCGAGGCGGAGCGCCAGCGCCGCTGGGCCGGCACGGTCTTTTTCGTCGCACCGATCCTTCTGGGCTATTGGCTCGCCTACCAATTCGCCGGCGAGGACGGCGGCTCGCTGGTGACCTTTCTGCTCACCGCCTCGCCGATGGTGGGGTTCCTGGGCGGGCTCCTTCTCACCCAGTGGGCGCTGGGACCCGAGAAGAAGCCCTATTGAGCCGATCGCTCACATCGCTCAGACCCTCAGAAGGCGTACCGCACGCCCACCTGCACCTGGCGCGGATCGCCCAGACCGCTCTGCACCGTGCCGTCGAAGTTGAAGACCAGGTTGCGGTCCTCGGGCACCCGGAAGTTGGCGCTGTTGCCCAGGTTGAAGACCTCGACGATGGCCTCGATGCTGCGGTCGGGACCGAGGCCGAAGAGCTTGGACAACCGCAGATCGATGGTCTGGAACTTGTTGTCCTTGCGCCCCAGGTTGCGCCGGGTCACCGTTCCGTCGTCGTTGATGCGGTCCTGCGGCGTGGCGGCGATCGTGCCCTCCTCGGTGATCGAGATCGGCTGCGGCGAGCGGTACGAGTACCTCAGGTTGACGTTGATCCCGTGCGGCGCCTGCCACAGACCCCAGAGGTTGATGCGGTCCCGCTGGTCGCGGTTGGAGTAGCCCCACTCCTTGTCGAGGTCGGTGATACGAGCGTACGAGAAGGTAAAGGGATCGCGCTCGTTGTCGTCGTCGGAGCGGTCCTTCGAGTAGGTGTAGAAGCCTGAGAGCTGGAAGCTCCCGCCAAACCGCTTCTCGAAGCCGAGGGTGTAGCCCCGGTAGAGGCTCTGGGCGGTGGATTCCACCACCGTCAGCGTGTTGATGCCGTTGGCGCCGCCCGGCTCCAGACCGGTTCCCCAGGGCGAGCCCAGCAAGGGGTCGTTGCCGTTGGTGAAGCGGGTCAGATGCTCGGTCTTGGCATAGTTGAACTTGAAGGTGAGGAAGTAGCTCCTCATCAGCTCCCGCTCGTAAGACAGGCTGTACGCCTCGGTGCGCGGGTTGCGGAAGTCCTTGTCGAAGACGAAGACATCCGGCAGGAACGGGTCGCCGACCTCCGACTGCGGGATCAGCTCGGTAACCAGGGGGGTGGGACCCAGGAAGGGCGTATCGCTGCTGCGGAAGAGGGTCTGGCCCCGGCTGCCGTTGGTCGACCGGGAGGACGCCAGCACCAGCCCCGGAATGCGCGCATTGTAGAGCCCGCCGCTGGCGCGCAGCACGCTGCGGCCGTTGCCTTCCACATCCCAGGCCACCGATACCCGCGGTTGCCACATCTCGTAGTCCGACGGGATCTTGCCGTCGCTGGGAAACTCCATCCCGTTGACCGTTTGGCCGATGAACGGCGCGTAGAAGACGTCCTGCGGCGGCGTGATGGGATCCGGCTCGATCTGGGCCTCCCAGCGAAGCCCGTACTGCACGGTGAGGTTGCCGGTGGGCTGCCAGGTGTCCTGGATAAACACCGCCGGCTCCTCCTGCACGATGTCCTGGGTACCCGCCTCGTCCGCCGTCAAGCCACCGACACCGGCTTGCTGGAGGTAGAGCAGGACCGGACCGATGGGATCCAGCCCGTCCGGGCACACGCCGTTCTGGACCGCGGTGACGAAACCCATCTCCTCGGTGCCACACTCGAGATAATCGGGGTTCGCCAGGTAGTTGAGGAAGCCCTCGGTCGAGCTGAAGACGAAGCGGCCGTTGGCGAAGCCACGGAAGGTCTGAAAAGCGCTGGTGCGGTTGTACTCGACCCCCGCCTTGACCGTGTGCTCGCTCTTGAGCCACGAGACGTTGTCGAGAATCTGGTTGCGGATGTCGTGGTAATCGACGGGGATGAAGAAGGGCATGCCAAAGCGTAGCGCGCGGGCGAAATCGAAGGCGATGTCGGGCAGCGGCCGGTCGCTGCCGGCGATGTTGGGACCGTTGTAGGGTCGCGGCCGATTCTCGCGGGCCCATTGGAAACGCAGCTCGTTGAGCACGTTGCCGTTGACGTTGGTGACCAGCGAGCCGGACAGCGCCACCGAGTCGTCCAGCTCTTCGGCGTTGGCGCTGCGGCCCCACGAATCGACGTCGAAGGTGCCGTTGACCTGCTCCGCGTCGGTGTAGCTCAGCCGGACGGTGGCCAGATTGCGGCTACTCGCCACCCAGTCGATCTTGCCGAGAAACACCTCGGCGTCGTTGGTGCGGTCGATCGGGAGGTTCTCCCCGGGGCTACCGATGGAGGCCAGGGCGTCCACGACCTCCTGGGGAATCCGATCGGGATCCCGCTGCTTGGTCGAGTCCCCTTGCTGTAGATCGGTCGCCACGAAGTAGAAGAGCTTGTCCTCCTTGATGGGACCGCCGAGGGTGAACCCGGCCTGGATCTGCTCGCGAGCGAACTCGGGCTCGCTGGTGCCGTCCGGACGCTCCGCCTGGGCGGCTCCGGAGTCGTCCTGATAGAAGAAGTGGGCGGTGCCCGCGATGCTGTTGGTCCCGGACTTGGTCACCACGTTGACAAAGCCGCCGGACGAGCGGCCGAACTCCGCCGGCGCCCCGTCGGGCACCACGACGAACTCCTGGACCGCATCCAGATTGAAGGTGAACGCGGGTCGCTGCCCACCCCGCTGCTCGCCGAAGAAGGGGTTGTTGAAGTCCGCTCCGTCCACCGAGATGTTGTTCTGGATGCCCTTCTGGCCGTTGATGGTCAGCTCGTCGCCGTCCGGACCCTGGACGATGGCGACGCCCGGGGTGAGCTTGGAGAATTCGAGGAAGTTGCGACCGTTGTTGGGGATCCCCTCCAGGGTTTCGCGCCCGATGGTGACGGAGCTCTCGGTACGGGTGGTCTCGACCCCTTCGGCACGACCGGTGACCACGATCTCCTCCTCGGTGGCGGAGACTTTGAGCGTGAGGTCGAGATCGATCGTCGCGCCGACGGTGAGCCGGATGCCCTCGCGCACCAGGGTGGTGAAGCCCTCCAGCTCGGCCGTGATCCGGTAAGGACCGAGCGGCAGCAGCAGACCGCGGAACCGGCCCCGGGCATCGGTGACGTGGACTTGCTGGAAGTTGGTCGCGGTGTTGGTCAGGGTCACGGTGACCCCGGGCAGGACACCCCCGGTCTCGTCCTGGACCGTGCCTTCGATGACGCCGGTCGTGGCCTGGGACTGCGCCCACAGACCGCCCGGACACAGCGTTGCGATCAGTGCTCCAAAGATCAGCCAACTGACGGCAGAGCGTAGCAATTTCATCCCAGACCTCCCTCCGTTCCCCGCCCTCTCGGACCGCTTCGGGACTCGCTAAGTACCCGCTCGGTGCCCGCTCGAAAGCCGACCCCGGCCTTCGTCCTGCGTCCGAGATGGACGGCGTTTGACGTCTTTTTGTCGTTCCGATGACAGCTTTCCGGAGTATACGGACCGGTCCCGGGGAATTCCACCCGCCCGGTGTGACAATCGCGCGGCCCTCCCGAGGGAGTCAGGCCCGCGCCGACCCGCGGAGCCCCGCCCGCCACGCGCGGCGCATCACCTCCAGATCGCGCGGTTGCGCCAGATGCAGTGATGCCAGATCGTCGGGCTCTTCTTGTCCGGCGTCGTCCCCGGCTTGCTCCTTCTCCAATGCCTTTTGCCGCTCCTTCTCCCTCATCTCCTCCCAGGCGGCATCCAGGTCCGGATGGCGGCGATGAAAGTCGGTGGCTCGCTGATAGGCGTGGGCGAGGGCGAGGACCTCGCCTTCGGCGTACAGGTCGCCGAGAAAGGTGATCGAGGTGGGGGTGCCGTCCTCCCGGAAGCCGTTGGGCAGCACCACCGAGGGATGACCGGTGAGGTTGGTGAGCAGCAGGTTGTCGCCACCGAACGACGGGCAGACGTAGACGTCGAAGCCCTCGATCGCCCGGGCCATCTCCTGCATCAGGAGGGTACGCACCCGGTTGGCCTGGACGTACTCGACGGCAGGAATCATCCGCGCCTGGCGAAAGACGTTGGGCCAGGCCTGCTCGATCTGGCGTACCAGGAGATCGTCGCGTCCGCTGCGCGTGAGCTCGTCGAAGGCCGCCGCCGCTTCGGCCGACAGGATGAACGACAGCGCCTCGATGGGCAGGTCGGGAAGCTCCAGAGGAACCAGGCTCACGCCGAGGCTCTCCAGGGTCTCGAGGGTCGCCCGGTCCTTCGCCATCCACTCCCGTTCCGCGTCGTCCTCCGGCTCGCGCTCGAAGAGCGCTGCGATGTAACCCACCCGCAGACGGGTCACGTCGCGATCGGGATCCCAATGGAAGGGCCGGTCGACCACGGTGGTGTCGAGCCCGTCGCTGCCGCGCATCGCTTCGAAGGCGAGCGCGCAGTCCTCCACGGTGCGGCCGAGGGGTCCCAGCTTGTCCATCGACCAGGACAACGCCATCGCCCCGTGGCGGCTCACCCGGCCGAAGGTCGGACGCAGACCGGTGGCGCCGCAGCGGGTCGCCGGTGAGACGATCGAGCCCCAGGTCTCGGACCCCACGGCGAAGCCCACCAACCCCGCGGCGGCGGCCGACGCGGAGCCCGCCGAGGAGCCGCTGGAGCCCTGCTCCGGATTCCACGGGTTGCGGGTCCGGCCGCCGTACCAGACGTCCCCCCAGGCGAGCGCGCCGAGGGTGAGCTTGGCCGCCAGCACCGCTCCCGCCTCCTCCAGCTTGCGTACCACGGTGGCGTCGTCGTCGAGCACCTGCGTCTTGTAGGGCTCGGCCCCCCAGGTGGTGCGGTAGCCGCGCGCGGCGAGGAGATCCTTGGCACCCCAGGGAATGCCGTGGAGCGGCCCCCGGTCCTTCCCCGCCGCCAGCTCCCGGTCGGCGCGCTCGGCGGTCTCCAGTGCCCGTTCCTCGGTAAAAGAGATGACGCATTCGAGCAGCGGATCGTAACGCCGGAGCCGGTCGATGTAGGTCTCGGTCAGCTCCACCGAGGTGATCTCTCCCGCCCGTAGCAGACGTCCGAGATCCGCCACCGAAAGGAACCCCAGCGAATCCGGATCTTCGGGCTTCGGCGGCACCGGCGCCTCGCCGGCCCGGAATCCGCCCGCACGCTCCGGCAGGGTGACCCCGGGCGGTACCGGATCGAACACCAGCGCGGGCGGCACCGAGTTGGGCAGCTCTACCGTACGCATCGCCCGGTAGGCCTCCCGCGCCTCCTGGACGCCGTCGAGCATGAGCTCCCGCTCCTCGTCGGTGAGCTCGAGCCCCGCCAGCTTCTCGGCCGCGGCGAGGGTCGCCTTGGTGATCTCTTCTCCGGCCTCGTCCTGAGCCCAGAGAAGAGCCGGCAGCGCGGAGCCCCCCAGACCGAGACCGGCGAAGAGGGCGAAGAAACGGCGGCGATCCAGGGTCGTGCGGGAGCGCGGGAGCGGGCGCTCGGACAGCGAGCGCGCCCGGGGCGTGAGGTCTTCGGCAAGGGGCTCGGACAAGGAGGTCTCCTCCATGGGGACGTTGAGTGAGCATCGATTCTAACTTCCCTTGAAACATTTTCCGGTCCCGCGTCGTCTTGCTGGGTGAGATCGGGACGACTCCTCAGCAGCTCCGAGAACCGAATGTCCCGGGATCCACCGAAAGAAGCAAGCGAAAGAGCTACCGAAATCCGAGCTACCGATCGAGACTGCAACACAACCAGGAGACCCAGCCATGACGCGCAAGACCCTTTCTCTCATTCCCGCCCTGGTCCTCATCGCCCTGGTGACCTTCACCGGCTCCGCCTTCGCCAGCGGGCTCTGGCTCCACGTCAAGGTGGACGGCGGCGACGACGACGAGCAGGTCACCGTCAACCTCCCGCTGTCGCTGATCGAGAAGGCCCTGCCGATGATCCCTGCCGAGGCTCTCGAGCACGGCCGGATCCACTTCGACGAGGGAGACGAGATCACCATCGCCGATCTGCGCGAGATGTGGAACGAGATCCGCAGCCAGCCGGACTTCACCATCGCCCGGGTCGAGAGCCAGGACGAGCACGTGCGGGTCGCCAAGGAGGGTGAGTACCTGGTCGTGCGGGTGGAAGAGGACGAGAGCGAGAACGTCAACGTGCGGGTGCCGATGGCGGTGGTCGACGCCCTGTTCTCCGGCCCCGGCGAGCAGCTCAATCTGCGGGCCGCCCTCGAAGCTCTGGCCGCGCATGGCGAGGGCGAGCTGGTCACCGTGACCGACAACGAGGAATCGGTGCGCGTGTGGGTGGACGGCTTTGCCGAGGCCCGCTGAGCCCCCGAGACGTCACTCTGAACGAGGCTTTCCTCCAGGAGACCGAGCCATGACCCGACTGACCCGAGGACAGAGAGTCCTGTGGACGCTGATCGGCAGCGGGGCGGTGATCGCCTTCTGCGTCGTCTTCCTGCTGGTCGCCCCGGTGGCCTCCGGCATGGTGGACCCCGGCTTCGCCACGGTCCGGGTGCATGAGAAATCAGAAGGCTTCTCGCTGTACATCCCGGTTCCCGCGGCGCTGCTCAACGTGGGCATCTCCACCGTCGCCATGAGCGGGGTGCTCGACGAGATCGATCCCCTGCCTCCGGAAGCCGCCAAGTACGCGGGAGTGGCGCGGGCGATGCTCGCCGAGCTGATCGACGGCCCGGACGCCACGCTGGTCGAGGTTCGCGACGGCGAGGACCACGTGGTGGTGGCCAAGCGCCGCGGCCGGTTCATCGTCCAGGTGCGCTCCCCGGATGCCGACGTCGACGTCTCGGTGCCGGCGCGCCTGGCGCTGCGGGCGTTCGACGTGATGCTGGACGCGGCCCCGGTCGCGCCGGAACAGCCCCAACCCGAGGATCCCGAGGAGTACGTCCCCACCATCGAGCTGGGTCCTCTGCAGCTCTAGCCCCGCTCCCTCCGGCCCCTCGGCTCCACGTCGTACGCCCCTTCCCTCCACCCCGGTCCGGGTCTCCCGGACCGGGGCTTTTCGTGCCGTCCCGGGCCGGCGGTCGCGTCCTTCCGTCTCGAGATTTTCGGCGCCCGCCGAGCTCCAGTTGGTTGCAGGCTAGAATGAGCACCTGTTTTCCGTTGCCCGTGATGCCTTGGGCTGGAGCCCTCGGAGTGTGAGCTCTTCGCAACACCTAGCCATGCCTGCTGCCGATTTTCCCGAGTCTTTGTCCCGGACCGATCTGCTCCGGCTCTGGGAGCCGCTCCTCCAGCGTGTCTCCGACGGTGTGGTGATCGCCGACGCCCGGCACCCCGACCAGCCCGTGCTTTTCGTCAATCGCGCCTTCGAGCGCCTCACGGGCTACAGCGCCGCGGAGGTCGTGGGTCGCAACTGCCGGTTTCTCCAAGCGGAGGATCGGGCCCAGCCGGCCGTCTTGGCCTTGCGCGAGGCGATCCGCGATTTCCGCGAGGTGCGGGTGGTGCTGCGCAACTACCGCAAGGACGGCGAGCTGTTCTGGAACGAGATGACCCTCACCCCGGTGCGCGACGAGAGCGGAGAGGTGGTCTCGTTTCTGGGTGTGCTGCACGATGTCACCCTCCGGCGCCGCCTGAAAGAGCAACACCGCCGCCAGGAGGCCCTCCAGGCCTCGGAGGAGCGGTTTCGGCAGATCGCCGAGCATCTGGACGACGCCGTGTGGCTCACCGGGCTGGAGGGCCGCCAGATCCTGTACGCGAACGTCGCCTACGAGAAGGTCTGGGGACGGCCGCCGGCGAAACCGGGGAGCGAGAGCTGGCTCGAGCCGATCCATCCGGACGACCGGGAGCGGGCGCGCGGGCTGCTCCAGCGGGCGGAAAGCGCTCTCGGAGAAGTCGTGGAAGTCTCCGCTGCGCCCGATTCGGAAGCCGATCTACGGCTGACGGACGCCGGAGGCGAGGAGCGCTGGATGCGGGTCCGGACGTTCCCGATCCTGGATTCGGACGGTCGCGTGACCCGCTGGCTGGGCATCGCCCAGGACATCACCGAGCCCCGGAGGGTGCAAGAGCAGCTCCGGCGTACCAACGACGCACTGGCATCCACGGTTCAGGAGCTGGCCCGGCGCAACCTCCAGATGTTGGCGCTCAACGAGACGGTGGACCATCTCCAGGGCTGTGCCACCTGGAAGGAAGCGGAAGCGGCCCTCGGGGAGTGCGTTCCGGAGATCTTCCCCCAGGAGGCCGGAGGTCTCTACCTGATCGGCCCCCGGCGCAGCATCCTCCACCCGCTGGTGGTCTGGGGGTCTCCCGCCGCCCCGGACCGGTCCTTCCCGCTGACCCACTGCCAGGCACTGCGACGGCGCCGGGAGTTCTGGACCGAGGCCTCGCATCCTCCCAAGCCCTGCCTCCACTACGAGCGGCAGGACGGGATCTCCGATCTGTGTCTGTCGCTGCGCAGCCAGAGCCAGGTTCTGGGGCTGCTCCATCTCCGGCTGACAGTCGGAGACGACCCGGAGGCCGCTCAAGACCTCAAGGCCAGCGTGTTGCGGTTCGCCGTCAACGCGGCCGAGCAGATCGCCCTCACCCTGGCCAACATCCAGCTCCGTGAGACCCTGCAGACCCAGGCCATCCAGGACCCCCTCACCGGGCTCTACAACCGGCGCTTCTTCAACGACGCGCTGCGCCGGGAGCTGCAGCGCTCGGCGCGCCGCGACACTTCCATGGCTCTCTTGATGATCGATCTCGACCACTTCAAGAGAGTCAACGACGCCCGCGGGCACGAAGCCGGGGATCGGCTCCTGCGGGAGGTCGCCGCCATGCTCCGGCGCGGGGTGCGGGCGGAGGACGTCATCGCCCGCTACGGAGGCGAGGAGTTCATGGTGCTGTTGCCGGAAACCGGGCTGTCCGAGGGCGTGGTGCTCGCCGAGCGTCTCCGGATGGCGTTCAAGGAGCTGGAGGTGCACCACGGCGGCGAGCCGTTGGGGCCTCTGACGCTTTCGGTCGGGGTCGCCGCGCGGCCGGAAAGCGGCACCGAGGTGGAGGAGCTCGTCCAGGCCGCGGACGCCGCTCTCTACCGCGCCAAACGGGAAGGCCGGGATCGCGTCATCGCCTGGGAGGGCTGAGCCTCGGACCGGGAGCCGCTGGGCAAGGAGCTCCCGGACAGGCCGCTCTCCGCTCGACGCGCCCGCACCCGGAAGCTCCGGGTCACCGCAGTCCACAGCTCGTCGTCCGGAGCCGGCCCGGAGATCGCCTCCCGGCGAGCTCCACCCTGCAGCGCGGCAGCCAGACGCCGTTCCAGCACGCTCCGCTTCCCGGCCTCTCGGTAGCGCTTCTGGACCAGCCAGGAGAGGTCGGTTTCGTGGGTGGTGGCGAAGAGCTTGATGCGTAGCCGCCCACTCCCGGTCGGATGCTCCGCGGGAAGCGAGACCGGGAGCTCCTCTCCGGTGCGGACGCCGAGCCGGACTCTCCGTTCCGGTTCCTGCGCCTGGCTCGCCCCCGCCACCGGATGGATCAACGTCACCCCCCCGGTGGGCCCCAGGCAGAGGACGTGGAGATAGAGGGGACGGTCGAAGCGGTGGGCGAGCTCGATGGCGAGGGCCTCGCCCTCGCGGTAGACGGGCTCCTCCGCCTCCCCGGATTTCTCCGCCGGGCTCCAGGAGCCGTCCGGCCCCTGGCGCAGGAGCGTCAGCTCGACCCGGTCGCGCAGGGGGTTGCCCGGATCCAGGTCCACCAGCCTCTCCACGTGGAGAAAGCGACTGCGGATCTCGAGGTCCTCGATCACCCGCACCACCGAGCCGGGCTCGAACACGGGATATGGGACCCGTAGGAGCGATCCGTCGGCGAGCGTCAAGCGCCAGGTCTCGTCGGCGCTGGCGTGGACGATCACACCCGGGATCTCGCCGGGTAGCACCGAGCGCAGCAACGCCGACTCGCGGATCCGGGTGCACAGCGCCATCACCAGACGGGCGAGGCGGTCCCCGTCGTCATGGCCCTCTCCCTCCACCTGGACCCACACAGGCAGCGACAGCTCCTCCCGATGGCTGACCTCGGAGGCGCGGCAACCGACCGTGATTCCCACTCCCGTCCGTCCTTTCTCGGCAGCGACCCGGTCGGCGGCGAGGATCTCCGCTTCCGAGGTCACGGCGCGAACGCCGGTGATTCGCACCCGCCCCAACGCCTCTCCTTCGTCGTCGAAACGCCGGGTGGAGGGAGGAAAGATCGCCCACTCGGACCCCGAGGTGATGCCATGAGCCGCTCCACCGGCCAGGGTCACCCGGCTCTCGCGGCGGCCCTCCACCGCGAGGAACCGTTGCGGGGTGAGATCGGCCGCGCCGAACACCGTGCGGTCGCGCGCCCCCTCGACCTGGGGGGTCTGGGTCGGATACACGCTGGAGACCCCGGAGCGCACCGCCTCCATCAGGTCGCGGTAGCTGGAGCCGGGGGCCAGACGCTGCAGCTCCCGGGCCAGGAACCAGGTGAAGGCCCCGTGCTTGAGACCCCCGGTGTCGGGAACGGTGTATTCCTTGGCGGTCTCGGTGTGATGGCACGCGGCGAGCAGCGTGTAGCGGTCGTTCACCCGCCAACCGCTGACGCCACGCTCCGCACCACGATCTCTCGGGTCGCCGGGCTTGCGGTGGTCGCGGTGCTGTAGCGGTGAGGACCTGACCGACGGTAACGATCCGAATCTCCGGGTCGTCGCATCCCGGGGGGCGAGCGACCGAGGGGGTGCCCCCCGAGGAGGTGCCACCTGTTTGATGCGCGCCACGCTCCGCACCGCGGTTCCGGCGTGGCAGGAGTCCAGGATCACGGTGACATAGCGGGTCGTGTCGTTGACCCGCAGGATCCACTCGTAGAGCTGGTCGTCGCGGATGTCGCGGACCGGCAGTCGGCCGTCCCGGCCGCTGTCGTGGGGCACCAGGGTCTGCTCCCACTCGACCGACTCGTCCACGTCGACGTTGGCTCTCGACCCTGCCTGGTCGCGGTGCTCGGAGCCGTGTCCGCTGTAGTAGAAGACGACGATGTCCTCGGGTTGGACCCAGCACGCCAGGCCTTCCAGGGCGTCGAGGATTCCCCGGCGGGTCGCCGCCTCGTTACAGAGGAGGTTGACGTTCCCCTCCGGGAAGCCGAAACGCCCCGAAAGCACGTCGGCCAGGAGCCGCGCGTCCGCGACGCAGCTCGAGAGCTGATTGTGCGCGGGAAAGCCCGGATAGCGGTCGATCCCGACGAGCAAGGCGTGCTGAGCCATGGTGGGAGCTCCGGGTCAGGCGGTGGCGTTGCGGGCGTCGTCCGGGCTCTGCTCCGAGCCCTTGGAACCTCCGGGGCGCTTGGCGTCTTTGTCGCTCTTGCCGCCCGTGCCCGAGCCCCCTCCCGTGCTGGTTCCACCCTGACACCACGGTCCGTCCTTCTGCTCGAGGTAATACATGATTTGAGCCTCCTGTTAAGAATGGTTGTCTCGAATTCGCGAGCCGTTCGTGGACGGCTCACTAGGACTGGAGACACGGGGAGGCCCGAAGGGTTGAGGGGAGAGGTGCCCAGTCGCCGATCAGGATGAACGGTGCCCAGTAATAAGGGGCGACGTAGCCGTCCACTTCCCGCAGCGCTGATTGCGCCCGGCGCAAGGCGTCACCCGGCGACAGCCACTCCCCCAGGAGCCCATCGTAGAACCGCTCCATCAGCTTCGCCGTCGCCCGGTCGTCGACGTTCCAGAGGGTGACCACGACGCGGTCGGCACCAGCCTCGAAAAAGCTCTGGGGAAAGCCGACCAGGCCCTCGCCGCGGATCTCCTCCCCGAGGGCCGTCTCGCACGCCGAGAGCACCACCAGGTCGGCGCTGAGGCTCATCGCGGCAATCTCTGCCGAGCGTACGGCCCCCTGCAGGATTCCGCCGTTGCGGTCGAATTGGGAGAGCACGACGCGCGACAGCTCTGGGGAGTCATCGTCGAGCACCGCGTGTGTGGCCAGGTGGAGGAGGCGGAATTTTCCGAGACGGCCGCTGAGCGTCGCCTCCCGATTCGCCTCGAAGTTGCGTCTGTCCCAGCGGCAGGAGAGTGGCACCTCGGACACCCAGGACAGCACGGCGTCGGCCTCCTTGCCGCTCTCCCGCAGGCGAGAGAGGCTTTCGAGCTCCACGCCTTCCCCGGATGCAGCCTCCTGGGCTCTCTCCTTCGACTCGGCGGTGAGACGGTCGTCGTCGGGCTCGAAGACCGGGTCGGCCATCACCGCCAGCAGGCTTGGGGGAGACTCCCCCTGCGCCCGGCGCTCCCGCTGCGCCCGGCGCTCCCGCAGGGCCACCAGCACCGAAGCACTGGGAAGAAGGGTCACCTCGTGGTCCTCGTGGAGGTAGCGTTTCCCCCGGCGCAAAGCTTCGAAGGGTAGGTAGTGGAGGGGACCGTCAGGAATCACCGCCAGGTGATGAGGGAGCGAAGCGTTTGTGGAATCGAGGTCCAGGGGCCCCAGGAGCATCTCGCCGAGGTCTTCCAGCTCTTCGTCCAGCGACTCCTTGCGGAAGAAAGCGTCCGGAGGATTCCTCAGTGCCTTCACCAGGCTCGAGACGCGCTCCTGAATCCGATCCCGGTCGGGCAGGAACGCCCATCTCGTCTCGGTCGGACCGACGAGCCAGACGAAGCTCCGCTCCGGTCCGAGGGCGAAGACCAGGAGGGCAGTGTCCGGGTCGAGGGCGCCTCGAATCTCTTCCAGCTTGCGGGGCTTTGCCAGACGGGCCTCGGTGGCCTCGTCCTTGGGCCGGCTCGTGAGATCCAGCTGCGAGACCAGGTCCAACAGACTGCGGGCCCGGCTGCGCTCGACGGCATCCAGCGCCTTGACGATCCAGCCTTTTCCGGCTTCTCTCGTCTCCTGCTCCATCGCCAGATCGATGTAGCGCTGGAAGTGATCGTAGACGGTCTCGAGGTAGGTAGCCCGAAAGGCTGGGCTGCCGGTCTCCGACCGCAAGTCGTCGTGGAGCGTCAGCACCTCGTCCAGGTCCCGGATCGCCGATCGCAAGTCATCCCGCCGGATCGAGGCCTCCGCCCGATTGGCGAGAGCGTAGGCGCGACCCGAGCGATCCTCGAGCTCGTCAAAGGCACACAGCGCCTTCCCGAGCAGCTCGAAGGCCCGATCCAGCTCCCCGAGCTCCACGTAGATACGTCCAAGGTTGTTGAGTGCATGGGCTTTGCTCACCCGGTCCTCCAACTCGCGAAAGCCGTGCAAAGCCTGTTGGTAGACATCCCGTGCCTCCGTCAGCCTCCGCTGACGCCGATAGAGCGTACCCAGCCGGTCGAGGCACGACGCGGTGAGCTCCGCATTTCGATTCCCGCCCGCCAGCTCGAGGGCGAAGAGAGTCCTTTCCTCTGCCCCGGCCTCGTCCCCCATCCCCAAGCGGATCCAACCGATCTCGAGCAGCGTCTTGGCGGCGCTCTCGTCGTTGTGGCGCCGCTTGAGCTCCAGCGCCTTCTCCAAATCGCGCAACGCGTCGTCCTCCCGGCCGAGCCACTGGAGCATCCGACCGCGGTTGTGGAGCGCGTGGGCCTTTTGCCCTTCATCGTTCAGCTCGGAGAAGACGTCGACCGCCCGGTTCAGGAGGACGAGGGTTTCCATCGCCTCGCGCCGGCGGTCATAGAGGAGGCGGCCGAGCTCGTTGCAGACCACGCCGACCCGCCAGCGATCCTCGACCCCGGTCGCCGCCGCCAGGGCCTCTCGAAAGGCCGACTCGGCTTCGTCCGGCTGGCGGCTCTCTACCAAAGTCTGTCCACTTCCCAAGAGGATCTCCGGCAGCAGATCGCGGAGCTTCAGGCTCTCCGCCCGCTCCCGAGCCTCAGCGAAACGCGCCTCGGCATCCGCGAGCTCCCCCCGGTCGAGATGCAGCCGTCCCAGACGGATTTGGGCGACCGTCTCCAGGTACCCGTCCCCGAGCTCGCGCCAGAGCTCTAGGGCCTCCTCCGCCTCTTGGAGAGCCCAGTCGCCGGACTCGTCGGCCAACCATCCTCTGTACAGCAACCGGCAAGCCAGGGCCTGTTTACGGTTCTCTGCCGTCGCCGTCCTTTTGTCGAGGCGTAGTGTGTATCTGCCCCCGACCTGACCGTAGAGCAAGATCTCTACCCAATGCTCCCCCGCGGTCTCGGCGACAGCGTAGATCCGCTCCTGTCCGTAGGAGCCGTTGGGCGTGTCGACCTTCAGGATCTCTCGCTCCGCGGGATCGCGAAGGACCAGTCCCATGTTGTCGCCGTCCTGATCGAGGGTCAGCTCGATGAAGTCCCCCGGTTCGAGGGTGACCGGGTAGGGGTGATGCTCCCCGACCGCGATCGTCTGGGTCAGGGTGGCTCCGGGCTCGAGGGCCGGGAAGCTCCCGGAGGGTAGAGGGGCCTTGGAGGTTGGTGAGGACTCCCCGGCGCTGCAGGCCAGGGTCAGGAGGATCCACGGGATCCAGACAGGGCGTGCCCGCACTCGACTCACTCTTCCTTCACAGCCTCCTCAGAAGGACCTTCGGGGGTCGAGAGCAGCTCGAGCTCCTGGTAACCGAGGTATGTAGGAAACCCCTCCCCCAGGCCGGAGACCTTCAGTCGATACGAGCCCGGTGACAGGGGAAGCGGCAGGTTGTACGAGATGTGCTTGGACTCGAAGGTCAGCGTGAGGTCTGTCGACGAAATCTCCTTACCTGACGGGCCTTCCAAGACCACTCGATACCGGGGAAAGCTCTCGGTCACCTGCAAGGCGACGAACACAGGCGTTCCATCCAGGAGGATTCTCACAGGCGAGCCGTCCTCTGCGCTGCGTGGACTCGTAACGCTTCCCGGATAGACCTGCGCGTCTCCAGCCCCGAGCGTCCCCCGCTGTCCCGCGCTCCACACCCCCAACCCCACGGTCGCCACGAAGAACACCGCGGCCAGCGCCCAGGCGAGCCCCGCGCTTCCCGTCCGGCGCACAGGCAGCGTCTCTCCGCCGTGAATCACAACCGGCGTCGTTTCGATCTCCGTGTCCCGGGCGCCGCGGGTCATCTCGAGCAGGCTCCGTCTCCGGTCCTGGAGCCGCCGGCCGACCTCCGGCGGGATCTCCGGCTCGTCCTCGAGCTCCGGGAACGCCTCGAAGTCCAGCACCGCCTGCGCGCACTCGGAGCAGACTGACAGATGCTCTTCGACCGGGTCCCGCTCGTCTTCCGTCAACGCTCCGAAGTGAAACGCCAGAAGCTCGTCCGGCTCCGGGTGTCTCGATCGTCGGCTCATGGCTCCTCCTCCCCCGGATCCTTCCCGTCCATCCCCTGCGCCAGCTCCCGTTGGAGCCGTTTGCGGGCCTGATGGATGTGCGATTTGACCGTCTGCTCCGAGATGCCCAGCAGGGTCGCGATCTCCGCGTAGCTGCGATCCTGGAACACGCTCAGTCGAATGCATCGACGTTGCTTCGGGGGCAGACGATCGATCAGCTCCAGCCCTTTGTCCAGCCGTTCCTTTCCCAGAACGGACTGCAGCGGATCCCGGGGCCGGCTGGCTCCCGCCGGCAGATCGTCCGCCGGCCGGGGCTCGGTGGTGTCTTCCACCAGGGAGTCCAGCGAGGTCTCCGAGGCCGCCCGCTTCTGAGCCGAGCGGTGACGAAGCCAGTTTTTCCAGCGGTTGGCGGCAATGGTCAGCACCCAGGTCTTGCGTGCCGCCTCGGCCCGCAACCGCTCTATGTTCGTAAAGACACGAAAAAATGTGTCCTGGGTCAAATCGAGACTGTCTTCAACTCCGATGCCGCGGCGACGGAAGAAGAGAAATACCGGCTCTTGGAGCTCTTTCAGAAGTCGTTCGAAGAGCTGTGAGGAGTTTCGATCAAATGCCATCAAACGCCATGATAGCGCTGACGGGGCTCATGAGCACCTCCGACCGGTCGTCTACGGGTCTTCGTCCAGGGGAAAGGCGAGCGAGGGCCGCCAGGTGCCCCTTCTCTCACCGTCCGACTCACGCTCCGACTCGTAGAGCTGGACCCGGCCCAGATCGCGTGCGAGCTGGCCGAGGTAGAAGAGGAAGGCGGCGGGCGCCGCGACGAACAGATGGAGGGTTCCGCGGCGTGTACCGGCCCAGCGCTCGCGGACTTCCAGGCTCAACCGCTGGGCGAGCTGCCAGAGGTCGGCGCCGTTCCAGGAGCTATCCGGCGTCCCATCGTCCGCCTCGGGCGGGCTCCCGGAGACCGATCGGCACACGCTCCAGGGCACCAGCCGGCCGGGACGGCCGGGGGCTGCCCCCGATCCCACGGGCGCGTCCTCCCGGGGCGAGATTCCCGAGGTGGGGAGAAAGCGTTCCACCTCGTCGGCCAGCCGCCGATCGATCTGCACCGCCAGCGCCACGTCCCCTCCGCCGTCTGCGAGCGGGCGGGCGGGCTCTTCGCGCCAGCGGAGCTCGTCCGGCGGCGGTCCCGGCTCGACGGAGAGCCTCCGCAGCTCGCCGCGCAGAGACTCCTCGATCACGGTCACGTCGAGCGCCGACCAGGAATCCAGCAGCGAGCCGGCGAGAAACGCGAGGCTGCCCGGCACCGCCAGGTGGAGCTCGACGGGCTGGACGGTCTCGACGAAGGTAGCGAGGAACTGCTGCAGCCGCGGTACCAGCGCCTGCCGCCAGATGCGCGGATCGCGAGGATGGGGACCCTGGAAAAGCGGCCGGAGGTCGAGGAAGGCACCGGTCCCGCGGCGGTCACCGTGGGCCCGAATCTCCAGCCGGAGGGTCTCTTCCTCCGGTCCACCGCGGTGCACAGGCTCGGACGAGTCCTCGGTGCGCTCGAAGATCCGCCCGTCCTCGACCCCGAGAAACAACACCGGCGTGGCCCATTCGAGGGAGGCGGGATCCCGCGACCAGATGGCGAGCCGCGCCTCGGTGACCGCAGCGTCCACGGGATCGAACGCCGCCAACCGCTCGTAGAGCTTGCGGCTGAAGGTGATGGCGGCGGGATCGGTGACCGGAAACTGCATCGCGACCACCGCCGGGATCCCCTTGCGGGTCAGCTCGGCGGCGACGCCGGAAAACGGGTCCTGGGCCTCGCGGCGGGGAAAGACCCCGGACCAGCAGGCGTTGAGCACCACCAGGCGGAGGCCCGGAATGCCCCGGAGATGCTCCCCCAGGAGCCGGCCGTCGACCGGCTGGCAGAGGCGGTCGGCGGTCTCGAAGCAGAGATAGCCCTGGCCCGAGTCGCGGTCGAAGCCGCCATGGCCCATGAAGTGGAGCACGTTGTAGCTCTCCTCGAGCAGCCGTTCGCGTAGCCCTTCGAGGGTGGGGTGCTCGTACGATTCGACCACGACCGGCCCGGTAGCTTCGGTCGCCTTCCACCCGCTGAGGGCCTCCCGCAGGGCTCTCCGCTCGCCCTTCGTGTCGAGATCCATCGGCGCCGAGTCGACCAGCAACACCCGGGGGGTCGAGGGCATCCGGTGAGCCGCCGGGTTGCCCGCGTCGAGGTAGCGCACCACCGGCGTCCGCCGATCCCGGTTGACGAAGCCGTGACGCGGATCGAGAAACAACAGCTCCCAGGGCAACGCGGCGAGCGGGGCGAAGCTCTCCTCGCGGTCGAAGCAGATGCGCAGACGCAGACCGACCTCGCGCCCTCCGGCGCGCAGACCTTCCACCAGACCCAGACAGCCGTACAGATAGTGCCCGACCCGGCCCGGCAGCAGGTGACGCGCGAGCACGCCCCCCAACCCCTCGACCAGCAACGGCGGCTCCTCGGGCGTCGCCGCGGCTCCGACCTCGAGCCCCCCCACCAGACCGCCCTCCAGCTTGCGCAGCAAGACCTCCAGCCGCTCGGGCTCGAACGGCGGTGAGAACGGCTCGGCGACCCGGCCCCAGGGCGAGCCGAGCACGCGGGTCTCGAATCCCCCGTCGGTCGAACGGATCTCCAGCTCGAAGTCCATGTATTCCACGACAACAAGGGACACCGGGAGAACCGGAAGGTTGAGGTTTGGCTCGAGACTCGAGATTCGTCCTCTACAGAGGACACGCCCCCTATCCAGAGGCTTCGAAGGAGGTCTCGGCTCTCCCCAGGTGAAACGCCGGAGACCCCTGGAAAACCAGGAGATCGGGTACGTGGCACAGGCGGTGCAGTGAATGTGCAGCGAATGAGAGGCACGTCGTGGCGAGATTCTCTCTCGACGACGAGCGCTCAAGGAAGGAGAGCCACCATGACCCGCGAGACCACGACCCGCGAGACCACGACCCGCAGAGCCGGCAGCCGCACCCCCTGGATCCACCGAGCCTGCACCCTCGCGATCGTCTTCGTCTTCGTCGTGACGGCGAACCTGACACCGGCCGCCTGGGCGGAGCACCTGGACCAGCGCCAGACCGAGCGTCTCGCCGGGCTGGCCTACGAGCTGGAGCAGGCCGCCCACGACGCCTACCATCTGACTCACGAATACGCCTACGGCCCGATCGCCCGCGACCTGATGCGCGACTTCCAGGCCCTGGAGCGAGCGGCGAGCCAATTCTCCGAGGAAGCCCGTTACGCCCGTTCTCCCCAGCAAGCCACACGGGAGCTGCACCGGCTGGCGGAGCGCTACTACGAAGCGCGGCTGACGTTCCGGGGCTTCCACGGCAGCACCCACGTCCGCCAGGCGTTTCACCGGATCAACCGACCGATGGAGATCCTCTACCGCTCCTACACCGGCCGCGATCTCTACCGGGACGATCCGTACGTCCGGCAAGCCCATCGCTACGAGAGGCCACGCACCCGCGGGCGCGAGCGTGGGGAGGATCGGAGGCTCGATCGGGATCGGGACCGTCGCCTCGACCGCCCGGGACGTGACGGAAGCGACGGGCGCGGTCGACGAAACGGACGGAACGGGCGTGGGGGGCGTGGCGGCCACGACAACCACGACGACCACGGCGACCGCGGCGATCGCGGTGTGAGGCGCCATCACCCCTGAAGCCGTTCGGCTCTCTCAGTCTCCATGACGTCGCTCATGACGTCGCTCTTCAGCCGGCCCTTCGAGGCCGGCTCTCTTTTTGTCCGACCCTCTCGGGTAACCTCGTCCGGGCCCGTCAGGCTCAGCGCAGGAACCGCGAACGTCGTCTTCCGTCGCTGGTCCCTCATCGCAAGGCCTTCTCGAAAGGTCCTTCGGTCGAGTCGTCCAAGAGAACGCTGCCAAGGATATCAAGGTTTGGCCAATGGTCGAGATGCACAGGGCCAATCGATCGACGCTCCGACGATCACTTCTCCTTCGAGCCGAGCGTCTCCAGAAAGGCGACGGCGAGGGGGGAACGGACCCGCTTGGCGTGGAGAACGACGTAAAAGCTGCGGGTGACGGGCCGGAGATCGTCGACGTCGAGGATCTGGATGTGGCCGGTCTCGCTGTCGGCGCGCACCGCGCGGTCGGAGAGCAGGGAGATCCCGAGACCTTCGCGCACCGCCTCCTTGATCGCGGCGGTGCTTCCCAGCTCGGCGGCGATCTGAAACTCCTCCAGCGTCAGACCGTGCTCCTCGAGCAGACGCTCGAAGCACATGCGGGTACCGGAGCCTTCCTCCCGCACCAGCAGGGGTGCGCGGGTCAGGTCGCGCAGGCTGAGCTTTGACCGCTGTGCCCACGGGGAGTCCCGGTGGGCGGCCCACACCAACCGGTCCCGGGCCAGCTCCTCGTACTCGAGATCGGGATGCTCCACCCGCGCTCCGACGACGCCGAGGTGCACCTGTCCGGCTTTGACGTCCTCGACGATCTCGAGGCTGTCCCGGATCAGCACCCGGGCGCGGACCTGGGGATGGGCCTTTCTCAGCCGGACCAGGACCGGGGGAAGCAGGTACTCTCCGGGGATGGTGCTGGCTCCGACGACGAGCACCCCTTCCACCCGCAGCTGGAAGCCCCGGATGCGCTCCAGCATCTCCTCCTTGAGGCCGATCAGGTGCTGAGCCTCGGAGTAGAGAAAGCGCGCGGCGTCGGTGGGCTCCACGGTGCGGCCCAGACGGTTGAACAGCACCACTCCCAGCTCGTCTTCGAGGTTCCTGATATGGATGCTCACGGTGGGTTGGGTGAGCTCCATCTTGCGGGCGGCCTGCGAGAAGCTCTGCTCCTCGCAAACGTGGCAGAAGACTTCCAGGCGGTGTAAGTCCATGGAGCGGCATCGTAACCCATCTGTTAAGCTGTCGAGCGTCTTGGACGACGCTCGGTCCGATTCCTCCTTCCACCATGGAGCCTGGCTGCTGTGGCTTGCCGCTGCCGTGCTCCCGGCCCTGTGGACGCGCAATCCGATCTATCTCGCCCTCGTCCTGGTGCTCGTCGGTGGGACCTACCTCGGACTCTCCCTGGACCCCTCTTCCGAAGCCTCCCGTATCGGTGCCGCCGGCTGGCGCCCTCTGCTCCGGTTGGGAATCCTGCTCGCCTTTCTGACGGCGCTGGTGCCGCCTCTCCTGGTTCACAACGGGGAAACCCCGCTGATCGCCTTGCCGTCGGTGGCCCTGCCGCTGCCCGGGCTGCCCGAGGGGGTGGCCGCGCCGCGGCTCGGCGGACCGGTGACGCTGGAAAGCATCGCCTATGGCGTCTCCACCGCCCTCGGTCTGGTGGCGCTGCTGCTCGCCTTTGCCACATTCAACATCGCGGCCGAGGCCTACGCGCTTCTGCGGGCGCTGCCGCGGGCGCTGGCCCGGTCCGGCGTGGTGCTCTCCATCGCGGTCACCTTTGTGCCCCAGATGATGGAAGCCCAGAAGGAGATCCGCGAGGCGCAGGCTTTGCGCGGCCACCGCTTCCGCGGGCTGCGGGATCTGGCGCCGCTGTTCGTCGTGCTCTTGGCCGAAGGTCTGGAGCGCAGCATCACCCTGGCCGAGTCGTTGGAGGCGCGTGGGTTCTCCGCCGAGCTTGGCCCACGACGCGGCCGCGGGGCTCTGCTCTTCGCCTTCGTCCTGCTGGTGGCGGGTGCTGCATTGAGGGTGTGGGCGCCTCAGGGCTGGGGTCGGCTCGCCGGCTTCCCCTGGGGGGACGTGCCGCTGCTGCTGGGCGTCGCGACCCTGGTCGCCGCCCTGGCGCGTCTCGGCCGTACCTCTCAACGCACCCGGTTGAGACGGTCCGTCTGGCGGCCCAGGGATTGGGTGGTCGCCCTCGCCGCGGGGGGATCGATCCTCCTGGTGGTCTCCGCACACTTTGTCGGCGGCAACGAGGTCGATAGCAGCGGGCTGGGCTGGTACCCCTATCCACGGATCACCGTCCCCGAGACCCACCCGCTGGGTCTCGCGGCTCTGGCCCTGCTGGCGGTGCCGCTGTTGTGGACGCGCCTCGAGGCCCGCCGGAGCGCTCCATGATCGAGACCGGGACCGAGCCGGCAACCGAAACCGGGACCGCGATCGGCACCGCGATCGAGATCCGGGACGTGGGATTCCGTTACCGCGAGGACGGGCCTCCCGTGTTACGGGGAGTGTCCCTCGCCGTGCCGCTGGGGGGACGGCTGCTGGTGGCGGGGCCTTCCGGCTCCGGCAAATCGACCTTTCTGCGGCTGCTCAACGGGTTGGTGCCCCATTTTCACGGCGGGGTCCTCTCCGGCCGGGTGCGCGTGGCGGGGCGCGACCCGGTGGCCCTCGGACCCGGGGGCATGAGCGACGCGGTGGGCTTCGTATTCCAGAACCCCGAGGCCCAGTTCGTCGCCGAGCGGGTCGAGGACGAGGTGGCCTTCGCGCTGGAGAACCACGGCGTGCCGCCGGAGGAGATGCGGCGCCGTCTCGACACGGTGCTCGCCGGTCTCGATCTGGGGCCTCTCCGGCACCGGCGTTTGACCACTCTGTCCGGCGGCGAGCGGCAACGGGTGGCCCTCGCCAGCGCCCTGGTTCTCGAGCCCGAGGTGCTGGTGCTCGACGAGCCCACCTCGCAGCTCGACCCGCGGTCGGCGGACGGTCTCTTCCGGCTGCTGGAGGAGCTCCCGGCGCGGCTCGGTGGCAGCTCCGGCAGCGGCTCCGGCGGTCGCCCTCCGGTGACCCTGGTGCTATCCGAGCATCGGCTGGACCGGGTGGCCTACCGGGCGGATCTGGCCTGCCTGTTCGGCGACACCGGCGAGCCTCCGCGGGTGGGATCGCCGAGGGAGGTGCTGGCGGACTCCGACCTGGCACCGCCGGTGACCCGGCTGGGCCGCAGGCTGGGCTGGAGCCCGCTGCCGCTGACGGCGGCCGAGGCCGCTCTCTTCCCTCCACCCTCGGCGAAAGATCCGACCGACGGGCGCACCGTCGTCCGTGGGCGCACCGTCGTCCGTGGGCGTAACGTCGTGCATGGGCGCGACCTGGTCTTCCGCTACCCCGGCACCCGGCAGACCGGCCGGGACGTGCCCAACGTCCTGCGAGGAGTCTCCTTCGCGCTGGCCGCGGGTGAGCGGGTGGCCCTGCTCGGTCCCAACGGCAGCGGCAAATCCACCCTGCTCAAGCTGCTGGTGGGCTTGCTGCGGCCCACCGGCGGGCGGGTCGAGCTCCACGGCGAGGACACCCGCGACCTCGACCTGTTGGAGATCACCTCCACCGTCGGCTTCGTGCCCCAGAACCCCTCGCGGCTGCTGTTCCAGGAGACCGTCGCCGGAGAGGTGCGCTACACGCGGGAGAGCCACGGCCTGCCGCCCGCGGCCGAGACGGCCCCGAACGTCCCGGTGCCGCTGGCCCGGCTGGACCTGGCCGCCCACGCCGAGACCCATCCTTTCGACCTCTCCACCGGCGAGCGGCAGCGGGCGGCGTTGGCGGCGATTCTCGCCGCCGAGCCGGAGGTGCTGCTGCTCGACGAGCCGACCCGGGGGCTCGACGCGCCGCGCAAGGAAGCCCTGGCCCGTCTGCTGGCCGAGCTGGCCGCGGAGGGTGTCGCGGTGCTCCTGGCCACCCACGACGTCGAGCTGGTGGCCCGGTGGGCACGGCGGGCGCTGGTGCTCGAGGACGGAGAGGTGGCTGCGGACGGTCCGGTGCGCGACGTGCTCGCCGGACCGGTCGGCGAGCGGTTGAGGCTCCGGCCCCAGCTTCTCCGGCTGTGGGGCGATCCCGCGATCCTCACCGTCGAGGACGCTCTCGGACTTCGATCCGGGGAGGAACGATGACCGGCCGGACCTCGCAGCGGGCGCGGCGGAGCGGGGTCTGGATCACCCTCTTGGTGCTCCTGGCCAGCGCCCTGGGGCTGTGGATCTTCCTCGCTCCCCTGACCACCCCCGCCGGAGCCGAGGCGGGACCAGCGGGCGCCGGAGCCGTGGTCGCCGCGGCTGGAGCCCGCTCGGCGGAGGCCCCGCTCATCTTTCTGCTGCTGACGGGTCTGTGCGGCCTGGTGGTAGTGGCGGGGCTCGAGACCGGCCGCCTCGACTCGCGACACCTGGCGATGCTCGGGGTGCTGGTGGGCCTTAACGCGGTGTTGCGACTGGTGCCGGGGCCGCCGGGGTTCTCGGCGGTGTTCTTCCTCCCCATCGTCACCGGCTACGTGTTGGGGGCGGAGCTCGGCTTCCTGCTGGGCGCCCTTTCCATCGCGGTCTCGGCGCTGATCTCGCACGGTATGGGACCGTGGGTGCCGTTTCAGATGCTCGCCGCGGGCTGGACGGGGCTCGTCCCCGGGTGGCTCCCGATGCTGCCGCGCCGATGGGCGATCGTACCGCTGGCGGTCTGGGGCGTGATCTCGGGCTTTCTCTTCGGGCTGGTGATCAACCTGTGGTTCTGGCCGGTGCTCGACCCGGCCGTGGCGGCCGGACACGGCTTCACGTCCGGGGAGGGCCTGGCGCGCAACCTCGGGGCCTACGGTCTCTACTACCTGGCCACGTCGGTCTGGTGGGACGCCGGACGCGCCCTCGGCAATCTGGTCCTGCTGCTGGCCGTAGGGGCCCCGGCACTCCGTCTGCTGCGGCGATTCGAGACGCGGTTTCGGTTCCGGGTGGAGGAGCGTAAAGAGGAGCGACATGAGCGATAGCGATAGCGACAGCGGCAGCGGCAGCGGCAGCGGCAAGCTCACCCTGTTCGACGCCTGCGGCATGGCGATCGGCGGCATGGTGGGAGGCGGGATCTTCGCGGTTCTGGGGACGGGCGTGGCGGAGGCGGGCAACGCCGCCTGGGTGGCCTTCGCTCTGGCGGGGGCGCTGGCCTTCATCACCGGCCTGTCCTACGCTCGGTTGACGTTGAGCTTCGATGAGCCGGGAGGAAGCTTCTCGTTCATCGAGGCGATCGCGGGGGCCCGGGTGGCCGGAACCGTGGCCTGGTTCCTCCTTCTCGGCTACATCTTCACCCTCAGCCTCTATGCGTACACCTTCGGCGCCTACGCCGCGGAGCTGATCGGCTGGAGTCAGGTCGGCGGCGTGCTCGGGGCGGGCATCCTGGCGGCTCTCGCGGCTCTCAACCTGACGGGAGTGCGGGAGAGCGGTCTGGTCGAGGACGCCCTGGTCTACACCAAGGTGACCATCCTGTTGCTGCTCAGCGGAATCGGTTTCTTGCGGGTTCGCGGCTCCGAAGCGCTGCCGGTGTTCGAGGTGCCCGTGGGCGGTGTGCTGGCGGCCGCCGCCCTGCTCTTCGTGGCCTATGAGGGATTCCAGCTCCTCACCTACGACTACGACGACCTGGAGGATCCCCGGCGCACTCTGCCGCGGGCGGTGTGGATCTCGATTCCCGTCGTGACCCTGCTCTACGTGCTGATCGCCTTTGTGACCACCGGCTCGCTGGAGGACGGAGTGATCCAGCAACATGGGGAGACCGTACTGGCCGCGGTGGCCGAGCCGATGTTGGGCACGGTCGGCCGGGTGGCCGTGCTGGTCGCGGCGGTGTTCTCGACCGCCTCCGCCATCAACGCCACGCTTTTCGCCACCGCCCGCCTGGCGGATCGGGTGAGCGACGACGGACAGATCCCCGCCGTCTTCACCCGCCGCAAGCGGGGAGGGGTCCCGATCGTCTTCCTCCTGGTGGCCACCCTCCTGGCCATCACCATCCAGTGCTTCGGCCACCTTCACGAGATCACCACCTTCTCCAGCTTCATATTTCTTGTCGTTTTTGCCACGGTCAACCTGGCCGCTGTGGTGCATCGGGAGTTTCGGGGCTGGTTGCAGGCGCTGCCGGTGGCGGGAGCGCTGGGCTGCGCGGCAGCCGCGGTGCTGCTGGTCGTCAGCCAATACCAGGAGAGTCCGCGTCTCACCTGGGCACTGGTGGGTACCGGGGCGGCGTTGCTCGTCCTGCGAGCGATCGATTTGCTGGTCCGCGGGCGACGCTGATCTTCCGACCTGCCCGGCTCCCGCGAGCCCCTTCCTATTGCAAGACATTCCGGAATGAGGAAATTCGCCGCCGGAAACGTCCCCTTGTCTGGGAGCGGAATACATACATTTCCTGGAAAAGGAGACACATTATGGCTGACAACAAGCCCAATCGCGCCCGCAGGCGACTCGCCGACGACTCTCTCAACGCGCCCTCCACCCAGGATGCCGAAGCGGCCTTCGTGGCCACTGTCAAGCCGTCCGTCACCAAAGCCACCCACTGCTGCGTTCACAACTTCTGGGCGGTTGTGGAGACCGATGGCACCCTGGTCCGCGGCCGAAACGTGGTGAGGAGCAAGCGGCTGGCCGAAGGACAGTACGAGGTCGTCTTCACCGAAGACGTGAGCCGAGGCGTGTACGTCGCCACCATCGGCCGGCCGGGGATCGCCACCGAGCCGGCAGGCGAGATCGGCGTCGCTCTTCGGTGCTGCCTGACAGGGGGCGAAGTCAACAAAGGAGTCTGGGTAGACACGCACGACTCCGACGGCTCCAACAGCGACCGAGCCTTCCACCTGATCGTGATGACCGACTCCTGAGTCATCCGGCGGCGCAGGCGCATCTCGCGTCTCGCCGCCCCTTCTACCTCAGTCGCACTCCCCGAGGCTCACTTCGACTCGGACTCCTGCTCGTCGTAGCGCTGCACCGTATCGCGGAGAAAGTCCGTCAGTAGGAAGATGTCCTTCGTGGTCTCGATGGGCACCCGCTTCTCGTTCTTCTCCTCGTTGAAGATCCCTACATACTTTTGTTTGGTGTTGAACCAGAGCCGGCAAATGGACTTCCGGTTGTTGTCATCCAGCAGGATCCCCATGTAGGACTTCGTGTCCCGATGGAACACCCGATCCGGGTCGACCACCTGGCTGACGATCGCCTTGACGATGTAGTAGCCCTCCAGCTCCTCGTCGGTGGTGACGATTCCCGGCTCCTCTTTCTCCTCCTCGGCGGCAGCCGCCGCGTCCATGGCCTCCCGATCTTCTCTCTCGAGGGCCGACCGCAACCGCCCACTGACCCGCTCGCTGACGAACTGCTGGAAGGCACGCTTGACCAGACCGGTGAACTGATCGCGAACCGACGCGGTGAACGAAGCTCCCGGGTTCAAGGACTTGAAGAAGAACCGGACCAGCTCCTCGTCGGGCTCTTCGAGCTGCTCCGCGAAGACCCGTTTGATCTCGTTGGTGTACTTCAGCTCGGTGGCCGAGCTGAGCATCGTCTCGAGATTGAACGAGCCCTTGGCGAGCTTCTGGACTTCTTTGATCGCAGTGTCCTGGGGCGCCAGGAGATCCAACTCCAGAAAAGGGCGACTGTCCAGAAGGTTGGGCTTCTCCAGGTCCGCAAAGAAGCGATACTGGATGCCGTTGGTGACCAGTGCAATCCGAGCGGGGGTCACGGAGAAATACCGGAAGAGTTGGTGGATGCTGGCCCCTTCCAGGCTCATCCCGGCCTTCTTGCACTCGACCAACATCACAGGGTCGCCATCTTGCACGACGGCGTAGTCCACCTTCTCCCCCTTCTTGGTTCCGACGTCTGCCGTGAACTCTGGAACGACCTCCGCGGGATCGAAGACGTCGTAGCCCAGGGCGGCGAGAAACGGCATCACGAGCGCCGTTTTCGTCGCCTCCTCGGTATCCAGGATTTCGACCAACTGCGGAACACGCTTGATCAGGCTTGCAATGCTCTCTTCAAAACCCATGAGAGGTCCCCCTGTCCTATCCAATAGTCAACCTGCATAGAGCGGCTGCAGGGCGAGACCGTTCACTCGTCAACCGGCCAGCGCATTTCCGCAGTCTCGGCGGCAAAGGGAACGAACCCTGTGCCGCTATCCGATCTTACCCTTCGCTGCCTCCGACCCGCTGTTCGCGGCAGGTGTAACTCTCGAAGCACGTGCAACGTAATTCATAGTAAATGCTGAAAAGGAGAAAGACCATGCTGAAACGAACGGTGCTCTGGTCCGTCGTGTTCCTCCCCTTGGCGCTTCTCGCCACTGTGCCCGCCGACGCGGGCCAACTGGTGAACGTAGCCGCCGAGTGGTGCAACAACTCGTGCTCCGAGGGCCACGACGGGGCCGCCTGTCTGTGCGAATACCAGAAGGGGCAGTCGCCCTACCTGGAGTCCAGTTGGAACCACTGTGTCGGCGTCTCGTGCTGTGCCTGGCAGACGACCTATTGCAGTGTCGATGATCCCGACTGCAACTGCCTGCTGGACGACGGGACCAACCCGGGGATGCTCCGGCAGTGGTGCTTCCCGTCCAACCCGATCGTCACCTGCACCAAGGCCAACGTCTCGGGCAGCTACAGTTGCAGCTTCAACTGCACGCAGGACGACTCCTGTGCGATCAACTACCCGTCCGGGAATCCGAACTGGATCACGATCAACGGCGCGAGCGGTCAGCAGTGTACGGGGGAGAACGAGACCGGATTCTGGTCTTCCGCGGCGTGGTGGTCCTTCTTCACCGGTGCCAACACTTGCACCTTGGGCTGGCAATCTCCCTGGGACGACTACCCGCTCGAGAACGAGATCTGCGAGTAGGTCCGGCCGTCCAGGGCGCAAATGCAGCGGCCGCGAGCCCAGAGACTGACAAAAATAGGCACCTCATTCGCCGGCCGAGCCCGGTTTCGGTGACATCTGGCCTTCGAAGGCCAAGAGGACGGCCCACCGGGGAAGACCCCGGCGGGCTCGGTGCATCCTACAGAAACTTGAAGCACTGGGGCACGCCACAAATCATGGCGCAGATGTACCCCGGCGGGCAGGGATTCACCTCGCAGCGCTCGAACGTCGACATCGTTTGCTCGCCGAGCGGGTCGGAGAAAGCGTCCGCACCCTCGGCGGGAGCTAGGGTCTGCGCCTCCGCAGCCTCCACCTGAGCCTCCAGCGGGAGATTGACCTCGGGGCTCGCTTCCGGCAGAACCTCTTCGGGAACGACCTCCGGCATCTCGGCGACACCGGCCGCCCAGACGGGGATGCAAAGAAGTGGTGTCACGAGCAAAACGAGCGCGGCTGTGAGAAGTGCGCGAGAAGTCATTCGGTCCTCCTTGGGTCGGAGTTAAAAGATTCTCTTCACTGAATGTTCTAAATCATACATGGACCGAGGAGAAAATCTTCCCGCGGCTGCGGCCAAATCACGCCGGAGAGCAGATCCGTCCGGTCTCCTTCTCGAACTCGGCCTTCTCGCAGACCGTTCCCTCGAAGAGGATCTCGGGGCACTCCTCGCATCTCGGGAGGACGCAGATCCACTGTCGGGTCGGACCGCACTCGATCTGCGGTCCTGCCGCAGTGGTCTGGCTCAGGACAAGCGAAGCGAGCCCCACCGTGACGACCATCGCGACCAGCAAGAGCCTTCTCAGCATCGACGCAACGTTGATGTTCCTCATTCCGTTCTCCTTGTGGGATAGACGTTGGTTCAAGTCTGAGGAAGTCTACCCTCACTCCGCCCGCAGGGCGGCGACCGGATCTCGCCGCCCACCCCCTTCCGACCGGGTCGCAGTGAACGCCCGGAGAGAACCCGGTATCCTCGGCCCATGACCCCGCACGAGACCACCCCACCCACCCGCTTCGAGATCTTCTCCGACTACATCTGACCCTGGTGCTATCTCTGTACCGTGCGTATAGATCGACTGCTCGCCCGCTACCGCCTCGACGTGGTGTGGACCCACTTCCCTCTCCACCCGGAGATTCCGGAGGAAGGCATGGAGCTCTCGGAGCTGTTCGCCGGCCGCGAGGCGGAGCTCGCCTCCATGCGCTCTCGCCTGGAGACGTTGATGGATGAGGAGGAGCTGCCCTACGGTGACCGCACCCGCACCGCCAACAGCCGCCGAGCCCAGGAGCTGGCCCTGTGGGCCGAGGCCCGGCCCAAGCCGGATCGCCATCCCCCAGACCCCGCTCACCCCATCCATCCGATCCACGATGCCCTCTTCCGCGCCTACTTCGTGGACGGTAGAAACCTGGCCGAGCCCGACGTGTTGATGGAAGTCGCCGAATCCGTCGCCCTCCCCGGGGACGAAGCCCGGCAGGCGATCGAGGAACGCCCCTTCCGCGAGGAGGTCGACCGGCACTGGGCACGCTCCCGGCAGCTCGGTCTCCCCGGGGTGCCCGCCTTCGTTGCGGGCCGCCGCTACGCCGTCGGAGCCCAACCCTACGAGGTGCTGGAGGACCTGGTACGCCAAGCCGGAGCCGTACGGCGGAACCCGGAGACTGCCTGAAGGCGGAAGCTCGCTTCGCGAGGCCCACGGGCCGCACCCAGCGAGTCACAAGAGACAACTGTTCGCCGTTGCGTCGTCTTTGGATGACGAAAAGTGCTCTTTCTCGTCGTTGCGAGCGCGCAACAGCCGAGTCGACTCTCTCTTGGGCCGCTGCGTTCTCGCAGCATTCGAAAAGACCAAAAACAGGAGCGCTGCGACGACAGAATCGGAAAAAGGAATCTCTTTCTCGCCGTTGCACCAACGCAACGTCAATCAACAGGCTCGAAAGCTATCTACTTACGACGCAACGGCACCCACAGTGCTCGATCCGGCATTCGCAAGCTACCCAGGAGGTGCCCAGGACGTGCCCTGCCCTGCCCCCAGGACGTGCCAGGGACTTGTAAGAGATACTCGTCGACGAGGGTGACGAAGGGCTCAGCGAAGCATCTCAGACGCCCCTTGACCCCCGATTCGCGTCCGGAGATCGGTCAGAATCGCTCTTCAGACACCATGTCGATGGGCTTATGAGCTCTCGTCGATAGATCTGGACACACCTCACCCAGGATCTTCGCGTCAGGATCACATCCTCAACGAACGAGGTCAGCTACGCTCACCGTAGCGACCGACTCTCAGCCTGTATCGCCGACGAACGGCAGGCCCGGCGGGAAGCAGCCCTCCGGGAACGGCGCGTCGAGATGCCCCTCCTTCAGCAGGTCCGCGGCCGCCCGATAGGCCACTACGAACCACTGGAATGCCTCCCGCCATGCCTTGCGCTCTCTCTTCGTCGCCGCGTGGACTCGCGGCGCTGGCGAGGTGCTGACCGCGTTCGGTCGGGTCTGCGGATCCTTCTCGCAGATCGCCTGGACCCCGACCACCTCCACCCCGCGGCGTTCCCTATCCGCCGCTGCCTCCTCCTCAACCTTTCGGACCAGCTCTCGGATCTGCTCGAGGTACTTGCCCCAGCTCAAGTGCGCCCAACAAGGCAGCGGCTTGAGCTCCACCGTGAGGGTCTCTTCGTAGTCCTCGCGGCGCAGCTTTTTGCCCTGCACCGCGGCGCGGTATTTCTTGGTGCGGTCGATCCACTTGCCCGCCAGAAGGCTCCTACCTTCCAACAGGGTCTTGCCGAAGTGGATCCCCGGCCAGTCCTTCACCTTCTCGACCAAGCCCTCTTTCACCCCCTGGGCCAGAAGGTATTCCAGTCGCGCAACCTGCGCGGCTTCCTCCGTGGTCACGCAGATGCCCTGGTACCGGCGGCTCCACAGCGAGCCCGACCAGTCATGGAGGCGATTCACCTCCCGGGCCGTGTTGCCCGCAAAGTGCTCCAGCAGCTTCGAGAGCTGGTACTGGGTCTTCACCCACAACAGCAGGTGGATGTGGTTCGATAAAACGACGATGCCAACGAGCTCTACAGGATCGCGAGCTTCCTCGCTGCAGAGACTCCGGGCGCGCGCAAGGGTCCCCACCACGATCTCGTTGAGCTTTCGGCTCGGGCGCAAGAGCATGCGCCCCTGGATCGTCCTGTAGGTCACCTCGACCAACGCGCCGCCTTCGGGGAGAAACCTGGGAAGACGGTTGCTCATGGAAGTCTATAGACGGAATTTCCGGCCGCCAACTTGCAGATCTCTTGAGACTTTTTCTGGGGCTGATTTCCCGATCCAACCTACGACCGACGCACGCAAGAGCCGCCAGCCCTCTCCACTCCTTCCTCACTCCGCCCGCAGAGCGGCGACCGGATCCACCCGCAGGGCGCGGCGAGCCGGCAGCCAGGCGGCGCCGGTGGCGACCGCGAGCAGCAGCCCCGCCACCGCTGCGTAGGTCGGCGGGTCCAACGCCTCCACCCCCAGCGTGAGGCTCTGCAGGATCGGCGACACCGCGATCGCCAGACCCAGACCGACCGCCAGACCCGCCAGCACCCAAACCAGACTGCCGCCCAGCACCAGTCTCAGCACGTCGCCACGGTCCGCCCCCAGGGCGATGCGCAAGCCCACCTCGCGGGTGCGACGGCTGACCGCGAAGGCCACCAGCCCCCACAGCCCGATGGTGGTCAGCACCAGACCCACCAGCCCCGAGAGCCCCGCCACCGCGGACGCCACCCGCTGTGGCAGCAACGCTCCGGCGGCCACCCGCTCCAACGTGGTCGCCTGGAGCGCCGGCAGCCGGGGATCGAGCTGCCGCACCAGGGCGCGCAGATCGCCGAGCGACGCCTCCGACGCTGTTCCCGAGCTGACCCCGGCTCCACCGCCGCGGCGCACCAGCAGGCTCACGCCCGGTGTGTAGGCCGACTGGGCAAGCGGCAGCACCACGTACAGCCGGGGGTCTTCCCCCAGACTCCGGTACTTGCCGTCGCGGGCGATGCCCACCACTCGCCGCACCTCTCCCTGCGGTCCGCCCACCAGCAGGCGCCGGCCCAGGGCGTCCTGCCCGGGCCACAGCCGCTCGGCGGCGGTCTGGTTGATCACCGCCACAAGCTCGGCGCCCGGCCCATCCGACGGCAGCAAACCCCGCCCGCGCACCAGCGGCACCCGCAGCACGTCGAAGTACCCCGGGGTCACCAGGTTGAAGTCGGCGTCGAGGACGCGCTCGGCGTCGGACGAGCCTCCGGCGTCCGCCGGCGCGATCCCCCCGAGCCCCATGCCGGAGAGATCCAGCGGCAGGTCGGCGGCCAGTGCCGCGGCCTCGATGCCTGGGAGCGCCGACGCGCGCTCCAGCAAACGCCGCTGGAGGTCGCGGCCGCCGGTCTCTTCATAACCGGCGAGCCCGAGGTCGAGCCGTACCAGCGCCACACCACGGGGATCGAAGCCCGGATCGAGACCGCGGGCGTTCACCAGCGAGCGCACCAGCAGAGCGCCGGCGACCAACAGCACCAGCGACAGGGCCACCTGGGCGCTGACCAGCAGCGAGCGCAGACGAGCCCGACCCGCGGTTTCCAGCCCGCCGCCGTGGAGTCGCTCGGAAGCCCGCGCGGTGACCGCCCGGGTGACCGACAGGGCGGGAATCCAGCCGAAGACCACCGCCGCCCCCAGCCCGACGGCGAGGGCGAAGACGGCTCCCGGCAGCCCGACCGTCAGCTCGAGATCCACCGGGATGGGGAGCGGCCCGAGCAGGAGGGGCAGCGCCCGGGCGGCGGCGAGAGCGACGCCCAGCCCGGCACCGGCGGCAAGCAGAAAGAGCACCGCGGTCTCGGTGAGGAGTTGGGTCACCAGCCGGCGGCGGCCGGCTCCCAGAGCGGCGCGCACCGCCAGCTCCTTGCTACGGCTCCAGGTGCGAGCGAGCAGCATGCCGGTGACGTTGGACGCCGCGACCGCCAGCACCAACAGCGTGAGCCCCATCAAGGCGCCCAGAAAAGCTGTCACCGGCCCCCGGGTCGCGGGGTGGATGGCCCCCACCGGCGCCACCGCCACGGTCTGGCGCTGGAGCGCTTCGGCCTCCGGATGGGCGCCGCGGATGCGGGCGAAGATGGTCTCCAGATCCGCCCGGGCCGTCTCGACGCTCACGCCGGGGGCCAGCCGGCCCACCATCAACAGCCAGTTGGCGGCCCGGTCGCGCCGCGGCTCGCTCCCGGGCCGTGCCCGCTCCGCCATCGCCATCGGCACCCACACGTCCGGAGTCACCGGCCCGAACGTGCCGCGGAAGCTCTCGGGAGCGACGCCGACGACAGTGAAGGCGGCGCCGTTGATCGTCACCTCGCGGCCGATCAGGGCGGGATCCCCCGCAAAGCGCCGCTGCCACAGCCCGTGGCTCACCACCACCCAAGGCGCGCTGTCGCGGATCTCGTCGTCGGTGGAGACGGGGAAGAAGCGGCCGCGCTCCGGCTTGACGCCCAACAGCTCGAAATACCCCGCCGAGACCACCGAGCCGAACACCCGCTCGCTCTCCCCGTCGACAGCGAGGCTCATCTCGTCGAGCACGGTGTAGGCGGCGAGCCCGGTCAGCGAGCGCTGGCCTTCCCGCAGATCGAGGAAGGTTGGATAGGAGGTGGTGTCGAAGCCGGGGCGGCCCAGAAAGCCACGCCCCACCTCGACCAGACGCGAGGCGTCGGGGATCGCCGGCGGCGGCGCCAGCAGCAGCCCCCGGACCGCGCTCCACAGGGTCACCGAGGCCCCGATACCGATCCCCAGCACGAGCACCGCGGTGACGGTGAACCCGGGCCGGCGGCGCAGACCGCGCAGGGCGAGACGCAGGTCCTGGAAGGCGAGGGGTGCGAAGGAAGGGATCTGGCCTGAACGCATGCGGGTCTCCTCGGGTCTCCGGATCTACATGGATGTGGACTGGGCGGTAGTACGGCCGGGGAGCCAGGGGGTTAACGGTCGGCGTCAACGGGCCGGCGGAGGGCCCTCGCCCGAGCAGACCACCGTCCCCAGGTCCTCGACCGGATCGGCCTGGAGGATGTGCTCGGCGTCCAAGACAGGAGGCTCGATGTGTAGGAGGCAGGGCTCCCCCGCGCTCCTCGCGCGCGCCGCGCTCAGGTCCACCGGTTCGGCGACGCCTGCCAGAAAGACCTTGCCGTCCCGCCCGACACGCGCGGCGGGAGTCGCCTGGGAGGCGGAAGCGCCGGGCGTCCCGGCGGCAGAGTCGACGACGAAGAGTCGGGTGCCGGCCGGCAACGGCTCCCCGTCCTCCCCCACCAAGCGGAAGCGCACGTTGCGCTCGATCCGCGCGTCGAACAGCACCCGCACGCCGCTTCCGGCATGGGGCACAGGCTCTTGGCGCAAGCTCTCGAGCTCGGCCTGGAGGGGTAGCTGCCCGTCCCCGATCTCGACCACGTTGCTCCGGAACGGACTCAGAAACGGCAGCACCAGGCGTCCCCGCCGGTCGGTATGTCCGACAGGCTGCCGATCCTGGAAGATCTCCACCCCGGGAAAGCCTGGAACTTCCACCACGCCGAAGCTGGCGCCGGCGGGGCGGGACCACGCCAGATTCCCTTGCACCGCCAGCAGCGAGCCCCCCAGCTCTGCCCGCGCCGCGGTACGCCCGTCCCGATGCGACACGTCGAGGGCGGCGAGCGCCCGGCGCCCGGCATGGGAGACCCGCGCCCGGACCGCGGTGGCGGAGCCGGGGGCGGAGCCCGGGCTCTCCCGCAGCCCCTCGGCCTCCACGCGGTATGCCCAGCCGGTCTGCCGCCGATCCCGATGGCGCTCGAAGACCGCCCGGGACTCCTGGCCGCCGGGCTCGCGGGACGAGGTCACCGTGAGCTGCCGTCGGCGCCCGAGGCGCATCACGTAGCTCAGGAGCACGCGGGCCGAGCGCCGCGGCTCCAGGGTCGCGAGCCCCTGGATCGTGAGATCTCCCGGACCCAGCCGCACAGAATGCTGAAGCGACACCACGGTCTCCGCGCTCCCGAGCTCAAGACCGTCCAGGTCGTCCAGGTCGTCCAGGCCGTCCAGGCCGTCCAGGCCGCCCGTCATTTCCGGATCCTCCGGCTCTTCCGGGATCGCTCGCAGCTCCGGGATCATGGGAATCTCCGACGCCGAGCCAAGGCCTCGCCGGCGGAGCAGGCTGAGCCCGACAGCGCCCAGACGGCCCAGATCGAAGCTGACCCGTGCTTGATCCACCCGTGCGGGCCCCGCTCCACGGTCGCGGCCTAGCTGACGGAAGCCGGCGTCGGTCCACTCCGAGCGCAGTCCGAAGGCGAAACGGCCACTGGAACGATCCAGCCCGATCCCCAGGCGGGCGCCCCCACGAGCCACTTCTACCCCTTCCTCCCCAGCCCCGACATCGCTCCGGCTCACTCCGACGGTGAGCTCCACGACCGTGCCGAGCTGCGAAATCCCCCAGGTCGCCCCGGCGGCGACCATCTGGAGATCCTCCCGCACGTCCGCCCGTCCCTCCACCGTCCAGCGGGAGCTGAGCCCGCGACGGTAGGTGCTGGAGCCGAAGAGCCGGCGGTCGTAGCCGCCCCGCGCCCGGAAGCGCTCGAAGCCGAGAGCGTACGACTCCTCGGTGAGACCTGCCTCCAACAGCCGGCCGGTCAGCAAAAACGGCCGGAAGATCACCCGCTCCCGGCCCAGGCTGTCGGTGATCACGATCCGTGCATCGCCATGGCTCGAGACGGTGGGGATGTCGCGGATCTCGAACGGGCCGGGCGGCACCTCCAGACGCAGGCGCCGGGCGTTGTCGACGAAGATTTCCACCACCGAGGACCGGTCCACGCGGTCGAGCACCGAGAGCTGCGGGCTGACCAGCAGCCAGGGGTCGAGCCGGAAGTCGGTCCCCCAGCGGACCCCGGCGAAGCGGAAGGAGGTGCCGAGGCCGCCAGCCACCGTCGCCGAATCGCCGACCGTCAGGCAGCGCCGACGCTCGACGAAGTCCCACCGCCAGGTGGTGCCCAGTCGCTCCCACTCGTTCTCCAGGCTGTCGTAGCGCAACGTCCCTTCGAGGCGTCCCCACCGGGAAGGATCCGCCACCCGCATCTCGAAGAGACCGCGCAGGGCGGTGGCACCTCCATCCCCGCCTTGCGCGGCGAGACGATAGGTCAGCGCCGCGCTACGAGCGGTGGAAGGCCGCACCCGCTGCCGGCGGCGGGTCCCGATGACCGTCGGCTCGAAGCGCTCGGCGGGGGCCGTGAGGGAGACGTGGAGACGCCGCGGATCGATCTCGACCTCGACGTTGGGAAAGGCGGAGAGCGGCCACCAGGGCTCGCCTTCCACCTGGAGGGGCTCGCCCACCGGCAGGACGAACCGCCAACGGCGAAGGTCGCGCTCGCGGATCACCAGGTCTCCCTCGCCGTCCCGATAGCAGAAGAGCCCCTCCTCCAGAGGCTCTCCGTTGAGATCGACGGCGAAGAGGGCGGGTTGGAGGTCGGCGGCACGGACCCTCGAGGGTCCCACCAGGAGAAGAGCGGCCAGAACGAGGATCGACAGACCGAGGCCGGTCCCACGGCTCCCGCCACTCATCGGTCCCGTCCCCACCGCCGTGTCCCGTCACCCGTCGGGATCAGGGGACCGCCGGTGCGGGGACCCGCACCTCGCCGGTCACCTCACCGCCGCCACGGGTGGGCGCTCGCAGACGCACCCGCGAGGCTCCGCCGACCGCCTCCGCGGGGAGGACCCAGCTCCGAGCCGCCCCCGGCAGAATGTAGCCGCCCCGCCCGGCGACCGCCCGGGGCTCGACACCCTCACCAACGCTCTCGGACTCGGTCTCCGACCCGGCGGCGCTCAGGACCTGGAGATCGAGCACGTGGGCATGCGCGGTGCCGACGTTGGCCAGACCGACGTCCACCCGCCCGTCGTCGCGGCGCTCGAGGCTCCACTCGAGCTCCGGCCGCGCGCCCGGTGGCGTGAAGAACACCGGGATGCTCAGCCGCAGGGTGAAGCTCACCCCGGCGCGCTCGACGGTCTCGTCCGGCACCTCGGTCAGGAGCAGACGCCAGGTGACCTCGCTTTGCCGTCGACCATTCCCCGATGCGTCCGAGGGTGGGCTCGGCAAGCCGATACGGAGGGTCTGCTCGGCCCCCGGCTCGAGAGTGAAGACCGGCGGGATGACGATGAGATCCATCGCCGGCTCGAGGCGCTCCTCGCCGTCCTCCTGAGTCCAGCGAAACGCTTCGGCCTCGACCAGCAACGGCTCACTCCCTGGCGTCGACAGGGTGGCCGTGGCGGTCAGCCGATCCGGCCCCAGATCGATGCGGATCGGCTCGACGTTGAACACCGCGGCGGAAGCCGACGGAACGAGGAAGAGGGCGCCGGCCGCGAGAGCCAGCGCCGAGATTCCAAAACGGATTCCAGAACAGCGCATGCCGTACCGAGTCATGGCTCCAAACCTAGAAGGTCAGAGTCATGAGCACGGTGTCGGTGTAGGTGCCCGCGAGGGTCGGCTGTCCGGGCGGGATGGTGCCCACGATCGGCACGTCGGTGGCCACGTTGCCGGCCACGCTGACGCCATCGATGCGATCTCCGAACTGTCCGAGCGCCGGACCGCCGGCAACCTCCGAGACCTGGTAGGTGAGGCTGCTGGTGCCGTTGCGCATGGTGCGGTTCCGGTTGCCGCCGAAGTCCACGCTTACCGTCGTGTCCACGGTGCACTGGACGGCGAAGGTCGTGCTGGCCGCCAGCGCGTCCAGGTCGTTGGTGTTGTAGACAGGAAAGGCCAGGGTCGATCCGGAAATCTGACAGTTGCCCGGGATGGTCATGTTGACCGACAGGCTAGCGCTGTCGGTGGCCGCCTGCGCGGTGGGAGCGATCAGGACGACGAGCAAGCCAAAGCCCGCCGCCACGAGGAGGGTTCGAAAGATACGATTCGATGACATCGAGTTCTCCTTAAAAAGATTTTTTCGCACTTGGATCAAGGTATCCGAGCGGTTTTCTAGCTCGCACACCAAGATCGTTCGAATAACTTGCGGAGAGAGTGAAGCACGAGCGGAAGCGTCTGTCAACGGCACGAAGGAATGGCGATATGGCTATTGCAACAGTATGTGACAAAGGCGAGGAGATGCTTGTTTCATCGGCGTTTCTCCCCGTATGGTCTATGTGAGAGATCTACGGCTCGGAATGGATTTTTTATTTCTATCTTGACGGAAGGAGCCTTGGAATGGAAAAGGATTTTGGCGATCGGAGCTTGCGGTTTCTGGTTTTTCTGACATGTGTGGGAACGGCTCTGGCAGTGGGGCTGGCGAGCGGCTGGACCGCTCCGGCGGGCGCCCTCGAGCGGGTGTCCCCGAGGCGGACGGGCGCGGCAACGGAAGCGATAAAGGCGATGGAGCTCTTTGCACAGGCGTCGGCTTCGGGGACTCCGGAAATCGTGCTGGATCAGCACAAGATCAGCGCAACGAGTGGAGGATTCGCCGGTGATCTGGATCTGGACGATCGTTTCGGCAGCGCCTTGGCATCGCTCGGAGATCTCGATGGAAACCGGGCGATCGATCTCGCGGTGGGGGCGACCTTCGACGACGACGGCGGCACCGACCGGGGCGCCGTGTGGAATCTGTTTCGCCGCCCTTCCGCTTCGGAAACACCCCTCGTCGTGCTCGGCCATCAAAAGATCAGCAGCATCGAGGGAAGCTTCCCCGGCCCCCTCTCCGACGGGGACCGGTTGGGCACCTCGGTAGCTTCGCTGGGGGATCTCGACGGCGACGGCGTCGTCGACCTCGCGGTCGGCACCCCGACCGACGACACCGCCGGCTCGAGCGCCGGTGCCGTCTGGATCCTCTTTCCGACTCCCCAAGGGACAATCCGGACGGGCCACAAGATCACCACCGGGCTGTCGGGCTTCACGGGCCTCCTCGAAGCCTCCGACACCTTTGGCGTCTCCGTGGCGGCGGTGGGCGACCTCGACGGCGACGGTGTCGTCGACCTCGCGGTCGGCGCCGATCTGGACGACGACGGCGGATCCGGCAAGGGCGCGGTCTGGATCCTGTTCCTGCGTGCGGACGGAACGGTCAAGAGCCATCGGAAGATCAGCGAAGGGCAGGGGGGCTTCTCCGCCCAGCTCCCGATCTTCGGCCGCTTCGGTCGCGCCCTCGGCGCTCTGGGTGATCTGGACGGCGACGGAGCTCCGGATCTCGCCGTCGGCGCCGAGCTGGCCGACGACGGAGGGGCCGATCGGGGGGAGGTCTGGCTGCTCTTTCTCCAGCCCGACGGCTCGGTGAAGAGCCATCGACGCCTGAGCGCCGACCTGGCAGAGGCACTTCCGGCCGGCGGGCTCTTCGGCTCGGCGCTCGCCCGGCTGGGGCTCGATGCGGGCGGGAACACGGTGTTGGCGGTCGGCTCGCGGGGCCACGACGAGCCCGCCTCCAACACGGGTGCCGTATGGCTCGTCTCGCTGGGCTCCCAAGGCCAGGTCCAGGGCCACCGGAGAATCGCCGCCACCGAAGAAGGCTTCGAGGGTGCCATCGAGACGGGCGACTTCTTCGGCTCGGCGCTGGCCGCACCCGGAGACCTCGACGGCGACGGTGCGGTGGATCTGTGGGTGGGCGCCTCCGGCAACGACGATGGCCTCACTCAGGCGGGCGCCGTGTGGACCCTTTTTCTGAACCCCTCGGCCACCTCCACGGCGACCTTCGCCTACGACTTCGACGCCTCGCCGCTCTCCGGCGAAGCTCCCCTGACGGTCCAATTCCAGACGCTGCAGCTCGGGACCACCCCCGCCACCTCGTTCCGCTGGGACTTCGACGGCGACGGGCTGGTGGACGACACCGGCGCCAACCCCACCCACACCTACACCGAGGCAGGGATCTTCTCCGTCACCCTCATCGCCTCCGACGTGTCGCTGACCGATCTGATGCACAAGCCAGCTCTGATCGTGGTGGAGGCCGAGCCGACACCCCCGCCCTCGACCCTCCCGCCCTTCACCCGCGTCACCACCGGCGCCCTGGCGCGCGACACGGGTCCGGCCCGGGGAGTCGGTTTCGGCGACCTCGACGGCGACGGGGATCCCGACCTCCTGCTGGCCCACCACGGCATCAGCAACACCCTCTTCTTCAACGACGGCGACGGGACCTTCACCGCCGACGGCTTCTCCATCGTCTCCCGGGGCGGTGGGAATTCCAACGGCGTCTCCCTGGCCGACTTCGACGACGACGGCGATCTCGACCTCTTCGTCGCCAACAACGCCTTCTTCCACTCCAACTTCCTGTACGAGAACCTCGGCGGCGGCGCCTTCGCCCTGGTGCGCACCGGGCCGCTGGTCGCCGACCAGTCCAGCTCCATGAGCGCTGCCTGGGCCGACGTCGAGGGCGACGGCGATCTCGACCTCTTCGTCGCCAATGCCTCCTTCCAGCGCAACCGCTTCTATCGCAACGAGGGCGGTGGTGTCTTTACCGAGATCTTCGCCGGACCGGTCGTCTCCGGGGCCAGCGACTCGTTCGGAGCCGTGTGGGCGGATCTCAATGACGACCTTTTACCGGATCTCTTCGTCGCCAACCGCAGCGGAGACAACTTCCTGTTCCAGGGCCTCGGCGGCGGCGCCTTCAGCCGCATCACCGTCGGTGACGCCGTCGACGACGGGGGACGCTCCCACAGTGCGAGCTGGGGCGACCTCGACAACGACGGGGACTTCGACCTCTCCGTCGCCAACGGGCTCGCCGTCAACGGATCCGGTGACAACTTCCTCTACCGCGCCGACGGCACGACCCTGAGCCGGATCCTCGACGGCCCACCAGTCGGCGACGGCGCCAATTCCGAGGGCAGCGCCTGGGGCGACGCCGACAACGACGGCGACCTGGATCTGTTCGTCGCCAACAGCCTGGGTCAGACCAATCTTCTGTACGAGAACCTGTCCGACAGCCTCGGCGACGGCACCTTCCGCGAGGTTCTCGAAGGGCCCCTCGTCTCGGACGCCGGCTCGTCCCGTAGCGCCGTCTGGGTCGATGTCGACGGCGATGGGGACCTCGACCTCTTCGTGACCCAGGACACCGGCGACCCCAACCTGCTCTACCTCAACGCCGGCAACGGCAACCACTGGCTCCAGGTGCGGCTGGTCGGGACCGCTTCCAACCGCTTCGGGATCGGCGCCACGGTGCGGGTACGGGCGACGATCGCCGGGGCCGTGGTCGAGCAGACACGGCGGATCGAGAGCCAATCCGGGCTCATGGCCCACGGGCCGTTCCTCGCGCACTTCGGGCTGGGGGACGCCACCGTCCTCGAAGAGGTGCGCATCGAGTGGCCTTCGGGTGCCGTCCAGGTGCTGACGAACGTGGCGGCCGACCGGGTGCTGACGGTCGTGGAGTGACCCCCCGGGGCGCGGTGCGGGTCTGGCCGCCGTCCTGGATGCCGCCCCAGATGCAGTAGGGTACGGTGGCGAGCCCAGACCGGGCGCCTCGCCGAAGGCTCGGCACGGGCTCCCGAGATCCATCCGGGAGCTCCGCACCGTACCTCCCTATGCGCCTGTGCCATACTTCTTGCATACAGAACGCGGGACAGGCGGGGGATCGGCCCCTCGCGCTCCCAGAGATGTCGCTCGAAGGAGGAAGCTCAGATGTCCTCGATACCCTCGATTCGATCCCTGATCGCTCTCATCGCGCTCGGAGGCCTCGGGGCCCTCATGCCCGGATCCCCCCCGGCACTGGCGGAGACGCCGTCCACCCCGCCCCCGATGCTGCGCGCCCCCGAGCCCTCACCGGTTTCGGTGCCGACCTCGGTGCCGACCTCGGTTCCCGCCGCCGGTCTGCGCATCTTCGTCGATCCGGTCACCGGCGAGCTGACTCCCTGGCCCACGCCGCAGCAGGCCGGCGAGCTGGCCGAGGCCCTCGCCGGGTTCCGCTTCGAGCCCCCCCTCGAGCCCGGTGGGCACTCCGAAGGGTTGACACGCTTCGAGCTCTTGCGTGGCGGCACCGGCATCCGTCTGGACGGGCGCTTCTTGACCGCCATCATGGTCCACTTGGGACCTGACGGCGAGGCCCACTTCGGGTGCAGCCACGACCCCGAAGCTCCCACCGATGCGAACCCTCCGGCGCCGCGCAACACGGCCGCTTTGAAGTAACGGGGAAAGGCGACAACCATGCGCGTACAAAGCTCATCCCGGTCTTCGATCCAGCCGCCCCCTCCGTTCGCTGCTCTCCCACTGGCCCTCGGCCTGCTGGCGCTCGCCTGGCTCGCACCGGCGGCCGCGACGGCCCAAGGGGCGACGGTCAACGCCACCCTGCTGACCGACCCCAGCCGTCCCCAGGGCACCGACAGCCAGGGGCGGCTCCGGCTCCACGCTCCCAACCCTCTCGAGCTCGGCTCCTCCGTCTCCCATTGGGATCTGATCGCCAGCCCGGATCTGTTGATGGAGCCCAGCAACAGCCCTCTGCTCGCTTTCGCGCAGCTCGATCTGACCTTGCCGGCGCTCCAGGATCTCGGCTGGCATCCCGGGAGCGCCAACATCACCCTGCGCATCCTCGACGGAGCCAATACGGGCTTCAACGATCCGCAGCGCGGAGCCGAGCGGCTCGCCGCCATGCGGTTCGTCGCCCAGCGCTGGGCGGCGGTGCTGGGGAGCTCGGTCGAGATCAACGTCGGGGTGTCGTTTCAGAGCCTCCCGTGCAGCCAGGGCAGCGGCGTGCTGGCCCAGGCGCAGGCGATCTACATCTTCGAGGACTTCCCCGGAGCCCCGTTGCCCAACACCTGGTACCACGGCGCCCTCGCCGAGTCGCTCTCGGGACAGAACCTGAGCCTCGAGGACACGCCCAACAATCCAGACGCCCCGGACATCATCGCCCAGTTCAACAGCCGGATCGACCAGGAGTGCCTCAGCGGCGGCACCGGCTTCTACTACGGTCTCGACGGCAACGTCCCGCAGGGACGGATCAGCTTCGTCAACGTGGCGCTCCACGAGGTCGCCCACGGCCTGGGATTCGCCTCGCTCTCCGAGCCCCGCAGCGGTCAGCTCGTCGACGGCATGGTGGGCATCTACGACCGCCAGCTCTTCGACACGGACCTGGGCCGTGGCTGGCACCAGATGACCCCGGGCGAGCGGGTGACCTCGGCGGTCAACACCGGTGGGCTGGTGTGGAGCGGCCCGCGGGTCAACGCCCAGGCTCCCGGCTTGCTGGCTCCGAGCCTGGTGGTGAGGATCAACTCCCCCGTCCAGGTGGCGGAGACCTTCGCCGTCGCCCCGGCCCAATTCGGTCCACGGGTCCCCGCGGGAGGATTGCAGGGCGATCTGGCCCTCGGCCGGGACGGCAGCAGCGAGCCCTCCCTCGGCTGCAACGCCCTGGTCAACGGCGGTGAGATCGCCAGCAGGATCGCCGTCCTCGACCGGGGCATCTGCAACTTCACGGTCAAGGTGCGCAACGCCCAGGACGCCGGGGCCATCGCCGTGATCGTGGTCAACAACGTCGCCGGCACGCCGATCCCCATGGGAGGCACCGACCCCTCGATCGTGATCCCCGCGGTTCACATGTCGCAGGAGGACGGGAGACGGCTCCAGGATGCCCTCACCCTCGGCGTGCCTCCCCGGGCTCCCAGCGACCTGACCGCTCAACCCCTGCCCGGTGGCCGTGGCCGGCTCACCTGGACGGACAACTCCGACAACGAGACCGGCTTCCGGATCGAGCGGCGGCGGGGTGGAGCCGGCGGCTTCCAGCTCCGCACCACCACCGGCCCCAACACCACCTCGTTCGTGGACTCCGGGCTGGTCGCCGGCGACGCCTACACCTACCGCGTGCGCGCCCAGGGCGCCGCCGGGCCGTCGCCCTTCTCGAACAACGCGTCGCTGGTCGCCGCCGACCTGCCGGAGGTGCCCGACCCACCCACCGGCGTCCGCGCGAGCCCGCTGACGACGAGCAGCGTCCTGCTGACCTGGGAGCCGCCGGCCGGCGGGGCGGAGAGCTTCGTCGTCCAGGCGCAGAAGATCGCCTCCCGGGAGCCCGACGGCACCGCAGTCTTCGACCGGCAGGGCTTCGCCACGGTGGACGAGGTGGACGGCTCGGCGAGCCAGGCGATCCTCGACGGTCTCCAGCCGAGCACCACCTACAACCTGCGCGTGCTGGCCCGCAACGAGAGCGGCGAGTCCCCCTTCGCCGGTCCGGTGGCCGCCACCACCGGCGGTGACGGAGGCCCCGCTCCCTGCGCCGGAGGCCCCACCACCCTGTGTCTGCTCGACGATCGCTTCGAGGTGCGGGCGTTCTTCCAGGACCAGTTCAACGGCGGCACCGGCGACGCCAAGCCGCTCGACTTCTCCTCCGATTCCGGGCTCTTCTGGTTCTTCGACCCGCAGAACGTCGAGCTCATCACCAAGATGATCGACGCCCGGACGCTGACCGGCAGCTTCTGGTTCTTCTACGGCGCCCTGAGCAACGTGGAGTACTGGATCGTGGTCACCGACACCCAGGAAGGAGACGTCCGCACCTACTACAACCCGCCCAACGTCCTCGGGGCCGAGGCGGACACCCGGGCGTTTCTCGTTCCGCAGCCGGAGAATTCCGTCGCCGGCAACGACCTCGCGGGTGCCGGTGTCGCAGGCACGGTGGTCTCGCTGCCGGCCTCGCCGACGCCGGCACCGTGGCGCCCGATCTCCGCGGCCGGAGCCGACGCCGGGCCGTGCGTCGCGAACGCGACCACCCTCTGTCTGCTCGGGGACCGCTTCGAGGTGACCGTGGAGTGGAGCGACCCCCGCAACGGCGGGAACGGCGAGGGGATGGCGCTGCCGCTCGCGGGCAACGACACCACCGGAACGTTCTACTTCTTCCAGCCCGAGAACCTGGAGCTGCTGGTCAAGGTGCTCGACGGACGAGCGATCAACGGGCGCTTCTGGGTCTTCTTCGGCGGGCTCACCGATCTCCCCTACACCCTGCGGGTGCGGGACTCGGTGACCGGCGACTCCGCCGAGTACGTCAACCCGTTCGGTGACCTGGTCGGCGAGACCGACACCGACGCGCTGGACCCCGAGTAGCCGACGGGCCGGCAGTCACGGGGCCGCCGGCAGGTCGTTCCAGTGCAGCAGCGCGTTCCAGGCGAACCGGAAGTCGGACAGGTTGAGGTAGCGGTGGAGCGGGTTGAAAGCGTAGAGCAGCACCCGCCCTCGTCCCACGGGCACGTCCAGGATCGCCGGTTTGCCCGCGACCTCGTCCTCGCCGCGCACAAAGCCGGAGAGGACGAGCTGCTCGGGAATCTCGCGGTCCGTCCCGTCGCCGGGCTCTGTCTCGCTCCTCTCCGTCGCCTCCGTGGCCTCAGTGGCCTCCATCTCCGTCACGTCCACATCCACCACGTCCAGGCTGTCCGGCTCGAGCATCGCCACTTCCAGATCCTCCTCGACCAACCCCTCGTCCCCCGGCGTGGGCTCGGTCCCGCTCTCCGGTCCCCGGCCCGCGGCGCGCTCGCCGTCCCCTGTCTCGTCGGTCTCGTCGGCGTCCGGCAGCTCGGTGCCGAATTGGAGCACCACCCAGCCCCGTTGCCGCTCGTCCACCTCCCACAACGGTCCGTTGCCGCGGAAGATCGACGGAAACTCCTGGTAGCCGTAGACCAGCGGGTGGGAGGGCCGCGTCACCCGCGCCTGGAGCTCCGAGCCGGGGGTGCGGACGTCGTCGTGCGCCCGGTCGACCCGGCGCACGAGCCCGCCGTCGACCGCCAGCGTCCCGGCGTTGGCGAGGGCCATCAGCACGCCGCCGCCCTCGACAAAGCGCTGGAGCTCGCGCAGGCCCTCGAAGCCCATCCCGCCGGTGATGTCCGGCGAGGCGTCGGGCTGGCCGTGGCTCGGATACTCGGCGGTCCGGGTGTAGGCCAGGGGCCCCAGCGAGGGATCGATGCCGTGGACCATGCGCCGGAAATCCCCCCGCGAGCTCGGAAACAGCAGCACATCGAAGCGGGACGACAGACCGCCGCGCCGCAGGTCGTCGGGGCTGACCAGCTCGTAGGGCATGCCGGCCTGGTCCAGCGTGTAGCGCGCCCAGCCGGCGTCCTGGGTGGAGGTCCAGGTGTGGACCAGCCCCAACCGTGGCAGATCGACGACGTGCCGGCGGCGCACGTCCGGTACCGTCAGCACGGCCTCGAAGGAGAGCCCCAGATCGCGCGCCAGCTTCTCCACCTCCGCGCGGGGGGCGTAGACGATCCAGCTTCCGGCGGGCCAGGTGCGTCCCGCGGCCTCGAAGGCCGTCTCCGCCGCGTCCACCTGGTGCACGCCGAGCCGCACCCGGGCGGTCAGCAGCGAGGTCTGCCCGGTATCCGCCAGCAGAAAGATCTCCTCGCCAAAACCGGTGATCGCCCCCGCGGTGCGCACCGGCTCGGTCACCAGCTCGAGAACCGTCGCCGGGGTCTCCGGCTCCTGCGTTCCGTCGTCGGCCCCGGGGGCCTCCCGGCTTCGCCGGCGGTTGCGGCGCGTCGCCTCGTCCTCCGGCTCCGAGGGCTCGGCGGACGCCGCGGGCAGGGCCGTGGGATCCAGCGTCGGCACCTCGAGGATCGCCGGATCGTCGACCGGCTCACCCTCGACGCCGAACAACAAGGGCCAGGTCCAGGCGATGTCGTCGTAGGGCGGGTTGGGCTCCTCGGGCGGGAACTTCTGGCGCTCGAGGAAGTTGACCGCGGCGTTGCGGTAGGGCTGGTCCATGCGCACCACGTAGCTGCCGTCGGGCACGGTGCGCGGCTCCCGGGAGAAGCTCCCGGAAGAGCCGTCTGCATCCGTGGCTCCGACGTCCGTTCCGGCACCCAGGGTCAGCTCACCGCGCAGCCGGTGCACCTCGATGGCGTGCTCGCGCAGCAGGTTGACCAGGTGGTCGCGGCGGGCGGGGTCGCGCTGATCCGGAGGAAACACCCAGGCGTGGGGCGTCTCGGTGCGGCCGCGGCGCAGCGAGCGCTCGGCCTTGATCCAGTGGTCGAGGAGCAGCTCCTCGCGGTGCCGGGCGGCAGTGGTCAACGCCTCCAGCACCCCCGCCTCCATATAGTTGGTGTTGTTGCGCAGCGACCACTCGACCGTCTTCCCCGGTGGCCAGGGGCGGTACCACTGGGTCTCGGTCACCGGCTTGCCGAGGTAGCGGATGTCCGACAGGTCGCGGGTGAAGGTCTCCGCCGACACGTTGCCAAAGGTCTCGTAGAAGCGGCCGATGGCGTTGTGGTTGTTGGCCACCGACACCAGGTAGCCGGGCCACCAACCGTCCCAGAAGGCCCACACCCAGACCCCGGGCAACCCCATTGCCTGGAGCGCGGCCGCCTCGCGGTGGGCGAGCAGGGTCCACTCGTTGACCGTCACCGGATCCACCGCCCGGCTGTAGGGGCCGTGGCCGGTGGAGATGTAGAGCAGCGGCAGCGATTCGTGGAGGTCGTGCAGCACCTGCGGATGGAAGCGGTGGAAGACCTCCTGGACGGCGCGGGTCAGCGCCTGGGTGCGCTGCATGCCGTCGCGGTTGTTGTCGTGGAAGACATAGCGCCCCCAGTAGGGCGGCGAGGCGATCTCCCGCAGCACCTCCCAGGGTAAATCGCGACCCTTCAGATGCCGCTCGTACCACTCCACCGTGCGATCCCGCCCATCGGGCTCGGCCACCGGCGTGATCAGGACCACGACCTCGTTTCGCAGACGCCGGATCTCCGGCCGCTCGGACACCGCCAGCCGGTAGGCAAGCTCCATCAGCATCTCGGGCGAGCCGGTCTCGGTTGAATGCAGACCGCCGATCACGTGGTAGAAAATCTTGCCGCCCGCGGCCAGGGCCTCCGCCTCCTCGCGCGGGGTGGACCGCGGATCGGCCAGCGCCCCGGTGATCGCCGTCAGCCGATCGAGGTCCGCCAGGTTGTCTTCCGACGAGACCACCACCAGCAGCAGATCGCGCCCCTCCTCGGTGATCCCCACCGGCTCGACCCACACCCGCGGACTGGCGGCCGCCAGCGCCCGGAAGTAGCTGTGGATCTCGTCCACCGACGAGAGGATCCCCGGCGCGCCCGCCAGGTGACCCAGGTGGTCGCTCGGGGAGGGCACGGTGTCCGACTCCGGGACGTAAGCGACGGAGCGCGGCAGATACTCCTCGGAGGTGGTGAAACGGGCGATGGCCTCGGCGCTCCCGGGCTCCTCCCGATCCGGCGCCCAGGGCCCGGTGACCGGCTCCGCAACGGTCTCGGGCTCGGGCTCGGACACCGTCTCCGGCGCTCCCGCTCCCAACGAGCCGGCTGCGGGCTCCGGCCGAGCCGGCTGGGCCCAGGCCGGAGCGGGCCGAGCGAGCGGCGGAACGCCGAGCAGCGTGGCGAGGAGCAGCGTGGCGAGGGTCGAGAAGCGATCCCTGGAAAGAATCCGATTCATGGCGGCAGGATCCTCCTGGCGGAGAGGTTGATGGCGACGAGATTCGTCTGGTTCCGGCAGTGGGTGCGTTAGACTACCGTACACCGCCCGCACCTGGCCGCTCACTCGGCCGACCGAGGAGGTACCCATGACACATCCCGTGAAGCGATCCGCCCCGATTCCGCGGAGCCCGGCGCCAGCTCTGGCGACGATCTCGGCCTTGATCCTGGCCTTGATCCTGGCCCTGCTGGTTGCCGTCGGGCCGGTCGAAGCCCAGAATCACGCCGCCCGCCACGGCATCTTCATCGACACCATCGACGTCAACCTGATCAACATCGAGGTGACGGTGGTGGACAAGGACGGCAACCCGGTGTCCGGCTTGACCCGGGACGACTTCGAGCTGACGGTCGACGGCCAGCCGGTGGACGTCACCAACTTCTACGCCGTCGAAGGCGGGCAGCGGGTGATCCCGGCGGAGGAGATCGCCATCCCCGAGGCCGGCGGCGACGCGACGGCCACCGATGCGGCGGCGACCGATGCGGCGGCGACCGATGCGACGGCGGCCAGAGCGCCCGAGGAGCAACGCTTCGTCATCGTCTTCGTCGACAACGGCAACATCGCGCCCAACCATCGCAAGAGGGTCTTCGACGAGCTGAGAGAGCATCTGGACCGGCTGATGGTCCCGGCGGACCGGGTGATGGTGGTGGGTCAGGACGGCGACCTGACCATCGAGCAACGCTTCACCTCCGACCCGAAGCGGGTGCGGGAGGCCATCGACCGGATGTCCGCCGTGGTCGGCCGGGGCACCATGCTCGGCCTCGAGCCGCGGCTCATCCAGCGCGACATCGAGCAAGGGGAGGCCCCGCCGGGCTCGGATTCCCTGGCGGCGGGAACCGCGCCGGCTCCGGGCGGTCCGTTCGGCCAGAGCACTATCTCCGAGGACGCGCGGCGGACGTTCTCGCAGGTCGCAGGCCACGCCCAGGCGGTGATGAGCGACGGGCAGCGGACCATCAAGGTGCTGTCGCGCTTCGTCAGCTCGCTGGTGGGCCTGCCGGGCCGCAAGGCCATCCTCTACGTCAGCGATGGCCTCCATCTCGCTCCCGCCGAGTACCTGTTTCGTCTCTGGGACTACAAGTACAGCTCCGTGGCCAACCAGCAGGTCGGGATTGCCAGCATCGACAACGAGATCGATCGCTACCGTCTGCGCGAGGAGTTCCAGAACCTGATCGCTCACGCCAACTCCAACCGGGTGGCCTTCTACACCATCGAGGGCGGCAGCCGCCAGGGCTTCGGCGACGTTTCCGCCGAGACCTCGGTGGCGCTCGTCGACACCCTGGCGCGGACCGCCGACAGCGAGCGCGAGGAGTCGCTCCGCTCACTCGCCTACGACACCGGTGGCGTGCCGCTGCTCAACAGCTCGGGAGTCGAGAGCTTGCTGGTCCAGCTCGACCGTGACTTCAGCAACTACTACTCGCTCGGCTACCCCTCGCCCCACCAGGGCGACGGCAAATACCACCGGGTGCGGGTGACGGTCAAGAAGGGCGACCTGAAGGCCCGCTATCTCGAAGGCTATCGGGACAAGAACGCCGACGACCGCATGACCGACGAGACCCTCGCGGCGCTGCTCCACGACGTCGGCGACAACCCCCTGGAGATCCAGGTCGAGATCGGCCGCCACACCCCGGTGCGCGGCAAGAGCGCCTTTGTGGTGCCGGTGATGGTCAAGATCCCCATGTCCAAGCTGGTGCTGATCCCCCAGGACGAGGCCTATCTGGGACGGCTGACGATCTATCTCGCCGTGGCGGACGAGCTGGGGCGGATGTCCGATCCCCAGAAGATCGACGTGCCGGTGCGCGTGCCCAACCAGCAGATGGCCACCGCCATCCAACAGATGGCGGGCTACGCCGCTCAGATCCAGATGCGGGCCGGTGAGCAACGCCTGGCCGTGGGAGTCCGCGACGAGCTGTCCGCCATCGACTCCACCCTCAATCTCGACATCGAGGTGGGAGGGAGCTGAGCACCGGCACGTGACGTGCAAGAATGGGCTCATGACCCTCGTTCCATTTCGATCGATACCGACCGATCCCCCCGGGGCTCGACGCTCCGGGCCGTGACCTCGAGTCGGACGGCCAGGCGACGCACAAGGAGGTTCCGATGGTGAAGCTGCAAGGCACACAGACAAAGTCGGACAGCCGTTCCCGGAGTCGGACGGCCGGAGCCCTCGGGACCTCGATGGTCGCGGTCTTGACCCTCCTCGGACTGCTGGCTCCCACCCCCGACGCGGTCTCCCAGGAGGAGCCCAACCGCCACGGCATCTTCATCGACACCATCGATGTCAGCTTGATCAACATCGAGGTCGTGGCGGTGGACGACGACGGCCAGCCGGTGACCGACCTCACGCGCGACGATTTCGAGGTCTTCGTCGACGGCAAGCCGGTGGAGATCACCAACTTCTTCGCGGTGCAGAACGGCGACCGCATCGAGTCCGAAAACGTGGGCGGGGCCGGCACGACCGACCTGCCCCCGGTCGAGCCGATCCTGGAGTCGCAGCGTGCCCCGGAAGAGCAACGCTACATCGTGCTCTACATCGACAACGGCAACATCGCCCCCAACCACCGCAAGCGGGTGTTCGACGACCTGCGGGAGCACCTGGAGCGGCTGACCGGGCCGGCGGACCGGGTGATGGTCGTGGCCCAGGACGGCGAGATCACCATCGAGCAACCCTTCACTTCCGACGAAACGCTGATCCTGGAAGCCATCGCCCGCCAGGAGAAGATCGCGACCCGGGGCAACATGCTGGCCCTCGAGCCCCGGCTGGTCCAGCGGCAAATCGAGGAAGGGCAGGCTCCTCCGGGCGGTGACGCGGTGGGGGCCGGAACCTCCCCCGACCTCGGGTCGGGACCTTTGGCGCGCCCCACCTACCCCGAGGACGCTCGCCGTACCTATTCGGCCGTCACCAGCTACGCCCAGGGCTCGATGGCCGCCGGTCGGAGGACGCTGGTCGCGCTCTCGCGCTTTACCGGCTCGCTCGCCGGGCTGCCGGGGCGCAAGGCGATCGTCTACGTCAGCGACGGGCTGGAGCTGGCTCCCGGCGAGTACCTGTTCCGCGTCTGGGACTACAAGTACTCCACCATCGCCAACGAGATCGTGGGGATCTCCAACATCGACAACGAGATCGACCGCTACCGTCTGCGCAACGAGTTCCAGAATGTGATCGCCCAGGCCAACGCCAACCGGGTGGCCTTCTACACCATCGAGGGTGGCTCCCGCGCCCCCGGCGCGATTTCCGCCGAGACCAGCACCCCGATCGTCGACTCGCTGGCCCGGGTTGCGGACGGTGAGCGGCAGGAGTCGCTGCGCTCTCTCGCCTACGACACCGGAGGCACCGCCCTGCTCAACAGCGCCGGGGTGGAGCTTCTGCTTGCCCAGCTCGAGCGCGACTTCAGCAACTATTACTCCCTCGGCTATCCCTCGCCCAGCGAAGGGGACGGCAAGTACCACCGGGTGGAGGTGAAGATCGACCGGCCGGGCGTCAAGGCCCGCTTCCTCGAAGGCTATCGGGACAAGAGCCCCGACGAGCGGATGATGGACCAGACCCTGGCGACGCTGCTCCACGACGTGGGCGACAACCCTCTCGAGGTCAAGGTGGAGATCGGCGAGGAGTCTCCGGCCAAGGGGAGCAACACCTTCGTGGTGCCGGTGATGGTCAAGATCCCGATGTCCAAGCTGGTGCTCATCCCCCAGGACAATGCCCACCTGGGACGGCTGTCGATCTTCATCGCCGTCGCCGACGCGAAGGGCCGTCTGTCGGAGCCCCAGAAGATCGACGTGCCGGTGCGCATCCCCAACGAGCAGCTCCTCTCCGCCATGAGCCAGACGGCGGGCTACGCCGCCCGGGTGCAGATGCGACCCGGCGAGCAGAAGCTGGCGGTCGGGGTGCGGGACGAGTTGGCTGCGGTCGACTCGACGCTCAATCTGAGCATCCAGGTGGGTGGCGGCTGATCGGCGGATCGTCCGCCCGCCTCGACCCAGCCCAATCCATCCCGGGAGAGCCGTCCCCGGAAGAGGACTACACCGCCCTCTTCCGGGGTCGTTTTCGAGCGATCGTCCCCCCGGCTCCATCCCCGGTCGGCGGCCCGCAGGGCGGCATGAGCCATGCAGCCGTGTGCGCTAGACTACGTTTATCCCCAAGGTTGCCGGAGACGCCTCGAACGGGCCTCCGAGGAACCGCCGTCCTCCGACCCGGCGCTCCGGACGCCCGGATCGATGCGGCAGAGGGTCCGATCCCCCGACTCGGTGCGGGGGATCGGTAGGATTTCGACTTGTGGCTGTGGACGGGATGAACCGCCGGCCCCTCGGGGCGACCATCGGGCCGGACGCGTCAAGGAGGTTTTCATGCAGGTGGGCGACAGTTGAGAATGCGATCTCACCGGATCGATGGCCCGAGCTCTTGCCGGAGCCGGATCGCAAGGCTGGCGGTGGGTCTGGCCCTCGGTGGCTCCGCGCTCCTCCCGCTGCTCGCGCCGGGATTCCTCGGCTCGCCGCTGGCGGCGCAGACCGACCCGGCATCCGCCGTCACCTTCGATCTCCAGGCCCGCCGGCTGGGCGGCATGCGAGCCCAGGTGGCGACCCTGCTGGTGCAGGGTGGCCACGGAGGCGGCATCGCCACCGAGGTGCTCGCCGTCCCGGTCGACGCCGCGGGCGAGCAGCCCGGCGAGCGCCTGGTCCCGGTGCTGGTCGAGATCGAGGGGCCGACCCTCCTCGCAGTGCGCGACGAGAAATCCGAGAGCGTCTGGCAGCGGGTCGAGATCTACGCCTACGCCCTCACCCCCCAGGGCGGGGTCCAGGACTTCCTGACCCAGAGGGTGCGCCTCGACCTGGAGACCCTGGGCGAGCAGATCTACGCCAGCGGGCTCAAGCTCGTCGGCTCGCTGTCGCTGCCGCCCGGCCAGTACTCGCTCCGGGTGCTGGTCATGGACGCCGACAGCGGCCAATACGGTCTCCGCACGGTCCCCCTGGTCGTCCCCGACCCCTCCGCGGCGGTCGCCATGCTGCTCGCCCCCTTGGTGGCGGAGCCGCCCGGAAGCTGGCTCCTGGTCCGCCAGGACGTGACTCCGGACTCGCCGCCACCGACGGCCACCGCCGTGGCCGGAGCCGACGCCGGGGACGAGGCGACGGAGGCGGCGGCAGAAGAGGGGGGCAAGCGATCCCGTCGCAACCGGCGTCAGCGACAAGAGGAGCCCCGCCGGCGAGCCGAGGATGCGACCGGTGAGCCCGCGGCACCGGTGGCGACGGCTCGGCAGCCGATCGCGCCGGAGACAGCCGTGCGATCGCTGCTCCTCGGCCGTCAGATGAGCCTGCCCTCCGCCTTCCCACTGTTCGACAGCGGGGCCACGGTCGAGGTCCACCTGTTGAGCTTCGGCCTGGGCAACAATCCCAAGATCACCGCCAAGCTCACCCCCCAGGAGGGCGGCGAGCCGCACGTGATCCCGGTCGACGTGCTCGCTCGGCTCGGAACCGACGACCCGAAGCTGGAGCGCCTCAGCGGGCGTTTCACCGTGCCGATGCTCTCCACCGGAGCCTTTCTGCTCAGCTTTGCCGCCGAGATGCGCGAGGGGGTCAGCGAAACGGCGCAGATCCGGGCGCTGGTGCTCGAGGACAACCCCCTCGGCCGGCCCCTGGTGTGGGGTCAGCTTCGCAGCGCCGCCGCCGAGATCCAGCAGGCGGCCCGGGGCGGTACCGGCGCGGCACCCGATCTGGACCTCCCCCGGCGCCGGAAGAAGCGCGCCTCGGCCCTGGAGCAGGCGGTCCGCCAGCGCTACACGCGGGCGCTGGCCCTGCTCGGCAGCGGCTCCACCGGCTCCGAGGTGATCGAAGCTCTCACCGCGATGGAGCAGGAAATCTACCGCAGCGATGCCAGCGAAGGCCTGCCCGCCCTGGGCCGTGGGGAGATCGCCCTCGCCCGGCAACTGGCCGAGACCGAGCCCGAGGCGCTGGTCCCGCTGATCAGCTTCCATCTCGACCTGTATCTCCAGTACCGGCGTGAGCGCGAGTTCGCCCTTGCCACTCATTCCCGCCGAACGATGACCGAGCTGACCGAGCTCTACGCCAAGTCGGCGGGCTCCGAGGGAGCCCGGATCATCGCCTCGGAGGCACTCACCACCCTCGCCACCGAGATGCTCGACGCCGGGCTCCGCAACGCCGGTGGGACCGCACTGGAACGGGCGCTGAAGCTGGACGAGCGCAACGAGGCGGCGCGGCTCCAACTCGCCGCCCACTACGAGCGCCTGGGGAGCTACCAGCCGGCGGTGGACACCCTGCGCAAGCTCGTCGAGCTCAATCCGAAGTCCGCCGAGGGTCGCCTGCGATTGGCGTTGAACCTCGGGCGGGTCGGAGACACACAGCAAGCGGAGCAGAGCCTCCGCCGTCTGATCTCCGAGAGCAACCCGCCCTGGACCCTGACCGTCGCCTACACCGAGCTGGCCAACCTGTACCTCGGGACGCGGCGCGAGCGGGACGCGGTAACCCTGCTGCGACAGGCGGTGAACCGGCTGCCGGACCAGGATCGCCTCTCCATCCAGCTCGCCTACGCGCTGGATCGCCAGCGGCAGTTCCTCGAGGCGCGCCGGGTGCTGGCACGGCTAGCCGCGCGCGACCATCACCTGGGCAACGGCACCGCCTCGCCGCGCCACCGCTACGCCCGTGGTACCGAGCAGGGGCTCGCCGAGGCACGCGAGCGCGTCCTGAGCGCCGCCCGCACCCGCCAGCCTTTGCTCTCGACCGCCCTGGGCCGGCTCACCGAGCCCGCCTCCTAGAGCTACATGGCCCCTAGGGCCTCATGGAGAATCCGATGACGTCTCGATCCGCTCCCCGCGCCCTGGCCTGTCTGCTCGGAATGCTCGCCGGCACGGCAGCCGGCCTGCTCGCTCCGATGCCGGCGGAAGCCCAGGTGCCGGACGTGCTCATCCTCGAGCCCAAGGCCGGCGAGACCGTCTTCGGCGAGGTCGAAGTCGTCGCCGAGGTGCTCTCCGCCGAAAACATCCGGGAGGTGGTGGTCAAGCTCGACGGCCGCGAGGTCGCCCGCATCTCCAAGCCGCCGTTCCGCACCACGGTCGACGTAGGCTCCGACAATGTGGAGCACACCTTCGAGGTGGTCGCCATCAGCACCTCCGGCGCCGAGGGCCGGTCGCTGCGCACGACACCGGCGATCACGGTGGACGAGGAGCTCGACATCGAGCTCCAGCAGCTCTACGTCACCGTGACCCAGGGCGATCAGCGGGTGCTCCACCTGACCCGCGACGACTTCAACATCATCGACAACGGCGAGCTCCAGGACATGGTGACCTTCGAGCCCGGTGACGTGCCGTTGACCGCCGCGATCCTGGTCGACGCCAGCTTCAGCATGAAGGGCGACCGGCTGCGGCTGGCGGTCCAGGGTGCCCAGAGTTTCGTCCGGGACATGAAAGAGCTCGACGAGGCCAGCCTGATCCTGTTCTCCGACCGCCTGCTCTACGCCACCGACTTCACCCGCGAGCCGGAGGCGATGGCCACCGCCCTCAGCGAGGTGCGCGCCGGAGGTGGCACGGCGATCAACGACCACCTCTACCTGGCCCTCAAATGGCTGGAGGCCGAGCAGGGCCGGCGGGTGGTGATCCTGCTCACCGATGGCATCGACATCGAGAGCACCCTACCGATGGAGAACGTGCTCTGGATGGTCGGCAGGAGCCAGACGCTGGTGTACTGGATCCGCCTCCTGGCGGACGAGGCCGGGCTGTCCCGCTTCACCTCGTGGAGAAATGCCGAGGGACACCGCCGGGAGCTCTCGCTACTCGCCCAGGCGGTGACCGAAAGCGGCGGCCGGATCGTCAACATCGGTAGTCTCGAGGAGTCGGAACGGGTGTTCCGCGAGATTCTGAGCGAGCTGCGCGAGCAGTACGTGCTCGGCTACTACCCGAAGCAGAACGTCAACGATGGCAGTTGGCACCAGGTCCGGGTGCGGATCCGCGGCGGAAGCTCCTACTCGGTGCGCACCCGCGAGGGGTATATCGACTTCTAGCCGCACGGCACCCCTCTCCCCGGGGTGGCCATCGGCTGACCCCGGGGGGGGGCCGTCCTCTCGAACGCCCTCTCGCCCATCCCCTCATCCCCCCCACGCCCTGTCCGAGGACGCCACTGTCCCGTTTCGAAACGGTGCCGTATTGGCATCGACCTTCCCGAAGCGCGACAGGAACGGTACCCCCTCCCGGGAGGCCGGCAGACGCACGGGAACCGGGCTTCCACCCGGCGCCGGGCCAAGCAGTGGCGCAAAGCCCCACAAGACAGGGCGAAGCCGGGTCGAAGCTCTCAGAGGTGCTCGGGGAGACGGCGGGAGGAGGAGGGGGCGTGGCCCGCAGCCGGATGCGGGCCACGCTGGAGGAAGGAAGCACCGTATCCATCGGACACGATGTTTCTCAGAGGGAGCAAGATCGGTGCCGGAATCCCGAGCTCCTGGGGCCTTCGGCCCGGAGGGCGCTCAGATCGCCGGTGGTGCCAAAGCTGCAACCGTCGGCCAGGACAGGCTACGCCACCACGGGCAACGCCGGCGCCAGGTCCCGGTTGGCCGGGGTCAGGGCGTGGCGGTATCTCGTGGCGAGCGGCTCGGTCTCGGCGCGGGTGACCAGACGCTCGTAGAGGTTGGTGCGCTGGCGGGGCTCGAAGCCGGCGGAGCGGATCAGGTGCTCCATCTCGTCCTGGCTCATGCGGTAGGCGGTGCCGGCGGAGGAGACCACATTCTCCTCGATCATGATCGAGCCCATGTCGTCGGCGCCGAAGTGGAGCGCCGTCTGGCCGATCTTCTTGCCCTGAGTCACCCAACTGGTCTGAAGGTGGGTGACATTGTCGAAGAACAGACGCGACACCGCCAAGGTCCGCAGGTATTCCATCGGCAGGGTTTCCGGCACCTCCTGGAGATCGGTGTGCTCGTGTTGGAAGGTCCAAGAGATGAAGGCGGTGAAGCCGCCGGTCTCGTCCTGGAGATCGCGCACCCGCTGCAGGTGCTCGACCCGGGTCACCAACTCCTCGCCCATGCCGTACATCATGGTCGCCGAGGTGCGCAGCCCGTTGCGGTGGGCCTGGCGCATTATGTCGATCCACTCCTCGGCGGAGCACTTGGGGTAGGCCAGAACCTCCTTGCGTACGCCGTCGGAGAGCAGCTCCGCACCGCCGCCGGGGATCGACATCAGCCCCGCCTCCTTGAGTCGGGCGATCACGTCGTGGAAGCTCATGCGCTCCTTTTTGGCGATGAATTTGACCTCCGGCGGCGAGAAGGCGTGGAGGTGGACCTCCGGGTAGGTCGTGCGCAGAAAGCGGAGCAGATCCTCGTAGTAGTCGATGCCCAAATCCGGGTGCACGCCTCCCTGCATCAAAACTCCGGTGCCGTGGAGCGCCAGGGTCTCTTCGATCTTACGGCCGATCTCCTCGTGCGACAGGAGGTAGCCCTCGGGATCGCCGGGCGGGCGATAGAAGGCGCAGAAGCGGCACTTGTAGACGCAGACGTTGGTGTAGTTGACGTTGCGGTCGATGTTGTAGGTGGCGACGTCGGGATCGTTGAACCGGTTGCGCACCTCCTGGGCCGCCAGGCCGAGGTCGAAGAGGTCGCCGCCCAGCAGGAGCTGGTGGGCGTCACCGGCGGAGATGCGGGTCCCGGCGACAGCGTCGTCGAGGATCTCCCGCACGGGTCGGCCGGACGGGGCGAGGCTCTCGGGAGCCAGAGTGTCAGAGACGGGGGAGGCGGACGGTCGGGTCGGGGTCGCGGCACGACTCATAGCACGGCAACTCTAACGTCTTCCGGGGGTTGGCTCAACCGTGGCAGCCCGAGACTCACGAAAGAGCCCGCTGGATCTCTTCGATCCTGGGCGCCCCCAGGCTTCGTTCCGCCCAGGGTCGAGACACGTACTCGAGGATCATCGCCTGGAGCCGGTCGGAGGCCGCCGGCTCCCGATCCACCGAGCCCCGACCTGGGTCAGGGCTTCTAGCCTGCTTTATTCATCAGTCCTGGCCGCGTAGGGCGATTTGGACCTTGTCGAGGTGTGTTGGGGCGGGGTTATCTCGGGTGTGAGGTGAGTCATCTCTTCTATGCGTACCCGGGGAG
>Ga0102952_1000049_pt1 | contig 77137 bp, 65 predicted proteins | sample SalPon2A_C_D1_MG_FD_78506 | JGI IMG/M metagenome (GOLD analysis project Ga0102952, IMG submission 78506) | Soil microbial communities from South San Francisco under conditions of wetland restoration - Salt Pond MetaG R2A_C_D1_MG | ecosystem: Environmental > Terrestrial > Soil > Wetlands | place... | reverse complement strand
GGTGCGATACACTCTGTCATCGGGGCGATCCTCCGGTCGGTCGCTGTATCTCACTCTGCTAAAGCGATTTAACCGGGTTTCGCCCCGCTTGTCTACTGAACCTCGTGAATTATCCAGGCTAGATACACAGCTTCTGCAGATTTTTCCGGAGGTGGCTGTGTCGCTTGATGCCGGCAGCACTTGAGGCAAGCACCAAGAAAAATGCCCCGCGGCCTGCACCGCGGGGTCGGAGGAGGAAGGAGGGAGAGTCAGGGATTGTCCTTGCGTCGCCTGACGACGGCGCCGAGGGGAGAGCTTGCAAGGTCTCCGGCGGCGTCGCCCTGTCTTCAAGGTTCTATACGGACGAGCCCGGAAAAATGTTGAGGCAGCATGAGGGAGAGGGCCCGAGCTCAAGCGATCCCGACCGTCCCGGACCTCAGAGCCAGCCGCGGCGCCGGAACCACCACAGCATCCCACTTGCCAGCATCGCCATCAGCCCCAACACGATGAAGTAGCCGTAGCGCCAACCGGTCTCGGGTATGTAGTCGAAGTTCATGCCGTAGAGCCCGGCGATGAAGGTCAGCGGCAGCAACATCGCCGAGAAGAGCGTCAGCACCTTCATCACCTCGTTGGTACGCTGCGCCACCATGGAGAGATAAGTGTCCTTGGCGCCGATGAGCTGGTCCCGCTGGTGCTCCGCGACGTCCCCGAGACGGAAGACGTTGTCGTAGATGTCCCGGAAGTAGATCGACTCCTGCGCGTCGATGAGACGGGTCTGCTGGCTGGCCAGGTGATTGAACACCTGCCGATGCGGCATCATCACCCGGCGCACGGCGGCCAGACGGCGGGACAGCCCGCGCAGCTTCTCCCACTGCTCCTGCTCGGGATTGTCGAAGATCAGCTCTTCGAGCTCCTCGATCTCGTGGCCGATGCTTTCGACGACGGGGAAATAGAGATCCACCATCTCGTCGCAGATTCGGTAAAAGAGGTGGACCACGCTGATACGTCCCTCGCCGGACTCGGCGACCCGCTGCCACACCGTTGCGATGCTGCGCATGGGAGCACGGTGGCAGGTCACCAGCAAGTTGGGGCGGAGGAAGGCTGCGAGCTTGAGGGTTTCCAGCTTCTCCCGGTTGAAGTTGATGCCGCGGACGATGACGAACAGATCGTCGCCGTACTCCTCGATCTTGGGCTGGTGCTGGAGAGTGAAGACGTCCTCGATGGCCAGCGGGTGGAAGCCCTGATTCCTCAGCCAGCTCTCGAAGGCCGACGTGCGGCCTTCCATGTCGACCCACAGCGCCCCGCCCTCGGGTATCTGAGCGTCCAGAAGCTCCTCTCCGCCCATCTGTAGCGCTCCCTCGGGCTGGAAGAGCAGGACCCGGATCATGGCGGTCACGGTATCACGGGGTCGGACGCCCGGGCGGCCGGGGACGGCGGCGGGGAGGGCCCTCCCGACCTCGGCCCATGCGCTCCCGCAGATGCCGGATGAAACCGAGGTATTCGGCTTCCTGGGGCCCGTCGAGAAGCCCACGGGTTTGCAAAATGGTGTCCGCCAGAGAGCGATCGAGGTCCCGCCGGTTCCGCGCAAGCCCATCGATGAGCTGCTCGATGCGCTGGCGGTCGGGCTCCTCGACGGTCAGCTCTCGGCCCAGCTCCCGCTGCAGCGCCGCTCCCTGACGGCGCGCCTCAAACGCCTGCCGAAAAAAGGTCCGTTGGAGAGTGAGAAACCGCTCGCGGTCGGCGCCCTGGAGGCCGAAGCGATCGGCGAGGCGGTCGAGGAAGCGGATTTCGTCCGGCGGTCCGTTCGGTCCAGGTCGGTCCGGTGGCGGCCCCGAACCCCGTCCTTCCGGTCCCCTGGATCGCTCGATGCCGGAGCCATCCGGACCCCCGTCGGGTCCCGGCTCGCCGCCTCCTACCGCCAGGGTGAGCAGGATCCCAACGTTCACCCCCAGGGAGAGCAGCAGGACGATCCACAGCCACCAGCGCTTCATGGGGTCTCCTCGAGATCCCCCTCGCCGAGATCCCCCTCGCCGAGCTCTCGTTCCAAGGCCGAGAGATAGGAGTCCGCGAGGTTGGGAACCTCTTCCAGCCCGGCGGCGTCGACCAGAGCGGCGATTTCCACCGGGGCCTGCACCGTGGGCTCGGCCCCGGGGAGCCGGCTCATCAGCAAGCCCAGGGCCACGCCGAGGGCGAGAGCCAGGGCGGCGGCGGACCTCACCCACAGGGGGGCAGCCGTGAGGGACACCGCGCCGTTCCGACGAGCGTCCTCGACGACCCGGGCCATCACCCGGTTGCCGAAACCGGGAGGCAGGGCGTCGGGCGGCGGCTCCAGCGCTTCCCAGGACGCACGAAGCCGGACGAAGCGGGCCGCCAGACCGGGCTCACGACTCAGTCGTGCTCGCAGCTCCCGGATCTCCTCCGGCGACAGCTCCCCTTTCTCACCCTCGGGGTCGAGGAGCAATCGCAGCAGCGCGCGATCGGCTGGTGCGCTTCCAAGTCGCTTCACCCTGTCGTTTGGCGGCTTCATGATGGTCTCTCCTCCCGAGCTTTCCTGCGGGATGTCCTGCACAGCCTCCAGCCCGGTCCCTTCATCGTATGCAACCCTTCAGCTCTCGCGATCCTGCGAGCCCGGGTCCTCCGTGTCGTCCAGAGCGGTTTCCAGGTTGCGCATCGCTCGAAACAGCCGGCTCTCGACGGCACCTTCGGTGATCTCCAGCACCTCGGCCACCTGCTTCTGGGACAGCCCTTCGAGCCGGGCCAGGATCACTGCCGACCGCTGGCCTTCGGGCAGGGCCGCCAGAGCCCGCCGGGTGCGCGCCCAGCGCTCGCGGGCGTCCAGGCGCTCCGCCGGTCCAGGCGCGGCGTCGACGGGATCGAGCCCCGGACCCTCGCCGGAGCTCTCGTCAGGGCCGCCGGTGAGCGAGAAGAACCGCACGATCTTGCGCCGACGCAGCTTGTTGAGGCAGTGGTTGACAGCGATGCGGTAGAGCCAGGTGTACACCTGGCCCCGGGGGCGGTAGCTCCCGGACTTGCGGTAGGCCTTGAGCAGGACCTCCTGCACCGCATCGCGCGCCTCCTCCGGATCGTGGAGAAAACCCTGACAGACCCGCATCAAACGGTCCTGGTGCCGGTTCACCAGCCCTGCAAAGGCCTCCACCTCCCCCGCGGCGGAGCGTTCCAGCGCCTCGCGGTCGAGCTCGTCCGACGGCGGGCGCCGCTGTTCCGGAACAGCTCGTGTTTCGGGCGCCCCTGGGTCCGTCACCGAAGTCCTCGCTGGCACAGATCTCGCCACCGCAGCCTTCGCCACCGCAGCATTCGCCACCGCAGCCTTCGCCACCGCAGCCTTCGCCACCCCTGTCGTCCCGACCGCCACAGGCTGTGCAACACCCCGCAGAGGTAGATCCTGCGCCGGGACGCCCGCGGACTCAGCTCAACACCACGGCTTGCAGCGCCCGTTCCAGCTCCCCGGCGTCGGCGTAGCGTTGTCCGGGCTCGGCGGCGCGGCAGCGGGCGACGATCTGGCGGACCGCCTCCGGCAGCGGACCGTCGTCGCTGCCGGGCGCGCCGGCGAACAGCCGGTGGATCAGGAGGCCACAGGTGTAGACGTCGGAGCGGGCGTCGCCGGGGTCTCCCGACTGCTGCTCGGGCGCCATCCACGCCCCGCCCTCCCCACCCTCGAGATCCAGCAGCGGCGGCGCCACCACCGCCACGCCAAAATCGGTCAAGCGCAACGCACCGTCCCGGCCGAAAAGGAGGTTGCCCGGCTTGAGACGGAGATGCGTGAGCCCCTGGCGGTGAGCCGCCGCGACCGCTCCGGCGAGCTGTCGCGCGGCGCCCAGGGCCGCGACCGGCGCCAGCCTCTCCACCCGCCGCAACAGCTCTCCCATCGGCAACCCGTCGACCCACTCGCGGGTCAGGAACGGTCGGCTCTCCAGCGTGCCGTAGTCGAAGAGCCGAGCGATCTGGGGATGGGTGAAACCGCGATAGGCCTGCAACGGGCTGTCCAGGGCGGTGAGCCGATCGGTGCTGGTGACGGCGCTCCGGCGCAGCTCTTTGAGCGCCACCTCCCTCCCGAGCTCGCGGTCGAAGGCACGGTAGTTTTTCGCCACCGGGCCTTCGGGCTCCGCGCTGCGGATCTCGAAGCGGTGATCGAGCACGGCTCCCGGAGCGGTGTCGGAGGCCGCCGGGGCTGCCACGGTGTCGCCCGCCACCCGGACGGCCACCTCCGGCGCGAGCACATAGAGCGGCTGCGGAGTCAGCATCGCGTTTTGCGCCACCGGCTCGACTCCCGCGGTGGCGAGGGCCTCCTGCAATGCACCGTGCACGTCGCGGGAGAAGTAGATCTCGCCGGGAGCCGCCTCGCGCATCACGGTCTCGAGAAGCTGCGCCGGCAATCCCAGATAGATCGGCTGCAAGCGGCCGTCCTCCTCCGCCACCCAGCCCTGCACCGCTTTGCCGGTGGTGAGCGCCATGACCGGCGGATCGGGATCGTCGAAAGCGCTTTGGGCCGCGGAGAGGGCATCCATCGCCTGGGCCGCCGCGGCGAGCCCGCGGCGGACCGCCGCGTCGCCCTGAAACACCGCCAGCACCCGGTGACCCAACACCGCCTGCACTCCGCCGCCCTGGGCGTGCACGGTACGGCGCAGGGTGGCGAGATCGGCCTCGAGGCGCTTCATCGACTCCTCGGGCTCGACCGAGCGCGCATGGCGGCGCAGCTCGACCCCCAGCAGCGCCAGATCCGGCCGCTCGGGAGCGGGCACTCTGCCGTCTTGCCTCCCTCCGGCCACGGCGGTCCGCACCGCCGCCTGCAGCGTCTCGCGTTGCTCCCGGTCGCTCAGGATTCCAGCCAGGGCGTCGGCGAGCGGAGCGACGGCTCCGCGGCCGGCAGCCCGGACGTCGGCCGGACCGGCCGCCCCGCCTCGCACGTCGTTCACCAGCGCGGCGAGGCGGCGGAGCGGCGCTCGACCGCTGCGGCCGACCGCCCAGGCGAGCGGCGCCACCAGCAGAAGCGCCGCCAGGGCAGCCCCACCGACCGCTGTCAGTTGCAGCAACGGTCCTCCGTCTCCGCTGGCCCCCGCGGGTGTCAAGAGCGCCACCGCCGCCGCAGAAACGTCTCCGGAGCCGCGTAGCGGCGCCAAGCGCAGGATCCACGGCTCGCCGTCGAGATCGATCTCCCGGCGGGCAAAGATCTGGCCGTGTTGGGCTACCGCGTCGAAGGGGGCCGGCCCGTCGGTGCCGTCGGCCAAGACTCCCAGCAGCGACATGACGAGACGGTCGTCGAGAGTCTTGGACACCACCTGGGCTCCGCCGCGCACCGAGGCCACGAAGGCGACCTCCGTCCGCCCGATCTTGGCGATCTCCTGGGGCCAGATATCGTCGACCGCGCGGCCCACCAGCAGATAGCCGGCGATGCCGGCGTCCGGCGGTGCCAGCTCCGGCAGAATCGGTACGGTCACGGTCTGGTACAGCCTGCCGTCCGAGTACCAGATCGCGTCCTCGCGACCGGTGACGGACGCTGGAGGCACCGTCGCTCGTCCTCCGGCCTCCAGAGGATCGTCCGTCCGGAGCAGGGTCCGCCCGTCCGCGTCCTGGATCACCGCGAGACCGAGATTCCAACGGCGATAGCTCAACGCGTCCAGGGCCGTCGCCCGGACTTCGGCGGGAATGGGGTCTTCGGTGGCCTGGAGCACAGCCACCACCTCGGGAGCGTCCGCCAACACCGCGGCGACCAGGGCCAGTTGCTCGTAGCGCTCCCGCTCGAGGGCGACGAAGGCCGAGTACCCGCCCTCCAGCACTCGTTCTTGCGGATTCTCCGGAGCGACCGTCTCCCCGAGGAGGAAAAGCGCGGCCACCGCTCCCGCGGCGGTGACGAGCACCGCTACGAGACAAATCAGAAAGACGCGGGCGCCGAGGGCCATACCGGTGTCAGAAAGACGAAGTCAGAGATGCGCCAGTGTCGAGCTCTGGGTTGGCTGTACGTGAAACGTGGGGGAAATCGTACCACGGCTCCGGTTTTTCAGCACGGGCGAGGCCCGTGGAGACAAAAAAATGCGGTGACCAACCGTCGCGCTCGTCAGCCGGTCACCGGTCTTTGGAGGGTCCCCCCGCTCGGGGGGATTTGAGCCATGGTCCAGCTTGGCGGTTCCGGACCGGGCCCCTGAGGGTCCAGCCCGAAGGTGCCTTGCTGTACCTAGGAACGTTCCGGCCACGCCGATCCCCTCACTCCAATCTCGCTTCCCCGCCCGGTGCTATGCTCGCCGTGCCCATGAGCACGACTGCGAGCACCCCTGAGAGCCCTCACCAAGGCACCTCCCAAGGCACTTTCCAAGACACCTCCACAGCTCCCCAGAACCCTCTCCACGAGCGCTACGCCTCGCGCGAGATGGCGGCTCTGTTCACGGCGGCTCACCGCTTCTCGACCTGGCGGCGGATCTGGATTCTGCTGGCCGAGACCCAGCGCGAGCTCGGCCTCCCGATCACCGGCGCCCAGATCGCCGCGCTGAAGGCCGCGGCCCCCAAGCTCGACCTGGCCCGGGTGGCGGAGCTGGAACGCCGGACGAGGCACGATGTGGTGGCCCACCTGCGCCACTTTGCCGAGCAGGCGGATGCCGAGGATCCGGAGGCCGAGGCCGGAGGGATCCTGCACCTCGGCGCCACCAGCGCTTTCGTCACCGACAACACCGACGCCTCGATCGTGAAGGAGGCGCTGGAGATGCTTCGCGGCCGGCTGGCGGCGGTGATCGCCGCTCTCGCCGACTTCGCCGAGCACTGGAAAGAGCTGCCGTGTCTGGCCTACACCCACTTCCAGCCGGCCCAGCTCACCACCGTGGGCAAACGCGCGGGGCTGTGGCTCCAGGACTTCGTGATGGACCTCACCGAATTGGAGCACCGCCTCGGGACGCTACGCTGCCGTGGGGCCAAGGGCACCACCGGCACCCAGGCGAGCTACCTCACGCTGTTCGACAACGACGGCGACAAAGTGCGAGAGCTGGACCGGCGGCTGGGCGAGAAGCTGGGCTTTCCCGCCTGCGCCGCGGTGACCGGCCAGACCTATCCCCGCAAGCAGGACTCGCAGGTGCTCGCGTGCCTTTCCGGGATCGCCGAGAGCTGCCACAAATTCGGCACCGATCTGCGTCTGCTCCAAGGGGTCGGCGAGCTGTCGGAGCCCTTCGACGAGTCGCAGGTGGGCTCGTCGGCGATGGCCTACAAGCGCAACCCGGTGCGGGCGGAGCGCCTGTGCGGCCTGTCCCGGCGAGTGATCACGGACGCCCTCAACGGCCCCCTCAACACGGCGGTCCAGTGGTTGGAGCGCAGCCTGGACGACTCCTCCAACCGCCGACTGGTGCTGCCGGACGCCTTCCTCGGCGCCGACGCGATCCTGACCCTCGCCGCCCACATCGCGCAGGGCCTGACGGTGCGTGAGGAGACGGTGGCGGCGCGGGTGGCTCGGGAGCTGCCGTTCATGGCGACGGAGACGATCCTGATGGAGGCGGTGCTCAAGGGAGGCGACCGCCAGGACCTCCACGAACGGCTACGGGTGCTGTCCTTCGAGGCCCAGGACGCAGTGCGCCGGGGGGAGGACAACCCCCTGGTGGACCGCATCGCGGACGAGGAGGAGTTCCGCCTCAACGGGGAGGAAATCCGCAGCTTTCTCGATCCCCGCTATTTCACCGGCCGTTCCGCCCAGCAGGTGGCCGAGCTGTTGGAAGAGGTCGTCCGTCCGGCGCTCGAGGGCCTCGAGATCGCGGGGGTGGACGGGCCGCGGGTGTGAGCCGAGGCGCCGGGCTCGCTTCAAAATCAGTGGCCGGGGACCTCGTACTCGCGTGACTTGGCTCTCAGAACCGCCTGCCAGAGAGAGCCGCTTCATCTGCTCCGCCGCTTCGGCGAGCTCGAAGGTGATCTGCAAACGGGGCGGCCGAAACCGGCCGCCCCGCGCTTGCCTCAGGAGGCTCTCGTCTCAGAGCGGCTCTTCACAGATGATGAAGCCGCCGCAGTCTCCGGTGACGAAGATGTTGTCGAAATCCTGGTCCGTGAGACCGCTGTTGTCCCGCACGGTCAGGGTCACGGTGAAGTTTCCGGCACCGTAGAAGTGGGTCGGGTTGACACCGCTTCCCGACGAGCCATCTCCGAAGCTCCACGTATAGCTGCTGATGCTTCCGTCCGGGTCGCTGCTGCAGAAGGCGTTGAAGGTCACCTGCAGCGGCTCGGTGCCGAAGGTCGGCGTCGCGGTGAAGCAGGCGATCGGGTGCGACGTGGTCGGGACGAAGACCGTGCGCGCCAAACCCACCGCATTGTTCCCCTCGTCCACCTCCGCGATCGTGTTGTTGGGATCCGCGATGACACCAAGGGTGTACGTCCCCGAGGCCACGGACACCGGGATGGTGACGTTCGCCCCGAGGGTCGAGGTGGTCCCCGCGTTCAAGCTGAAGGTGGCCGAGCCGAGCAGGGTATCGCCGGTGGAGATGAACCGATTGGTGGACAGGTAGAACTGCGCCCGCACCGATCCCTCGTTGGTCGTGCCCCGGTTCTCCAGCGTGAAGCGGAAGAATGTGCTGTGCCCCCTCTCGGCCGTGGTCGGCGAAGCGATGTGGTCGCTGCTTCCACCTCCCAGGGACTCGTAGGCCGAGGCCGCCACGTCGTGCCGGGTACAGCACGTCCCATACCCGGCACGGTCGCCCAAGGCGTCGTCGGCGTGGGGCTGGATGGTGTTGTTGTTCCCGAAGACCCCACCGTCGGGATAGAAGGAGTTCATGGTGGCCAACCGATTGTTCTCGTGGCGCAGACCGAAGCCATGACCCATTTCGTGCATCCCCACCAGGCTGACGTTGTAGACCGCATTGAATCTAGGTGGGAAGGGATTGCCGCTGGTCTCCCAGGTGAAGTCGGAGTTGAAGACGATGTCGCTTTCCTTCATGTTGCCGTCGTTGATCAGGAAGCAGGTCTCGTAGTCGGTGACCTCCACAGCCAGAGCCCCGTCGAAGAAATCCGGGTCGGTGATGAACCCGATGGAGTTCTTGCCGTCGCCGAAGCTCAGGGTCGTGGCGTCGTCGTACACCAGGTTGAGACGGAACTGGGCGCCCGGAACCGCGTTCCAAGCGTTGGCGGCGCGGTCCAGGGCGGTGCGGAAGGTACCCGAGAAGGAGACGGTGGAGGGATTGAAGACCACCGAGTCCCCGTTCCAGGTGCGCTTCGTCCCGCCGCAGGTCTCGTAGCTCCAGGCTCCGGCGGGGAGCGTAGAGACCAGCAGGCCGAGGACCAGGGCCGCGGAGCAGCGGAGGGTCCAGCTCAGGGGCCGTGGGGATTTGCGCTCAGTCATCTTGCACCTCCAACCGCGGTGCGGCGGTCTGGATCTTCACGTCGAAGGGCACGTCCGAGGGACGTGCGGAGACCACGACGCGGCCCGGCGCGAAGGTCGGGGCCGACGACCGCTCGGCGACAAAGGCGGCGAGCTGCTCCAGCACCTCACCGACGGCGGGCACCGGCTCCTTTTCGGCTGCGGGATCCGCCGCCAGGATCTGCACCGACTCCTCGGCGAGGACCTTGACCCCCGGAGCGATCTCTCCCGGAGCCGCAACGGGCTGGTCCGAAACGGCGAAACGTCCGGCCTCCAGACCGAGCACCGCCCGGTCCCGGTGGTCGACGAGGATCGTCTCTCCGGAGCGCGCTTCCTTGCCGAAACGCATCTGACCCTGGACCCAACCCATCAACGGCGACGCCGAATGGCCGTTGTTGCGGACGAAGAGCAGATAGGTCTCGCCGACCTCGAACCGCGGCATCCCTTGGACGACCACCTCGCGGTTCCCCAGCTCTCCGCCGTGGAGCCGCAGGGTCAGCTCGTTGCCGAGCACCCGGCCTTTGAAGGTCTGGTGGATCTGGAAGGTGACGTAGGTGAAGGGAAAGGCTCCGTTCCGGGAAGTCACCACCTCGCGATGCACCGCGGTGCCGGTGACGATGGCATCGGCACCGTCCGTGAGCTCGGTCGCAGTGACCGCGATCAGGGTGGTGGCTCCGGCAGCGGCCGACAGGCCGAGCGCCAGAGCCAGGGCGAGCACGGTCTTCCCGCGCATCGCCTTCCTAGACGTTGATTGCCTAGACGTTGATTGCCTACACATCGATTGCCTACACATCGGAATCCTCCTTGGACAGTCCGCACAAAGGAAAGGGCTACTCTTATGCAACAGATGATATATACGAAATATCGGAATGTCGAGCGGTCGAGCACCCATATAATCAAGCGTGTGAGCCCCCACCTTCATCCCGAGCCGCGGAGGGCCTGAGATTGCGACGTACCCTGCCCTTGGGAACGCTGTTGCTCGCCGGTCTGGCGCTCGGCACCGGCTGTCGGAGCGCGCAGACGGTTCCGGGTGCGGAGCAGGTTCGGGAACGGTCCTCGGGGCACGTGCAACGGGGGGTCGCCTCCTGGTACGGCCCCAAGTTCCACGGCCGCCGGACCGCCAACGGCGAGATCTACGACATGCATGGGCTCACCGCGGCCCACCGCACCCTTCCCTTCGGTACCTGGGTGCGGGTCACCCATCTGGGCAACGGCCGTAGCGTGGATCTACGCATCAACGACCGCGGGCCTTTCGTCAAGGGCCGGACCATCGACCTCTCCTACGCGGCGGCCCAGCAGCTCGACATGGTGGGCACGGGTACGGCGCAGGTGGAGATCCGGGTGCTCGACGGTCCGTTGCCCCAGGAGCCGGTGGTGGCGGCCCGCCAGCGGTTCACGGTCCAGATCGGAGCGTTCGAAGAGAGGGAGCGGGCTCGCCGCTTGCGAGCCGAGGCGGCACGTGCCTACCCGGACGCCACGGTGCGCTCCGATGGTGTCTGGCACCGGGTGCAGGTGGGGAGCTTCGCCACCCGCGACGCCGCCGAGCGACTGCTCATGGAGCTCACCCGACGCGGCTACACGGCGCTGGTGACGGCGTTGCCGTAGGACGCCCTCACCTCGCGAGCTCCGCCAGCCACTCCTTGATGCCGTCGTCCAGACGCTTGCGGTCGCGGTGGCGGTGGAGGGCGATTTGGACCAGCCGATCGACCAGCTCCGGCAACGGCACCCCGGAGATTCCCCACAGGCGCGGATACATCGAGATCTCGGTAAAGCCCGGCAAGGTGTTGATCTCGTTGATGTAGATCCTTCCCTCACCACCGACCTCCTGGAGAAAGTCCACCCGCGCCAGCCCGGTGCCTCCGATGGCGGCGAAGGCCCGGCAGGCCAGATCCCGCAGCAGGTCCGACTCCTCTTGCGACAGCTCCGCCGGGGCGATCAGCCGCGCGTCGTCGGTGAGGTACTTGTCCTCGTAGTCGTAGAACTCCTTGCCCGGGATGATCTCCCCCACCGCGGACGCCTCCAGCTCCCGGTAGCCGAGCACCGCGCACTCCAGCTCCCGCCCGCCGGCCACCGCCCGCTCGACCAGCACCGAGTCGTCGAAGCGCAAGGCGAAGCGCACGCTTTCGGAGAAACACGAGGCGTCCGGCACCTTGCAGACGCCGACGCTGGAGCCGCCGACGCTGGGCTTGACGAAGCGGGGAAAGCCCAGATGGGCGCACTTCTCCGCTACGGCGTCGGGATCCGCCTCGAAGTCCTCGCGGCGTACGCCGCACCAGGGCACCACCGGCAGCCCCTGCGCGTGGAGCTGGCTCTTGGCCAGGAGCTTGTCCATCGCCAGCGCGCTGGCGGTCACCCCGGCCCCGACGTAGGGCAGGTCGAGAATCTCGCAAAAGCCCTGGAGCGTGCCGTCCTCGCCCCAGGTGCCGTGGACGATGGGGAAGATCACCTCCGGCGCCGCTTCGGTCAGGTGGACCAGGCTGTCGAGGACGGTGCGCTTCTCGGTGTCGCCCGTGCTCTCAACTCCGTCCTCCCCCGCGATGGGGAGCCGGCTCCGCTCGCCGGCGAGCGCCGCGGCCGAGGTCTCGCGGTCGATCCACCTGCCGTTGGGGCCGATCCCCAGCGGCACCACTTCGTGGCTGGACTCGATCAGACCCCGCGCCACCGTGCGGGCGGAGCGCACCGAGACCTCGTGCTCGACCGAACGGCCCCCGAAAACGATCCCAATTCTCGGCATGCGATGTCCTTTCAGGTCCTCCGGCCGGACACATCGGTCTTCCCCAGGCGATCCGAGCTCAACCCCGGCTCAGATCCACGATCTGCACGGTGCGCACCTCGGGGAGGCCGCGGAGCTTTTCGAGGGCCCCTGCCGAGGGCTCGGTGTCGAGCCGCAGCACCGCGAGCGAATCCGCGTCCTGCCGTGCCAGATGGATGTCCGCGATGTTGACGTCCGCTTCGCCCAGCAGATGGCCGATCTTGCCCACCACGCCGGGGCGGTCCTGGTTGCGCAGCACGAGCAGCAGCCCCTCGGGCCGGAACTCCAGCGGGAAGCCACCGAAGCGCACCACCCGTGGATCGCGATCGCCGAACACCGTCCCGGCCAGCTCGATCGACCGCCCGTCGCCGGAGAGGGTCACCCCGATCAGGTGCGGGTAGTCGTAGTCGGCGGTCGGGCTGTGGGTGGCGCGCACGGTCTCGATGCCGCGGCTCTCGGCGATGCGCTCGGCGTTGACGAAGTTGACCGAGTCGCCCAGAAAGGGCACCAGCGCGCCCTTGAGGGCCGCGATGGCCAGCGGCTGGCGGAGCATCTCGTCGATGCCCCAGAGATCGACCTGCACCCGCTGGACGCCACCTCCGAGGAGTGTGCCGGCCAGCCGCCCGAGCTGCTCGCCGAGAAACAGAAAGGGCTCGGCGTGCGAGCCCGCCGGGTGGAACGGCAGGTTCACCGCGGTGACCGCCAGCGAGCCGTCCAGCGACGACAGCACCATGCGCGCGGTCTCGGTGGCGATACGCTCCTGGGCCTCTCGGGTTTGAGCGCCGATGTGGGGGGTCGCCACCACCTGCGGGTGCCGCATGAGGGTGAAGTCCTTGGGCGGCTCCTGAGCGAAGACGTCCAGCGCCGCACCGGCCAGACGGCCGGACTCCAGGGCCTCCAGCAGCGCCTTCTCGTCCACCACGCCGCCGCGGGCACAGTTGACCAGCATCGCCGCCGGCGGCAGCTTCGCCAGCTCCGCCTCGCCGATCAGCCCCCGTGTGTCGTCGGTCAGTGGCACGTGGAGCGTGAGCACCTGCGCTCGAGAGAGCACCTGATCCAGCGGCAGCAGCTCGACGTCCATCTTCTCCGCCACGCTGGAGTCGAGAAACGGATCGTAGGCCACGACGTCCATGTCGAAGGCCCGCGCCCGCCGCGCCACCTGTTGGCCGATACGGCCAAAGCCGACGATGCCCAGCGTCTTGGTCTGCAGCTCGACGCCGACGAAGCCTTTGCGGTTCCACTCCCCGGACCGCAACGAGGCGTCCGCCGCCGGTACCTTGCGGGCGAGCGCCAGCATCAGGGCGAAGGTGTGCTCGGTAGCGCTGAGCAGGTTGGCGGTGGGCGCGTTGACCACCAGGATTCCCAGCTCCGTCGCGGTCTTGATGTCGACGTTGTCGACCCCGATGCCCGCGCGGCCCACCACCTTGAGCCGGGTCCCCGCCCGCAGCACGTCGGCGGTGACCTTGGTGCCGCTGCGCACCACCAGGGCGTCGAAGTCCGGCAGCAGGTCCAACAGTCGCGGCCGGTCGTCCTCCGTGAGCTCCACCACCTCCGCGCCGGACTCGCGCAGGAGCTCGACTCCAACGGGGTGCAGGGGATCCGTGATCAAAATACGATGCGTAGCCATCTCGTCTCCGTGCTAGGGGTCTTGGATAGTGCTCTTTGGATAGTGATCTTGCTGGACAGGGTGCGCTCAGGAAGTAGAAAGGTGTCGGCGAGTGTCGGCAAAGAGTGTCGGCAAAGAGTGTCGTCAAGAGGTGGGCGTGCCGGAGCCTGCAGTCGTCGTCAGCTCCTCGAGGGTCTCGTCGATCACCGGGAACAGACGCTCCAGGTCGTCCTCGAACACCTCCCCCATGTGTCCGATGCGGAAGGTGGAGTCCTTCCATCGGCCGTAGCCGCCGCCCACCGTATACCCTTTCGCCGCCAGCGCCGCCAACAGCGCCTGTGGATCGACGCCTTCCGGCGGACGCAGACAGGAGACCGTGGGGGATCGAAACCCCGCCTCCGACGCGAAGGTCACACCCCGGCGTTTCGCCCACTCCGCGGTGAGCGCCGCCATCCGGCGATGGCGCTCGAAGCGGGCTTCCATCCCCTCGTCCACGACCCGCTGGAGCTGATGCTCGGCGGCGTAGAAGACGGGGATGTTGGGGGTGGTGATAGTGCCCGCCTTCTCCCGATGCACGTCCCGGTAGCGCAGCAGGTCCGTGTACCAGCCGCGCGGCATCTTGTCGTAGGCGCGTTTTTCCAACCGCTCGGACATCGTGAAGAACACCAGACCCGGCGGCAGCGACAGCGCCTTCTGCGAGCCGGCGAGCACCAGGTCGAGATCCCAGCCCTCGGGATCGACCGGCGCCCCGCCGAGCGACGACACAGCGTCCACCAGGATCAGGGCGTCGCTCTCCTCGCGCACCACCCGGACGATCTCCTCCAGCGGCTGGAGCACGCCGGTGGAGGTCTCGTTGTGCACCACGGTGACCGCCTCGTAGGGAGACCTTTCCTGCGCTCTTCGCAGTGCTTGGCGCACCAGCTCCGGGTCCACCGGCTCGCCCCAGGGCACCTGGATGCGGTCGACGGTCTTCGCCAGGTTGCGGCAAATCATGAACCAGCGCTCGGAGAACGCCCCGGCGCACAGGCTGAGCACCCGGTCGCGGGCGGTGGAGACCACCGCCGACTCCATCAGCAGCGTCGAGCTGCCGGTGGCGGTGTAGACCGGGCGTTTCGTCTGAAAGATGGTGCGCAGGCTCTCGGAGACCGAGGCGTAGACCTTCTGGAATTCGGGAGATCGGTGCGAGATCATCGGCCGCACCATGGCTTCGAGGGTGTCGCGCCGAACGTAGGTGGGTCCGGGAAAGAAGTATCGGACGGGCTCGCGGTCCCGCTCCGGAGCCGGGCTCGACGCCGTCTCCTCCTCCCCGGTCCGCGGGCTCCGTTCCCCGGAGGCTTGGGTTGCCACGCCCATCCGCCGCATTGTGGCATCGGGTCTGGCGGGGGTCAACCGGGCGGGCGGACACGTCGGTCCGCCCTTACGGCCTTTTCCCCATCACCTGCGATAGGGGCCGACCGACGTGTCGGCCCGCAAGCCCTCACGGCACCGTCGAGTCGAAGCTCTGACCGCTGTCGGTGCACTCGTCGCCCGAGCGGTCGTGGGGCACGCAGACGGTCACGGTGCCCACCGTCTCACCACCGTCGCCTCGAGCCACGAAGGCGATCTCGTACACCCGACCGTCGCCCTCTCCCAGCCGCTCGGCGCGCAGCGACGCCACCGGCGTTCCGACACCCTCGGCGTCCGGCGCGGTGGCGTGCGAGGCGACCGGCTCGTCCTGGGTGATGCCCAGGATCTCGATCTCCACGGGCCCGCCGTCGGTGTCGACCACGCCGGCGATCTCGACGTCGCGGAAGCGATGGTTGGGCGGCCACAGCTCGGCCGGATCGGCGACCGCGTCAGAGACGTCGGGACCACCCCCTCCACCCGGACCGTCCTCGTCGCGGGGCAGCGCCACCGCGGCGAACAGATTGCCGCCAAAGACCACCCGCTCGCCTTCGCGCGCCACGTCGGCGCCGAACAGCTCCATCCGCCACAGACCCGGCTCGGGGCCATCGACCCGGAACAGCTCGAAGGTCGAGCCGAGGCGGTGGACCACGTCGGCTCCCTGGCGCCGGCGGTCGATGATCCGGCCTGAGGGATCGATCAGGGTCATCTCGACGTCGCTGCCGGGCCAGGCGGAGAACAGGTTGAGGTAGTCGTGCTGCGGCCCCACCGCCACGTCGACGTCCACCGCCTCGCGGGGGCCGATGAGGACCTCCTGGCAGGGGATCGTGTCGGTGCCGCCGACGATCTCGGCACGCACCTGCTGCAGCTCGCACAGCGCGTCCTCCGGCTGCGGCAGGATCTGCGCCTTGCCGCCGGTGTCGCGGACGATTCGTTCCAACAGACCGTCGTCGGCGCCGCCGAAGCCCAGCGCGTAGAGAAACCAGCCCTCCTGGAGGAAGCAGGCCTTCGCGCCGTCGGAGAAGTTGCTGATGCCGTCGGTCAGCAGCACGGCGAGCTTGAGGGTGTCGTCGTCCTCTACCGGCTTGAAGAGATCGCAGGCCGCCTGGACGCCCGCGGTGATGTTGGTCAGCCCGTCCGAGTCGATGACATCGTCGATGAAGTCCTCCAAGTCCATCTTGCCGTCGGCGTCGGAGATCGGCTGGAGCGCGATGGACTCGACGTCCTCGTCGAAGTCGACGATGCCTACCCGGTCGTCCTCCGGCGAGATGTCGAGATAGACGAGCCCGGCGTTCTTGCGCTGGTCGGAGGGATCGAAGGTGACCATGCTGCCCGAGCTGTCGACGATCAGGACGCTGTCGACGCGGGCGACCACCTCTTCCTCCGCCGGGGTGGCCCACACGACGAGGTCGTCGAGCAGACCGTTCAGACCCTCGCCGACCCGGACCGGACCCCCGTCGTCGACGAGCTGGCGGGAGATCTCCTCGCTGTCCACTTCCACGCCGTCCCAGTAGAGACGGATCTCGCCGCCCTCCTCGGGATCGAATTCCGCCCGCGCGGCCACGTGGCGCCACTGACGGTAGCCGTAGTCGGAGACACAGCCGGCGGGCACCGCCGTGGGATCCGGACAGCTCGCGTTCACGTCCGAGCAATCGATGCTCTCGATGGAGTCGTCCAGAGGGTAGTCGTGAAAACGCTTGTCATCCGCCCCCTTGCACTCGTCGCCCTCGTCCTCGCTCCCCGTGCAGGCGCACTGGAGGGCGATCTCCCCGGTGCGGCACGAAGGGGCCGGCAGCGGATGGCTGACCGACACCGTGTTGCCGTTGGCGTGGCGGATGGTGAACACCAGCGCGCCGTTTTCGACCGCCAGCTTCCAGGACTCGGAGCCCTCCTCGCCCCGCGCGGCGAGGAGCTGATCGGCGTTGGAGTCGAGACGCACCGACAGCTCGAGATCGACGCCGCCCCGGAAGTTGACGTCCTCGGCGGTGTCGACCTCGACCGAAACGGAATCGGAGCCCGGGAAATCGGCCACCCAGTCGCAGAAATCATCTTCCAGGTTGGCCAGATCGTCGTAGGGCTCCGTGTGACACAGCTCGCCCAGGAGCACGCCGTTGGTACCGCCCGGAGCGAAATTGGTGATCGAGCTCCCGTTGGCCAGACAGCAGTCGTCTCCCACGCAGTTGAAGCGGAGGTCCACCACCGGGCTTTCGGTAGGGGGCACCCACTGGCGCCCGACGCGCGGGACCTCGCCGATTACGATGTCGATAAAGAGGTCGTTGAAGTCTCCGTCGCTGTCGTAGCTCTGGGCAAAGCCGGAAACGGTCTCGTCCCCCTCGTTGAAGGAGAGCTGGTACCAGACCTCCACGATGCCCCGCTCGGCGGTGCTGACGGGCTGGATCGCGCTCGCGATCGCGAGCCGGTCCGCGGGAAGCTCGTCGGTCGAAGTCTGGGTTTCGTCCGCCGCCGGATAGAGCGGGGCCGCACGGTCCGCGACCACCGGAGCGGGGAATGGAGCCCGCCGCTCGGAGGAGTAGTAGGCATCGAAGGGATCCTCGAATCCCCACTCGGCGAGCAGCGGGCGAACGGCGGAATCCAGGTCGATGCTCGGATCCACGAAAGCATACCCGTTGCCGCGGCAACTGGGGGTCAAGTTGCTGTCACTGGTGCACGGGGTCATCCCGTCGATGCAGTGTCGAACCCGCAGCTCCGGCCGGACCTCGAAATGGAGGTGGTTCTCGTTGTCGTTGAAGAACCTGCCGACCACGCCCACGGGCTGTCCACGCCGCACGCGCTCCTCGAGATCGACCCAGATGTCGCTGAGGTGGAGGTACTGGACGTACACCGGCACGGCGCCGGCCGCCACATCGTGTCGCACCAGCACCCCTTTGCCCTGCGTGCCCCAGTTGAGCCGAGCGATGACGCGACCGTCGGCGACGGCGAAGACGGGGTCGCCGTCGGCATCCGGATCGGTGGAGCTTTGGAAGATGTCCAGACCCGCATGCTTGCAGTCGAGATTCGTCGAGCCTCCACAGCGGCCCGAGATGTCGTTGTTGGTGTTGGAGTATTCCTGCTGCACGGTGAAGCCGTACCCGGGAACGAACCGAAAATCGCCGTTGAGACATTGACCCACCGGCCAGTCCCAGTACACGGCGTCCGGATTGTCCTGCGCGAGCCCGATCCCGGGCATCCCCAACCCCGACACCAGAACGAGCCCTGACACCAGAACGAGCTTCGTAAAGAGCGCTTTCCGCTTCCTTTGGCTCATCAGCATCTTCCTCCTCCAGACTCATTGAATTTCTTCGACATCGGAATATGCGGCATACCAAATAGTGTCTTTCCGGTCTTCGATCGAGACGGCGGGGGTGTGACGAGGTGGGGTCGGCAGGGGCGACCGGATGGACAGGATGGACGGGATGGACGGGATGGACGAGACCTTCCTCCAACGCCGCCACGCGGGGGGTTGGGAGAGGGGATGGGGGTGAGGAAGCCGAACCTTCCCCCCACTCCCACGTACCTCCCACCGACTCCCCTTGACAGTCTAGGGGAGCGTCCCTACAGTCGATCTCCGAGGGGAGCCTTCATGCAATACCGCCAACTTCGCCGTTTCCGCTTCGGTCGCGAGGATTTCGACCGCGAGGCCGTCGAAGAGCTGGAGCTCCATCGCGAGCTCCTGATCGAGGAGCTGATCGACAACGGTCTCGAGCCGGAGGCCGCACGGCGGGAGGCCACGCGCCGGCTGGGGGACGTCGAGCGCTTCGCGCGCGAGTGCGAGCGGCTCGACCGCCGCCATCGGCTGGCCGAGGGCTGCCGCGAGCTTGGCCGCGATCTGCTCCACGGCTGGCGCCGGATGCGCCGGCAACCGGTGTCGTCGCTGGTGGCGGCGGGGACCCTGGCGCTCGGGCTGGGCGCGGCGGTGACGTTGTTCAGCCTGGTCAACGGCCTCTTTCTCAAACCCCTGCCCGGCGTCGAGGACCAGGGGCGGCTGATCAAGCTCCTGCGCAGCAATTCCGAGCAGGTGCTCGCCGGCTTCACCTACGAGGAATTCGAGGGCCTCAGCGTTGGCCAGGAGGCGCTCTCCGGCCTCGCCGCCTTCCGCAGCGAGGTGGTCGGCGTCGGCCGGGTGCTCGACGCCGGCCCGGGCGGCGACACGGCCTCCGGCGCGACCTCCGTGAGCCCGGCGACCGGCGAGCTGTTGGTGATGCTCGAGGTCTCCGCCGAGTACTTCCCGGTGCTCGGCACCCGGGCGGCCCGGGGCCGCTTCTTCGTGCCGGACGACACGGCGGGCTCCGGCGCCCCCGTCGTGGTGCTGAGCCACGCCACCTGGCAGGGGAAATTCGGCGGGGATCGAGGTCTGGTGGGTCGGCGGATTCTCGTCCGGGGCGAGCCCCGCACCGTCATCGGCATCGCCGAGCCCGGGTTCGCCGGCACCTTTGTCGGCTTCAACGTGGATCTGTGGCTGCCGCTCCCCGCCGGCATGGGCTCGGACGCCAGCGCCGACGGGCTGGAGCTGGTCGGGCGCCTGGCCCCCGGGGTGAGCCGCACGCAGGCGGCAGAGGTCTTTACCGCGCTGGGCCGCAACCTGGGAGAGCGGCTGCGGCCGGGCGAAGACTTTGGCGTCCGGGTGGTGCCCGAGACCGGTTTCGACGAGAGTCTCCAAGGAGCGTTGGCGGCGTTCGCCGCGACTCTCATGGCGGTGGCGGTGCTGGTGCTCGGCGTCGCCTGCTTCAACGTCGCCAACTTGCTGCTGGCGCGCTCCGCCGAGCGGCAGCGCGAGATGTCGGTGCGCGCGGCGCTGGGGGCGGGACGGCGGCGGCTGGTGCGTCAGCTCCTCACCGAGAGCCTGCTGTTGGCGGTCGCCGCGGCGACCGGCGGCTGGCTGCTGGCGCTCGCCGGCGCCCGGGCGCTGGCGACGTTCTCACCGCGGATCGGAGCCCTGGCGATCCGGCTCGACCTCACCCCCGATCTACGGGTCCTCGGCTTCGCGGTAGCGGTGGCGGCGGTCACCTCGCTCGGCGCAGCGCTGGTGCCCGCTCTGCGGGCCTCGCACCCGAAACGTCTGGGGACGCTGCGTGGCGGCGCCCGGGGCGGCCGCTCGTCGCGCACCGTGCCGGTGCTGGTCGTGGCGCAGCTCGCGGTGACCGTCGTGCTGCTCGCAACCACCGCGCTCTTTGTCCGTGCGCTGCAGCAGGCGGCGTCGCAGGAGCTGGGATTCGACCCCGACCACGTGCTCGCCTTTGCCCTGCGCACCCCGGACGGCGAGCCCGCCGACGCCGAGACCCGCCGTCTCCATCGGCGTCTCGAAGACGACTTGGCAGCTTTACCCGGCGTCGAGGCGGTGTCTCGCGTGGTCGGTTTGCCGCTCTCCCCCGGCATCCTGGCCGGCCGCACCACCGCCCCGGTGGAGATCCCCGGCGTGCCGCCCCCACCCGGCGAGGACGCCTGGCGCATCGAAACCTGTCTGGCCGCCCCCGGCTACTTCGAGGTGATGGGGATCCCCCGGCTCCAGGGGGGCGACCTGGCAGAGCTCGAACCGGGGGTGGCTGGGATGGTGGACACGGTGGGCACCGCGGTGGTCAACCGCACCTTTGTCGAGAGATTTTTCGGAGATACAGCCTTCAGCGACGAGGGCACGGCCAAGGTGCTCGGCCGGCAGCTCGTCTACCGTGGCCGTCCGGTGACTGTGGTGGGTGTCGTCGAGGACAGCAAGGTGGGCACCGTCCACGAGGCGCCGCGTCCGTTTCTCTACGCCTCGCTGGACCAGCGGCCGGTGCGCGGGGTGAGCTTCGTGCTGCGGACGGCCGGGGATCCGGCGGCGGCGATCCCGGCGGTACGCAGGGTCCTGCAACGGAGCGCCCCGGACCAGCTCGTGCTCCATCTCTCGCCGATGCGGCAGGTGATCCGGCTGACCTTGTTGCCGCAGCGGATGGCGGCGGCGGTGAGCGGGGCCTTTGGCGCGCTGGGTCTGTTGCTGGCGGCGGTGGGGGTGTCCGGGATGTTGGCCTACACGGTGAGCCGGCGGCGGCGCGAGATCGGCGTCCGGCTGGCTCTCGGTGCCGACCGCGGGGACGTGCTCCGGCTGGTGCTCGGCGGCGGATTGCGGCTGGCGGCGTTGGGTCTGGGGTTGGGCTTGCTCGCCGCGCTGGGGTTGTCGCGCTTTTTGTCGTTTCTCCTGGCGGGCCTGAGCCCGGCCGACCCGGTCGCCTACGGGGCGGTGGTCGCGTTGCTCGCCCTCACCGCGTTGCCCGCGTTGTGGCTCCCCGCCCGCCGGGCGTTGGCGGTCGAGCCGCGGACGGTGTTGGAGGAGGGGTGAGGGTCTCTCCCCCGCCCATCCTGCACTCCGTAACGTAGGGGGGCAGCTCGCCTGCCCCCGGGAGGGGGGAAACAACGGAACGGCACTCAACGCCGGACCTTTCCCCCACCCGGGCGGAGGCAAGCTCCGCCCCTACGTTCCGATTGCCCGGGCGGGGCGACCATCACACACCCACCGCAGCCTCCAACACCCCCACCGCCCCCGCCCGCCGCAAATACCCCGTCTCTTCGACCAGTTCCTTCGCCGCCGCCACATCCGCCCGTGCCCCACCCGGATCGAGCTTCGGAACACCGGAACGCCCTCGGACACACCGCGGGCGGGCGGAAGCCCCCGCAGGGGGCGCTGCCTTGGGAGACCGGGGCTTCAGCCCCGGGCGTGGCGGTTGCCACCCCTTCGGGGTTCCCACACGATTGGCGATCACCCGGGAACCCCGGGCTGACGCCCGGGGCTGTCTTCGGCCGCGCCTTCGGCGCTTGCGGGATTTTGAAACACTGAAACACCAACCTGGCTGCTGCCCCAGAGCCCCGGGCGGACACATGGGGAATCCCTGTGATGCGCCCCTCTCCCGGGGGTGCGGGTGGGGGGCTGGGAGAGGAGATGGGGGGAGGGAAAACACGGCGCGCCACTGGGCCCATCCGTCATACTCCCCCCATCGCGAAGGATTCCCAACCCAGGAGCCTCTAACAGACCGATGGCAGACAGCGAGCGCGGGAGCGGGAGCCAGATCCGCGAAGACCGGGCGCTCGTGCGCCGGCTCCTCGCCGGGGACGAGACCGCCTTCGAACGGTTCTTCGAGGACTCGTTCGACCGTGTCTACCGGTTCGCGATCACCCGGCTCGACTACGACGAGGACCTGACCCGAGAAGTGGTGCAGTCCACCATGCTGAAGGCGATCGAAAAGCTCCACACGTACCGCGGCGAGGCCGCTCTGTTCACCTGGCTGTGCAGCGTCTGCCGCTGGGAGATCAGCGCCCACTTCCGCAAGGCCCAGCGAGACCCCGCCCAGAGCGACACGGTGCCCCTCGGATCGGCGGAGTCGATGCCGGAGGACCAGCCGGAGCTGCAGGCCGTGCTCGCCAGGCTCGCCGCCGGGGAAGCCGGACCCGAGGATGCGCTGCGCCACAAGGAGGTCACCCGCCTCGTCCACCTGACTCTCGATCACCTGCCCCCCCGTTACGGCCGTGCGCTCGAATGGAAATACCTCCAGGGGCTGCCGGTCCACGAGATCGCCCGCCGGCTGGAGACCAGCCCGAAGGCCGCCGAGTCCGTCCTCACCCGCGCCCGGGAGGCCTTCCGCAAGGGCTTCGCCGCCGTCTCGGCCACCCTCGGTGAAGGCTTCCAGGGGCTGCGCGCATCCGCGGCGCCGCGGCCGGCGCCCTCGTCCCCCACCTCCGGGAGGACCTCATGAGCCCCCAAGACGACCAGAGGCACGACGATCCGCGACGAGACGGTGAGCGGCAGGGCGACGAGCGTCGCGTCCTTCGCTTCCCCTCCGGCACGCCCGAGGGGGGCGAGCCCCTCCAGCAGGGGGACGGCACGCTGGCTCGGCTGCTGGAGATCGCCGGTCCGCGGCCCGCGCCCCCGGAGGACCTGCGCCGGGAGGTCCGGCAGGCCGCCTACGCCGCCTGGCAAGAGAAGGTGCAGGAGCACTCCCGCACCACCCGCCGCCAGGTGTGGCGGCTGGCCGCCGCCGCGGTGGTGATCGTCGGCCTGGGCCTCGCACTGCTCCGGACCCTGGGGCCGGAGCTCGGCCCAGGACCGACCCCGTCCGCCGTCGCCACCGTCGAAGCGCTCTACGGAGACGTCGAGCTTCGCGGTGCCGAGCCCGGCTCCGGGCCCGGCACCGGCTTGCCCGCCGGCACGATCTTGGAGACCGGCGGCGCGGCGGAGGGCAACGGCCGGGTGGCGCTGCGGCTGGCCGACGGCGCCTCGGTGCGGCTCGATGCGGGATCGCGGCTGCTGCTGGCCGCCGCCCGCGAGCTGGTGCTCGACCACGGTGCGGTGTACCTGGATACCGGGCGGGAGGCCCCGGGGACCGAGGCCCTGGCGGTACGCACCTCTTTCGGCGTCGCCCGCGACGTGGGCACCCAGTTCGAGGTGCGGGTCGCCGAGGAGACGCTGCAGGTGCGGGTGCGCGAAGGACGGGTGGAGGTCGACACCGGAGCCGAGACCCACGCGGCGGCGGCCGGGGTGGCGCTGCGGGTGGACGCCCGCGGCCGCGCCGAGCGCGAGCCCATCGCCGCGCACGGCACCACCTGGAGCTGGGTGCTGGATGCCTCACCCCCCTTCGAGCTGGAGGGCCGGACGCTGGCGGAGTACCTGCGCTGGCTCACCCGCGAAACCGGCTGGCGGGTGGAGTACGAGGATCCGGAGCTGCGGCGCGAGGCGGACGAGATCACGGTCCACGGCTCGGTCACCGATCTGCGCCCGGACGAGACCCCCGACCTGGTGCTCTCCGGAGCGGCGCTCCACTATCGCCTGCAAGGCGGGGTGTTGGTGGTCGGGCGGTAGGAAGCGGTAGGGAGCTCGGGCCGACACATCGGTCGGCCCCTACAACCACCGCTCCCACACCATCACCAGCAGCGTGATCAACCCGCTGAGGGCGCCGAGGAGCATGAGGAGGTAGCCCAGGTGACGGCGCAGCGCCCGCCGCTCCACGCGCCGGGCCTCCAGGACCCGGTCCGCCACGCGGTCGGCAAGCTTCTCGCAGTCTTGCCGGGGTAGGGGGCGGGGCTTCTTGGTCATCTCGGGATCCTCTTCGGACCAACCCATAGAAAGCGTAAGCAAGGCGTTAGTACGCGGTAGGAAGGCCGTTCAGTTGCTAGATCGTCATTCATACGGCGTAGGATCAGCGTTCAATTGCTAGATCGTCATGTCAACGTGGTAGGAAAGCCGATCGGTTGCTAGATCGTCATCTTTACCAGGTAAGAAAGGTGTTCCGTCGCCAGCACGCTGCCTTTACGGGGAAAGAAGCGGTCTGGTCGACGACGCAGCGATCCACTCTGAATCGAGCGCTGTCAACCAGACTGCGATCCAACGAGGCAGCCGTCAGCTCTCGGGCGCCGGCGTCTCCGGGGTGGCTGCGTCCGAGGGTTCTGAGTCTTCCCCATCGTCCGGCCCGGCTTCTTCGACACCCGATCCTTTGCGACGTCGATTCGGCAGGGTCAACCGGATCCTCTCGCCGAACTCCGGGAAGCCGGCCACCTCGTTGCAGCCGATGAGGATCCGGCCGATCCCCCGGAGGGCGGCGTCGAAGGAGTCGAGCGCCAGATCTTTGGACCGGAGTGTCCTCTCCAGTTGCCGTGCCTCCTCGTCGACCCTCTGAATCGCTTGGCTCAGATGGTCGAGCGCCGGCTGCAGTTGGCCTCGCAAGAGGTCGAAGTCGAGCTGAACCCCCTGCACCCGGGACGGTGGGGGAGCGGGAACCGACAGACGCCCCAGGGCTCGTGTGGCATCGCGATGGAGGGTCAACGGATCCAGAGAGGTCCGTCCCGACATGCCCACGATCTCCGACGCTCGCTCTTGTCCGAAGGCGGCACTGAGGGTGTCGCGGATCGCGATGAGGGTCTCGTAGAGCGCGGCCGCGGCTTCGTCCCTCTGCCGCCGAGGCTCCCGATCGTCGTCCAGCTCGTCGAGATGCAGCTCGTCTACCTCGATGATGGAGGCGATCCGCATCTCCAGGTAGCTCGCCAGGAGGTGTTGGAGCTGCACCATGTCCGGCAGAGACTCACCCTCCTGGAGCACACCTCCAAGGATTTCCTGGAGGCTCTCCCCCACTTGCTCTGCATGGGTCCGGGCGGTGGCGACGATGGCTTTGGCGACGCGTTGACGGTCGAGGGTTCCTTTGGATGCCATGGCTCAGCTCTCCCTTCCACTCTGGGTTCTTGCAACGCGGTGCCGCGGTGCCGTGAGTCGAATGCGCCGGCTGTACTCGGAGCAGTCGGCCAGGTGGTAGCAACCCTGGAGCAGACGGGCGACACCGCGGACGGCCTGGTCGACCACCGCCAGCGCCCAGCCCAGGCCCTGTCGGGTGGTCTCCAGAGCGCGACGTGCCTTCGCCTCCTCTTCCAGAATCCGTCGGAGCTCCTCGTGCTTGGCCGCCAAGTCCTCCAGAAGGGGGTCGAGGTCGATCTCGAGCCCCGGGCGAGGCTCCGGCAAGCCCTTGGCCTGCCGCTCACGGACCCAGGTCAGGATTCGCTCGGCACAGCGCTCGAGCGTCAGCAGGCCCCCGGCCGTGGAGCCCGGGATTCCCAGGATCTCCTCGACCGCATTGGATCCCCAGACCGCGCTGACGGTCTCGCGGAGCTCGATGATCTGATGCTCCAGCTCGGCTCCCGCGGCATCACGCCGGAGCCGGGCCTCCCGGTGGCTGTCCAACCGGGACTGGTGCCGTGCCTCCGCCTCGACCAGCGCGGCGAGCCGTCGTTCGAGATATCCGGCGAGCTGTACGTGGAAATGCGTGAAGTCGGGAAGGGCCTCGCCGTCCTGCGTCAATTCGGCGAGCTCCACTCGGAGTTGGTCGCCCACTTCGGGGGCGTGGGCACGGGCCGCGGCGATCAGACTCTCCGCCACCCGTTGTCGATCTGTCACACCTTTTGTAGGCATGGTATGCTCTCCATTGAGTTTGTTTTCTGCGGAGCAACGCTCCGCGGGGACGAAAGCCCGGCCCCGGGGCGGCAACCCCGAGGCCGGGAGGTCAACCTTCCTTACACCTCACGACCGCCCCACTGCAAACGGCCGGACGATGGGCTGGGCCTCGACGCCGGCCGGCGCCTCGGGCGCTGGCTGGGCCTCGGGCACCGGCTGTGTGGGTGCGGGCTGCACGATCGGTCCGGGCGTCTCGGCACCCGGAGTGGGGGTTTCGGGCACCGGCGTCGTCGGCACCTCGGGCCCGGTCTCGCCGGCGGGGAGCAGCATCAGGACCTCGGCGAAGTCCATCGCGGCTTCGGAGAGACCTCCGGCGCCGGTCAGCGTCACCGTCACCTGATTCCACACCTGCGAGATCACCGGCCGCCGGCCGTGCTCGTCGGCGGCGCGCGCCGCAAAGAGCGCGAACGCCTGCGCCGTGTCGGTGCGATGGAAGCGGAAAGTCCGCCACAGGGACTCGCTCTCCGCGCTGACCACCAGCTCCCACCCGGGGAGCTTGTGCAAGCGCAGACCGATGCGCCCCGGTTTGAGGGCGCCGCGATTCACCATCGCCTGCGGCTGGCCGATACGGCCCGGCTTCAGCGAGCCGGACGGGTTGATGGGGTTGCTACTCGTCATTCTCAGATCTCCTGTCGTAAGGAGTGTTTGTCTGGAATCGCGGCACACCCGCGATCCCTTCGGAGTCCGCGGGCTCCAGTGGATCCGGCGAGCAGGAGATTTCCGAGCGCTCCCCGGGGCGGATCTGCGATCACGACCCACCCGGTTCCGGAAAGAGCTCGCCGGACCCGCTGCAGCCCGCGGCCCTCGTTTCATGCGGCCCCCAGGCGAGGCCCCTCGCACAGCGCTTCCACGCTGATCCCGTACGCCTGGGCGAGCAGGGTCAGCTCCACCGTCTGCGCCTGGATCCGACCGTTCTCGAGCGCCGACAGCCGCGTGTTGTGGATCCCCGTCACCTTGTGCACCTCGGTCTGGGTGAGCTCACGAACCCGCCGCCACAGACGAAGCGACCGTGCCAGATCGCGGGTTTTTGGAGGTTTCGTAGGCTTTTGCGGTCTCATGGCGATGACCCTAATATGTACTCGGAGATTCTGTCAAGAATAATCAAGAAATTTTACGGAGAACCTTGACGGAAGTGTAAGAACCTGGCTAAACTCCCGGTATGATTCCTCCCATTGAATCCACCTTGGAATCCATTCGCATCGAGATGATTCGCCGCAAGATCTCCCAGCGGTCGCTGGAGCGGCGATTCGATTGGGGTCACGGCTACCTCAGCAACATCCTGTCGGGTCGCCTGGACCTCAAGGTGAAGATCCTCTACCAGATCCTGGAGGCGTTCGAGATGTCGCCTTCGGAGTTCTTTCGCTCGCTGGAAGTCGAGCACGAGCTCGAGGAGGCGAAGCGAGCCACGCTGGCGGGGGAAGCGGTCGGAGCTGTGCCGGAGACTCCGGCGAGACCGGAGGCTGACGGTGAGCGCCTGGTCGAGCCGGCGCGTTTGGAGAGCCTGTTCGAGCTCCTGATGCAGGCCGGAGACGTCGCCCGCAAGCTTCACGAGCAGCGAGGGACGGCGTCCGAGGAGCCTCTGCAGCAGGAGCGCAAGCATGGGTGATGCGCTCCGCCGAGCGCTGCTCTCGAAGGTCCCCGAAGCCCAGGACGCCTACTTTCCCCCGGAGGTGGCGGAGGAGGAGCTGGATCAGCCGATCGACGCGGCCATCTCCGCCACGATGCGTTTCGTCCGCGGGCGTGAGCGCGCCCAGGGGTGTCTGGCCGAGTTGGAGAGCGTCCACGGCGTGGCCCGCACGGTGCTGACGGTCTGCAACAAGAACAGCCTGAGGACCCCCGGGGCGGTTCTGGCCCTGCTCGCGTTGGCAAAGCGCGACCGGCTGTCGGACCCGGAGGCCAGCCTGCGGTGGGCCGATGCGGCGGTCACGGTGGCCGAGCAGGCGTTGAAGGGGCCGTTCCGTCTCTTCCTGGCGCGGGCGTGGGCCGAGAAGGGCAACGCCGAGCGGTTGCTGGAGGACTTCGGCGCCGCCCGGGTTAGCTTGCGCCAGGCTTTCGAGCTGCTCGCCGACGAGCCGCCCCGATCCGGCTTCCGCGGCGACGTGCTGTCGCTCCAGGGGAGCCTGGAGACCTGGATGCACCGCTGGCCGGAAGCGCTCGACTGCATCGAAAGGGCGCTCGAGAGCTTCCGTGGAGCGCGTCTGAGCACCGAGCACTTGAATAGGCAGCGCGCCCAGCTCCTGGTGCTGACCGGTGATCTGTCCGTGGCGGTGGACGATCTCATCGAGACCCTGGAGATGGGCCTTGAGCATCCCAGCGATCCGGAGGAGCTTCTCCCCACCTGCCACAACGCGCTCTACGCCTTTCTCGAGATCGCGCTGACGAGCCAGGACTCAGAGGAGCGGGAGGAGGCTCTCTGCTTCCTCCACATGGCCTTTCCCTGTCTGGATCATCTTTACAGCCAGGTGGATGCCCCCGGTTGGCGAACGCGCCAGCTCTGGCTCATGGGCCGGCTCCACCTGGCGGAGGAGCACTGGCCCGAGGCGCGCGAGGCTCTGACGGTCGCCATGGAACGCTTTCTCGAGCTCGAGCTGCCCGCCTCGGCCGCCGTGGTGTCGCTGGACCTCGCCTGGGTCCTGGTGCGGCAAAGGGCCGGGACGGAGCTGCGAAAGCTGGCGACCGCCGCCTGCGGCATCTTCGACAGCTCCGAGCTGCGACCCGGTCTCTGGGGCGCTCTCCGACTCCTTCGCGACTGCGACCTGGCGGACGCCGAGGCGATCATCCTCGATGGGTTGAAGGCCGCCGGAGCCGCGAGCTTTCGCCGCACCCCCGGCGACCGGCAGAGCTAACCGTTGGGGTCCACCGTCGGAACCGCTTCCCCCTCCTCCCCTGTCGTCGACTCCGCGGTCTGGGGCGAAAAGAGCCCGAGGCAGGTCAGCAAGTCGTGGATCAGTTGGCAGATATCCAGCATCATCATCCTCCTCTAGTTCTCTGTGAAAGAGAAATTCGGCGTCCATATTACGTCAGAGGAGAACTTCGACTCCTTCAGAGAAGACACCTGAGCGAGCTCAAGGAGACGCGAGATCTCGTCGGGAACCGGGCTCGGCGGCCGCGGAACGGACCACGGGCGCCCCGCCGCGGGCCTCTTCCAGAGGGACCCCCGGCGGTCTGCTCCGACGTGGGCTGTGGTGTCAGGATATGACGGTGGGGGGTGCAGGCGTCCCGCCCGGGGACCGGCCCACCGGCCGTAGGGGCGGACCGACCTGTCCGCCCGCCCGGTGCACCAATACGGGGACCGGCCTACCGGCCGTAGGGGCGGACCGGCGTGTCCGCCCGCCCGGTGCGCCAATACGGGGACCGGCCCACCGGCCGTAGGGGCGGACCGACGTGTCCGCCCGCCCGATGCGCCCGGGAACCAACCCAACGGCCGTAGGGGCGGACCGGCGTGTCCGCCCGCCCGGTGCCTCCGCCCACCCGATGTGCCCGTCCGCACCCCGGGCCGACACATCGGTCGGCCCCTACGGCGGGATTCCCGAATCGAGATACTAGAGCTGACTCATGACGGCCCAGTCGAAGACCCGGTCGCCGAGCCACTTGCGCAGCGCGATCATCGGCTTGGCGTATTTGCCGGCGGCGTAGCGGGTCTTTGGCCGCCGGGCCTTCAACGCCTTGGAGATCACGCCGGCGATCAGCGACGGCGGCGAGCCGCCCCCGCCCTCATACATGTCGCGGGTGGCCTTGGCAATCTTCTGCGCCAGGTCGGCGTAGGCGGTGTCGCCCGAGCGCTCGAGCATCGGTCCGACCATGACGTCACCGAACTCGGTCTGGATGGCACCCGGCTCGATGACGATGACGTCGATGCCGAAGGGGGCGAGCTCGAGCCGCAGACAGTCGGACCAGCCCTCGAGGGCGTGCTTGGTGGCGTGGTACCAGGATCCCAGCGGGGTGTAGATCTTGCCGCCCATCGACGAGATGTTGACGATCTTGCCGGCGCCCTGCTCGCGCATGTGAGGCAGCGCGAGCTGGGTGAGGCGGGCGAGGCCGAAGAGGTTGACCTCGAGTTGGTAGCGGGCGTCGTCGAGGGTGGTGTCCTCCATCGCCCCGTACATGCCGAAGCCGGCGTTGTTGATCAGGACGTCGATGCCGCTCTCCTCGGCGGTGATGCGGTCCACCACGGCCTGGATGTCCTCTTCGCGGGTGATGTCCATCTGGAGCGCGGTGGCACCGAGTTCCTCCAGATCGCGCATCTTCTCGAGCCGGCGGGCGGCGATGTAGACGGTGTAGCCGTCGGCCAGGAGCTGCTGGGCCGTCGCCTTGCCGATGCCCGACGAGGCTCCCGTGATCAGGGCGGTCGTCATGGTCGGTCTCCTTTCGGGGGATGGTACCTCGCGCCGACACATCGGTCGGCCCCCATGATGGAACGCCACCGGCCGTAGGGGCGGACCGGCGTGTCCGCCCGACCGGTGCGCCAATACGGGGACCGACCCAACGGCCGTAGGGGCGGACCGACGTGTCCGCCCGACCGGTGCCTCCGCCCACCCGATGTGCCCGTCCGCACCCCGGGCCGACACATCGGTCGGCCCCTACGACGCCACCGACCGCCGCCGCAGGGTGCCGAGACCCAACCACCCCAACGCCACCACCAGCAACGCCAACCCCCATTCCGACAGCGTGGGGATCGGCACGCCGGGCTCGACCACGACATCCACCGCAACCGTCGCGTTGTCGACCGTGGCCTCGACCGGCAGCGTGCCGGTCTGGTTGGGGGTGAAGACCGTGGCCGCCGTGCCTCCTCCGGTCACGGAGCTGGGAGGTGCGAGCGAGCCCCCCGCGGTCGCGAAATCCACCGGGATGCCGTCCGGCACCGTGCAGGTGGCCGAGATGTCCGCGAGGTCCGAATTGATCTCGAGGCTGGCTTGGACGTCCACCGGGCTCCCGAGGGTCGTCGGATTGGGCAGCGCGGTCAGGCTCAGCACCAGCCAGGGGTCGAAGTCCACGTTGGCCGGGGCGCCCTGCACCGGATCGCAGCCCAGAAAGCCGGGGCCCTCGTTGCAGCCCCACCAGTTGTTGGCCGCGTCGATGTCGCCGATGCCGGGGTCGTGGTCCAGCCCCACCGTGTTGCTGACGATCCGGTTGCAGCGGGCCACCACGGTCGAGGAGTCGTCCGCCGCCGGACCCGCGGAGATTCCCACCGTGTTGCCAAAAAGATTGTTGCTCTCGTAGAAGCCCTCGGAGCCCGGGCCGAAGAAGGTGGTGACCAGCAACGCCGCGGAATCGGAGCCGTCCGTCGCCTCACCGCGGTTGTCGGTGATGACGTTGCCACGGACGCTGGCGAACGCCCCCGCGCCGATCTCCGCGGCGTAGTCGAGAAAGGTGCCGTCGCCTTTGCCGACATAGGTGTTGTCGTCGAACACCCCGGCGGTGACCACGGTGCCGAAGAACAGCACGCCGACGCGGCCGATCTGCTCGAAGGTGCAGTCGCGGACGGTGACGTTGCCACCGAAGGCGACGATCGCGGTGCCGGCAAAAACGGTCGAGGGATCGAACTGGATGTCGCGGAAGCTGACCCGCTCGAAGAGCCCGGTACCACGGTGCCGGAAGCCCTGGTGCACCTTGAAGCCGTTGCCGTCGAAGCCGAGGTCACGGACGGTGAGATCGACGCCGGCGGCGACCAGGAACCAGCCGCGAGCGTCACCCGAGGAGCCGGTGTCCTGGGTCATCTTGACCACTTCGGTGCCGGTTGCACCCTGGAGCGTCACGCTCTTGACGACGCTGACCGGCCCTTCGTCGAGCTCGGGCACCTCCACCTGGAGGGTGTGGCCGTCGAGGGTGCCGGCGTCGTCGAGCGCCGCTTGGATGCTCGGAAAGGTGAGCCCGGTGTCCAGGTTGCGCACGGCGTCGGCGATCAGTGGCGCACCCCCGGAGCGCAGCGGGGACGCCGTGCGCACGAGATCCGGAGCGGCGGAGAGTCCGGGCTCCGAGGGAGACGCCTGAAAATCCGGAGGTTGGGCCGTAGCCGGAGAGGATCCCGACACCAGACCCAGACAGAGATACGACGAGAGACACAGAACGGCGACGGACCGCCCCCGCCGGCCCGGATCCAGCGTTCTTCGCTTCATGACAACCTCCCAGATGCCGTGGTCGGACTTCGCAGCTCAACATAAAACCAGCAGTCATCGCAGCTTAGCAGCTCCGGAAGCCAGGCGCTCGAAGAACATCCGCAGCGGTTGGCCCGGGGTGTAGAGCTCGAAGAAGTCGTCGAGCGCGGATTCGTCCGGCGAGCGTTCGGTGCGCTCCGCCCAGAGGAGGAAGGGCACCAGGACCGGGGAGGCGTGCTCGAGCTCCAGCCGGAGCAGCCGCGCGGTGATCCCCCCTTCGGCCAGAAAGCCCGAGGTGTCGTAGGTGCGGAAGATACGCTCGAGGTCGTAGGGGACCTGCCGCAGCTCGACCTCCCAGCCGTCGGCGTCGCCGTGGAGCACCGCGTACTGGGCGCGGGTGTCGCGGTTGAACGGCAAACCGACCGAGCCGACGTTGACCACCAGCCCGTCGTCGGAGCGGTGGATCAGCGGCCGGTGGGTGTGGGCGCACACGAGCACCGGCTCGCGGACGCTGGCGAGGTAGTCCTCGATCTCGTCGTCACGGCACCAGGGGCCGATGCCCTCCTGGTTGGACTCCGGGGTGCCGTGGACCAGCCGCACCTCGGGCGCCGTGTCAGCGACAAAGGAAAACGGCAGCCCCTCGATGTACCGGGCGGCGGCGGCGTCGAGCTCGGCGGCCATCCAGCGCGAAGCGGCCCACTCGCCGGCGGTGAGCCAATCGTCCGGCACCTCCCCCTGGCGGAAGCCCAGCAGGTAGTCCTCGTGATTGCCGCGCAGGGTGCGATATCCCAGGTCGGCGATCCGCCGCACGACGGCGCTGCCCTCGGGTCCCCGGCCCACCAGGTCGCCTCCGACCAGCACCTCGTCCAGCTCCTGGGCGGCGAGGTCGTCGAGCACGGCTTCCAGGGCGGGCAGGTTGCCGTGGATGTCGGCGATGACGGCGATGCGGGTCATGGGGCTGTTCGGTCAGGGTCGCGGCGGTCGGGACCACGATAGGAAGACTCTACCGGGAGGGCCCTGGCCCGGGTTCCTGCGGCCGGCCGAAGCACCCCGCCGGTCCCTTCCAGACCGGTTTCCGATCCCCGCGACCCGCAGAAATCGAATCTCGGGGGCGGAGTCCGAAGACCGCGACCAAATTATTCTCCAAGGAGAATATCCATCCCGAAATCCTCCGTGAGGGAGATATTTTCTCTTCTCAGGAGAGCTCCGTCGGATCCACCCAGGGTTGCCTGAAAAGACGACGGAAAGTCGGGTCCTTGACAAAACAACATTCCTGAAAGATACCTGAGCTCTATGGAGATCCTCGGAGGCATTCCCCGATTCATCCGCTCCGAGCGGCATCGGCAGGGCCGGACGCAGGAAGACGTGGCTCTCGCCTCCGGGTTGTCCAAGACCCAGATCTCGAAGATCGAAACCGAGAGTCAGACCCCGAATCTCGAGACCCTGGACCGGGTCCTGGTGGGTCTGGGGCTGTCCTTCGCCCAGTTCAGCCAGCGGTACCTGGAGATGGAGGACCGTGACCGGTTCGACGGCGGGTCGCCGGTCTCCTTCCCGCTGGTGAGCGCGAACCTCGTCGCTCTCACCAAGAATATCGCTCGCGGCTCCTTCGAAACCGACAAGCACTACGTGGTGGTGATCCCGAAACGATGAGCGGACCGGACAACAAAGCGAGCAGGTACTTCCAGGATCTCGGCGCGTACCTCAAGCGTGAGCGCGAGCTGTGCGAGCTGACCCAGAAGGAGGTCGCCGACCGGATCGGCATCGGAGGCTCGCGGATCTCCAACGTGGAGAACGGCAAGGGCACGCCGAGCGTCGACACCCTGGGGCTGTGGCTGACCGCCCTGGAGATCGATCCCACCGCTTTCGGCTGGCGCTTCGACCTGTTCCGCCAGGGAAAGCCGTTGCCGGCCCCCGGCGCCGAGGAAGGTCTGGCGGACATCGTTCGTCCGCTGGTGAGCGCTCTGCTCCGGGAAGCCGGCGAAAAGCTGTTCGAGTCGAGCTAGAATCCGGGCGCCATGCCCTGCCGAGCCCCGGGTCCGGCGGGAAGGGTCTCTCGGCCCCGCTCCCGCCTCGTGTCAATCCTCGTCTCTTTGTTTCTTGCGGGATCTGTCACTCCAGCCGTTTCGGCCGCTCAGACCGACTCCCCCGACCCTTCGAGCCCCCCCGGTCGCTGGCACCGACACGTGCCCACTACGTCGGTGCCCCCCACGATCGACGGCCGCATCCACGACTCCGAGTGGCAAGGGGCGGCGGTGATCGACGACCTGATGCAGATCGAGCCGCGGGAGGGCGTGGCGGCCTCGGAGCGCACGAGGATCTACCTCCTGGTGGACCACGACAACCTCTACATCGGCCTCCAGGCGCTGGACTCGGAGCCCGGACGCATCCTCGCCAGCCAGATCACCCGTGACGCGCAGCTCGATCCGGACGACCGCATCGAGCTGGTGTTCGACACCTTCCACGACCACCGCAACGGCTACTTCTTCCAGATCGGCCCCGGCGGCTCGAAGGGCGACGCGCTGATCGGCAACAACGGCACCTTCTTCAACAAGAGCTGGGACGGCATCTGGCGGGGCAAGGCGGTGATCCACGAGCGCGGCTGGAGCGCCGAGATCGCGCTGCCGGCCAAGACCCTGAGCCTCCAGCAGGGGCTCGACACCTGGGGCTTCAACCTCCGGCGACACATCAAGCGCAAGAACGAGCAGGCCCAGTGGGCGAACCCGACGCGCCGGGACCGGCTGTTCCAGATGTCCTCCGCGGGCACGCTCTCCGGGCTCTCGGTGCTCGATCCCGGGGTGGGTCTCGACGTGGTGCCGTTTCTTTCGACCCGCAACCTGCGCACCCACGACCCGCGGAGCGAGACCACCCGGCTCGAGCCGGGGCTCGACCTGCGCTACAAGATCACCCCGTCGCTCACCGGCACCTTTACGGTCAACACCGATTTCGCGGAGACCGAGGTCGACAGCCGGGTGGTCAACCTCACCCGCTTCCCGGTGTTCTTTCCCGAGAAGCGGGATTTCTTTCTGGAGGACTCGGGGATCTTCTCCTTTGGCGGTCTGGAGGACGACCTGGTGCCGTTCTTCAGCCGCCGGATCGGTCTCTCGGGCGACGGCGAGCCGGTGCCGATCGTCGCCGGCGCCAAGCTCACCGGACGCATCGGCCGCGTCAACCTGGGGGTCCTCGACGTGGTCACCGACGATCTGGGGGAGCTGCCGGGGCAGAACCTGACGGTGGCGCGGGCGTCGGTCAACGTGCTCGCCGAATCCCAGATGGGCGCCCTGGTCACTCTCGGCGACCCCGGCACCGACGGCGACAACACGGTCGCCGGAGTGGACTTTTCGTGGCGCACCCGGCGCTTCCGCGGCGACCGCGTGCTGCGGATGGACGCCTTCGCGCTGACCTCGCGCGACGAGCCGCAGGCTCCCTCCGGAGAGCCCGGGGAGCCTTCGGGTGACGACACGGTCGCCACCGTCGGCGGCCATGCCCTGGGCGTCAAGATCGAGTACCCCAACGACACGGTGGAGGCGACGCTCGATCTACAGGAGATCTCCGAGCGCTTCCGACCGGATCTGGGCTTCGTCCGCCGCCCTGGCGTGCGGGTGGCCCGGGGCAACGCCGAGTGGCGGCCGAGGCCGCGGAGCGGGCCGGTGCGCCGGCTGAGCTTCGGGCTGCGGCCAACGGTGTTCTGGCGTCTGTCCGACGACCAGGTCGAGTCGGCGGAGGTCCGGATCACCCCGGCGGAGGTGCTGTTCCACTCCGGCGACCGCATCGAGGTGGTCTACATCCCCACCGAAGAGCGGCTGATCGAGCCGTTCGAGATCGCCGACGGCGTGGTGATCCCACCGGGCACCTACCACTTCGACCGCTACGAGCTGCAGCTCGAAATGGCGGACACCCGGCGGGTGTTCGGCGAGATCGAGGTACAAACCGGGACCTTTTTCACCGGCCGGCGCGACACCTACCAGGTGGAAATCGCCTTTCGTCCACTCCGCAAGCTGACGTTGGAGACCGAGCTCGAGCACAACGACGTGCGGCTCGCCGAAGGGGACTTCACCACCGATCTGGCACGGCTGCGCACGACGGTGGACTTCAACCCCGAGATCTCCTGGATCACTTTCGCCCAATGGGACGACCGCAGCGAGTCGCTGGGGATCAACAGCCGGCTGCGCTGGATCCTCAGCCCGGGACGGGAGATCTTTCTGGTCTGGAACCGCGCCTACCGGACCCGCGACGAGCTGCGCGACTTCACCCTCACCCCGGCGACCACGGACACGACGGTCAAGGTGGAATACACGCTGCGGTTCTGACCGGCTCTCACCGGTGCACCGGCTCGGCCTCCACCGGACGCAGCGCCGTGTAGAGCGTCTGCGGCGAGAGCCCCAGCCAGGGGTCGGACAGCGGCGTCAGGAACAGCGCCGCGTACACCCGCTCGTCGAAGGCGTCGAGGTCGCGCTGCGGTGCGCCGGACAGCCAGCGACGCAGGACCGGGCGCAGCAGAAGCTCGTTCTGGGCGGTGTCGGCCAGAAAGAGCCGATGGAGGGTCTCCAGGGCGGGCTCCAGGTCGGCGCCCTTCGGCAGCCGGCGACGGAGCAGCTCCCGGTGCACCGCGTCGGTGCCGTTCCACTCGGGATGCAGGCGGCCGAGCGCCGGCCAGTCGAAGGCGGAACGGGCGCCGGCGCGGTCCGCGCCAAGGGGAGGACCTCGACGTACAGCTCGAAGTCCTGCGCCGGGGCCGGAAGCTGGTCTTGCGGGTGCGGGATCGCGGGCCGGGGATCCGCCGCCGGGACGCGAAGCGGATCTTTCGCCCCTTCCACCGTTCGGCCCGGCGCGCGGCGGGCGGCACGCCGGGGGTGGGTCTTGGGCTGGCCCTCAGCCGCCGCCTCGCCCGCCGTCTGGGCGGAGAGCTGCGCTGGGTGCCGTCGGAGGAGGGAGCGGTATTCGAGCTGGAGCTGGCGAATCTCTCTACCGCAGAGGGGAACCGCGGGACGTCGAAACCGGCCCGGTCCTTCCCCCGCCCGGGGGCAGACAAGCTGCCCCCCTACGTCTCGTTTCTCTCGCTTGTGTGGTAATCCGAGTCCGGTCGCTGCGCCACCAACTCGTCCCGCACCAAGTGCAGACGAATGGCTGCGGGAGCGGGGCGATCGAAGAAGAAGGCCGTCACGGCTTCCCGGACGTTCTGCCGGAGCTCATCCCAAGTGTCGGCTTGGGTGAAGATGCCTTCCGTGAGGCACTCGGCCACGAAACCACCGTCCGCCTCCTGGGTGACCTCGAAGATGACCTCGCTCATACTTGGACACTAGCAAGTCCCGATACTTCTCTGCAATCAGATGGCCGGCCAGTACCCACCCTGAAACCGAATTCCACCCGAGTCGTAGTGTCTCCCGACAGCCATACCGCTTCGGCAACTTTCGGGATGGAGCTGGGAGACCTCATGCTGACCTTTTTCGACGACCTGCGCTACGGACTCCGGACCCTCAAGAAACAACCCGCCACCGCCGCCATCGCCGTGCTCACCTTCACCTTGGGCATCGGGCTCACCGCCTCGATGTTCTGCATCGTCCACGGCGCGCTGCGGGATCTGCCCTTCGAAGCCTCGGAGGATCTGCTCCACCTGGAGCGCACCAAGCTCTCCGAAGGCATCGACAGCATGGAGGTGACCTACCACGACTTCCTCGATTGGCGGGAGCGGCAGACCTCTTTCGAGGGCCTCGCCGCCTTCTATGAAGGCACGGCCAACCTGGCCAGCCCGGGACAGCCGCCGGAGCGCTACGACGGCGCCTTCATCACCGCCAACGCCTTCCGGCTCTTACGCACCGACGCCCTCCTCGGCCGCACCCTGGCGGAGGACGAGGAGGGCCCCGACTCCCCCGCCGTGGTGGTCCTCGGTTGGCACGTGTGGCAGAATCGGTTCGCCAGCGACCCCAACATCGTGGGCCGGACAGTGACCCTCAACTCCCGGCCCACCGAGGTCATCGGCGTCATGCCGGAGGGATTCCGCTTCCCCTTCAACCAGGATCTGTGGCTGCCTCTGACCCTCGACACCGCTGACTTCGAGCGCGGCGAAGGGATGACCTTGGAGGTCTTCGGCCGTCTAAAGGACGGAACCGACCTCGACCGGGCCGCGCAGGAAATCGCGGTGATCGCCCAGCAGCTCGCCCAGGAGTATCCGGAGTCCAACGAGGGCGTGGGCTCGCTGGTCAAGCCCTACACCCACGAGTACATCGGCCGGCCGGTGCGCGCGGTGCTCTACACCATGCTGGGTGGGGTGCTGGGCGTGCTGCTCATCGCCTGCGTCAACGTCGCCAACCTGCTGCTCGCTCGCACCGTGCAGCGCAGCAAAGAGGTAGCGGTGCGCTCCGCCCTCGGTGCCAGCCGCTTCCGGGTGGTCTCGCAGCTCCTCACCGAGACCCTGGTGCTCGCCGGGGTGGGCGCCGTGCTCGGTCTCGGCCTCACCTACCTCGGCATGGAGGTGTTCTCCCAGGTCATCGATTCGTCCACCACGCCGCCGTATTGGATCTCCTTCCGGGTCGATCCTCTGGTCCTGGCGTTCACCATCGGCATCTCGCTGCTGGCCGCGTTCGTCGCCGGTCTGGTGCCGGCGCTCCAGGCGTCCGGTGAGAAGGTGGGCGACGTGCTCAAAGACGAGAGCCGGGGCTCCTCGGGCTTCCGGCTGGGACGCTTCAGCCGCGGTCTGGTGATGACCGAGATCGCGCTCACCTGCGGTCTGCTGGTGGGTGCGGGTCTGATGATTCAAACCGTGATCAACCTGAAGGTGCTGGACTGGGGCTTCCCCACCGATGAGGTGTTCGTCGCCCGCGTCGGTCTGTTTGAAGAAGATTACCCGGAGCCGCAGGACCGGCGCCGGTTCTTCGAGGATCTGCAGACCCGGCTGCAGGCGCTACCCGGCGTGGAGAGTGCCTCCTTCACCCAGAGCTTGCCCGGGCTCCATGCCTATTGGGTGCGCTTCGAGAAACAGGGCGAAGTCTACCCCCGGCCCGAGGATCGGCCGCTGGCGCATCAGGTGATCGTCACTCCCGGCTTCTTCGAGACGTTTCGCATGTCGCCGATCCAGGGGCGCACCTTCGGCGTCCAGGATCGCGAAGGCAGCCAGGCCGTGGCGATCGTCAACGAGGATTTCGTGGCGAGCTTCTTCCCGGAGGGCAACGCCCTCGGTCAGAGGATCCGCGTCGACGGATCGGACGAGGAGGACCCGGAGTGGCGCACGATCGTCGGCGTCGTGCCCTCGATGTATCTCGATGGCGTGGACAACGAGGATCCGGAGGGCCTCTACCTCCCGCTGGCCCAAAATGATGCGCGATTCCTGAGCATCTCAGCGCTGGCCGCCGGCGGGGATCCGCTGGCTCTGGGGCCGGCGGTGCGACAGGCGGTGCAGAGTCTCGACCCGAACCTGCCGATCTACTGGGTGGATACCCTGACAGCGACCATCCGGCGGGATCAGACCTGGTTCTACGACGTTTTCGGGACGCTGTTCATCCTGTTGGGCTTCTCGGCGTTGTTCCTGGCGGTGGTGGGTTTGTACGGGGTGATGTCCTTCGCGGTGTCCCACCGTACGCACGAGGTGGGGATCCGCATGGCCCTCGGTGCCAAGGCGCGGGACGTTCTGCGGCTGATCTTGCGCCAGGGGGCGATCCAGCTCGCGGTGGGTCTCGTTCTCGGCCTGGGGTTGGCCCTGGGCTTCTCCAAGCTCCTGGCCTTCATCTTGTTCGAGGTCGAGCCCTGGGACCTGACGACCTTCGCAGCCATCGCGGCGATGCTGGCGGCGGCCGGAATGACCGCCTGCTGGCTCCCCGCCCGACGGGCGGCGAAGTTGGATCCGATGGTGGCGTTGCGGGAGTGAGGCGATCTAGCCCAAGCCCTGGAGGTAGGTGTAGAACCGCGCGCCCAGCGAGGTGAGCGCTTCCCGTAGCTCGGCGGAGGGCTCGCCGTAGAGCTCCAGCTCGACGGTGGTGAACTCGAGGGCCTCGCCCAGGGGCTCCTCCACCGTCTGGAAGTGGGCGAGGAGTGCTTCGGAGCTGTCGTAGGTCTCGACTACCACGCACTCGGTGTCGCTCTCGTCGAGATACCAGTCGTAACGCAGCGTCCCGGGATCCTTCTCCTGGACGGCGGCCAAGCACCGAGCTGCCAGCGGCTTGAGATCCTCCAGCCGGCCTTCCGGTATCTGGAAGCGGGCGATCAGATCGAGCTTTGACATGCGCTGGATGATAGCCCAGGTGCGCCGTTCCAACCCTCGCCAGGCCCGGCTCTGCGGTACGATGGGGCCGATTGGAGGAACAACGATGAATCGAATCCGATGGCAGGATCACGTCGTGATCGATCCGGAGGTTCATCACGGGGATCCGTGCATCCGAGGCACCCGGGTTCCAGTGAAAACGATCGTGGCCAGCTTGGCCGACGGCGTGACGACCGAGTCGATTCTCGCGTCCTACCCGCAACTCACCGCCGAAAACGTGCAGGGTGCCTTGTCGTATGCAGCGGAGCTGATGCGTGAGGAAACTCTGATTCCGCTTTCCGCTAACCTGTAATCGTTGCTGCGCCCACCGTCGGCCTCGGTGATCTCCAACCCCAGCCGCTCGCCTTTCACCTCCAAATCGAAGTCCGGTGACTCGTGCGTACCTGTGCGTAGTGCGGTAGGAATCGGAGGAGGCACCAGAACTCGCGGTCCAAGGTCTGTCGTCTCTCGTGCGGGCCGACCTCACAGCGGAAGGGGTATTTGAAGACCTGTTCTTTGGCGATGGCGTCATCCTGAGCCCTGCACCATGCCCAACGCGTAAGAACTTCGTGCTTTACCCGCCAGCTCTCGTCCTCCAACCTCTCGAGTAGTTGAGCTCGATCTAGATTCTCGGCCAGCGCCGAGTGAGCGCGTAAGGTGAGATCTTCTCGACGTGCCTCACGTCGAAATCCCTGCAGATAGGAGAAGAACCGAGCGCCCAAAGGAATCAGCGCCTCGCGCAGCTCCGGCGACGGCTCGCCGTAGAGCTCCAGCTCGACGGTGAGGAATTCGAGGGCCTCGCCTAGGGGCCCTTCGACCGTCTGGAAGTGGGCGAGGAGTGCTTCGGAGCTGTCGTAGGTTTCGACCACCACGCACTCGGTGTCGCTCTCGTCCAGATACCAGTCGTAGCGCAGAGTTCCGGGGTCCTTCTCGCGGACGGCGGCCAGGCACTGGGCGGCCAGCGACTTGAGATCCTCCAGCCGGCCTTCCGGTATCTGGAAGCGGGCGATCAGATCGAGCCGGGAAGCCTCTGCCATAGGCGACAGGATAGCTCACAGGGGGCTCGATCGTGCTCGCAGTAGAATGATTTCTTAATCCATGCGGACATCCCCGCGAATCCAACCATCGATCCTGGAGGATTGACATGAGATTGCTGCCCCTTTTCGTCGTCGTTCTCGTCGGACTCGCCCTCGCCATGTCGGCTCCCCCGAGCGCCCGAGCCGCCGAATCTCCCGAGGTCACACCGGACCCGATCAACCTGGACCGCATCGATCCCGGTCTCGAGCCCAGCCCGGGCTGCGAGGCCTTTGCCGACTCGGAGGAGAGCTATGCCCTGTGCGAGCTGTACGAGCGCTGTGTGGACGAAGACTCCTGCTCGGTGAGCAGCGCGCCCCTGGCCATGGTGGCCAATCCGCAGCCGGGGCCCTGTCCCGGCATCATCGACAATGGCGTGGTGCGCCTGGGCGTCAATCCCGAGGGCGACCTGAACGTCAACTGCGCCGGTTTGCCGGTCTCCTCGGGGACCTTCGGTACCGCCATGGTCGGGCTTCGGTTTCTGCCCACCAACGGCGAGGCGTCCGCCCCGGGCGCCCCCTGCGAGGGTTGGGGTGTCGGCGACGTGGGAACCGGGATCAACGGCTTTGCCGCCGACGGAACCTGCGGAGGCAACAGCGCGAACCTGGTGGTCAACAGCTTCAGCTCGAACATCTCCAGCGCGTCCTCGCTCGTGACCCTCGGCAACACCTTCCAGGTACGGCACGACTTCTTCCCGTCCGTTGTCGCCTTCCTGTACGAGGTCCGGGTGACCATTACCAACATCTCGTCGCAGAACCTCAGCGACGTGCGCTACACGCGGATGGTCGACTACGACGTGCCTCCCAACACCTTCAGCGAGTACATCACTCACTTCGGGACGGCTCTGTCGACCACCGTGGTATCGGCGGTGGACCGGGCTCTCGGCACCACGGCCAATCCCCTGGCGGCGCCACCGACCCCGGTCCTGGCGGGCGGCGTCGGTGATTTCACCGACCTCGGGCCCGCGGACCAGGGCTCGCGCATGGTCTTCTCCTTCGGCCCGTTGGCCGCCGGGGACTCCATCGACTTCCGGCTCTTCTACGGCGCCGCGCCGGACGAGGGGCAGGCCCTGATGTCCCTGGCTGTGGTGGGAGCCGACGTCTACTCCCTCGGTCAGGCGAACTGGAACGGCACGGGCAATCCTCTGGGCTCCACGGCCTTGCCGGGAGGCACCTTTGGAGCGAACACCGGCGCGCCGGCCACCTTCATGTTCGGCTACGAGGAGCCGCCCGGTCCGGTGACCATCACCAATTGCCAGGTGACCTGCCGGACGTTCCTGCCCAGCATTTACACCCTGGACGTGGTGGGCAACAACGACGCCTGCCTGCACCAGGGCTCGGTGCTGGTGCCGGTGGCGACGACAGTGATCAACGGCCAGACGGTGCAGTTCAACTGCGGCAACTACAACCCCTACGGCAATCCCTGCATCGTCCAGCCCGGCCAGGATCAGTGCGACCCGGCCATCTACACGGCGATCTGCAACTCGGGGATCTGGACCTGTCCATGATGGGCCACAGACGTCACTGATGGCTCTCGCTGGATCGTCACCGCCTGGAGCTTCGGGCGGTGACGACCCGGTCCCCGATTTCCTGGGGTCATTTCCTCCAAGCTCCCGCCATGATGACGGGATCGTCGAGATCCATGCCCCGCATCTCTCTCAAGCTCTCAACCTCGTCTCGACGTGCATCACGCCGAACGATCTCTCGGAGAGTCTGCTCCTCGTTGATCTCCACGCTGGTCTTCCGCATTCCCATCGGCACCTCGGTTCATCGCGGCGTCAGCCGTCCGCTTGGTTGAGCGCCATGTTACGGTCCCCAATAGTTGAACTCGAAGACAACTCCATCCGGCACATTGAACGCGATCTCGCCAGCGCAGTCGATGGTATGTGAACCAGGTTCTATCTCGCCACGTTCCCCGATTGGATGTGGCCACTCATCACCATCGACGAGTACTGGCCCGCACGCCCCACCGTTGTCGTCCACCACAGTGAGGTATGTCTTGCCATCTGGCGAGGGGGCTACGTCACCCCGTAGGTAGCTGTCTTCACAACCGGCTAGAACGACGAGTAGAATGCCCACGATTCCGAGAATCCACTGGTACAGCTTCATGCTTTCCATGTCTCTGGCGCCGAACGGTTCGACGCCTCACCGGAGCGCGAAGCGCGACCGGTGCAGGCGGGTGGTTGGGCGGTCGCGCCATGTCTCTCACGGCAGGAGGCGGTCGTAGTCGTCGTGGCTGCCAATCCAAAACCAGACGTAAGCGTCTTCCTCCTTGGTAGCCAACGCACGGTAGTGTGCCCCTACCCGAACCGACCAGAGCTGACCGATCTTTTTGAAACGAAGGGCCGGGTGACGCGGGTTGGCCTTCAGGATCTCGAAGCGCTTGTCGGCGAGCCACTGTATGTCAGCAGGCAGCCTCTCGTAGAGCCGCCAGAAGCGAGCGGTCGCAAGGTGCTTCACAAGGGCCTGGTGCGACCACTCCGATGCTCCGTCCGGGCCTCATCAACGAGGGCATCGAGACGACCGGAGCTAACGTCTCGTTCGATCTGCCGATCCCAAAGGTCCTCCTCGAACGCTGCGAACCACTCGCGGAAGCGACGAAGCTCGTCGGCCGGGAGCTCGCTGACAGCTCGCTCGATCTCTTCAACGCTGCTCATGCCCTTACCCTACCACCAGATCGGCTCTGCGACGCCCGCGACGCCCAACGTTGTTGCTGCTGAGCGGCGGCGAAGCCGTCTGCTCCGGCAGCCGGGTTAGGCGGCGATCTGGCTCATCGCTGGCCTAGCTCCTTAGCTCGACGTACAACGGTGAGGCGAGGACCAGGTGTTCATTAGCAACCAAACGGCGGGCGAGAAAGCCGATCTCCTGGGGCGGCTGGCCGCGTCTCTCACAGGTCTCTCTTACGTAGGCGATCAAGTTTCGGAGCCAAACGAAGTCCGCACGCATTGACTCTGCATGCGGCCATGCATCGGACCCGTCGAAATAGGGGAGCACGCCCGGTGCAGCACGGGAGACCAGGGCCATGATGCCTGCCAGTTCACTGAAAGGACTCCCGCCCTGAATCGGCGCGGCCCCGGCCAGATGCGAGACCGAGCCCGCCAAGAGACAGTCCCCTTCCTCGCATAGCCACAGCAGGGCACCTCCTTCCAGCAAGATTGAGAAGCTCCTGGCGCCGATGCGCTCTAGCCAGCCCTGAGTTCCTGACTTGTCAAACGCCTCATTGGCACGAATGTACTTCTCGACAGCGAGCAGCCGGGCAACTCGAGTGTCCAACATCGCGGCCTCTGCACGGATCTTGCCGCTGAGGAGAGCAGCGTTGAAGCCGAGTTCTGCAGCAATGGTCTGTTTCTTCCCCGTCCGAATCTGGGGAAGAAGCATGTCGACCTTGGCATCCGAGATGTAGGTAAAATATCGCAAGTTCACTCCGTTTACTCGCGCGGGTGCTCCGCCGCCTAACGAGGTTGGAACTCACCGGCGCCGGCGGCGCTGTCCGCCGCGCGAGTGCGAGCGGCCCACCCTCGCACGCCCGTTCGCCGGGCTACGAACGGCCCGCGGCGCCCGGTGGAGCGAGTTGGTTGGCCGGCAACGCTGGCTACAGCAACTTCTTGAACATCGCGGGATCGAGACCTGCATCCCGAACGATGCCGCCCATTGTGTAGGCGTTGACCGGATTGTGGCGCGGAATGGTTATGATGCGACTGCCATCGCTCATCACGATGTGCTTTGCTCCTTCGCGTGCGACCGAGAACCCGGCCTTGCGAAGGGCTCGCACTGCCCTTCGGTGACTGACTCCAGGGATCTTGGGCACTGCTAGACAGCAACCTCAACTTCCCGGACATCTCTCTCCTTAAGTTGCTCTGCCACCACAGCGAGGTACTCCCGAATGGCGTCGGCGATGTTCTCCAGTGCCTCGGCTTCGGTGGCGCCCTGGGACCAACAGCCCGGCAGGCCAGGGACAGAGACGCTGTAGCCCTCGTCTGTGCTGCGAAGTGCGACTTTGTACTTCATCCGGATCTCCTGTGGTCGGTCGTCATACGAACCGATTATACAGCCGGCCAACATCAAAGCGTTGTATCTGACCTCCGTCGAGACGTACCCTGCATCGACCACAGTCCTCCGGAGGGCTCAGATACAACGAGGTTGGACGAAACCGCGGGCCACAGGCTCAAGCCTATGCAGATCGAATCGGTCCTGGGCGGGGGCACGGCAGATCCTCGGGAGTAGCTCAAGCCGCCGAAGGGTCTGCTGACGGTCGCCGCCGGAGTCGATCACGCCTCTATCCTCGAAAGTTTGATAGCGACCCTGTAATGCATTAGCGACGATTCTACACCATCGCCTGATGAGGACACACCACGCCCATGCGCCGACGCTTCGGCGCTTACCCGTGTGTGGCGCAAGCGGCCTCATGGTGGCGCCCTGGGCAGTGGGAGAGGTTCAGCCAGCGGCGTGAGGAGGGCCACGAAGGCCAGCCGACCCTCCTCGCAGTGGCGGCAGCGCAGAGACTCGGCTTCGGCACTATCAGGGGCAGGCGCACCACGGTCATCGGGCTCCGGTGCTGAGGCGCCCAGCACGGCTCGGCAACGCGCCAAGTCCTTGCTCTTTCGGAGCCCAAAATGGCACGATCAACCCTTGCGAACGGCTTTCCGAGCCCAAAATGGTCTTCGCAAGCGTTGCCTGAACGATAATCTGGGCGTGCTACCCGGCAATCAGCGATTGTCGCTGGAAGACGAGCTGCGAGGACCTTTCTGCGCCAGGAAGCCCTCGAGGTCCTCCACCGTCCGGGGCAGACCCTCCGACAGCACCTCCGGCTCCCCGTCGGTGATCAGGATGTCGTCCTCGATGCGGACGCCGATCCCCTCGTAGCGGTCGAGGGCCTTGCGGATCGTCGCCTGCTGATCCTCGGGCAGCTCGCGGAACACCTCGCTGGCTTCGACGTCGGCGCGGCGGACGTAGAGCCCCGGCTCGAGGGTCACCACCATCCCCGGCTCGAGAGGACGGGTGCGGTCGAAGACGTCGTGGACGAACATGCCGATGGGGTGCCCCAGCCCGTGCATGTAGTACAGCTCCACCTGCTTCTGCACCGCCTCGGTGATCAGACCGAGCTTCGTCAGCTCCTCTTCGAACACCTCCAAGGTGTGGAGGTGGACCTCCTTGAGCGAGCTCCCCGGCTTCATGAGCTTCAGCCCCTCGTTCCAGGCGCGCAGCACCGCCTGGTAGATCTCCTTCTGGGGCTTGGAGAAGGTTCCGTTCACCGGGAAGGTGCGGGAGATGTCCGCGGTGTAGTGTTCGACCTCGGCGCCGACGTCGAAGAGCATCAGCCCGTCGCGCGGGATCCGGTCGTCGTTGGTGACGTAGTGGAGGGTCGTGGCGTTGGCGCCCGCGGCGACGATGGACCCGTAGCCCCAGCAGCAGGCACCGCGATCCCGGAACACGTGCTCGATGGTGGCCTGCACCTGGTATTCCCACTCCGCCTCGCGGGCGCGCAACATCCCGGCCCGCACCGCCTCACAGGTGATGCCGATCGCGCGGCGCAGGAGCGCGATTTCCGCCGGGCTCTTGACCTCGCGCATGGCCTCCAGCACTGGGGTGGCATCACGGAACTTCAGCTCGGGGAATCTGTGCCGTAGGTCGCGCGCACGGGTCTGCTCGGAGGTGAGCGGTCCGTCGTGGGAGCGATCGCCGAGGAGCATCCAGACCACCGCCCGGCCGTCCTCCACCGCTTTGGAGAATTGGGGCAACCCCGGTGGGCGATAGTAGCGATAGAGCTTCGTCTCCCCCCACCAACCGCCGGTGAGCGCGGCGTCGAGGAAGGCGCCGAGCCGAGTGTTGGTGACCACCTCGTCGACGCCGCTGATCGCCCGCACCTCGTCGTGGGTGGGGATGCGGCCGTCCCAGATCTCCCGCCGCGGGTCCCGATCCGGCGCGAAGAGAACCCCCCGGTGACTCTCTTCCCCCGGCAGCAGGGCGAGCGTGATCCCCGGGTGATCGATGCCGGTCAGATAGTGGAGGTTGTCCTCCTGGCGGAAGGGCCAGGTGACGTCACCGTTGCGGTGCGGCGCCACGGGGGAGAACAGCAGGATCAGGGAGTCGGGGCCGGCGGTCTCCAGGAGTTGGGCTCGCCGGGACGCATACTCCTCGGCCGAGATCGGGGCCTCGGACGCACGCAGGCTCGGAGTCAATATGGCAGACATGATGGCAAAGAGTATGGCCGAGATCCTGGCCGAGAGTACGAGCGCGGAGCGGATCGACTGCTCCAAGCCAGCCTGGGGTGAGGGTCGACACATGGGGGAGCCTCCGGAGGTGGATCGGACAGGTGGTGCATGGTGGTCTCGGTCAGTCCTGGGGACGCCTGGGGACACGACCTTCGGAGGCTAGCACGAGGTCCGGATCGAAGAGGAGGGGGTCGAGCAGGAGGGGGAAGTGAGAGGGAAGTGAGAGGGAAGAGAAGGGGGATGGGGGAAGAGGGAGGGGAAAGTCGGAAGCCGGAGCGAAGCGCGGACTGATGAAACATGTCCTGCTGACGACCACCGCTCTGTTGATCGCCGTTCCGATGGCCGCCGCGGATGCGCCGGCCGACACTGCCACCTTGCAGCCGGCGACCGTCGAAGCCCCGACGGTGGAGAGCCCGGAAGTCAGTGAGAGGTCGCCCAAGAGTAGTCTTTGCGCGGAGCGTGTAAGTCTTACCGGTCTCGCCAAGCGCTCATCCGGGAAGACCCACCTTGTGGTAGATCTCGGCCACCGATAGCTCGCATCCGAGGGCCGACAACACGAGGGTGTCGCCCGGGTCGTCCAGGTACGTGGTGAGCCAATCGCCGTCGGGTTGGCGTGCGTGGAGCTCGACGGCCGCTCGATCCTGGGCGACGAAGAGCACCTCGACCAAAGAGGGGATGTGTCGATACCCTTCGAACTTGGCACCGCGATCGTAGGCTTCCGTGCTGTCCGACAGGACCTCGAAGACCACCGTGGGATTGGTCAGAATCTCCGAGCCCGACGAGCTGAACTCGGGCTCGTCGCAAACCACGGTCACATCGGGATAGGTGTAGTGGCGATTCTCCTGGACCTGGACTCGCAGATCGCTCGGGAAGACCTTGCACGGGCTGTCCCGGAGCTTTTGGCGAAGCTCGGCCACGAGATTGGTGACGACCAGATTGTGCCGCAAGCTGGCCCCGCCCATGGCGTAGACCTCGCCGTCGAGCAGCTCGTGCTTCTCTTCCGAAGAGCGCTCCAGCTCCAGGTACTCTTCGAGACTGACCCTTCGTTCCGGCTCGACGGTCACTCGGTAAGCATACCCGAGACCACTTGCTCTTGACCGACGTCTGGCCAAGAAGCCTGCGGCTCAGGTCTCTGCTTTGCGGTTTGCCCAATACAGGGGTCGTCGCTTGTCGTGGGCCAGCGCCAAGACCACAATCCCATCGGAGTGCACTTCGAAAGCAACGGAATAGGGAAACCGAAGAAGCCTCAGCTTGCGAACCGGAGGACTGCGGTCGGGCAGCCCTGGCCAAGTCGGCCAGCGATTAGGGGCCTGCAAGAGCAACTCGCGGCGATGTCGAACCTCGGCCAGAAGCTCCTGTCCAAGACCGGCTCGCTGGTTCTCATACCACTGGATCGCCGCCCGGAGCTCGGCGCGCGCCTGGGGATGGAATCTGAGCCTCAACGCTCGCTTCCAAGATCCTGGAGCAGCTCCGCCTCGACCGTCTCCCAATCGACGAGCTCCACTCGGCCTTCGGCCACCTCACGTGACCGACGAACGATCTCCTCTCGCCAGGCTTCGTCTACGCTGGGCTCTGAATCCTCGAGACTGAGCAGCAGCTCATGGGCCAAGCGAGCCCGCTCCCCTACGGAAAGACCCATGGCTTCGGAGAGAATCTCTTTCGTGGTCATAGAGAAATCCTACCACCGGGTGGACCTACCCGAGGCCACCCGCTCGTACACCGCTACCGTCCTCGCCGCCATGGCGTCGTCGTGATACCGGTCGGCGAGGGCTTGACGGCCCCTGCGGCCCAGCTCACGGGCTCTCTCGGGGTTCTTCACCAGCCTCGACAGCGCTTCGGCCAGCGCGTGGGGGGAGCCCGGCTCGAAGAGCACGCCGCCGCCCGTGTCGCCCAGCAGCTCCGGGAAGGCCCCGTGGCGTGGCTGGACCACCGGCACGCCATGGGCCCAGGCCTCGAGCACGTAGAGCCCCTTGGGCTCTTTGTAGGGTGAGGGCACCGACAACACGTCGAGAGTGGACAAGAATCGCAGCTTCTCCTGCCGGTCCACCTCGCCGAGGATCTCCACCCGGTCGGTGAGACCCCAGTCCTGGACCTTCGCCCGGAGGTCGTCCACGTACGGCTGATAGCGCGTGCCCACCCAACCGGCGGCGCGGAGCCGGAGGTCCGGCCCGTGGTCTTCGGCTCCCCGCCGTTCCCGCTCGCGCACCAGGATCCGGAAGGCGTCCAGCAGCAGATGCAGACCTTTCTCCGGTGCGATGCGCGCCAGGTAGCCGATGACGAAGGGGGACGCCTCTCCCGTCTCCTCCCTCCGACCGTCCCGCCGGGACGGATGGACGTCGGTCAGCGAGACTCCCAGGGGCACCACGTGCAGGCGCTCCTCGGGCACCCTCAGCAGCTCGCGCATCGCCTCGGCGTAGTAGCGGCTGGTGGCCAGGAACCCGTCGGCGTCTGCCGCCCGGCGGCGCATCTCCTCGTGCACCCGGGTGCGCCAGGGCTCGTCGAGCTCGTCGAGGAAGAGGTCCTCGCCGGTGAGCCCACAGACCACGGGCACGCCCAGACGGCGCCGGATCTCGCCCGCAAAGCCCAGAAACAGCGCGTTGGTGAGCTGGACGACCTGCGGTTGCAAGGTCGCCAGAAATTCCACCAGCCGGTCCAGCTCCTTGGCCTGATGGCCGTGCTCCCCGGCCAACACCGAATAGGTGAGGGCACCCAGCTCCCGGGCGCTGGTCGAGCCCGCGAAGCGGCCCACCTGGTTGAGCAACCCGCGGCCGTTGAGCAACCGGTCGAGGAACCGGGGCGTGTGGCGAAACAACGACAGCTTCTCTTCCAGGTAGACGTTGATCGCGCCGTAGAACACCCGGCCGATGCTGGCGTCCGGCTCGTCGGTACGCAGCGGGGTGTAGGTCGGAATCAGGGTCACCTCGTGGCCCTGGCGCAGCAGCGCCGTGGCCAGGGTGTTGTCGTGCAGACAGGAGCCGCAGTACATGCCGGCGGCCCCGGCGGCGACGTAGGCGATCCTCATGCCGCCTCCTCTGCGGGAGCTCGGGGTTCCCGAGAGGCCCCGGGGAAGAACCGTTCGAACCGGGCGGCGTCCGGGGCCGGCGTCACCAGGCTGACCGCCACCAGGGCCAGGGCTCCGGCGGCGAAGACCACCACCACCGGCATCACCCCGGTGCCGCCCACGGTGTAGCCGGGGCTCTGGCCCGCACGCAGGAAGAAAAAGATCCAGAGCCCGATGACGGTGAGGGTGGAGGCCCAGGCTCCGGCTCGGCTGGCGCGCTTCCAGAACAGCGCCGCCACCACCAGCGGCAGCAATGCCGCGAAGCCGGTGAACGACCACACGCCCAGCCGGAAGATGCTGCGCCGGGTGACCAGCGACAGCAGGAAGGTGCCACCGAGGATCAATCCGATGAAGATCCGGCCAGCGAGCACCTCCCGGTGCTCGGTCCATTCGAAGCGCCGCATCAGAGGGAGGCGCGCGAGCCCGCGGGTGAAAAGGGTGGAGAGGGCCAGCACCTGCGAGTCCAACGACGACATCACCGCCGCGAACACCCCCGCCGCCAGCAGACCGGCGAGCATCCCGGGGGCGTGGAGGTCGATCATCCGGATCAGCACCGAATTGGCGGCGGGGCCTTCGAGCCCGGGCACGTCGGCGCTGCCCAGCACCCCGAGCAGCACGCTCGGCACCCACACCACCAGCAGGCACAGCGGATAGGCCACCACCGGCAGCCGGAACGACCGTGGGCTCCTCGCCGTCAGCCAGTGCAGAAAGATGTGCGGAAAGGTGCCCACCGACAGCGGGATCAGGGTGTAGGAGACGAGCTGCACCGCCGGGATCTCGTCCCCGTGGTGGAGCAGCTCCGGGGCCACCCGCGACAGCGCGCTCTCCAGCCCCCCGACGCTGCGCAGGATGACGACGAAGGTCACCGCCCCGAGAACCATGAAGACCAGGGTCTGGAAGGTGTTGGCCCAGGCGGTACCCCGGGCGCCGCCGCCGGTGACATAGAGAAACACGACGGCGCAGAGTGCCAGGCTGCCCACCCACTGCGGTACCTGGCCGCCGGTGATTTCGGTCAGGGTGATGCCGCCCCCCATCACCCCGATGAGGAGGTAGGGGATCAGCAGCCCGACGAGGGCGAGAAAGAGCACGAGCGCGAGGCCGTCGGAGCCCCACCGGTCGCGCAGCAGCTCGACCTGGGTGCGATACCCGTTGCGCCGGCCGAGCTCCCAGACGCGGGGAGCGAGAAAGTAGAACACCGCCGGCACCACCAGCGCCGAGCTGGAGGCCATGAGCGAGAAGACTCCCACCCCCCGGTGGTACGCCTCGCCGGAGGCGCCCAGCAGGCTGAAGGCGGTCATGTGGGTCCCGAACAGGGACATGAGCAGCACGAAGGGACCGATGGTGCGGGTGGCGACGAAGAAGTCCTCGCCGGTCCCCCGGTAGGCGCGGTGGGCCACAAAGCCGACGCCCAGAACCAGGGCGAGGTAGGCGGCGATGATGGCAAGGGTCATGAGGGGGGTCCCCCAGGGGGGTGAGGGCCCAGGTGGGGGTCCCACCACCGCACCATCGCCGCCATCCATCCGGCGGCTGCCAGGCAGAGCAGCACGTGCCAGACGAAGCCGGCGGGCAGACCCCAGAGGGCGTCCAGCCGGTGGGGAGCGCCCCAATTCCACACATCGTTGTGGAGCAGGTAAAGAGCTCCCAGCCCGAGGAGGAGAACCGCTCGCCGCACCGGCTCAGCCACCCCCGGTGGCCACGGCGGACGTGGCCTCACCCTGAGGGGTTGCGGCCCCGCGGGTCTCGGCCCAGTAGGTGTCGATGGCCTTCATCAGGCCGGAGACATCCTTGCGGAAGACGTTGCCCACCAACAGCTCGACGACCGGCTCGCGGCACTCGGGGAACCGCTCGAGAAAGCGGGCAAAGCTGAAATCCTTGTCGTAGAAGGCGTAGACCAGCTTGCGGAACGCCTTCATCCCCTCGAGATAGGTGTCGTGGAACGAGCCCAGCCGGGCGGCCGAGACGTCGTCCGCCTCCAGGGCCTCGAGGATCGCGTCGGCCGCCATTTCTCCGGACTGGAGCGCCAAGAAGATACCGGAGGAGTAGATCGGGTCGAGAAAGCCAAACGCGTCGCCGGCCATCACCCAGCCGTCGCCGGCGATGCGGTCGGAGAGGTAGGAGAAGTCCTTCGCCACCTGCACCTCGCGCACCTGGCAAGCGCCTTCGAGACGCTCCTGGAGCGGCTCGCACAGCGCAAGCTCCTGCTCGAAGACTTCCTGGGGATCCCCCTCACGGTCGCGGACCAGGTACTGCACCGGCCCGACGACGCCGACGCTGGCGCGGTCCTCCGGCAACGGGATGAACCAGAACCAGGAGTCCTGGTTGCGCGTGTGGAGGATCAGGGTCGCCCCCTCGTCGATGCCGTGATCCCGCTTCGCGCCCTCGAAGTGGGTGAAGTAGGAGACGTTGCGCAGACATTCGTCCACCTGGCGCAGACCCAGCTTGCGGGCGAGAAACGCGCTCTGACCCGAGGCGTCCACCACCACCCGGCTGCGGATCTCACGGGTCGTGGGCTCGCTCCCACCGTTGTCGGAGTCGTCGAGCCCCGCGAGCTCCACCCGCACCCCCACGGCCCGGTCGCCTTCGAACAGCACCTCGCGGACGTTGGCACCGAGGCGCACGTCCACGCCTTGCTCGGCGGCGTGCTCCAGAAGCATGCCGTCGAAGTCCTTGCGGGTCACCTGCCAGGTCTGACTGCTGGGGTGATCGTCGTTCTCGAAGAAGTAGAAGGGCGAGGTGGCACGCCCGCTCGTGGTGAAGAACTGGACGCTCATCTTCTTGGGGAAGAAGCTCGCGCGCATCTTGTCCAGCACGCCCATGCGGTCGAGAGTCCAGAAGGTGGCGGGCATCAAGGACTCTCCCACCTTGAACCGGGGCTCCGGAGCGCGCTCCAGCAGCAGCACGCTCAGGCCCCGCTCCAAGCCGCCCTGGGCCACCAGCGTGGCCACCGTCGCCCCGGCGGGACCTCCGCCGATGACGACCACGTCATATGCGTCCTTCCGAGCTGCTGTCATCTCACCCCCTGCATGGCCATCAGAAACGATAATCGAAGCCCGCGGTGGCCCCAAAGCCCGGGGCGGGGACCACCGAGCCGTTGAGAAAGCCGCGGGACAGGTAGTCCTCGTCGGTCACGTTGTCGAGGTTGAGCCGCAGCCGCCAGGGTCCGCGGTTCAAGAACGCCGCCAGATCGACGGTGAGGTAGTCGCCGAGGGCGAAGACGTTGTCCTCGTCGATGAATTGCTCGTCCACCCAGCGCACCCCGCCGGAGACGGCGAAACCGCGGGGCAGCCGGTGGGTCACCCAGACGTTGGCCAGATTGTCCGGCACGAAGGCCAGCTCGTTGCCTGCGCGGTCGATCACCACGTCCACGGGACCCTGGGGGGTCGGCACGGTCACCACCTCGGTGAATTCGGTCAGCTCGCTGTCGGTGAAGGTGTAGGACGCCCACACCGACCAGCGCGGCGACGGCTCGAAGCGCAGCTCCAGCTCCGCTCCCCGGGTCTCCAGCGTGCCGGTCTGACCGAGCACGCCGGTGAAGTCCGGGATCAGGAGATTCTCCCGCTCCAGGTCGTAGAGGGCGAAGGTGGCCTGGCCGCGGCCGTTGAGGAAGGACCTCTTGACCCCCACCTCGATCTGCCGGCTCTCCTCCGGCACCTGGTCCTGGACCTGGGCGAAGGTCGACGGCGGCACGAACGACTCGCCGTAGTTGGCGTAGACGGCGAGGTCCTCGGAGGCCGCCACCACCAGCCCGGCGAAGGGCGACACCTCGTCGTCGTCGCGCCGGGTGCTGAAGACGTCCTCCTCGAAGTCGACGTTGTCGAAGCGGGCGCCGATCAGCAGTTGGACCCGGCCGCCAAAGCGAATCTGATCCGTCACATAGGGCGAGATCAGCTCGGTGGTGGCGTCGGAGCGCTGGGTCGGGAAGCCGATGTCGAGGACGTCGTCGAGCGACGAAACGGTCTCCACCGGTGCAACGAGGTCGAGCGGCGCCAGCAACCCGGTGTCGAAGGTGAACTCGTCCCGGAACCTGCCGATCTCCAGACCGAAGAGCAGCTCGTGGGTCACGGCCCCGGTCTTCACCTCCCACAACAGCTCGAGTTGGTTGCCGGCGAATTCCTGCTCGTCGTCGAGCTGCAGAAAGGCGCGCTGGACGTCGAAGCTAGGGATCACCGGGACTCCGGGCACGGGAAGGCCCCCGAAGCTGGGGAACGCCCCGGAGACCGCCGTCGTGCGCGACAGCCAGTCGAAGCTGCGGTAGTAGAGCTTGTCGCGCAGGATCAGGTTGCCGGCGAGCACCGTCTCGAAGTCCGCCTGCAGGCGGTCGATGCCCTGGTCGGAGACGTCCAGGGGCGACTGGTAGGACCGCCGGCGCGGCACGTCGGGCACCTGCGACAGGGTGTTGGTCTGGAGATCGAAGACCAGCGGCAAACCGGTGTCCGGATCGTAGTCGTTGTCGATGTGCTCGAAGCTGACGGTCAGCGCCGTGCGGTCTCCGGGACGCCAGGAGACCGAGGGGAAAACCGCCAGGGCTTCGCCTCCCCGGCCGTCGCGGTAGCCCTTTGAGTCGCGGCCAAAGGCGTTGGCGCGGAAGCTGAGGGTGCCGTCCGCATTCGCCACGTTGTCGTCGAGCCGCGCCTCGTAGGTGTCCCAGCTTCCCCCGGTGACCCCGACGTGGAAGAAGCCGGCACCCGGCGAGGGTTGCTTGCGCACCAGGTTGAGGGTGCCACCCAGCGGACCCGGACCGTAGAGAAACGCCGACGGACCCTTGAGCACCTCCACCCGGTCGATGTTGTAGAGGTGGTAGAAGGTGGACTCGGGCTCGGGCGCACCGTCGGTGAGGATCAAGGCGCTCGACACCGAATCGAAGCCGCGGACGGTGAAGGAGTCGAAGACCCCACCCTGACCCGGCTGGACGTTGACCCCGCTGACGTTCTCCAGCGCGTCGCCGACCGTGCGGCCGAGCTGCTCGTCGAACAGGGTCTGCGGTACCACCGAGACGCTCGCCGGCGTCTCCAGCAGCGACAGCGGCAGCTTGGTGGCGATGGTGTTGGACGTGGGGATGGTCGGACGCGCCCCCTCGACGGTGACCGTGCCCCCGGTCACCAGGCCGACCGGCTCCTCGTCTTCGGCTTTGGGATCCTCGCTGGCGGTGAGGTCCGCAGCAGCAGCCATGTCCTCAGTGGCAGCCGTGGTCTCTGACGGTTCCTCAGACACCTCCTCGGCTTTCAAGGGAAAGACGGCGAGAACCGCGAGAAGGAGCAGGGCGAAGGTGACAGGCGAGATCAGCCGGACGGCCCTCACCCCCGGGAGAGGGGAGCAGGGCAGAGAATCACCGTTTGGCGCCGCCGCTGGTACCAGGCAACCCAGATCTCCCCCCTCTCCCGGGAGGGAGGGGGCCAGGGCTGGGAGAGGGGGGCCGGGGGGGTGAGGGCCAGACCGGTACGGACCAAGAGGATGACGGCCGAGCTTCCCAAGGGATGGATGATTCACGTGTGGCTACCTCTATTCCTTCCGCGCCGCCACGTCCAGGGCGACGATCTCGTTCTCGTCTCGCACGAAGAGCCGTCCGTCCGCGACGGTCGGCACGGTCCACGTCTTGCCTCGGAAAATCTGCGTCTTCGCCTTCTCCCGGTACTCCTCCGGGGTGGCTTCGACCACCGCGAGCTGGCCCTTGTCGCCCAGCACCACCAAGTGATCGCCGGCCAGGGTGAGAGATCCGTGACCAAAGCCGCGCACCTTCCACCGCTCGTCGCCGTCGGTGAGATCCAGGGCCTTCAAGGTGCCGTCGTCGAAGCCGTAGAGGGTGCCCTGGTGGGCGATCGAGCTGGAGAACTGGTTCTTCATCCCCCGGGTGGTCCAGGCCTCGTCGGCGGTCCAGCCGCTTTCCGTCCTGCCGATCTCCAGCAGCGCCGCACCGACGCCGTACCCGGAGGCCACCAGGACCCGGTTGGGTGGCACGAAGATCGGCGTGGCAGCGTTGACGTCGTAGTCGGTACGCCACTTCTTCTTCCACAGCAAACGCCCGTTGTCCGGATCGAGGCCGACGATCTGGGTGCCGGAGAAGACAAAGAGCTGGCGCTGGCCGTCGATGATCTCGATCACCGGGGTCGAATAGCCGGGGATGTCGCTCTGCGAGCCCCACAGGGCCGCGCCGGTCTTGCGATCCAGGGCCATCACCGAGTAGCCCTCCCGGCCGCCCACGTCGAGATAGATCCGGCCGTCCTCGACCAACGGCGAGGCGGCGACCCCCCAGGTGGGGAGCCGGGCGCCATAGGTCTTCTTCAGATCCTGGACCCAGACCTCCTTGCCGGTGGCGGCGTCGAGGGCCGCGAGGGTGCTCTGGGCGCTGAGGGCGTAGACCACACCGTCACGCACCGTGGGGGTCGAGCGCGGTCCGTCGCCAAAGCTGTTGCTGTAGTGACCGTCGAGGCGGTAGCGCCACGCCTCGCGGCCGGTGGCGGCGTCGAACGAGACCACGAAGGTGCCCTTGCCGTCGCCGAACAGCGTGTAAAGCCGGCCGTCGACCTCGGAGATCCCCGAAAAGCCCTTGCCCAGCGGCGCGCGCCAGAGCACCCGGGGACCGTCCTCGGGCCAGTCGGTGCGGATGGTCTCGGGGCTGATCCCGGTCTGGTGCGGTCCACGGAACTGCGGCCAGTCGGCGGCTTCGGCCGTGGGAGCGAAGAGAATCCCGGCACAAAGCCCGAGACCCAGAACGATCGCCGAAGCGACGGTGAGGGGGGTGCTGAAGATGGGTCGAAGGGTCTTCATGGTGCCTCGTTTCTGCCTCTCGATGGTTGTACCGGTTCCCAGGTCCCAAGGTTTCAGGAAATGGAGCGGGTGAGCGCCCCTCCCGGGCGCTCACGTCGGGCGCTCACGTATAGCGGGCTCCCTGGTACTTCTCGGCGTAGAGCTCCGGCAGCAGCGTGTCGACCTGCAGCAGGCCGCGGCGGGTCAGCTCGATACGGCCCTCCTCCCCTTCGCGATGGACGGCGAGCATGGCTTCCGACTCCAGGCGACGCAGCGGCTCGGCATAGCGGTCGAGCACGTCGACCCCGAACTTCTCGCGGAAAGGCGCGGTCTCCAGACGCCCCAGCTTGAGCTGGAGGATCAGCTCGCGGGTCAGACGCTCGTCGGGGCCGGTCTCGAAGGCGCGGAAGAGCGGCAGATGGCCCGCCTCCACGGCCTCCAGATAGCTCCCCCAGTCGGCGGTGTTCTGCATGTGGACGCCCTGCATGTGGCCGAAGGAGGCCACGCCGGTGCCCAGCAGATCGGCGCCGTGCCACAGCGAGTCGCGGTAGAGGAACTGGGACTTCTTCTCCGGCTCCTCCGGCTGCTTTCGTACCACGGTGTAGGCGGAGGATTGCTCGTAGCCCTCCTCGCACAGGCGCTCGAAGGCCCAGTCCTGCCAGGCTCGCTTGGTCTCCCAATCGGCCAGCGGGCGGTCGAATTCGCCCGCCAGCACGTCGGCGGAGAAGCGGGCGTTGTAGGGCAGCTCCATCTGGTAGACGGTGACGCTGTCCGGCGCCACCTCGAGGGTCTTTTCGACCGTGTCCTTCCAGGTGTCCCAGCTCTCGCCCACCATGCCGGCGATGAGGTCGACGTTGAGCTGGTCGAAGCCCTGATCCTCGATCCACGGCAGCACCCGGTAGATCTCCTTGGAGACGTGGGCGCGGCCGTTCTCGCGCAGGATGTCGTCGTCGAAGCTCTCGATGCCCAGCGACAGCCGGGTGACGCCGATGCCCTTGATCGCTTCGAGCTTGGTGCGGGTGAGGGTGCCCGGCTCGCACTCGAAGGTGACCTCCTCGACGGCGTCCCAGGGCAGCGCGGCACGGGCGCGACCCACCAGCTCCTCCAGATGCGTGTTGCTGATGTAGGAGGGGGTGCCGCCGCCGAAGTAGACGAAGGAGAGCCGGCGGTCCGCCACCGCCGGGCGCCCGGCGTACATCTCGATCTCGCGCGCCAGGGCGTCGGTGTAGGTCTCGATCTCGGTCGCGTTCTTGTCGGTGTAGACGCGAAAGTAGCAGAACTTGCAGCGCTTGCGGCAGAAGGGGATGTGCAGATAGAGGCCGAGCGGGGCCTCCGGCCGCGGCGCCGGGGCGTTGAGCGCCGCGTGGGCCGCCGCCACCTGCTCCTCGCTCCACGCCGAGTAGGGCGGGTAGTTGGAGACGAAGACGCTCCCCACCCCGGTGTCCTTGGAGCGGTTGCGCGCGGTGGCCGGCTCCGGCCGGGGCTCGCTCGAGGTGATCTCGGTGGTCGCGGTTACGGTTTCAGACATCGATCGTCTCCAAGTCCATCCAAAGGGCTGTCACAGTCGCCTTCAACCAAAACAGAACACCGTTCCATCCACGGTGCCGATCACCAGCTTGCCGCCGGCGACCGCGGGGCTGGCGAGAAACGACGAGCCGGTGTCGAAGCTCCACAGCTCTTCGCCGGTCTCCACCGCCAGCAGCCGCAGCACTCCGTCCTCTCCCGCCACCACCACGCGCTCGCCCACCACCACCGGCGAGGCGTCGATGCGGGCGCGGGTGGAGAAGGTCCAGCGGGCCTCACCGGTCGCGGCGTCGAGGGCGTGGACGCGCTTGTCCCGTCCGGCGGCGATCACCAGGGTGTGGTCCCCGTTCTGTGCCAGCGCGGCGGAGGCGTAGAAGGGAAACTGACGGTCCTCGGGCTCGTAGCTCCAGAGCACCTTGTTGGCCTCCAGGTCCACCGCCTGCACCTGGTTCTCGAAGGTGCCGACGAAGGCCCGTGTGCCCTGCACCGCCGGGCTCGCCGCGGCATACCCCGCCAGCTCCACCTGCGCCACCTGCTCGCCGCTGGCGAGATCGACGCGGCGCAGCAGCCCATCGCAGCCGGCGACGATGGCGGTGTTGCCCGCCACCGACGGGGAGGCGTGGACGTAGCTTTCGGTCTCCAGCTTCCAGCGCAGCGAGCCGTCCCGCGGGCTCAGGCAGTAGAGGAAGTTGTCATAGGAGCCCACCAGCAGACAGGCGTCCTTGCCGGAGCCCGCGAGGTTGGGCGCGCCGGTGATCGAGGAGTCGGCCTCGAAGGTCCAGCGCCGCTTGCCCGTCTTGGCGTCGACCGCGTGCAGCGTGCCCGCCTCGTCGCCGAAATAGACCGTACCGTCGGCCACCAGCGGCGAGGACTTGATCTCCTCCCCAGCGTCGTAGGTCCAGCGGGAGGCGCCGTCGGTCAGCGACAGCGCGTGGAGCTGACCGCCCAGCGAGGCCACGAACACCGTGGCGCTCTCGGCCAGCGGCGCGATGGCGGCGGTCGCCTCGAAGCCGTCCTCGTCGACAAAGGTCCACAGCGGCTTGGGCGCCGCCGACAGCGGGCTCGCCGCGCGGCCGGTCATCTGAGGGTCGCCGCGGAAGGAGGTCCAGCCGGGGGGGGCCTCGTCTTGCTGGGCGGCTGCTTGCGCCAGAGGCGAGAGCAGCAATAGGAGGAGGAGCAGGGTACGCGGCAGGCCGGTTTGGCCCTCACCCCCCTGGCCCCCCTCTCCCAGCCCCGGCACGCTCTGCCCCAGCGGGTTGGTCCGGCCGATCTCAATACGCCAGCTCATAAATCCTCAAAAGCTCCTCTTCGTCCACCGGCCGCGGGTTGAACCGGGCCGTCCATTGCTTGGCGGCGTCTTTGGCGAGGGACCCGAGCTCCTCGCGGGGCACGTCCACGTCCGACAGCCTCTCGGGTAAACCGCCCACGGCGCGCAGCTCTTCCAACCTCCGCGCCAGATCCTCCGAAGGCTCGCCCGCGGTGCCGGGGATCCCGGCCAGCTCGCACAGCTCGCGGTAGCGGTCGTTGACCGGCGGTCCGGCCTCGCCGTTGAGCCGCACCACCCAGGGCAGCGTCAGCAGCACCGCGGCGCCGTGGGGCACGCCGTGCCGCGCGGTCAGCGGGTTGGCCAGCGCGTGAGCGGCACCGAGCATCGACTGCTCGATCGACGCCCCCGCCAGATGGGCGCCCCACAGCAGCTCGGCGGCCTCGTCGCGTCCGGGGTCTCCCGCGGCGCGGGCGTCGAGAAACGGGGGAAGGTGACGCTCCAGCCGGGTCCACGCCTCCCGCGCATACATCCGCGACACCGGGTTCGCGGCCGTGGAGACGAAGCTCTCCACCGCGTGGGAGACCGCGTCCAGCCCGGTCAGCGCCGCCACGCGGGGCGGCACGGTGGTGACCAGGTCCGGGTCCAGCACCACCCCGCGAAAGCGGGCCTTGGGGTCGCCGCAGGCCATTTTCACGTAGTTCTCGGCGCGGGAGATCAGGGCGAAGGACTGCGCCTCGCTGCCGGTGCCCGCGGTGGTCGGAACGCCGATCGAGGGCAGCATCGGCTTGTCCGCCTTGCCCTTGCCCCAATAGTCCTCCATCCGTCCACCGTTGGTGAGCAGGAAGTTGATGCCCTTGGCGCAATCCATGGCGCTGCCGCCACCGACGGCGACGATCGACCTCACCGCGTGCCGGGCCTTTTCTTGAGCTTCCCGAGCGACTCGAAGGCCGGCCTGCACCTCGGCGGTGGTGGGGTTCTCGGACACTCCATCGAAGACGGCGGCCCGGAAGCCCGCCGCCTCCAGAGAGCGCTGCGCCGCCGTCGCGTGGCCGGCCTCGCGCACCCCCGGGTCGGTGACCAGGAGCACCACGCCGCCCTTGCGGCCAGTGTCCAGAGCAGTGTCGGCCTCCAGCACCTCCCGAGCCAGCGAGCCCACGGCCGCGACGCGGCCCGGCCCGAAGAGCACACGGATGTTGCCGACCTGGGCTTCCCAGAACGCTCCGGAGGGGCCCTCACCCCCCTGGCCCCCCTCTCCCAGCCCCTGCCCCCTCCCTTCCGGGAGAGGGGGGAACGCGCGAGCGAGCCGGGGGTGAGGGCTTTCAGGGCTCGTCGGGCTCACGCCGCCACCCCCTGAAACGCCCGCCGGTGATACAGGTGCTCGAACAGATTCCCCTCGTGCGGCTGGTCCCAGGACACGCGGGTGGTGGGGATGGCGGGGATGGCGCCGATGTTCAGACGCTCGATCGTGCGGCAGCCGAGCAGCTCGCCGATCCAGCGCGGATCCTCGGTGATCGCCGAGCCCACCAGCGTCGGGCCGGCGCGGTCGAGCATCTCGGCCGCCTGCACCTCGACCACCGCGGCGAAGGGGAAGAGCAGCTCGGTCTCCGCCAGCGGGTGGTCCGGGTCCTCGCAATGGACCACCGTCGGCAGCAGATAGGCGACGCCGTCGAGCTCCACCACCCGCTCGGGGCGGAATTCGGCGGAGACGTCCACCGCACCGGGAATCGCGAGCCGGCTGTCGAGCCAGCCCGAGATGCGATGGGCCAGGTCCTTGTCGCCCCAGGCGGCGAGCCGGGCTTCCGGGTGATCCAGGGGCCGGGCTTCGATGCGCGCCAGCTTCTCGGCCAAGGCGTGAGCCAGCTCTTTGCCTGTGCCCCGGTCGTCCCTCGGCACCCACACGCCCGAAGCGTTGATGCACGAGCGGCCGCCGTTGGCGGCGATGCTCTCCGCCATCAGGTCCAGGTGATCCCGCCAGCGGGACATCTGGTCCTCGCCCAGCAGCACCTTGCTCCAGCCGGGACCGTGGAGCTCCACCCGCGGATCGTCGGCCCAGGCCCCCACCGTCGAGCGGTCGCCAAAGAGCATCGAGCGGCCGGTGTGGAGCAGGATCTCGCTGGCGCCGCCGTGGTCCGTGGGGTAGAAGGCAAAGGCCTCGGGTGGCGCGCCGGCGGCGGTCAGCGCCTGCGCCACCCGCAGCGGCGTCCAGGGCTCCTTCGCTCCGGGCTTGGCCACCACCGGCACCTTGAGCGCCACCGAGGGGATCCACAGCGAGTGCACCCCGGGGGAGTTGCTGGGCAGCACCACCCCCAGCGCATCGGTGCGCAGCAGATAGGAGACCGGGCGACCCCCCTCCGTGCCGCCTTCGGTGCCCCACCCGGCGTCGAGCACCGAAAGATCGAGCCCGCGGGTCAGCCCGCCGAGCACGCGCTCCATTTCGGACAGCACGAAGTGGATCTTGTCCATGTTGGCGCGTACCAGCGTTTCGGGCATGCCGGTGGTGCCGGAAAGCTGGCGGACGTAGTCGTCCGGTCCCTGCACCGCGGAGTCCTCGGGATCGAGCGGCAGCTCGCCGTCGCGGAACAGCTCGGCGGCCCGCTGGCAGATCTCCACCAGCTCGGCTGTAGACCGTTGCGCCAGGGCCCGCTGCGCCTGACCGGCACCGGCGAGGTCGCGGCTGATGAGCCCCGGGTTGGCCTGGCTGACCTCGGCGATGGGCTCCCCGGTCACGACATGGGACAGGGTGACCCGGGAGAGCGAGCGATAAGGCCGGCCCCAGCGAAGGCTGGGAAGATGGGGGATGGTCATCAGTACACCCCGATCGCCACCGACGCCTTGAGCTCCGAGAACAGCCCCAGGTCGGACACGCCGTCCCAGGGGTACTCGGGGATGGGCGGGGTGCGCACCCCCTCGTCGCGCTCGAGGAATCGGGGCATAAAGAACTCGCGGGTCAGCGTGGTCAGCATCACGCGGCCCACCTCGCCGTAGGCCACCGAGATCTCGGGCGCGCTCTCGCTACCCCCGCCATCGCCGGCGCTGCCCTCCTTCACCGACTCCGGATCCACCAGCTCGATCACCGCCCGCGGGTGGGGCGGGTAATAGGTGATCCGGTAGCGCTCCTCCGGCGGCTTCTCGGGATCGAAGGGCGCGCAGGCGGCCAGTCCCATCAAGGTATTGCCGTAGGTGGGCCGGAAGTCGATGCCGGGCACCAGCTCCTCGCGGGCGAAGCGGTGGAACTGGGCGTTCATCTCGGTGCCGCCGCAGAAGATGCCGCGGATCCCCGCCTTGTGGAGATCGATCTTCGCCGCCAGCGCCTCCAGCAGCTTGGGGGTGGTGAACAGACAGCGGATGTTGTCGTGTGCCCGCAGCAGGGTGAGCGCCTGACCGATGACGTGCTCCTTGTACGCCTCCATCTCCTGGAAGCGCTGGCCGGCCACCAGCTTGGTGACCCAGCGCGGATCGAGATCGACGTGGAAGCAAATGCCGCCGCGGTGGTGCGCCAGGTGCTCGATCGCCAGACGCAGCCGCCGCGGCCCGGTGGGACCCAGCATCAGCCAGTCGGAGCCCGGCGGGAAGGTCTTGTCCGGCAAGCTGTCGCCGAACATCTCGTAGTCGATCTGGAAGTCCCGGATGTTGACCCGCGACTTGGGCACGCCGGTGGTGCCGCCGGTCTCGAAGACGTAGGCCGGCCGGTCCGCCAGCCCCTTGGGAATCCACCGCCGCACCGGACCGCCGCGCAGCCACTCGTCCTGGAAATGACCGAAGATCCCGAGATCGCCGAAGCCCCCGACCTCCTTGCGCGGATCGATCCTCCGGTCCTCCGCCCATTCGAGCCAGAATGGGCAGCCGGTGGCCGGGTCGAAGTGCCACGCCACCAGCTCGCGGACGTGGGCGTCGAGGCGCTCGCGGGCGGCCTGGACCTGGGCTTCCAGGGTGGTGTCGACGGTGGTGGTCATGGGTGGAGTCCCCCGAATCTCACCTCACAGGCTCCCTTCCCAAGCTCCCCCCGTCCCAAATCCCCCTCCAACTCCCCCTTTGTCAAAGGGGGAGCGCCCCCACCCGGGTACGTAGGGGGCCAGCTTGCCTGGCCCCGGGCGGGGGGACGCTGCGGTGGGCTTCCATCCCAAGCCGCTCCCCCACCTGGGCGGAGACAAGCTCCGCCCCTACTTTGCGGCTTGCGCGGGATCGACCACCCACCACCGTCGTTCTTCCCCCCTTTGAAAAAGGGGGGACCGAGGGGGGATTTCCAGTGCCGCAGACGGATGGTTTCCATCCTCACCGCCCCTCCATCTCCCCGTCTTTCATCTCCCCGTCCTCCCCTTCCTCCTTCGGCTCTTCCTTCTTCAGCATCGCCCCCTCGGCCAGCGCGAAAAGCTCGTTGCGGGTCGAGATGTAGAGCACGCCGTCCTCCGCCCAGGGGGTCGTATAGGTGGCGCTGCCCATGTTGATCTCGTCGATCAGCTCCATCTTCTTGCCTTCCTTGAGGATCGCGATGTCACCGTCCTCGTCGCCCAGGTAGACCTTGCCGTCGGCCACGTAGGCGGAGCCCCAGACCGCGGCGAAGGCGTCGTAGGTCCAGTAGTGCTCGCCGGTCTCGGCGTCCAGGCAATAGAGAAAGCCCGACAAGTCCGCGATGTACAACAGCCCGTCATGGATCGCGGCGGTGGAGAGCGTGCGTCGGAAGTCCTCCCCACCGCGGTGCCAGACTACGTGGGTGGCGGTCACATCGCCGTTGCCGGTCGCGTCGATCGCCCAGAAATTGCCCGGGCCCTCGCCGTGCTCGGGATCCTGGCCGACGCCGAGGTACACGCGGTTTTTGTAGAACACCGGGGTGGCTACCACATTGTTGCGGGTTCCGGCGCCGCCCAGCTCCCACTTCGAGTCCTTGGGGTTGAGATCGAACTTCCACAGCAGCTTGCCGGTCTTGGGCTCGAAGGAGTAGAGCCACCCGTCGCCGCCCGGGAACACCACCTGCGCCCGGCCGTCGGCCACGCCGTAGGTCGGGTTGGACCACTGACCGTGGAGAATGTTGCCGTCCGGCAGAGAGCTCTCCCACACCAGCTCGCCGGTGTTCTTGTCGATCGCGACGAAGCTCGGCGCCAGCGGCGACGGGATGTTGATGTGTCCCTCGTCCACGCCGTTGCCGGTCACGGTGAACAGCAAATCGCCGACGATCAGCGGGTTGCCCACGGCGAGGTTGTGGGGGAAGACGTCGAGCTCGCCGATCATGTCCAGCTTCCACACGACGTCCTCGTCGATCTCGCTGGTGGCCGTCTCGTCGGTCACCGGGCCGTCGTTTTTGCCGTCGCGGAAGCCGTCGGCGTCGGCACAGACGATCTCGGCACGGTTGGAGACGTACCACAGCCGGTCGCCCTCGATGGCCGGGGTCGAGCAGACGCCCTGGAGCGGCCAGTCGTTGACCCGGCCCGCCGCCAGCTTGGCGTGCGCCGCCTGCCAGAGGAATTCCCCGGTCCCGGCGTCGAAGGCCATCACGATGCCGCGGTCGCCCGCCAGCTTGGGGTTTCTCACCGCCTCGTTGTTGGTGCCGATGAACACCCGGCCACCATGGACGATCGGCCCACCGTAGGACTGCGAGCCCAGATTTGCCCGCCACTTGACGTTCTTGCCGCTGTCGACGTCCCAGGAGGACGGCAGGTTCTTCGCGTCCGAGGCCATGTTGCGGTTTGAGCTACCGCCAAACATCACCGCTTCGTCCGCCCACGCTGCGCCGGTCGCCAGCAGAGCCGCCAGCAGAACCATCGAGAGACTCCTCTGCGCTACATTCCGCTTCGCCACTGTCATCCGATATCGCATATCTACCCCTGTCTCCTTCGTCAGCTCCTTCATCGGCTCGGTGCTCGTCGGCCCGCTCATCGGGCGTCCTCCGTGTTGGGCGTGACGACGATGTTGTCCCAGTAGCCGGGGGTCGGCGTGTAGCCGATCAGCCCCGGGCTGCCCTGCTCGATGGGCAGGGGATCCTCCACGCTCAGCGTCCACTCCGCCGGCTCGTCCTCTCCGCGGGGCCACACCTTGGCGCGGACCAGTGCCTTGTCTCCCTGCTGCTTCACTTGGAGCTTGGCGGTGTACCACTTGCCGGGCTCCCAGGAGAACGGCGTCTCCTGCATCATCCGCAGAGCCGACGCCCAGGAGCGGATCTGGAGCTTCTGCAACGCGCCCTGGAGGTCGAGGGTATAGCCGCTGTTGATCAACCCAACGTCCGCCACCCGGCGACCGGTCTTGGTGCCCAGGACGTCCGCCTGGATGGTGTAGTCCGAGGCGTCCGGCCTGCCGATGAAAGTGTCGTGACGGTGAAGACCGGGAGCGGGCTCTTTGGCCAGCACCTGGCTGCCGTCCAGCTCCCCCACCTTGAATCGCGCCACGGCGCCCTTCAGATAGGCCGGTCGGGAGCCCACCTCGTAGCCCTCGAAGTCCTCCTTCATGGGGATCGGCTGGATCACCCGCACCCGCGCCGTGGCGGTGACGTCGCCGCGCTTCGCCACCACCTTGCCAGTCTGGAACGGCGTGCCCTTGTCCGGCACGAGCTTGCCCTTCTCGATCTTGCCTTTCAAGCCCTCCAGGCTCCACTCGGCGTCCTTCACCTCGCCCCAGAAGCGACCCAGCGGGGTAAAGCCGCGGACCTCGAAGTCCACCGCTTCGCCGGGGATCGCTTCCACCTCCGCCGGCACCACCAGCAGCGTCGTCGGCTGGGCATCGGCCTCGGGACCCGCCTCGGCGATCTGCATGCCCCCGCTCTCCCCCTCTCCCACGTCGAAGGGCTTTTCGGGATCGCCGAGACAGTAGATGCCCTCCTCGGTGGTGAAGTAGATCCGGCCGTAGGCGATGGCCGGCGAGCCGTAGATCTCCGCGTAGCGGCTGGCGTCCGGCATCTCGAGAAACTCGGTGTCGAGGACCTCGGCGGCCTCTTCACCGGCGCGCACGATGTGGAAGTTGCCGTTGACCTCGGTGACGTAGATCTTGCCGTCGGCCCACACCGGCGAGCCCTTGCCGACCGTGCCCAGGTTGATCTCCCACTTCGCCTCGCCGTTGGAGGCATCGAGCGCGTGAAGGTCGGCGGAGTTTTCCATCACGTACAGCCGGTCGCCGTGCTTGACCGGCGACGAGAAGCCGACGCCGTACTGGGCACGCCACGTCTCGTGGGTGGTGGTGACATCGCCCTCGCCGGTGGCGTCGATGGCGACCACCCGGCCCTGGGTGGGCTCGTCGACGTTCTCCTCGCTGTGGGTGGCGTAGACGGTGTTGCCGTCGACCACCACCGTGGTGTTGATCGCCCGCTTGGAGAGGTGGAAGCCCCAGACGTACTTACCGCTGCGTGCCTGATGGGCGTAGATCCATCCGTCGCCGTTGCCCGCCACCACCATACGCTGGCCGTTGACGAAAGCGATCACCGGGGTCGACTGGGAGTTGGCGTCCGCCATCGAGCTGGCCGGCGAGGCGACCCAGATCGGCTCGCCGGTCTTCTTGTCGAAGGAGAAGATGCGGTGTCGCGGGATCGCCTGGTCGCCCCAGGAGTTGTTCGAAAAGTGGACGATCACGCGGTCCTCGTCGACCGTCGGCGTCTGGGTCCGGCCGCCGTAGCCCTCCATAAAGCCGAAGTCCTCGGCCAGGTTGCGCCACCAGACGGTCTCGCCGGTGTCGCTGTCAAGGCACAGGAAGAGGCCGCCGACGCCCTGGACGTAGAGATACCCGGTGTCCGGATCGGCGGTGATGTTGGCCCAACCGACGCGGTTCCAGGGTACGGTCGAGTGCCAGACGTTGAAGCGCTTCTCCCACAGCTTGGAGCCGTTCTCGGCGTCGAAGCAGGCAACCATTTCCTGACGGGTGATGCCTTCGCCGGCGCGGCCGTTGGCGCACACCTTGCCGTCGAGCACGACGGGGGTGGAGCGGCCGGTGAACTCGTTGCGCCAGATCAGGTTCTCTCCATCCTTGGACCAGGAGGAGACCAGGCCGGTTTCGTGGGATACGGCGTCCTGGTCAGGGCCTCGCCAGCTCGGCCATTCGGCCGCTGACGCGGCCCCCACCGCGACACCGAAGACAGCCAGAAGGCCGATGAGGCCGTTGGTGAGCAGGGCTCCGACGCGCAGCGCCGGGGGTCTACGGGGACTCTCCTCGTCTCGATCCGCTCTCGTGCGGGTGATTCTCATGGGCACCTCCTGCCTGCGATCCCTGGAAGTCCTACAGCTCTAGGCGGGGCCTAGTATACGCAGGTTCCCCTGGGTGGGGATGCTATCGGGGGTTGGGGGTGGGGGTTGGTGGGTTTTACAGAGGTTTTACAGGGTGGGGACGCGGGTTCCGGTTTCTGCGTGGATCGCCTCGTGGCGCCGGGCTCGGACCGCTCCGGGTTCGCCTGGCGGGAGGGCTATCGGATCGAGGGTACCGGGGAGCTCGATCTCCATCACGCCTATCGGGCCATGGCCTAGCTGGGCGAGGCGCTGGAGGGAAAGCCCGAGCAGGCTCTGGCGCCCCGCTGTAGCAAGGACCGCATCGAGGAAGCTCTGTTTGCCAGAGACCGGGATCTGTTTTCCGGCCTGGAGTTGGTCTTCTTCGACACCACCTCGATCTACTTCGAGGGGGAAGGCGGCGAGACCCTGGGACAGTACGGCCACAGCAAGGACCACCGCAAGAATCGCAAGCAGATGGTCGTGGGCGTGGTGCTGGATCAGGAGGGCCGACCGATCTGCTGCGAGATGTGGCCCGGCAACACGACCGACGTCAAGACCCTGCTGCCGGTGGCCCGGCGCCTTCAGAAGCGCTTTGGCATCGAGCGGGTCTGCCTGGTCGCCGACCGGGAGCCACATCGCTCTGAAGTCCCCTGATCCGCCCCTTGGTGTGTCAGTAGGCACGCAGGTTCCGTAGCGGAAATTGTATAGCTCCCACCCGCCAGTGCCGGACCGGACCGCTCCCTGCAATCTCTCCCCATTCCTCTGGGGATGGTAATCGAAGTCTCTCGCTGAAAAACATCACCTCTCGGCCTCTGACTCTTTTCTGGGCGCTGTAGCTCAGAGAGTAGCTCAAGGAACTACATCTCCTATAGAGGTCGAGGATGGCTGGCACGGAGTCATAGCTCACAATCCAATCGCCAACCAGTCTCTGGACTTGCTGTGCAATTCGCTGATGATCATACTCGGAGTACCAGTTTCGGTACAATGCGTCGCCCTTGCTATAGTACGGAGGGTCTAGATAGACCAAGTTCGCTGGTAAGGCAGGATAGACGTCTTCTAGAAACTCTTCAGCATCGAGGTTGTAGATCTTTATCCGGTCACGATACCGAGCAATCTTCTGTATTCTTCTGACAAGATCCTCCTTGTTGAATCGCGCATCAAGTTTCCATCGGCCCCTCTGATTCAGCCCCCCAATCACACCTCCCTTCAGGATGCCCGAGCGATTGGTCCGGTTAAGGAAGAATGTCGAGAAGCCTAATTCGAACAGTGATGCCGTCGCTTCTTTCTCCTGGATCCTCCGCTGCCGGTGCCATTCCCCCATGTCGACTGGAACACTTCGAATTCGAGCGCAGAATTCTTCCGTGTAATTCAGGATCGAATGCCAGAAAGAATAAATTGAACGACTGAGATCGTTTATGTGAATCTGATCGGTGAATTCACCGAATAGCAGTGCTAGACCTACAGCTGCCCCTCCGCAATAAGGCTCAACATAGTGTCGCCCTTGCAGCCCGTTCTCCTCAAAGACTATTTGCATAAACTTAACGAGCTTGCGCTTCCCTCCTGGATAGCGGAGAGGGCTGCAGAATCGCGTGATTGGCACTATTAGGATCCCCCTCCGTTGCTCCAGATTGTTTCAAACACAGGTTGGAACTCTTCCCAAGCTGTCAAGAGGTCATCTGTGTTCGGTTGAAGTGCCCTGCTGTGAACGTACTCGTTAAAGGTAGAGATAGATGCTGCTGGAAACGCCTGATCTCGCTGAGCTGCCCGCCGGACCGGCTTGAGCTGATCTTTTGTCAGTCTGTTCGTCTGCCCGAGGAAATCCGCCACCTCTTTAAGCTTCTGTCGCAATCTGTAATCCTGTTTTACCGGACGAGATTCCTGCTTCAGGAACGCGTCCAAAGACAGCTCTAGGAATACTCGAAAAAGTACTGACACGCCATTTGGATAGTCACTGATACGAAGCTTGCGGAGTTCCTGCGATATCCTACTGATGCGGGGTTCGCCAATGGTAAGTGAACAGCCCTGTGGGATGAGTGTTCGTCGCTGAGTGGGAAATCCTCCGCTCTTCTTTTTCCTCTTGTGCTTCTCAGCTCTTCTTTTCCTGTCACCCTTCGATGCACTGCCAATGTCATCTAAATCTTGAAGCGTCTCCGCTCCCAGTGAAGAATCTGGGAGCTCGTTCGCAGGAAGTCCTGCTATATAGGCGCGACGATCGTCGGCGAGATAAATATCTTTCGTATGTATCTCGCCAGATATCAGGTCTTCGAGTACGCGGAGTAGGCCCTTAGCCACCTCGTTCTCTGGGAGCCTTGTGCGTAAGAGACCCTGCCTTAGGTCAAGACCAAGTCGGCTACGGACCTCGGGCGTGGAGAGGAGGCGGCGGAGACTGGTGACCGGAACGTTGCTCCGCTCCTCTAGAGAAAGCTCGTTCCTACGAGCAAGAAAATCGAGGACTTGCCGGTAGGGCTCCCTCTCGCCTTCTCGCTCTAAGAAGCGACTTCGCTCCTCGGCCGCCCAAGGTACAAGTCCTGCACCCTCGTTTTCTCCTGTATGGCGAAGGTGAATCCAGTGTTGTGCGTCCTCGCGTGACGCCATCACCACGCAGTTTACCTCTGTGATTGGCTCATCTTGGTACTGGTCTGCAAGTTTGTGAAGCTTTGCTTTTTGGCTTGAAGTGAGTTGCTCAGAAACGAGATCCGGATTCTCCAGGATTCGTAGCGCTATTATGCGACGATTCCCCTCGAGAACGATGAAGCAGTCACTATCTCGCTGTTTCGGTATTACGATTGGAAGCTCGGCAGGGTTGAGATCGAAGCTGACAATGTCCTGCGCGAGGTTGAGGATTTTCGGTCTGTAGCCTGAAAAGATCTCTAGAAGGGCCTCTCGTTGGCTTTTCTTGAACTCGGGAAGGCGTGGGTTGCGAGTGTCGATGAGTAGGCTAGTATGACGGAGAGGCTGTATCTCGCTCATTCCTTTTCCGCCCCCTTAATAGTGTCTGCTGAAGGCCGCGGTAGCCGAAACTGCCTGAATCAAAGAAGGCTACACCTCCGCCCGCCGTTTAATCAAGTCCGTTGCGCTAGCACCTATACCCATCTTCGACACCGCCGAATCGTAACCCTTTGATTCCGTGCCACTTGCGGGCACGCGTTTCGGCATTGGCACCAGGATCTGTCTATGGCGGCGTCGGCGGGGGTATTCAGCTCACTTTGCGGAGGGTGGGAGGCAGGGCGACGCCAAACTAACTGCCAGGGACTTGTAGAAGATCCTCTCGGCGAAACGCATCGGGCCTTCATCTCACCGCCCGAAGCACTCCTGTCGGCTCCTCCTCAGAGCGAATTCGGCGGGGTGGCGAAGGCGCGGCGGAGCATCTCGGACGCCCTCGCAACCCCCGATTTGCGACAGAGAGCGGCCGAAATCGGCCCTCAGACGCCGTGTTGATGAGCTTATTTGGAGTCATCGATTATTCGGGACACACTTCTGCCAGGATCCTCGCCTCAGGATCACATCCTCACTTGGTGAGGTTAGTTGCGGCCGGTCTCGTCAGCCTGTATCGCCGACGTACGGCAGGCCCGGCGGGAAGCAGCCCTCCGGGAATGGCGCGTCGAGATGTCCCTCCTTCAATAGATCTGCGGCCTTCCGATAGGCGACCACAAACCAGGTGAAGGCCTCCCTCCACGCTACCCTCGAGCAAAATCCACGGACCTGCCTCGCTTCTGTGGACCGTTTCAGTAGTGTAAGCCAACCCGCCTGCGGGGCTGGGGCGCTGGGGCTGCAGCCCCAGCGCCCGACGGGATCTACTCCCATCATCTCCCCTCCTGGGCCGGCAAGTGGAGCTGCTCGAATTCGGCCGGGCTACGGTAGCCCAGCCCGCTGTGGAGCCGTCGGGTGTTGTAGAAGCCCTCGATGTACTCGAACAGCGCTTGGTGAGCCTGCTCGCGGCTAGGGAAGCGACAGCCGACCTCGACCTTGAGCGTCTTGAAGAAGCTCTCGGCCATGGCGTTGTCCCAGCAGTCTCCCTTGCGGCTCATGCTGAGCACCAGGCCAGCCCCTTCGGCCAACTCCCGATAGTCGTGACTCGCGTACTGGGAGCCACGATCTGAATGCAGCAGCAGGCCCGGGCCAGGACTGCGGGTGGCCAGGGCCTTCTCCAGGGCGGTCACGGTCAGATCCCGTTCCAGGCTCTCGCTGAGCGACCAACCGACAATGCGACGCGAGAAGACGTCCAGGAGAATGGCCAGCTAAACCCAACCCTCCGGCGTCCACAGATAGGTGATGTCCCCCACCCAGGTGTGATTCGGGGCCGGGGCCTGGAAGCATCGCTGAAGCCGATTGGGTGCCACCGGATGCCGGTGGGCTGAATCGGTCGTGGCTTTGTACATCTTCGCGCCCTTGGCCCGTAGGCCCAATTCCCGACGTAAGCGACCAACCCGGCGTCGGCTGGTACCGATACCCCGTCGCCGCAGCTCCCGCTCGATACGAGGCGTTCCGTAGCGACCCTTGGCTTCCCCATGGATGGTCAAGATCTGTTGCTTGAGGTGGCGATCTTCCCGAGTCCGCTCCGTCTCCTCATGACTCTGCCGGCGGTAGTACCCGCTACGGGAAACCTCCAAGACCCGGCACAGACGGCGAAGCGGATACTCGCCCTCGAGACGCTCGACAGCTGCGTATCTCAAGGACGCCGATCCGAGAAGATCGCCAACGCTTTTTTTAGGATGTCTCGCTCTTCCCGCACCTCCCGCAGCTCGCGACGAAGACGACGAACCTCCAATTCCTCCTCGCTCGCTCGTGAGCCCGTCACCGAAAGCTGCTTGCGCCAACGACGAATCATGTCAGGACGTACATCCAGCTCCCGAGACACGTCCGCCAAACGACGACCGCTCTCGTAAGCCAAACGCACCGCCTCCTGCTTGAACTCCTGACTGAAGCGACGACGTTTCACACCCATCTGTGGACTCCTCCTCTCGCCTCACAAAGAGGCTTAACGGATGGTCCACGATATCGAGGCAAGTCCAACCCTTGACTCACCCGACCGACTCATAGAAGACACATATTTCAGCGCCGATCTCTGTCCTAGATAGTTTTGGCAGGAGTTGACGACCAGACGGGCCTGCTTGTACCATCAAGGAGACGTGGTAGTCTACTAAAAAGAGAAACGGAGGAGAAGATGGAGATCGCCCGCCAGGAGAGACCCGCAGAGAAAAGCAATTCCAATCGAGAAGTCAACTCTGTTCAGCTCCTAACTGTGGAGCCGAAGAAGCTTTGGATAAAGAAGATTGGGGTGAGGGTGGACCAAATTGGGCTGCGCACTCTCAGGCGCCGTCGCGCTTGAGCAGATCTTCTTTACTAGGCAGCAATGAAGCAGCGGGAGGTTCTGTATACAAGCTTCACGAGGGAGTCTCCCTCTTTTCGCATGAGTCTTCCTCTAACCACAGGTTGGCTTTTCTTTTTGAGGCTAGCCGCCGTGTAGTTTGGTTTGACGCAAGCCCCCAGGTCCTTAGTTGCCTCAAATTACTGGATGGTCAGCTGTGCCTTTCGAGTATAGCCGATATTGTGGGGGTTCCTCGCGAAGATCTAGTTGACCTGATTTTGGTGCTAAGAGATGAAGGTGTCGTAACTGAGGCATGCGCGAGCAGGCCCTCCAAAGGCCGCTACGTACGACAGCTCAACTACTTTGCGGCCTTCGAACAGCATGGCACTGCCAGGCACAAGTACCAGGCCGCTTTGCAATCGGCCCGTGTCGTGGTTGTTGGTGCAGGGGCTATTGGAGGCTGGTTGATTGAGAGCCTCGCCAGAGCAGGTGTAGGTTGCATTGCTGTGGTCGATCCTGATTTGGTGGAGGTGACAAACCTTCCACGTCAGGCCTTTTTCACGGAACAGGACATCGGCAAAGCCAAAGTAGCTGCGATCGAGTCGAGATTACGTCAGATTAACTCCTCTTTGAGAGTGATTGCCGTCCAGGCTTTTGTGGAAGATCCGGAGGACCTGCTCCCACACATTCGCGCTGCCTCCTTGGTGGTTAACTGTGCAGACGAACCTGACGTAGACGTAAGCAATAGCATTGTCTCTGCGGCAGCCTTCCGATACAACATTCCCCATATTCTTTGTGGAGGCTACGACGGCCACTTGAGTTTTGTGGGTCAAACGGTCATACCTTTTGTCACCTCCTGCTGGGAGTGCTACAAACAGAATCCTGCCTTCGACAAGGAGCGTGATGGTCTCGAATTTATTCCTATTGGAACTACCGGAACCCAAGGTGGCACACTTGGCCCAATAGCTGCCATCACCGCGAACCTCCATGCCATGGAAGCTATTAAAGTCATCACAGGCTATGCACGTCCACTCATGGTTGGTTTCAAGGGAGAGTTCGATTTTTTACGCTTTTCTCTTCGGAGGATTCCTGTTGCGAGGTTCAAAGATTGCCCCCAATGCAGCAAGAAATGATGCAGAGAGTCGGTACATAGTGTCCAGGTACTTGTCGACACCGGATCCCGGCTCGGGAACTCTTGTCAACAGCGCAACTGGTGCCGAGATTGAGCTATCTGAGGAGGCGCTGAAAGTTCTTGCTTTGTTTCGCAGCGCTTGTTCATGGGGCGAGCTAGAGTCAAAGCTCAAGGTTGGTGAGTCGCAAAAGAACAAAAAAAAGCTTAGGGATTTTTTTGATCAGCTTGTGTCAGAGCAGATCATTGTCCCATACCCGGAATCAACAGAGTTGACCATTCCTTCCATAGCTAGCGAGGATATGTTGGTTGTTGGTTCTCGGCCACCACTCACGATGTTCGGTGTGCCCGGCAGGTCGATTCGCGCAATAGAGCACGGTAGCATCGTCTTTGTCGGTGCACCATTTGACTTAGGGGCGACAGGCCACCCCGGTGCGAGATTAGCGCCTGACCGCTTAAGAACTAGATCCGGTGAGATCTTCCAGTACCAGGCTGATATTTTTACTGGCTTATCCAAGGGCTGGCACTCTCTTGATCGAGGCAAGGTAATACTCGAAGGCCTTAAGCTGGTGGATGTCGGTAATGTCCTCCATCTTGTGGGTGAGGGTTATGACTGTTTTTTTCGGCGTCTTGAGAGGGTGGTTGCCGCCCTGTTAGAGGGCGGAGCCTTCCCGGTTGTCATCGGGGGTGATCACTCGTGTAGTATTGGAGTTGTTCGGGCGTTAGCACGCAAACATAGCATCGGCATTCTTCATCTGGACGCGCACGCCGACCTGGGTGATTTAATCGAGGGCGTACCCAACAATCACGGAAACGTCTTTACCCGTATACTCAAAGAAGGTTTGGTAACGTCGCTATACCAATTTGGCTTACGTGGTGTGGCGCCTGTTTCTGAGTTGTCCAAGCAGTCCACCTCGTACCCTTTGCGGAGAGTGAAAGACGGGGTAGAGGACGCTGCGGGGGCTGTAGATCCTTCGCAGAAGTATTATCTATCCATTGATATTGATGTCCTAGATCCTGCTGTAGCCCCGGGAACCGGGACTCCTGCCCCGAACGGCATGAGCATTGATCTGTTGGTTGAGTTGATCCGGACGTTGGCTAGAAGGGTTGACATCGTAGGTATGGATTTGGTTGAAGTCAATCCGTTGGTCGATGTGAGAGACATCACGTCTGACATTGCGCTGGAGGTGGTTCTGGAATGCCTGTCAAGCTGGTTCTCTGGGCCCGAGAGAGGTACCTCCTGATTAGAAACCGCCATCGGGTGCCAGTTGAGATGAGTCGGTCGGCGCCCTGCTGTGGCATCGTGCCCAATAGGACCATCGCGGCGCGAGCCGAGAGAGACGACCGGCCAGGAAGGTGATTTCATAATTTGTCGCCTACTGTGCTACTGTGCGGACGCTAGGGTTTCTTCCTTGGATAGAATGGTGAGGGTTTGGCTACCTCGCGTCAGGGCCACATATAGCTGGTGCTTGTCCAGACTGTCTGCATCAAGAACGATGCAGTGATCCAAGCTATCTGCCACCCACTTATCGGAGAGTCCCTCGCAGAACCGCTCACGGACCCGACCTCGAAGCTATCGACTACCGCTATGTGTAGTCGAAGTGTGCTGGAAAAGCGGTCGGGACCGTCTTCAAAGCCGAGATTGACCGATTCCAGAGGGATATTTGGGCTTATCGATAGATTCGGGCACAGCTCACGCAGGACCTCGCAGTGATTCACACGTCAAGGCCCCAGTTCAGGGATTGGAAAGTCCGGGCCTACGCCAGCGCCGGTTCGGCCTCAGCGCCGCCCCGATCCCCCACATACGGCAGCCCCGGCTGTTACCGGCGGTCAGGAAGCGCGTTTTTCTGGCGGTCAGGAATCGCGTTTTGTTTGTGCCCGTTCTGGGCTGAGCCGAAGCGGGCTTGGTAGCTGCGAGCGACGTAGTCGAGGTATCCAGGATCGAGTGCTTCGGGCGTGAGGTGGTCGAAGACTCGGCGGTAGTAGGCGAGGGAGTGGACCGGTTCGAGGGGCTCACCTGGGCGGAGCCGGCGGAGGGTGGCAAGCTTGAAGACGCGGGCGAGGGTGTCGAGGGGGACGGCTCGGGCCCAGAGAGTGGCGGCGACGGCCCAGTCAGAGCGCGAAGCGTGGCGGGGAGCGCCGGGAAGCTCCAGGTACAGCCGGATGATGGCGGCGAGGTAGGCGGAGCGCTCGCTCACGGTTTGCGGCGGGCGGCGCGCCGTTGGGCGCGTCGTCGAGCATCCTGCTTGGATTCTTTGAGCCGGTAGGAGTCGCCGTCGATGACGACGACTTCACTGCGGTGGACG
>Ga0102952_1000047_pt1 | contig 80625 bp, 75 predicted proteins | sample SalPon2A_C_D1_MG_FD_78506 | JGI IMG/M metagenome (GOLD analysis project Ga0102952, IMG submission 78506) | Soil microbial communities from South San Francisco under conditions of wetland restoration - Salt Pond MetaG R2A_C_D1_MG | ecosystem: Environmental > Terrestrial > Soil > Wetlands | place... | reverse complement strand
GTCCGAGATGAAGTAGATCGTCTTCCCGAGCCACACGGGCTGCTGGTCCCGGCTGTTGGTCCACGGGACCTTCTTCAGCGCGTAGCTGGACAGGTCCAGGATGCGGATCGGCTGGTTCTGGCCGCCCCGGTAGTTCTGCATCTCGCTCTCCCAGGGCCGCACCATCTGGTAGGCGGCGTACTTGCCGTCCGGGGAGATCGAGCCGGCCTGGGCCCGGGGGATGACCATGGGCTGCGGCAGCCCGCCCGTCGTGGCCACGGTCCACAGCCTGGGCTCGGCGTCGGGGACCCCGGTGCGGGTCGAGACGAACACCACGCGCTTCCCGTCCGGCGTCCATCCCCGCACCTGGTCTCCGCCGGGATGCCAGGTGAGCCGGCGCGGCTCGCCTCCGTCGACCGGGACCACGTACACGTCCGGGTTGCCGCCGTAGGAGCCCGTGAAGGCCAGCCACTTCCCATCGGGGGAGAAGTGCGGATCCGCGTCCACGGTCGGCGAGGAGGTGACGCGCCGCGCGTCGCCGCCGGCCCGGGGCACGATCCAGATGTCTCCGGCGTAGGCGAACGCGACGGAGGTGGCGCTCACGTCGGGCTGGTGCAGCAGGCGCGTGGCGGGCGCCGCCTCCTGGGCCGTGAGCGGGGCCGCGAGCAGCGCGAGGGCGAGAGCGAGGAGCGGAGCGGACGACCGAAGGCGGGGCATGCAAACTCTCCTGACAGGAGGAAGGGCACGGGAGCACGCCGGGACCGGGGCCGACCTCCGGCCGGGTCCGCCGCCGACACTACACGTCGAATCCGGGCGGCACAAGCGTTCCGCGCCCCCCTCCGGGCCCATGGCACCGCCCGGCGACTCCGCGTCGCGGGAACCGGGAGCGGAGCCCGTCCCTTGAACCGGTGTAGCAGGAGAGGGAGGTGAGCGTGGCGGGAAGGACGGGCGGGCCGCGGGACACGCGCCAGGTCGGGCGCCGGGCCGCGGACCGGACGACGCGTCAGCGGAAGCGAGAGGCGGGGATGAAGCGAACAGCTTGGAGCGGAGCGGCGATCCTCGGGGCCGCGATCGCCATGGCGGCCCTGTGGGGCGCCGGCGCACCGGCCGACGGGTCCGTGCCTGCGTCCCTGCCAGCGCCGGCCGACACGACGCCCGCCTCGGCCACGCCGGACACGGCCGTGTTCTCGGGCGGCTGCTTCTGGGGCGTCCAGGCCGTCTTCCAGCGCGTGAAGGGGGTCGAGGTCGCGACGGCGGGCTACGCGGGAGGCTCGGCCGCCACGGCCCACTACGCCCTCACCAGCACGGGGCGTACGAAGCAGGCCGAATCGGTGCGGGTCATCTACGACCCGTCACGTGTCTCCTACGGGACGCTCCTGCGGCTGTTCTTCTCGGTCGTGCACGATCCCACCGAGAAGAACCGGCAGGGGCCCGATGTGGGACCCCAGTACCGCTCGGCCATCTGGACCACCAGCGACCGACAGGCGGGCGAGGCGCGCTCCTACATCGCCCGGCTCACCCGGGCCCACGCCTTCTCCCGCCCCATCGTGACCGAGGTCCAGCGGCTTCCCGGCTTCTACCCGGCCGAGACGTACCACCAGGACTACCTTCTGCACCACCCCGACCAGCCCTACATCGCGATCAACGACCTTCCCAAGGTCAGGGCGCTGCGCCGCGATTTCCCCGAGCTGTGGCGGGACCGGCCGTCGCCGTGGAAGATGGACGCGGCGTCCTCCTCCCACTGAGTCCGGCCGCCGCACTCCCCCGGCTCAGCCCTCCGCGGTCGTCGGATCGATGATCGTGGCCACCTTCGACACGCAGTTGGCGGGAAATCCCCCCTGTCGAGCGTGCTCCCGAATCGTCTCTTCGTCCGGGGAGATGTACACGCAGTAGATCTTGTCTCCTGTAACGTAGCTCTGGACCCACTGGATCTCGGGCCCCATCGACCGGAGCACGTTGCAGGAGGTCTGCGAGATGCCCTGGAGCTCCTCCGGGGACAGCTTCCCGGCGCCCGGAATCTCACGCTCGATCACGAACTTCGGCATTCGGGCCTCCCGTGATGACGGTGGTGGTCCTGGGCGGCCGCGACCCGTTCCGGAACATCCGGAGGAGCGGCCGAAAGCGGACTGGATCCTACGGAGACACGGGGATTTCTGTCAACGTGAGCCCGCGGCGCGGCCCCGGCCGTCGATGGCGCGAGTCCTCGCTACTTCCGGTGCAGCGCCTGATAGTCCTGCAGGACCCAGGCGGGAGGATCGGGCTCCTCGCGCAGCCGGCTCGGGAGGCCGAGCCCCTTCCTCCAGCGGTGGAGCCACGAGATGCCGTAGCGCCCCACGTAGCCGTCGGGCGTGGCGTAGGCCGAATCGGCCAGGGCGGTCTTCAGGGAGACGAACCGGTAGCCGCGTGCCTCGAGGTGAGCCAGGAGGCGACCGAGATAGAGCGCGTTGAGGTCGTCGGCGTGGAGAAGCAGGACCTGCGGGATCTCGCGGCCGAACGTTTCCCGCGACAGCCGCTCCCCGAAGGCCATGGCCGTGTCGAAGTGGGCGAGGTACGTCCGCCCGATGCGCGCCTGGCTCGCCGTGTCGCCCCCGGCGGCCCGGTACAGGTCGTCGAAGGCGTAGTCCACGTCCTCGACCGTGAACGGCGCCAGCGCGTAGCCACGCTCGGCCAGAAAGGCCGCGAACGCGTCCCGGGCCACCCGCGTCCGCCCCGTCTGGTTGAAGGGCGGACGGAAGAAGTGCGGCGTCTTCCCCACCTCCCCCATGAGCAGCCTCGGGACCGCGTCGCCCCGCAGCACGTCGTCCTCGTAGCGGTCCAGCGGCGTATTCTGGAAGGAGAGGTGGGACCAGGTATGGTTCCCGAGCTCCACGCCGGCATCCCGCCAGGCGCGCAGGAGGTCGAGCCGGCGACCCGCATCCCCGTCGGCCAGCACCCGACGCCCGATCACGAACGCCACGCCGGGAGCGCCGTGCGCCCGGAGGACGGCGAGCATGCGGCGCGTGCGCTCGGCCACGCTGTCCAACGGCACCTCGGCATCCGCCCACGGGAGGTCGTCGAAGGTGAGGGCCACGCTCCGGCTCGCGGGCGTCGTGTCGGCGGTCGCGGCGCCCCGGGGCGCTTCGGGCCCGACCGGCGCGGCGGAGGCGACGCCGGGCACCACGAAGCGGTAGACGAGCAGGACCGCGACCGTGAGCCCGGCCACGGCCGCGGCGGCCCGGAACCGCCCCCCGAAGTAGAGCAGCACGGTCGCGAGGGCGAGCGTCGCGGTGAGGAGCGCCCCCACGACCCACGGGTGCCCGGAGGCCGCCGTGAACGCGGCGGCGCTGTGAGCCTCGAGCCACAGGTACTGGGCCAGGATCCGGAGGAGAGCGAGGAACTGGACCACGATCCCGATCCGCGCCCAGGTGCGGGCGCGGCCGTTCCCGGTCGACGACAGCACGCCCGCCGCCACTCAGCTCCCCGCCCGGCGCAGGTAGGCCACGATGTCGGCCGCCTGTCGATTGGTGATCGAGCCCACGCCCATCTGCTCCATGTGCTGACGCATGCGCTCCACCACGCCCGGCCACCGGGCCGCGGTGTGCTGGGATGGCGCCGGGAGCGCGTGGCACTTCGAGCACGTCTGCGAGAACAGCGCCCGGCCGGACGCGGCCGGGAGCCGGGTCGTGTCGGCGGCGACCATGGCGTGGGACTCGAGGTAGGACAGGATGCCCGCCGTCTCGGCGGTGCTCGGTGTGCGGATTCCCATCATGCCGCCCCGCATCCGCCGGCCCCGCATGCCCCGTCCTCCCATCATGCCTTCTCCCATGCGCCCCATCATGTCCATGCGCAGCACCATGCGCCGGACCGTGGCCGGCCAGTCCGCCGCCGCGTGACGCCCCGGCGACGGGATCCCGTGACACGAGGAGCAGTAGGTCGCCACGAGCCGTGCCCCCGGGGAGGCCGGGTCGGGAAGCGAGTCCGCGGGGATTCCGACCGGCATGAGGGCGGAGTCCCTGGCGGCCACGGCTTCCCCCGTGTCGGCGGGCGCGAGCCTCGTGACCGCCGTGCTGGGTCTCGTGTCCGCGGTGGCGGTCGACGAGAACGTGTCGGGTGGCGGATGGCTCGAGCCATCGGCCGAGCCGCAGGCGGCGACGAGCATCAGGGCCAGCGCGCTCGCCGGCGGCCACGGGCCGCGATTCATCGGACGCCTGCCCGGCCGCAGTGGGCGGGGTTCAGCGGAAGCTCCAGCACATCCCCCGTGTCGCGGAAGCCGGCCCGCCCGTACAGCGTGCGGCTCCGTTCGGTGGGCCACAGCACCACCGAGCCGAAACGCTGCTCCCGGCACCAGGCGAGGGCCGCCTCCAGCAGCCTCGAGCCGACGCCCGCGCCCCGCAGCCCGGGCTCCACGTACATGTTGGTCAGGTAGGCATGCGCCTCGACCTCGCCCACGGGGTTCGGGATCTTTTCGAGCCGGCGGAGCCACACGTGGCCCACGAGGCGGGCCGTCGACGCCTCTGCGCCGGCCACGGCCCCGGTCTCCGCGACCCACGCCCGCCAGCCCGTGGAGGGATCTGCGAGGCGCTCCTCCATCCACGGCCCGCACCGCCGCAGGAAGGCGTCGTCGTCCTCGGTGGCCGGGTCGATGGCGATCCGGAAGGCGTGCCTGAGCTTCGCCAGCTCGCCGGCATCCGCCGGTCCGGCCGGCCGGATCGTGACCCCGCGCGCCGAGACCATGTCCCCTCCCGCGTTCGCGTGCTCTCGGGTGCTCCCCCGGCCTGAGAGTCGGGACTTCGGCGGGCCCCGTCAACAGCGGAGCGGTGGCAGGAGGGGGGCCATCCAAGTACTCTGAATTCGAGGGATGGACCGGCCCGGAAGCCGGTCCGCTGCCCCTTCCGCAAGGACCTCAGCGAGATGACGGATCGAGCCGCCGCGCGCCGACCCCGCTTCGGGCTCGCGCTCAGCCTGCTGCTGGTGGCGCTCTCCCTTCCCGGGGGAGCCCGAGCGCAGGGCCTCGTCGGAAGGCTGGTGGCGGCCGGCGACCGCGCGCCCATCCCCGGCGCCATGGTCCGCCTGCTCGATCCGGGCGAGGTGGAGCGCGCCTGGTCCCTGTCGGGGGCCGACGGCGGCTTCCACGTGGATTCGGTCCCTCCGGGGCGCTACCGGATCGAGGTGGAGCGCATCGGGTTCGAGACGTGGCGCTCCGGGGTGGTGGAGGTCCCGGCGGCCGGTGTCGTGCGTCGCACCTTCCGGGTCCCCGTCCGGCCCGTCGAGCTCGGGACCATCCGCGTCGAGGGCAGCTCCCGCGGCGAGTGTCGGACGCGCTCCGAGGAGGGGCCGGCCCTGGCGGCGGTGTGGACGGAGGTGCGCAAGGCACTGGACCGCACGCGGCGCACGGAGCAGGTGGAGGGTGACCGCTTCCAGCTACGGCGCTACGACCGGTTCCTGGACCGCGACCTGCGCGTGGTGAAGGAGGACGTGATCTCGGGTTCCAAGGTGGGGCGCGCCACCTACCGGAGCGTGCCGGTGGACACGCTCGTGGAGCGCGGGTTCGCATCCGTCGTGCCCGGAGGCGGCCTCGACGTCCACGCGCCCGATGCCCCCGTCCTCCTGTCGGACGCCTTCGGCGCCACCCACTGCTTCCGGCTGGTGCCCGGCGCCGACCCGGCTCGCGGGCAGGTCGGGCTGGCTTTCTCCCCCACGCGGGACCGGAGGGTCCCCGAGGTCGAGGGCACCCTGTGGGTGGACACCGCCACCGCCCATCTCCGGTCGCTGACCTTCCGCTACGTGCACCTGGGCGAGCCCTACCCCGACTCCCTGGCCCACGGCCGGCTGGACTACCGGGCGCTGCCCGGCGGGGAGTGGGTGGTGGACCGCTGGTGGATCCGGCTGCCTTCGGTCGTCGAGCGGCGGGAGCTGGCGGGCCGGTCTCCGAGCGCGGACCTCCTGTACGGGACGAAGGTCGCGTTCGAGGTGGCCACGTGGCAGGAGTTCGGCGGCGAGCTCGTCCGCGCCCTGACGCACGAGCACGTCGCGGTGGCGCCGCACCAGGGGCAGATCGGGGGCACCGTGCTCGACAGCGCCGGCGGGACCCCGGTGCCGGGCGCGACGGTCCGCATCGGGGGCACGGAGCTGGTCACGCGCACGGACGTCCGGGGCCGGTTCCTGTTCCCGAGCGTCACGCCGGGCCGCTACCGCGTGGTCGCGGACGACATCGGCGCCGACACGGCGGACGCGGAGGCCACGGTGGAGGTCGCGCCTGACGGCGTCCAGGTGGTCGAGCTGGCCGGGGCGACCGATGCCGGGGCCGCCGACGCCGGATCGAGGAGCGGCGCCCCCGCCGCGGCGCGCTCCCCGGCGTCCAGCCAGGCGGCCGAAGCCCTGGCCCGCCGACTCCGGGCGGCGTCCGGGGTGAGCGTCCGCGATTCGGCCGGCGCCCCGGCATCCTCCTCGAGCGGCGGCACCCTGATCGGCACCGTGCGCGCCGCCGACTCCGGGAAGCCTCTCGAGGGCGCCGTCCTCCAGGTCGCCGGCACCGATCGGACCGCCACGAGCAGCGCGTCGGGCCACTTCCGGCTGGATGGGCTTCCGGGAGGCGCCGTCCGGGTGACGGCCCGCTACCTGGGCTACGCCTCCGACACGGCGCGCCTGTCGCTGCGGCGGAGCGCCCTCACCGTGGCCGACTTCCGGCTGGCCACGCAGGCCATCCCGCTCCGCGAGCTCTCGGTCCAGGTGGAGCGCTCCATCCGCAACGCCCAGGTCAAGGGCTTCTACGAGCGCATGCAGGAGGCGGCGGGCGGCCACTTCGCGGGCCGGCCGACGATCGAGCGCTACGGGCTGCGGGGAGCGCTGGAACGCATGCCCAGCGTGCACATCACCATGTGCCACCAGGGAAAGACGGGCATGATCATCGTCGGCTGCTACAGGGTGAGCCTGGGACGGGCCGCCGGGCAGCAGAGCCTGCCGTTCGGGGGGGCCCGCTGCTCGCCCACCTTCTACGCGGACGGCCACCGCGTGTCCACGGACGCCTTCGTGGACATCATGATGAGCCTGCCCCCCGAGGCGACGGAGGGCGTGGAGGTGCACGAGGCCTCCAACGTGCCGCCCCAGTACGGGGGCTCCGGCATCGGCGGCTGCGGCGTCCTCATGCTGTGGACCCGCACCCTGGCGGGGAACGGGACGACGGGCGCGGACTCGGCGCGGAGCGACTCGGCGCCAGCCGGGGGCTGAGCCGGCTACGACCTGCGGAGGCGCCGAGTCCGTGCGCGGCCGGCCGGCTGGCGGGCGTTCAGCACCGCCGCAGTTTGAACAGTCTCCGGCCCAGCTCGAGCAGGATGACCAGGGCGAGCTTCCTCATGCTGCCTCCTCTGCGGTTGGCGCGGGGGGGGACGGCGACTCCGCTCCCCCCGTCGTGGGGCGCTCCGAGGCTCCCTCTACGAGCGCTCGGAGGACCACGCCGGCGGCCGCTTCCGCGGCCGCCGACCTCACCGGAAGCGGTGCTCCGAAGCGTAATGGTAGGCCGTCACCGCCGCGATCACGTGGCAGATCCAGCCCAGCGTGCCCCCCGAGCCGATCCACAGCCCCGGCGTGACGATGAGCCAGAAGATCCCTCGCAGGAAGGTGCCGTTGTAGATCTGCCCCACGCCGGGGATGACGGCGCTCAGGACGGCGGCCGTGCCGGGATTGCGCGGGTCGCTCATGGCGGACTCCCACCAGGACGGAGGTCGTGGTCCGCGGGGCCTCCCCCCGCGGACCGTCCCTCCACCCTACGAGACCCGGGCCGCCCGGGTTGCAGACGACGGGGCGGTCATCAGTCTCCGGGCTGCCCTCGTGGATGGCACGCGTAGCACGCCTGGCTGTCGTACACGTAGCTCCGCACGTCGCCAGTCCACGCGTCGACGCGCTGCATCGTGTTCAGGGACGCCCGATGACGGGCGTCGCACGTGGGCCGTGACCCGCGCGCGGGGAGAGGCGCCTCAGGGCGTGCCGAACTTGGTGTCGACGGCGATGCCGCACGCTTCCAGGAACGGCGTCGGGAGCGTGCCGCCGATGAAGACCAGCACCTGGTCGTTGGGGAGCCTGCGGTGCCGTCCCTCCCCGTCTTCCAGCACGACGTGGTCGGGCGTGATCTCGACCACGTTCGTGCCGAACAGCACCTCCAGCTCTCCCCCGGCCACCGCGGCCTCGATGCGGTCGTGGTTGGCCGGCTTGATCCGCGTGAACCTCTCGCCGCGGTAGGAGAGGCGCACCGTGTTGCCGGCCTCGGACGACAGGGCCAGGGCGGCCTCGACGGCCGAGTCGCCGCCCCCGACGACGAGGACGCGGTCGCCCCGGTAGGCCTCGGGCTCGCGGAGCGAATACGCCACGTTGGGCAGCTCCTCCCCGGGGACGCCCAGCTTGCGCGGCACCCCGCGTCGCCCGATGGCGAGGACCACTCGACGCGCCTGGTAATTGTTCATGTCCGTAACTACATTGAATCCCTTGCCATTCGACCTATTTACTTCGAGTACTGTCTCACCGCGGTGGACCTCGAGTCCACTCTCCTCGAGCACCTCGCGCCACAGGCTGATGAGGCCGTCCTTCTGGATCTCGCCGGCCTTCACCTTCCCGTGCCCCGGGACGTGGAAGGAGGAGGTCATCACGAGCTTCTTGCGAGGATAGTGGCGCACTGTGCCACCCAGGTCCGGCTCGCGCTCGATCGTCTGGAAGCGGAGCCCCCGCTGCAGGCACTCGAGCGAGGCGGACAGGCCCGCCGGACCGCAGCCCACCACTACCACGTCCAGGAGCGCGGATTCGCTCTCCCCCTCCCCGGAAGTCTCCCGCCGGGACACGTGGCCCCGCGGCCGCGCGTGCCCGTTGCGGCGCAGGTCCCGGTCGATGCCCTCCACGCACTGGCGGCCCTGCGCGAACGCGTTCCGGATCAGTCCCATGCCCCCCAGCTCGCCCACCACGTAGAGCCCGGGCACGTTCGTCTCGAAGTTGCCCTGCATGCGGGGGAGGTCCACGCCTCGCTTCTCGGTGCCGAAAACCAGCTGTATGGCCTCCACCGGGCAGGAGCGCTCACACAGGCCGTGGCCCACGCAGCGTCCGGGGGCCACCGCCCTCGCCTGCCCATTGATGAGACCGAGCACGTCCACCTCCGGGCACGCGCGGACGCAGGCGCCCGATCCGATGCACACGTCGGGATCCACCACGGGATGGAGCGTCACCGGCTCGTGCAGCCCGTAGCGCAGGGCCTGGAGCTCGGCCTCGCGCGTGGCGGCCTCCCGGCGACGGAGCCGCACGATGAACGGCACCATGAACAGGAGGGCCAGGAGGAGGCCCGCGGCCAGGATGATGGCGCCGTCGCTCACGGTCCGAAGGACTTGGAGAGGCTGGTGTAGAGGCGCGTCTCGCCCAGGCCGCCGCCGATCCGGAACTGTCCCAGGATCGAGTAGTGGAATCCGCCCGCGAGCGGAACGTCGAGCCCCAGATCGGCCGCGTGGCTCATGATCCAGAAGCCCTGCGGAGCCTCGGAGCGGTACAGGTCGTACCCCAGGCGCGCGTTCACCCGGCCGAGGGCCTTCGAGAAGTGCGCGGAGGCGGTCAGCACCCGCGTGGTGCCGTTGGTGAACCAGCTCGCCGAGCCGTCGAAGCCCAGCTGGAGCGGCGTGATTCGGCTCAGCCCCAGGTAGCCCGAGAAGGTGTGACCGGTCCCGACCCCCTGGTCGTGGTCGACCGCCGCATCCGCTCCCAGCCAGGCCCCCGGCAGCCGCAGGGTGAAGCCTCCTCGCGCCTCATCGCGCCGGTAGGAAATGAGCACGCTGTCCGACATCCAGTACAGGTACGGCCTGTAGCGCGACACGCCACCGCGCAGGGACAGCTCCTTCGTCACCGGGCCCGAGGCCCACAGCCGCGCCCGCGTCAGGGTCCAGCCCGTGCCCGTCGCCCCCCGGTCCACCTGAGCGTCCTGGGTCAGATACCAGCGGCCCACCCGAAGCCTCTGGGACATGCTCGCGAAGGTGTGGTCGGACAGGCCGCTGCTCGCCGTGGGACGCATGGCCGTGAAGGAGAGTGTGCCGTCGTAGCCCACGGCGGCGCCCGGCGCCGACCGATAGTCCAGGAAGGCACTGGCCTTGGGGAGCTCTCCCTGGGGCGCCTGGTTGCTGCGCTTGGGCTCGAACCCGGCCATGACCCCGCCCCCGAAGGTGTTCCCGTAGTGAAGCATGAGGCCGTCCCAGTATCCGCCGAAGGGATCGTACGGGCTGTAGAAGCGGCCGAGACGCAGGTCCAGGGGCACGTCGGTGAATCGCCTGTCGAGCGAGGCCTCGTAGATCTCGGGCGCCGTTCGCGGATCCACGATGGACGGGCTGCTGATGCGCTGGGTGATCCGGGCGCTAGCATCCAGGCTCAGTCCGCCCGGCAGGTTACGGACGGCGGTCTGGAGCCACAGCGACGGAGTGGCGAACGTGCGGGTCGCGCTCACCGGGTCGCCGCCACCGTACGTGGTCACCGAGCGGCGCAGGTCGAGGTCGAGGGACACCCGACCGGTGGCCGTGGGCCCCGCGGTGAGACCGCCCTCCTCGCCGGCGCCCCGGCGCCCCGGTCCCGCCGCTGCGCCGGCAGCCGCCTCTCCGGACCTCGGCTCACCGACCGCCGCGGCGCCGGCGGCCCGCCCGGCTACGGCGGGCGGCCCGGCGCCGCGACGCAGGTAGAGGATCTGGCCCCTCGTGACGGGGAAGGTCGCCCCGGCGAAGGTGACGACCGAACGCGCCGCCGTGGCCGCGATCACGGTGAGCCGCCCGACCACGGCGCCGGTGCTGTCGCGGGAGACCGCGATCGTGTCGCCGGCCGCGAGCCCGGCTTCCATGCCCGCCTGAAGATACAGGGTGGTTCCGGCGATCTGGTCCACCAGGGCCGGCACGGTGGCGTGACGGGCCCCGGTGTCGGCGACGGCCGGTGCGACCGTGTCGGCAGGCACGGTCGCGGCCAGACGTGGCACGGCGGCGGCCGGCGCGGGTCCCGCCGCCATCCACGCGGCGGCGACGGCCGCTCCCGCCACCAGAAGCCGGAGCGGCCGGCTGTCGTCGGAGCCCGTCCCCTTCGCGCTCACCGTCGACCGCCTGGACTCAATCACCGCCACGCCCCGACGCGTGGCAGGCGTAGCAGGCCTGGCTGTCGTAGACGTAGTTCCGCACCTCCTGGTGCCTGGCGTCGGTCTCGCCCCGCGCATGACATCCTCCCGACGTGCAGGTGAAGGAACTGTAGTCACTGGGCGCGGCCTGGTGACAATCGGTACAGGCGTTCCAGCGTCCCTGGTGGGCTCCCGAGAAGATCGGGAAGAATTTCCCGTCGTGGTCGAAGCTCGCTCCATGGAAGGAGTCGATCGTGTGGCAGTCCAGACACGTCGTCGGGAAGCCGCGGTTGTCGTGGGCCCGTTCGAAGTCGGCCTGGTGGCAGGCGATGCAGTCGTTGGGACCGCTGGGGGCGAACTTGAGCGCGTTGCCCGGCTGGATGTGGCAGCTCCCGCACCTCAGCCGTACGTGCGCGCCGACGAGCGGAAAGCCCGTCATGGCGTGGTCGAACGCTGGAGCGTCCGCCCACGCCCGGGTGTCGTGGCACTGCAGACAGGTCGTGGGGAAGCCCTGAGCCACGTGGTCGATGGATTTGACGGTCTCGAACTCCTTCCGATGGCAGGCGATGCACTGCCGATCCAGGTTCTGGTAGTTCCCGCCGCGAGCGTCGTAGTGGCAGCTCTGGCAGCTCACCTGGAGGTGAGCCCCGGTGAGCGGGAAGCCCGACTGCGCGTGGATCCGGATCGCCGGGACGTCCGCGAAGGACGTCGCGTTGTGGCATTCCCCGCATGCCTGCGCGAACTGTCCGTGGTGGAAATCGGCGTGGCAGGAGGCGCAATCGTCCTGCGCGATCCTCGGGGCGTCGAACTTCAGGTCCAGGTGGCAGCCCCGGCAGGACACGCTCGCGTGCCGGCCGTCGAGCGCGAAGCCGGACCACTTGCGGTGGTCGAAGTCGGGCGGAAGGTGCGCCGGCTTCCAGCTCGCGGCCGTGTGGCAATCGGAGCAGTCCAGTCCGCGCGGAAGCGGCCCGTGCGGGTTCGGGGCACTCTGCTGGGCGCTCACGGGCCCCGCCACGACGGCGAGGACCAGGACGCCGGCCAGCGCGATCGTACGGTGGCGCATCATGAAGCTCCGCGGTTGGCGTGGCAGTCCCGGCACTCGATGCCGACGGGCCGATAGCGGACGACCATCGAGCCGTCCGGGAAGCGCTCCTTCTCATGGCACGAGGCGCAGGGGACGTCGGCGTGGGCGCCCGTGAGCGGGAAGCGCGTGCGCCCGTGGTCGAACCGGGGCGCCGTGGCGAAGGACGCGTCCGTGTGGCAGCTCTCGCACGCCGCGTCGCCGAACTGCCCGTGGTGCGGATCGTCCGTGCGCTCGTGACAGGTCCGGCAGGTCACGTGGTCGAAGCGGAAGGTGAGGTACGTCTGCCCGAGCTTCGGGTTCTCGTGGCACCCCGCGCACGGGACGGCCCGGTGCGCCCCCACCAGCTTGTAGGTCGTCTCCCGGTCGTGCCGGAACAGGTCGAAGGTGGACGGCTTCCAGGCATCCTGGCCATGGCACGACCCGCACGTTCCGCTGTCGGCGAGCGCGTCGAAGGCGCCGTGGTGGTAGTCCAGGTGGCAGGACCTGCAGCTCTTCGCCAGGGGCGGCGGATAGGGCCGGCTCGAAGTGCCGGGCTCGAACGCCATGTGAATCGAGCTGTCGGGCGCCGTGCCGGCCACGTGGCAGGTGGCGCACGAGATGGAGGCGTGGCGGCCCACCAGCTTGAAGCCGGTCTTCGCGTGGTCGAAGCGCCGCTCGAAGGTGCCGCGGTCGAGCTTCTTCCAACCGGATGTCGTGTGGCACGACGTGCACTCGGGCCCCATGCCGCCGCCGTGGGGATCCTCGTGGCAGGAAGTGCACGCCCCGAAGGAGAGACCGGTATAGCGCACCCAGTGTCCGGAGGAGCTCCTCTCCGTGCGGTGGCACTTCTCGCAGGCCACCGTACGGTGCGCGCCCGTCAGCCGGTACCGTGCCCGGTCGTGGTCGAAGCCGGGCGCCTTCTTCCAGGTCTCGGTCGTGTGGCAGCTCGAACAGGCCCGGCTCTCGAACTGCCCGTGGTGCGGATCGTCGGTCCTGTGGCAGTCCACGCAGGCCGACCCCAGGCCCAGGTAGGTGCCGGCCAGGGCGCCGTGGCGGCTCTTGAAGGCACGGACGGCGGAGTCCGTGATGAAGTCGGGCTTGTGGCACGAGTGGCAGGCGGCCCCGGCGTGCTTCCCGTCCAGGCGGTACCCGGTCTTCGCGTGGTCGAACGCGGTCGTGTCGAAGCGGACCAGCGCCGCGTCCGGCCCCAGGTGGTCCTTGTGGCAGGAGGCGCACGGCTGCCCGACCAGGGTGGAGTGGTAGCCCTTCTTCGCTTGGATGCGTGCTTCGAGCGGCGTGTGGCAGGCGAGGCACCTGGCGTCCAGGACCCCACGCTTGCCGAGCTCGTGACACGACGTGCAGCGCCGGATCCCCTCGAGGTCCGAGTGGGCGGCCGCCAGCTTGCCCGGGGAGATGAGCTGGGCCGCCGCTCCGTGCGCGCCGCCGAGCAGGAGGAGAAGCGCCAGCGGCAGTCCCGCCAGCGCCCGGCGCCCCCCCGCCCGGCCGCTCAGAAGATCCACCTGTAGCCGAACAGGAAGGCCACCGTGACGTGCACGGCCACCACCACCAGCACCACGTAGGCGAGCGGGAGGTGGAAGGCGTGCCAGTAGCGGAACGCGCGCTGGAAGGGGGTGAGGAGGAGGATCTGCTGCCGGAGCCGCGCCCTCTCCTGTGCCAGAGCGAGGGCGTGGCTCCGGACCGACTCGGGCAGGCCTCGACCCTCCAGCGAGCGCCGCATCCTGCGTCGCTGGCCTCGCGAGCGGAGGTCGAAGCGCACCGCCTCGATCGCGGCCCGCACGAAACCGGTCCGCTCCGGCATGGCGAGCGGCTCGGGCGCGACGAGGGCCGCGACCTCCTCTCCCACGTCCCCCCGGATCTGTTCCAGAAGCCCGCGCTGGCGCTCCTCGAGGGCCTGCAGGGAGAGGAACTGCCCGTTGAGCGTCTTCGGAATGCGCACGTACACGTAGCGGCCGAACACGCCGCTGGCCACCACGATCACCATGCTCCAGAAGGCGATCGCCACGATGCCATCGACCTTGAAGCCGGTGTGCAGCACCACCAGGAAGGGCCCCAGCGTGCACAGGAAGATGTGGAAGTCCAGCCACCCACCGAGATTGCCCGCGTGGCTGAAGCGCTTCACGCGCTTGCGAATCGAGTAGGTCCCCACCCCCACGATCAGCATCAGGGTTCCCAGGATCCCGAGACCGTGGCCGACCAGGCCGGTCGAGGAGAACAGGTCGTTGAGGGGGGAGTAGGCGCGCTGCACGGGAGAAAGACGGTAGTAGGGCAGCCCCCAGACCAGGGGGACGGCCGCGACCGCGATCCACACGAGCACCAGCAGGTGCCGACCCAGCTTCTTCATCACACGGCCGCGCTCCAGCAAGGGCCACGCCCGGCCGGAAGGCGCTGCGTCACAAAGACTTGTCAGGCAATCCGGCTCGAGAAGTCCAGAACTAATACACCTGTAGACGTAAAGGTTTCACATCGCGGAACCGTCCGGGGGGCGCCGGGGAGGCCCACACTCGGGCCCAGGCGGCGCGACAACGCAGAAGGGAATCGGAGGCGGAGGCAGGCGGGCGGAGCGCGGGCCACGCCGCTCCGGCGCCGCGCGTGACGGGCGACGGGCGCGGCAGGGGCTCGGGCCGGGTCGGCGACCGGTCCTCCGGGGTCAGCGGCCCTCGAACCACTCCCTCCTGGGGAAGGTGAGGACGAAGCCGATCGCCAGCACCGGGACGGCCAGGAGCACGATGCGTCGGTAGCCGAACAGCAAGTAGAACACGCCGGCCAGCACCCCCGGCCCCTCGAGGAGGGCCCAGGCGACGAGCAGGCCTCCCTGGACGCGCGCCGCCGCCGCCCACGGACCTTCCTCGCCGGACCGGCGCGCCTCGCGACCCGCCCGAACGGCGCGGCCCCGCAGGGCCAGCGCTCCGAGGAGGCCGCCCGCCGCCGCAAGCCCGTACAGCTCCAGGGCCGCACGCGGACCCAGGAAGGCGGTTCGGGCCATGCCGCTTCCCTCGCGGCCCACGATGAACCAGGCCACGACCCACAGGAGCACGGCGCCCAGCGCCATGGCCAGCGCCACGACCCGGGCGGTGGTCAGCATGGTGTCCGTCGATCGGGACGTCATCGGCCTTCTCCCGTGCGAATCGTCCGCGGCCCCCGCACGCGCCCGTGCGCCGCTCCGATCAGCCGCCGCCCCCCGACGACGCCTCCGGCCGGCCGTGGCCTCCGAAGGCCTCCGGGTGCGCCTCGTCCCAGGGGGTCGCGGCCTGGTAGGCGGCCGCGGCCTCCAGCGCGGCCGCCTCCCCGTACATGCGGCCGCAGAACGTGATGCTGGCCGGATCGCCGTTCTTCCGGAATCCGTCCGGCACCGCCACGCAGGGATGGCCGGTCAGGTTGGTGACCAGCAGGTTCCCCCCGGCGAACGCCGGCGACACGTACACATCCACGCCCTTCAGCAGGTCGCGCATCCTCTCCTGCAGCAGCCGGCGGACGCGGTTGGCCTCGATGTACTCGACCGCCGGGATGAAGCGCGCGGACCGGAAGATGTTCGGCCACGCGTTCGAGGTCTGCCGCACGAGGAGCGAGTCCCGGTTGGAGCGCGTCAGGGTGTCGAAGGCCGCGGCGGCTTCGGCGTCCAGGATGATGCGCAGCGCGTTGACCGGAAGATCGGGCAGCTCCAGCGGGACCAGCCGCGCGCCCCGGGCCCGGAGCACGTCCAGGACGGCGCGGTCCAGCTCCCCACCCTGCCGTTCCCCGTCGAACGCCGACTTCAGGTAGCCGACCCTCAGGCCGGCGAGCCCGGTCCCGGCGCGATAGGGGAAGGGCCCGCCCACGGCGGACGGGTCGGCCGGATCGGGGCCCCGGATCACGTCGAACACGATGGCGCAGTCGGAGGCGTCGCGGCACAGCGGCCCGGCCTTGTCCATCGTCCAGGACAGCGCCATCACGCCGTGCTTGCTCACCCGGCCGAAGCTCGGCCTCAGCCCCGTGATCCCGGTGCGGGTCGAAGGCGACACGATCGAGCCCAGCGTCTCGGTGCCGAGCGCGAAGGGCACCAGCCCGGCCGAGACCGCCGCGGCCGGCCCGGCCGAGGAGCCGCTGGAGCCCTCCTCCGTGTTCCACGGGTTTCGCGTCATGCCGCCGAACCACACGTCGCCCATGGCCAGGGCCCCCGAGGTGAGCTTGGCGACCAGCACGGCGCCCGCGTCCTCGAGCTTCCCGACCGGCGTGGCCGTCTCGTCGATCACCTGGTGCTCGTAGGGCTTCGCCCCCCAGGTGGTCGGGTAGCCGGGCACGGCGTACAGGTCCTTCACGCCGAACGGAATGCCCTGCACGAGGCTCTTCACCTTCCCGGCGGCGAAGTCGCTGTCGGCCCGGCTCGCCTGCCGGAGGGCGAGGCTGTCGGTGAGCGTGACCACGGCGTGCAGCTCCGGGTCGAAGCGCCGCAGCCGGGCCAGGTACATCCGCGTGAGCTCCACCGAGGTCACCTGCCCGGAGCGAAGAAGGGCGGCCAGCTTCGGGATCGGCCAGAACGCCACTTCCTCCAGCTTCGCCGGCCGCTTCACTTCGCCGGGCACGGGCGCGAGCTCCGGAGGTCGGTCGGCGATCGGCTCGGCGGGCGGCAACGGGTGGAAGAAGAGGGCCGGTCGGTCGGCGTTGGAGAGGGGCACCGAGCGGATGGCCTCGTAGGCGTTCCGCCGGTCTCCCCGACCGGAGAAGTCGTTCCCGAAGCGCCCGCGCCGGGCCAGCAACGTGTCCAGCTCGGACCCCGTGTAGGAGAGCCCCATGACCTCGAGGGCCGCCTCCAGGTCGGCCCGGGTGACCTCGGGCCGGGTCGGCATGGTGTCCGCTTCGGCCCCGCCCTGCTGCGCTCGCAGGCCCCGGGGCGCGGCCGACGCCAGCGCCGCGAACGAGATCCCCGTCAGCACGGCGAGGATGGGACTCCGTCCGGACCCGAACGAGAACGCGCGCATCATGAGTGGCCTCTTCCTCGGGGAGATCCGTCCATGCTCCACCCGCTGGCCCCGCGCGAGCCGCCGCGCTTCCCTCCCCATGGAGCGGATCGGCCGCTGGACCGCGGCCAAGCTACGGTGACGCCACCCCGGGGGGAACCGCCGGGCCGACCCCGCGCCGCCGCACGATGAGTCGGTACAGGACCCAGGCGAGTCCGGTGTTGAACAGGGCCGAGTACAGCACGTCGGAGAGGAAGTGCTTCCCCTGGACGATGCGCTCGAACCCCACCAGCAGTCCGAAGGCCACGACCCCCACGGAGGCCCACCGCCGCCGGTGGCGGTCCGGGATCAGGAAGACGAACGCCATCAGGAAGAAGGGCACGGAGACGTGGCCCGAAACGAAGGAGCAATTGGTCGAACACTGGTGAGCGGGGAGGAGCGGCGTCGTGAACACTCGGTCTCCGCCGAAAGCCGTCACGTGGAGCGGACGTGCCCGCCCCCAGTGGTCCTTGAGGAGCACGTTGGTGAGGAGTCCGGGCCCGAGAGCGTAAGCGGCGGCCAGGTAGCTCACCACCCGTCGCCGCCGCCCGGACGTGCCCCGGCGACCCCACACCCGGGCCAGCGCCGCCACCAGACCGATGCCCAGGATCCAGGACAGGCCGGGGATCACGTACACGGCGAGCCGATGCGCCCACGGTTCGCCGCCCAGGTAGAAGCCGCGCGAGGCCGAGTAGAACAGCCCGGAGACCCGAAGGTCGAGCCGCGGCTCGATCAGGTAGGCGAGGCTGACCGCCGCGAACACGCTCCAGTAGAGGAGCGCCCCGTGACCCGGCTCGCGCACGGCCGGCGCGCCGGCCCCGGGAGCGGCATCACGAGGCCGCCTCTCTCCCGTCAGACCAGGCCCTCGCGGCGCATCCAGGCCACCGTGCGCTCGAGCCCGCCCGCGACTCCGGCCCGCGGCGTCCAGCCCAGCTCCCGGCGGGCGCGCTCGGCCGGGAACACGAACCCTTCGAGGGCCGCGAGCCCGACGAACAGGATGATGGGATAGGCCGGGTCGGGCGGGCCGTCGGCCGCCGGCCCCGCCCCGAGCAGGGCGGCGGCTTCCTCGGGCGCGATGGAGCGGGGCTCGATGCCGGCGGCGTCCCCGTAGCCGCCCGCGTACTCGGCCCAGGGCACCGGGGCGTCGCAGGCGTTGAAGGCCTGGCCGACGGCCGCGTCCTCGACGGCGGCCAGGAGGAGCAGGTCCACGAGGTCGTCCACGTACACGCCGCCGAAGGGGCTCGATCCGTCCCCCACCAGCACCGGGATGCCCTCCCGGATGCAGGCCCACATCGACACCGTCCAGATTGCCGACCGCGGGCCGAACACGCACGCCGGGCGCACGATCGATACCTCCACCCCGGCCTCGCGGCCCGCCTCCCGGACCGCCACCTCGGAGCGCGCCTTCGTGCGAGGATAGGCGGCTTCCGCGTCGATCCCGAGCGGCATGGACTCGTCGACGACCCGCCGATCGGGCTCCCCGTACGCCGACACGGAGCTCACCAGGACGAAGCGACTCACGCCGGCCGACCCCGCGACCCGGACCAGCTCACCCGTCGCCGCCACGTTGAGCTCGGCGGCCTCCTCGACGTCCTGCGAGAGGGAGGCGGCGGCGTGGAACACCACGTCCTGCCCCTCCACGAGCTCGCCGAAGCGGTCCACCTCCAGGAGGTCGGCGGCGACCAGCTCCACGCCGACATCCTCGAGCCGCCGGACCCTGTCCAGGCTGCGGCCCACTCCGGTCACGCGGGCGCCCTCACCCCCCACGAGCCGCGCCGCGAGCCGGGCCCCGATGAAGCCGGTGGCTCCCGTGACCAGCACACGACGGTCGCGGAGCGGCGATCCGGGTAGATAGCCTCGGGTGACCATGGACGGAGCCTAGGAGCGCATCCGCGCGCTGTCAAAGAGGAGCGCGGTGCCTCGGGGAGCGGTCCTCTCAGCCGACGCCGTACAGTCCCTCGCGGTCCCCATGGCGCTCGGCCAGCTCCCGGGCCAGGCCGCGGTGCTCCGGTCGGCCGAGGCCCGGATCCTCCGCCACCAGCTCCCGCGCCCGGCGTCGGGCCTGGGCCGCCAGGTCGGCGTCCCGCTCCAGGTCGGCGTGACGCAGCGCCGGCACGCCATGCTGCTCGGGACCGAACAGGTCCCCCTGCCCCCGCAGCCGGAGGTCCGCCCGCGCGAGCTCGAACCCGTTGGTGGTGGACGCGAACACCGCCAGACGCTCGGGCGGCTCGCCGCTCCCGGAGTGGAAGGCCACGCAGTAGCTCTGCTCGGCGCCCCGCCCCACCCGGCCCCGGAGCTGGTGGAGCTGGGCCAGCCCGAAGCGCTCGGCGTCCTCGATGACCATGAGGGTCGCGTTGGGCACGTCGATGCCCACCTCGATGACCGTCGTGGCCACCAGGATCTCGGCCTCCCCGGCCAGAAAGCGGCGCATGACGGCGTCCTTCTCCTCCGAGGAGAGGCGTCCGTGCAACAGCTCGACGCGCAGCTCGGGGAAGCGGTCGGCAAGCCGGTCCCGCATCCGCGTGGCCGAACGGGCATCCACCGCCTCGGACTCCTCGATCAGGGGGTAGACCACGTACGCTTGCCGTCCCTCGGCGATCTTCTCCCGGAGGAACGCGAACGCGGCCTCGCGCGCCGCCGGGCCGCGCACCCCCGTCACCACGGGACGCCGCCCGGGCGGCATCTCGTCGATGACGGACAGGTCCAGGTCGCCGTACAGGGTCAGCGCCAGCGAGCGCGGAATCGGTGTGGCCGACATCACGAGCATGTCCGCGGCACCCGAGGCGTCCCGCAGCAGGCGACGCTGCTCGACCCCGAAGCGGTGCTGCTCGTCCACGACGGCGAGGCCGAGGTCGTGCCAGGCCACGTCCTCCTGGATGAGCGCGTGCGTCCCGACCACGAGGCGGATCTCCCCCGCCGCCAGGCTCTCGAGCCGATCCCTGCGCTGCGCCGGCGTGAGTCGGCCCGTGACCAGCACGGGCTCGACGCCCAGGTCCGCGGTGAGCTCCGACAGGGTGCGCAGGTGCTGCTCGGCCAGCAGCTCGGTCGGGGCCATGAGCGCGGCCTGGTGGCCCGACTCGACGGAGCGCAGCAGCGCCGCGGCCGCCACCACGGTCTTCCCACACCCCACGTCCCCCTGCAGCAGCCGGTACATGCGCTCGGGCCGCTCCATGTCGGACCGGATCTCGGCCCAGGCCCGCGCCTGGGCCCCCGTGAGGCGGAAGGGGAGTCCCTCCAGGAAAAGCCCGGTGAGGTCGGCCGCGGCCTCGTGGGCGATCCCGCGGCTCTCGCGCTTGAGCCGGTGCCGGGCCCGGGCGTGCAGGAGCTGGAGGAACAGGAGCTCGTCGAACGCCACCCGCCGCCGGGCGGGCTCCACCTCGTGCATCGACCGGGGCACGTGCAGGGCCCGCAGGGCCACGCCCAGGCCCGGCAGCGCCATCGCCTCCCGCCACTCCGGCGGCACCGGATCCCGCTCGTCGGCTTCTCGGAGGAGATCGGTCAGGTTCTCCCGGACGATCCCGCGGATCTGCCGGTGGCTGAGCCCTTCGGTGGCGGGGTACACGGGGAACACCCGTCCGCCCCGCTCCCCGGCCGCGTCGTCCCCTTCCCCGTCACCGTCCTCCTCTCCCGACGCCAGGACGGTGAACTCACGCGGCTGGAGCTGGCGGCCGTGGAAGAAGCGCACCGGGCCCGAGGCCAGGAGAAGATCTCCCTTCCGCAGGCTGCGGTCGAGCCACGGCTGGCCGGGCCACGCGGCCTCGATGAGCCCCGTGTCGTCCCGGAGCACGGCCCGGAAGATCCGCAGCCGCTTTCGGGTGGGCAGCACGCCCTGCGACACGATCCGGCCGATCACGGTCGCCTCGTCCCCCGGCTCCAGGGACGCGATCGGCGTTACCGTGGTGGCGTCCTCGTAGCGGTGAGGCAGGTGGAAGAGGAGATCCCGGCCGGTGCGCACCTCGAGGCGCGCGAAGCGTTCGGCCCGCCGGGGACCCACGCCCTTGAGGTACTGGACGGAGCTGGAGAGGAGGGAGCGGCCGCTCAAGGCGCGGGCCTCACGCGGGACCCAGGATCCCCTCCACGAAGCGCGAGGGGTCGAAGGGCTCCAGGTCGTCCGGCGTCTCCCCCGTTCCCACCAGGCGCACCGGAAGGCCCGTCTCCCGCGCCACGGCCACCACCGCCCCGCCGCGGGCCGTCGAGTCGAGCTTGGCGAGGACGAGGCCGCTGAGCGGGACCCTGTGTCCGAACTCCCGTGCCTGGACCAGGACGTTCTGTCCCGAGGTCGCGTCCACGACCAGGAGCCTCTCGTGGGGGGCGCCCTCCACCAGGCGTCCGACGACCCGGTCCACCTTGGCGAGCTCGTCCAGCAGGCCCCTGTGGGTGTGGAGACGCCCGGCCGTGTCCAGGATCACCAGGTCCTCGCCTCCCTCCACCGCGGACTCGACCGCGTCGTAGGCCACGGCCGCGGGATCCCCGCCCTGCTGGCCGCCCACGAAGCGGGCACCCGTGCGGCGGGCCCAGGTCTCTAGCTGCTCGCGGGCCGCCGCCCGGAACGTGTCTCCGGCCGCCAGGACCACGCTCTTCCCCGCCACCCGGGCCCGGTGCGCGAGCTTGGCCGCCGTGGTCGTCTTGCCGCTGCCGTTCACCCCCAGCAGAAGAACGACGCAGGGTCCCTCCGCCGGCCAGCGGAGATCCTGGCCGGGCCGCGCGTCCCCTTCTCCGCGGGGCTCCAACAGGATCTCCCGCACCCGGTCGGCCAGCCGCTCCCGGAGCTGGGGCTCGGTCTTCACCTCGCCGCGCTGCGCGGCGCGCTCCAGGTCGTCCACCAGGTCGAGTGCCGCATCGAGCCCGAAGTCCGACTCCAGGAGAAGGCGCTCGAGCTCCGCGATCGACGCCTCGTCGATGCCTCGGACCAGCGTCCCCACGTCGGTGAGGGCGATGTCCTTGATGCGCTGCCAGAGGGAGGCCTTCCTCCCCACGTCCAGCCTGGTGTCGCTCACGGGGCCCCGGTGTCGAAGTCACGGCGGGAGCCGCGCGGCCGGGGCGCGGCGTCGTCTCGGGAGAATATACCGACCGGGGCCGGAGCGGATCCGGCGCCGGCTCGTTCGCGTCCCGCTACTCGGAGGGCTCCCGGCCGCGATCCGTGTCGCCCGGTGCCGCGGCCAGATGCGCGGCCGGCGGGAAGCCCAGGCCGTCGAGCCGTTCCAGCCGCCGATCGCGGCGGCGCTCGAAGCTGGCGAGCTGGCTCTGGGGCACGGGCTTGCCGGGAGGGAGCTTCACCCTTCTCGGATCGCGCTGGACGCCGTTCACCAGGAACTCGTAGTGGAGATGCGGGGCCGTGGCCAGGCCCGTCATCCCCACGTAGCCGATGACCTGATTCTGCTGGACCCGGACTCCGGGGTGGATGCCCCTGGCCAGCCCGCTCAGGTGCGCGTAGCGGGTGCGGTACAGCGAGTTGTGGCGAATCTCGATCATGCGGCCGTAACCGTCCCACCACCCCGCCCGGGTCACCACGCCCGCCCCCGTGGCGTGCACGTTCGTGCCGCGGGCGGCGCCGTAGTCGATGCCCCGGTGCGCCCGCCATCGATGGAGGATGGGGTGGTAGCGGCGGCGGCTGAAGCCCGAGGTGATCGGGCTGAACTTCAGCGGGGCCCGCAGGAACGCCTTTCGGGTGGCGTTGCCGTTCTCGTCGTAGTACTCCTCCGGGCCATCCGCCGTGACGAACCGCACGGCCGGGAGCCGTCGTCCCTGGTTCAAGAACTCCGCCGCGAGCACGTCGGCCCGGCGCACGCTCCCGTCCGGGCGCACCTCGCGCCGGACCATCACCCGGAAGGCGTCACCGGGGCGGATGTCGCGGAAGAAGTCCACCTGCCACGCGTAGATCCGCGCCAGCTTGAGGAAGATCTCGACGTTCTCGTTGGGAGCCAGGCGCGCGGTGTCCCCGAACAGCTCGGAGGTCCACAGGTTGGACTCGATGACGCCCCCCACGTAGAGGGTGTCGATCGAGACCGACACGGAGTCGATCCTGGCTCTCCATCCCTCGCGCCGGTGGTCCAGGACCAGGGTCCGATCCTGGTCGAGGGCCAGCGCCACACGGTCCGTGGTCTCGGGGACCCGTGCCGCCATCCGGACCACGAGCCCGCGCGGCAGCTTTCGCGGGTTCACGTGGGCACGGATCGCGGTCAGGACCTGGGCGTAGCCGTCTCCGCCCAGACCGGCCGCGGCGAGAACCTGCCCCAGGCTGCGGCCCGCTCGAAGGGTGTCCGCGTCCCGCACCACCGGCGGAGCCGCCGCCGGCGTGGGCACGGGAGTGAGGGCGGGGTGAGAGTCGGGCGGGTCGGGGGGACGGGGCGCCTGGGACCCGCTGCTCCGGGCGATCAGGCTCACGAGCAGAACCGACGCGAGCACGACCCCCGCGGCGATACCGAGGACGCGAAACCGCGGTCCCCCGGAACCGGGATCCCCGTGCGCGGCGGGGTCCGGCGGTGGCTCGAGCTCGTGGGGCGTCGATGGCATGCGCTCTCCGGGTGCCTGTTTCGCGGACTCAGTCCATCTGCCGCCGGATGAAGGTCGGGATCTCGAGGTCTTCGAGGTCCTCGCGGCGCGTGGGACGCGAGTGCTCCTCCTCTTCCCGCCGCTCCGGCGCCTTCTCTCGCTCGGGGGCGGGCTCGCCGACCTCGCCCTCGTCCTTCACCAGCTTCGGACCGACGAAGGCCGCGACCGGCTCGCGCTGCCGCGTGGGAACGCGCCTGACCGGAGCCCTCTCGACGCGCTCCTCCTCTTCCTCCTCGACGACCGCGCCGAAGCCGGTGGCGATCACGGTCACGCGCACCTGGCCCTCGAGGCCTCCGTCCTGCACGGCGCCGAAGATCATCTCGGCCTCCTCGCCCGCCGCCTCCTGGACGATCGAGTTGATGGTCGTGACCTCGTCGATCGTCAGGTCCGGACCACCGGAGATGTTCACGAGGACGCCCGTGGCCCCGTTGATCGATACGCTGTCGAGCAGGGGAGAGCAAATGGCCTGCTGGGCCGATTCGACGGCCCGGTTCTCCCCGGTGGCCTTGCCCGTTCCCATGAGCGCATCGCCCCGGTTGGACATCACGGTGCGCACGTCGGCGAAGTCCACGTTGACCTCGCCGGTGACGCTGATGAGGTCGGAGATCCCCTGCGTGGCGTGGAGCAGGACCTCGTCCGCCTTCTTGAGCGCGTCCCGGAAGGTCGTCCCCTTCCCAACGACCGACAGGAGCCGTTCGTTGGGCACCACGATCATCGTGTCCACGGTGCGCCGGAGCTCGCGCAGCCCGATCTCGGCGTGGCGCATCCGCTTGCGTCCCTCGAAGTGGAACGGACGCGTCACGATCGCGATGACCAGGGCACCCATCTCGCGGGCGATACGTCCCACGGTGGGCGCGGCCCCCGTGCCGGTGCCTCCTCCCATACCCGCGGTGACGAACACGAGGTCCGCTCCATCCAGCGCCCTGCGCACCTCGTCCTCGGACTCGGCGACGGCCTGCCGACCGATCTCCGGCCGGGCGCCGGCCCCGAGTCCACGCGTCAGCTTCTTCCCGATCTGTATGGTGAGGTGGGACTCGCAGCGCTTCAGCGACTGGACGTCCGTGTTGATCGCGATGAACTCCACGCCCTCGAGCTGCTCGGCGATCATGCGGTTGATGGCGTTGCCACCCGCGCCGCCGACGCCGACCACCTTCATCTTGGCGTTCCGTGCCATGCTGTCATCGAACTCGAAGACCATGCTGTCCTCCTCTAGAAGAAGTCCCTCAGCCACTCCGTGACCCGGGCCAGTGTCCGGCCCGCTACGCCGCCTCCTCTTCGTCCCTCCCGCATCTTCCCGTACAGCGCCAGGCCCACGGCCGTGGCGAACTTGGGCCGCCGCACGGCGTCGGCGAGTCCCGTCAGGTCCGCGCCGGGCTCGCCGAGCCGCACCGGCAGGTTGAACACGCCCTGCGCCAGCTCCACCGCGCCGGGCAGGGACACCGTACCTCCCGTCAGGACGATTCCCGTGGCCAGGCCTTCGCGGAGGCCCGCCTCCTCGAGATCGTCGTAGACCAGGCCGAAGATCTCGTCGAGGCGCTGCTCGATGATGTGAGCCAGCAGCTCCCTCGAGACCTTGCGGGTGACGCCGGGCGCCGGGCCCGGCACCTCGAGCCGCTCCTCGCGGTCCACCAGGGCGGCGCGCGCGGCGCCGAACTCGCGCTTGAGCCGCTCGGCCTCCTCGACCGGGACGCCGAGCCCCTTGATGATGTCGTTCGTCACCGACTGCCCCCCCCAGCGCAGGGACGTCAGCCGGCGGATCTTGCCGCTGTGGAAGACGGCCACCTCCGTGCGGGCTCCGCCGACCTCCAGCAGGGCCACACCCGCCTCCCGCTCGCTGTCGCGGAGGACCGCGAGGCTGCTGGCCAGGGGCTCCAGCACCAGCTCCTCCACGCCGTAGCCGGCGCGGTCCACCGCCCGCCGCAGGTCGCGGCACGCGGCCGAGTCGGCGGTCACGATGCACAGCTCCGCCTCGAGCCGGGTGCCGCTCATCCCGATCGGCGCGTGGATCCCCCCCCGGCCATCGACGGCGTACTCCTGGGGTATCGCGTGCACCAGCTCCCGGTCGGGCGGCACGACCACGGCGCGCCCCACTTCGTGGACGCGGGCCATGTCCTGGTCGGTGATCTCGTGGCCGGACACGGCCACCACGCCCGAGCTCGACCCCACCTCCACGTGGGCGCCGGTGAGGCCCACGTAGGTGCTCTCCACCTCGAGGCCCGCCATGATCTCGGCTTCGCGGACGGATTCCCGGATGGAGCGCGTGGTGGCCTCGAGGTCGGTGACGGCCTCGCTGCGCAGACCCTCGGTGCGGGCGATCCCCACGCCCAGGACCCTGTCCGGTCCCTCGCCGTCGGGACCCGACTCGAGGATCACGGCACAGGTCTTGGTCGAGCCCACGTCCAACCCCACCGCCACGCGCGGCCCGCCGATCACGACTCCCCCTTGCCCGCCACGACCACCTGCCCATCGAATCGGGCGTCGACGCGCGCGGCCGAGGACCCGCCACCACGGGCGGCCAGCGCCGCCTCCACGCGCCGCAGCCCCGCCTCCGGATCCGAGTCCGGCAGATACACCCGGCGCGCGTCGCCCCCCCCGGTCATGAACACCTCGACGCCCCCCGGCACGCGCAGGAACTGGGACGCACTCCGAACGAATCCCGGCTCGGCCGACCGGAGCCGGTCCAGGACATCGAGCAGCCGCCGGCTCCCCGGATCCGACAGGTGCCCGCCCTCCACCGTGGCGCCGGATCCCAGGATGGGCAGGTCCAGGTCCGCCTGCGCCGGATCCAGGGGCAGGAGGTGCCCCGCCGAATCGACCGGGACGAGGTCCGGCGTCGGGACCAGGGCCACAGGCTCGATCTCGGTCACATGGATCTCGATCCGGTGCGCGCCCGTCCGGCGCACGCGCGCGTCCGCGATCATCGGGTCCGACCGCACCCGCGCCTCCCAGCGCGCCGGGTCGTCCCACACGGAGGCGTCCGGCTCGACCGAGGCCAGGGACGCGACGCGGTCGGGCGGCACGTAGTGGGTGCCGACCACGCGCACTTCCTCGACGCGGAACCCGGGCAGCCGGGCCAGCACCGCCGGGGCCCAGAGTGGAGCCCCGGCCCCCACCGCGGCCGCCATGGTGGCCACGTAGACCCGGCGACGCGTGCGGCGCGTCACGGGACGTCCCGGCCGCTCACGGCCCCGGCGCAGGCGTGCGCGAGCTCGGTGATGTCGCCGGCGCCCATGAACAGGAACAGCGTCCTCGGACTCTGGCCCGCCGCCGCCGCGCGCACGAGGTCGAGCACCTCCTCGGCGGAGGTCTCCTCCACCGGCGCCGCGTCGGTCACCGGGGCCACGGAAGCCGCGCGGAGGACCAGGCTCGCGTCGACCCCCTCGATCGGAACCTCTCGCGCGCCGTAGACCGGCAGGACGAAAGCCAGATCCGCCCCCCCGGCCAACGCCGCGGCGAACTCGGCGGCGAAGCGGCGGGTGCGCGTGTAGAGGTGCGGCTGGAAGACGGCCACCAACCGCGCGCCGGGCGCCAGATGCCGGGCGGCGGCCAGGGAGGCGGCCACCTCGGTGGGGTGATGGGCGTAGTCGTCCACCACGAGGACGCGGTCGGAGGCGGCCAGTCGCTGGAGACGCCGCGCCACCCCCGTGAATTCGGACAGAGCGTCCTCCAGGTCCGCGGCGTCGGCCCCCAGCCGCAGGGCCGCCGCCAGAGCCGCGCCGGCGTTCTGGAGGTTGTGGGCGCCCGGCGCGCCCAGCCTGAACGGGACCTCGCCCTCCGGAGCGTGCAAACGCGCCCGACGCGGCGCGGCGCCCCCATCCTCGGGCTCTCCCCCCACCGGCTCTACGCGGTAGTCGGCTCCGGCCGCGAAGCCGTAGGACGCCGTCCCCCGGAGCGCGGCGCCCAGGGCCCGGGCCCCCGGCTCATCCGCACACCACAGCACGCCCAGGCGGGACGACGCCCGGCCGGCGAAGGTCCGGTAGGCCGCCTCGAGCGCCTCCACGCTGCCGTAGCTCTCCAGGTGTTCCTCCTCCACCGCGCTCACCACCGCGAGGTCGGGGTCCAGCTCCAGGAAGGATCGATCGAACTCGTCCGCCTCGACGATGGCCACACGACCTCCGCCGCTGCGGGCATGGCTGCCCCAGGTCGGAAGCCGCCCCCCCACGGCCGCGGCCGGATCGAGGCCCGCGGCCTCCGCCGCCAGGGCGGTCATGGCCGTGATGGTGGTCTTTCCGTGCGTGCCGCTCACGGCCGCCAGGGTGCGGTCGTTGACGAGCGCGGCCAGGGCACGGGCCCGGCGCCACACCGGCACGCCCAGCCGGCGCGCGGCCAGGACCTCCGGATGATCCTCCGGCACCGCACTGCTTCGTACCAGGAGCGCCGGACCTTCCGCGTGCGTGGCGTCGTGTCCATCGTCCAGTCGGCCGCCCGTCCCGGTCATCTCCTCCACGGGGCCGCCGCTCCGATCGCAACCGCTGACCCGATAGCCGGCACCGGCCAGGAGCACGGCGAGGGCGCGCATGCCAGCGCCCGCCGCGCCCATCAGGTGGACCTCGGACCCCGGGGCCGGAAGGTCGGCGCTTCGCGGCAGGCGATGGGGAGCCCAGCTCCGGCCGGACCCGCGCGCCTCTCTCCCCCAGCCATCGAACGCCTGCACGGCGGCCTCAGCGCTCATCCCCTCTCCTCCGGGCCGGGGACTCCGGCGGGCCGGGGGCAGCCCGCGCGTTCGCCCCGCCGACCCGCGCCAGACGCAGCAACGCCCGGGCAATCCGGTCGGCCGCGTCCGGAGCGCCCCGCGCTCGCGCTGCCGCTGCCATCCGGGCGCGCCGGGGCTCGTCGGCCACGATCTCCGCCGCCAGGCCCCACAGCTCGCCGGGCCGGAGCTCCGCTTCCTCGCGGACCACGGCCGCTCCCGCGTCCTCCAGCACGCGAGCGTTCTCGCTCTGGTGCGCATCCGCGGCGTCCGGGAACGGGACGAGCACGCCAGGGACTCCGGCCGCCGCCAGCTCGGAGACGAACATCGCCCCGGCCCTCCCGATGGCCAGGGAGACGGCCGAGAGCTGGGCGCCGAGATCCTCGATGTAGGGCACGACGCGTACGTGCCCGAAGCTCGGCAGGGCTTCCGCCGACCGCCTCACCGCCTCGGCGTGACCCCGGCCCGCGATCCACACCAGACTGGTCCCCTCCGGCCACGCCGGCCCCTCCCCCAGATCCGCCAGGAGTCGCTCGTTGATCCCCCGGGCTCCCTGGCTCCCTCCCGCCACCAGCACCACCCTGCCCCGCGGCCATGGAAAGCTCCTCCCCGGAGCCGTCCGCTCCGGTCTCGCGATCGGGTTCCCGAAGGTGAACACTTCCGTGGCCGGCCCCGGCTCCAGGTGCTTTCGCGCCTCCGGGAATCCCAGGTGCAGCTGGTCGACTCGCGGGGCGAACAGTCTCGTCACCCTGCCGGGCCGGGCGTTCTGCTCCTGCAGCACCGTCGGCCGGCCGGTCAGCATCGCCCACGCCAGGGCCGGTCCGGCCGCGTAGCCACCCGTTCCCACCACCACGTCCGGCCGGAAGCTCCTGAACGCCGCCAGCGTGCCCCACGCCACCGCGGGAGCCGTCGCCACCAGCTTCCAGTTCCGCCATGGGCGCCTCCGGAACAGCGGCTGCATCGGGAGCAGCCGATAGGGGAGGCCTCTCCCCGGAAGCACGCCGGCCTCCAGCCCGCGCCGCGCTCCCAGGTAGAGCACGTTCGTCATCGGATCGACGCGACTCAGCGCATCGGCCAGGTTCAGGGCCGGATAGAGGTGTCCCCCCGTCCCACCCCCTGCGATCAGGACGCGCGTGCCCACCGGTCAGCATCTCCGCTGCGCCGCGATGTTGAGAAGGACGCCCGTTCCGAACAGGGCCATGACGAGGTGCGTGCCGCCGGCGCTCACGAACGGCAGGTTGATCCCGGTCGTGGGCAGCACGCCGAGGGTCACCCCGATGTGCCCGAACGCGGTCACCGCGATGAGGGCGGTGATGCCGATGGCGAGCAGGCGTCCGAACAGGTCGGGAGCCGAGGCGGCGATCCGCAACGCGACCAGCGTCCAGGCCAGGAACACCCCGATGACCAGGACGGAGCCCACCAGTCCCCACTCCTCCGCGATGATCGGGAAGATGAAGTCGTTCTGGGGCTCGGGCAGGTAGTAGAGCTTCTGGCGGCTGGCGCCGTAGCCGACCCCGAACATGCCGCCCGAGCCGACCGCGATCAGCGATTGCCGCAGCTGGTAGCCGACCCCCTGCGCACCCGGGGTCGGATGGAGGAAGGCCGAGATGCGGCTGGAGCGATAGCCCGCGTGGGTGACCACGACCCAGGCCAGCGGAAGGCCGAACCCCGCCATGAGAGCGAAGTGTCCCAGCCGGGCTCCCGCGGCGAACAGCACCACGGTCGTCACGACGGCCGTCAGGAGGGCGGCCGAGAAGTGCGGCTCCAGCAGGAGCAGGCCGCAGATGCCTCCGGCCACCACCAGGAAGGGGCCGAGCCCGTAGCGCAGGCTGTGGAGGCGGTCCTGCTTCTTGACGGCCACGGCCGCGACCCACAGGACCAGCGCGTACTTGGCCAGCTCGGACGGCTGCACCGTCATGCCCAGCCGGAGCCAGCGCCGTGCCCCGTTCACGCGCGGCGCGATGGCTTCCGTGCCCGGCAGGATCACGATGACCAGGAGGATGATGGAGACGATCAGCAGGGGCCAGGCGAGCCGGCGCCAGATCCGGTAGTCGATGAAACGGGCGGCCGCCAGGGCCACGAGACCCACGCCCGCGTGCGTGGCCTGCTGTACCAGGTAGTAGGTGCCCGGCAGGCCTTCCGAGGTGGCCACGAAGGAGCTGGCGCTGTACAGCCACAGGAGGCCGAGACCGAGGAGGAGGATCGTGAGCGCGAACAGGGCGCGGCCCGCCCACGGGGCGGCCCGCGTCTCCTGCTGCACGTCCAGGGCGCGCGCGAACACGCTCATGCTCCGGCTTCCGGCGAGGCGACGCTCGAACGGCACCGCCGGACGGCCTCCACGAACGCGTCACCGCGTGCCTCGTAGTTCCGGAACATGTCGAAGCTCGCGCACGCCGGGGAGAACAGCACCACATCGCCCGGACGGGCCAGCTCGTCGGCCGCCCGCACCACCGCCTCCATGCCGGTCTCGACGCGCACCTCGGGCACCACCTCGCCGAGCTCCGCCACGATCTGGGGAGCCGACTCGCCGAAGGCAACGAGGGCGCGCACGCGCTTCCGGAGCAGGAGGCTGAGGGTGCCGTACGACTCTCCCTTCCCGCGTCCCCCCATGATGAGCACCAGGGGACGCCCGAACGCCCGCAGGGCGACCGAGGTGGCGGATACGTTGGTCGCCTTCGAGTCGTTGACCCACAGGATTCCGTCGTCATCCCCGGCGACCGGCTGCAGACGGTGCGGAAGCGCCTTGAACGACGCGAGTCCGAGGCCGATGTCCTGGCCGGCGCAACCGGCCAGGGCGGCCGCCAGCCCGGCAGCGAGCGCGTTGGACACGTTGTGGGCGCCGACCAGCCGCAGCTCGCCCACGCCGCACCAGCGCTCGGACCGGCCCGGGATCTCCAGCCTCAGTCCCCCGCCCTCGTCCACGAAGGCGCCCCGCTCCTGCGGGCGCGCGGTCGAAAAGAGGAAGTGCTCGCCCGCGGCCCCCCGCGCGAGCCCGAGGACCTCCTCGTCATCGGCATTCAGCACCCAGCGGCTTTCGGCCGATGCGTTCTCGAACAGCCTCGCCTTGTCGGCGTAGTAGCCGTCCACGTTTCGGTACCGGTCCAGGTGGTCCGGCGCCAGGTTGAGGAGCACTCCGACGTCCGGGCGGAAGCGGTCGATGTCCGCCAGCTGGAAGGAGCTCACCTCCACGACGACCCACTCGGGCTGCTCGTCCTGTCGGGCGACATCGGACAGCGGCCGGCCGATGTTGCCGGCCGTGACGGCGTCCAGGCCACCCCTGCGCAGGACGTGCCCGCACAGCGCCGTCGTGGTCGTCTTGCCGTTCGTGCCCGTGATCGCCACCACGTGCGAGCCGAGGAAGCGCCACGCCAGCTCGATCTCCGCCAGGGTTCGCACTCCGGCGTCCCGGACTGCCCGGCGGATCTCGGTGGCCGGCGCGATGCCGGGGCTCGTGACCACCAGGTCGGCGGCCAGAACCCGGTCGAGCTCGTGGCGCCCGGCCTCGGCGTCGATTCCCTCGGCCCGCAGCGCCTCGGCCGCCTCTCGCTGCGTGGGACCGTCCACCCGATCGGAGGCGTAGACCCGCCCGCCGCGGGCATGCACCAGACGCGCCGCCGCCACGCCCGAGCGTCCCAGGCCGAGCACCGCCACCCGAGCCTCCGGCTCGAACGGCGCACCGCCTCGCTCCACCCGGCCACCCGTGCCCTCCCGCCCGGATCCCATCAGCGCACCTTCAGGGTGGCCAGTCCGACCAGCGCGCACAGGATCGCCAGGATGTAGAAGCGCACCACGACCCGCGTCTCCGGCCATCCGAGCTTCTCGAAGTGGTGGTGGAGCGGCGCCATGCGGAACACCCGGCGCCCGGTGCCCGTGCGCCACCGGGTGAGCTTGAACCAGCCCGTCTGCACCATGACGGAGACGGCCTCGGCCACGAACACGCCGCCCACGAGCAGAAGGAGGAACTCGGACTTGAGCAGCACCGCCACGGCGCCGATGGCGCCACCGAGGGCGAGCGACCCCGTGTCGCCCATGAACACCTCCGCCGGAGGCGCGTTGAACCACAGGAACCCGATGGCCGCTCCGGTGAGCGCGGCACAGAACACGGTGAGCTCGCCGGCCCCCGGCAGGTAGAGGATCTGGAGGTATGTCGAGGTGTCGACGCGGCCCATGACGTAGGCGAAGGCCCCGAACGCCAGGGCCGCGATCGCGGCCAGGCCCGCCGCCAGCCCGTCCAGGCCGTCCGTGAGGTTCACCGCGTTGGAGCTGCCGGTCACGACCAGGGCCACGAACAGGGGGAAGGCCGGCGCCCAGAAGGCGATGTGCAGGTTCTTGAAGAACGGCAGCGAGGTGCTGGTCGGCGTGTTGGCCGACAGCGGGTGCAGCAGCAGGAACGCGCCCAGCGCCAGCCCGAGGAGCATCTGCCACGCGAGCTTCTGGCGGGCGATGAGCCCTCTTGGCTCGTGCCGGACCACCTTGAGGTAGTCGTCCAGGAACCCGATCGCCCCCATCCACGCCGTGACCACGAAGGCGATCTGCACGTAGCTCTCGTCGAGCCGCGCCCAAAGCAGGGTGGGCACCAGGGTCGCGGCCAAGATCACCAGTCCGCCCATCGTGGGCGTGCCCGCCTTCTCCAGGTGGGTCTTGGGTCCCTCCAGGCGCACGACCTGGCCCCATCCCCGGCGGCGGAGCCACGCGATCACGGGCGGACCGACCAGGAACGTCGTCAGAAGGGCCGTCACCATGGCGCCAGCGGCCCGGAAGGAAATGTACTGGAACAGGTTGAACAGGATGTTCCGGTCCGAGAGCGGAAAGAGGAGATGGTAGAGCATCAGCGCCGCTCCCCGCCGAACGCCCGCAGGGGACCCTCGGCGGGCTCGTCGGGCCCGGCTCCGGCCCCGCGGCCACCGGCGACGGCGGCCAGCGGTTCACCGTCGAACACGCCCGCCAGTCGATCCACGGCCTGCTCCATGTGGACCCCACGCGAGCCCTTGACCAACACGACCTCGTCCCCGCGCAGAAGGTCGCTCAGGATGCGGCCCGCCTCGTCCGCGTCGGCGGCGGCGACGACCGGGCCCGCGGGCGCGCTGGCTCCGCCCGCGAAATTCGGCCCGGTCACCCCCGCGGAGGCCAGGCGCTCGAACGCCCCCACGAACTCCCCCGTCGCCACGATCGGCCCGAACCCGGTTTCGAGCAGGCGGCCCGCCACCTCGCGGTGGGCCTCGTCGGAGGCGGACCCGAGCTCCAGCATCGTCCCTACCGCGGCCGCCAGCCGCCGGTCCGGGAAGGCGCTCACGCAGTAGGCGATCGCGGCCTCGAACGACTCCGGGTTGGCGTTGTAGCAGTCCGCCACCACGGTGAGCCCGTTCATCCGCCGGAGCGCGCCGCGCCATCCGAGCGGCTTGAAGGTGGCCAGTCCCCCGGCGATCTCCCGGGGTGGCAGGCCGATGCCCTCCGCCACCGCGGCGGCGATGAGGGCGTCGCGCAGGTGGTGCTCGCCGCCGACGGACACCGCGTACTCGACTCCGCCCCGCTCGAACTCGGCCCGGTCCGCGTCCCAGGAGGCGCGCTCGGGCCGATAGTCGGCCTCCTCCTCGATCCCCGCCACGACCGTGTCCGGGCGGATCTCGCGGGCCGCCCGGACCAGGTCCGACGGCCGCTCCCCGACGACCACCACGCCGGAGGGGTCCGCGCCGCGAATCAGGTCCAGCTTCTCGCGCAGGACGTTCTCCACGCTCCCGAACCGCTCCAGGTGCGCCCGGCTCACCGTCGTCACCACCGCGTCACGCGGGGCCGCGATCTCGGCGAGACGGGCGATCTCTCCGGGGGCGTTGGCGCCCAGCTCGAGCACCCAGACGTCGGCCTCCGGCGGGGCCTCCAGGATGGTGAGCGGCAGGCCCACGAGGCTGTTGAGGTTGCCTCGGGTGGCGTGCACGCTCCGGCCGACGGACAGGGCGGCCGCCAGCATCTCCTTGACGGTGGTCTTGCCGGAGCTGCCGGTGATGCCGACCACGCGTGCTCGGGCCGCGGCGCGCCACGCCGCGGCCAGATCTCCGAGCGCGCGCACCGGATCCTGGACGGCGAACCACTCGAGATCGAGCGCCGGGATCTCGTGTCCGATCGGGACGATGGCGCCCACCGCACCTCGGGCGGCGGCATCGGCGAGGTGCTCGACGCCGTGGGTGCGCTCGCCGGGCAGGGCCGCGAACAGCGCCCCGGGCGCGGCCTGGCGGCTGTCGGCGCACACGGAGGCGTACGCGCGGCCGCTCCCCCCCGACCGGGTCAGGCCGAGCGCCCGGCGCACGAACTCCGAGTCCAGCCGGGCCCCGCTCACCCGCGGCTCCCCGGGCCGGCGGGATCCCCCGCCCGCGCGCCGCGGGCCGCCGCCAGCTCGGCCACGATGCGCGCCTCGTCGAAGGGCTCCTTCCGGTCGCCGAAGATCTGGTAGTCCTCGTGACCCTTGCCGGCCAGGAGGACCACGTCCCCGGGGCGGGCCTCTTCGAGGGCGTCCGCGATGGCTTCCCTGCGGTCCAGGACCACCCGGTAGGGCGCCCCGCCCATCCCCTCCTCGATCTGTCGGACGATCTCCGCGGGATCCTCCGATCGCGGGTTGTCCGTGGTCAGGAAGGTGAGGTCGGCGCGTCGCGCCGCGACCTGCCCCATGAGCGCCCGCTTGCCCCGGTCCCGGTCGCCGCCGCACCCGAACAGGAGGAGGAGCCGTCCCGCCTCCGGACGAACCGCCGCCAGCGCGCGCTCGAACGCGTCGGGCGTATGGGCGTAGTCGCGCAGCACCAGGGCGGGTGAGCGCAGGAGGACCTCCATGCGCCCGGGCACCTGGGCCGCGCCGGTGAGGGCGGCGGCGGCCTCGTCGACCGTCACCCCCAGGGCGACCGCGGCCGCGGCCGCACCGAGCGCGTTGTGCACGTTGAACGCCCCGGGGAGCGGCAGCCGCACGGAGGCCGACCGTCCTTCGAAGGCCAGGCTCCAGCGGCTCCCACCGGACTCGACCACCACGTTCACCGCCCGCACGTCCGCCTCAGGGTCGAGACCGAACGACAGGCGGCGGGCCGGGCCCGCTCGCAGGCCAGACCATGCCGGCTCGTCCGCGTTCACCACGCACGTGCCGCCGGGCCGAACCCGGTCGGCCAGACGCAGCTTTGCGCGCCGGTAACTCTCCATGTCGGCGTGGTAGTCCAGGTGCTCGCGCGTGAGGTTGGTGAACACGGCCGCGGCCAGTGGCAGGCCGTCCGTCCGGTGCTGGTCGAGGGCGTGCGAGGAAACCTCCAGCGCCACGAACCGCGCGCCGGCGTCGCGAAGGGCGGCGAGCCGCTCCATGAGCTCCACCGGGCCCGGCGTGGTCAGGGTGCCCGCCTCCCGCTCGCCCCCCGTGCCGAGGACGCCCAGGGTCCCGATCGAGGCCGCGGGACCCCGCGCTTCGAGCAGCTGCCGGAGCAGCCACACCGTCGTGGTCTTCCCGTTGGTGCCGGTGACACCCACGGCGTCGAGCGTGTCGCCGGGATCGCCATGGAAGAGCGCGGCGAGCTGCGACGCGGCGGCACGGGCGTCGGGGACCACCAGCTGGGGCAGACGACGGGCGGGATCGGGACGCTCGAGCAGGGCGCCTGCGGCCCCAGCAGCCTGCGCCTCCTCCAGGAAGTCCCGGCCATCGAAGCGCGTCCCCGGGATGGCGCAGAACAGGGAGCCTGACTCGACCCGGCGCGAGTCGTCGGCGATGCCCGCGAAGGTCGCCGGGGGCGCCACCCCCTCCCAGCGGCCCGTGAGGCCGCAGCAGGCCAGGCGTCGCTCGATCGCTTTTGTGTCGATCACGGGCTCCCCGACGTCCTCCTGTTCGATTCTCGTCCCTTCGGCGGCCGAGCCACCGGCCATCCCACGTCCCCCGAACCAGCTCGCCGGCATCTCCGTCCGGGAGCTCCGGAAGACCCCGGATCGCGTCACGCCGGCGAGTGCCGGGTCAGTGCAGGCGGATGGTCGCACCGGCCGATACCCTGGCGCCCGGACCGGGCGACTGCGTTTCGACCGTTCCCGTGGCCGCGAGCGCCACGCGCAGACCGAGCTCGTGCAGGCGAGCCACCGCCGAGCGCACCGGCAGACCGCGCAGATCCGGCAGCACCCGCCGGCCGTCCTCTCCCTCCCGCTCGGACGGCCACGGATCGGGCGAGCCGTTCACCGCGAACACGAAGGGTCCCCTGGCGGACGCCTGGGTGGCCGCGCGGGCCCGCTCCGAGGTCGGGTCGCCGCCCCACATCGGGCGCTGTGAGGTCGGAGCGGCCTGCGCCAGGCGGCCGCCCGGCAGCGTGACGCCCCGCGTGGCGAGGGCGGCCTGCAGCATCGCGCGGCTGACCGGCGCCGCCGTGGAGCCACCGAAATAGGAGCCCTGCGGATCGTCGAGCTTGGTGAGCACGACCAGCTTCGGGTCGTCGGCCGGAGTGTACCCCACGAAGGAGGCCGAGTAACGGCCGCGCTCGTAACCGTCGCCGAGCGCGACCCTCGCCGTTCCCGTCTTGCCCGCGATGGGCAGGGTGGCCATACGGGCCCGGCTGCCGGTGCCGCTCTCGACCACCGTCGCCAGCACGCGCGTCACCTCGTGCGCGATCTTCGCATCGATGACGCGCCGGATGGGCTGGGGCCGCCTCCGGTACAGCACCCCTCCCTCCGGCGACCGTACCTCCCGCACCAGGTAGGGGCGCATGAGGACGCCGCCGTTGGCCAGGGCGCCGTAGGCCATGACGAGCTGGAGGGAGGTGACCGAGACCTCGTAGCCCATGGCCAGGGACGCCTGGCTGAAGCCCGACCAGTCGTCGGGCTTCCGCAGGAGGCCCGAGGATTCCGCCGGGTACTCCACGCCCGTCGGTACGCCGAAGCCGAAGTCCCGGAGGAAATGGTACTGCATGCCGGGCGACAGCCGGGCGGAAAGCTTGGCCGCCCCGATGTTGCTGGAGAAGCGGATGACGTCGGCCACGCTCAGGCTGTCCTCTCCGTGCACGTCCCGGATCGTCCGCCCAGCCGTGTGCCATACGCCGTCCTCGGTATCGATCTTCTCACCGAGCCGCACGCGGCCCTCGGAGAGCAGGCTGGCCAGGAGGAACGGCTTGAGGGTGGAGCCGGGCTCGTACGGATCCGTGAAGGCCGGAATGCTCAGGGGGTCGCCCACCCGCCGGCTGGCGACGGCCAGGAGCTCCCCGGTGGCGGGGTCCTCCATGATGACGTCGCCACCGGAGGCGCCGGTCTCCTTGAGGGCCCGGTCGAGGGCATCCTCGGCGATGCGCTGCAGCTCCGCGTCGATCGTGAGCTCGACATCATCGCCCGGCTGCGGCTGCCTGACTTCCCCGTCGGGAATGCGGTAGGTCTGTCCCCGGGCATCCCGGCGGGTCAGCGCGGCGCCCGGCGCGCCCTGCAGGAGCGAGTCGAGGACCAGCTCGAGGCCCGAGCGGCCCCGCCCCCTGTCGTTGACCGAGCCGAGGAGCGTGCGGGCCAGCGAGCCCTCGGGATAGACGCGTGTCTCCAGCGGCTCGAAGTGGAGCCCCTGGTGGACCGCCGCCTGCAGCCGCTGGCGCTCGGCCGTCGTCACCTTCCTGGGGATCGCCACCCAGCCACCGTCGGCGGAAGCCAGGTGATGCTGGTCGGTGCGCGACAGTCCGAGCACCCGTGCGATCGCCGCCGCGGCGTGACGCGGGTCGCCGGCCTCGACGGGCGCCAGGTAGGCCCGGAATTCCTGCGACCCGATGGCCAGGGGCCCTCCGTCGCGGTCGAGCAGGGAGCCCCGCTGCGCGGGGATCTGCACTTTCTCGGCGTTCTGGGCCTCCGCCAGCTTCTCCCAACGCGCCCCCTGCACCACCTGCAGGTCGGCCGCCCGAGCCACGTACACCAGCCCGAAGAACATCCACACGACGGCGAGAGCCCGGGTGCGGCGGCGATGGACCGCGGGCTCGGGAGCACCGGGGCGGGGCGAGCGGCGGGTGTTTCGGGCGCCGGGGCCCAGCGGCAGCTTCTTCACGGTCGCCTCCGACCGGCGGTGGAGGAGCTCGGAGCCGCGTCGTCGGGCGCGAGCGAGTCCGCGCGCAGGAAGGTGATGTCCGCATCGTTCGCGGGGTGCAGGCCCAGACGCGCCGCGGCCACCACGATCCTCTCCCGGGAGGAGAGGGAGTCGAGGCGGCGCATGGCGTCACCGAGACGGGCCCTGGCTTCGACGGTCTGCCGGTCCAGGGCCGAGAGTCGATCGGACACCCTCCGCGCCCTCGAGCCCCGTTCGACCGACAGCAACATGCCGCCGGCCAGCACCACCAGGCCCATCGCCAGACCCACGCGGAAGCCCAGGCGCCGGGGCGCCGGCCGCCTGCGGCGACTCATGCCTTCTCCCAGGCGCGCAGTCGCGCGCTGCGGGACCGCGGGTTCCGTCGCACCTCGTCCTCCGACGGCCTTAGCGGCCGTCGGGTGATCTCGTGCCCGAGGGCCTTTCCGCGACACCGGCACACCGGGAGCTCCGGTGGGCAAACGCACTCACGGCTCCACTCCCGGAAGGCATGCTTCACGCGTCGGTCCTCCAGCGAGTGGTAGGCGATGACGACGTAGCGGCCGCCCGATGCCAGCATGTCCCTGAGCCGCGGCAGGGCCCGCTCCAGCGCCTCGAGCTCCTCGTTGACCGCGATGCGGACGGCCTGGAAGACCTGGGCTAGGGTGCCGGGGGCGACGCTGGCCCCCAGCGCTCTGCGGCTCGCGTCGACCAGGTCGTCGCTGGTGCGGAACGGACGCTCCCTCCTCCGGCGCGCCACTTCTCGCGCCAGCCGCCTCCAGCGTCGCACTTCGCCGTAGGTCCGGAAGATCTCCCCCAGCTCCTGTTCGGTCGCTTCGTTGAGAAGGTCGGCTGCGGGCCTCCTCCCGCCCGTTGTCCCGCCCATCCGCATGTCTAACGGTGTGGCCGGACGGAAGGAGAACCCGCGCGCCGTCGTGTCGATCTGATGAGAGGAGACGCCCAGATCGAGCAGTACCCCCGTCAGATCGTGTAACTCGTTCGCCTCGTCGCCGAGCGCCTCGGGCAGGTCGCGAAAGTCCGCCCGCCGCACCTGGGCCCGATCACCGAACCGGGCCAGCCGCTCCCGCGCCGCCGCGACCGCCTCCGTGTCGCGATCTACGCCCCACAGCCTCGCCGAGGGTCCCCGCTCCAGGAGGGCCGCCGCGTGGCCTCCGCCGCCCACGGTGCCGTCCAGGTACCCGCCGCCCCGTTCGGGCTCCAGCGACGCCAGGACCTCGTCGATCATCACCGGCTCGTGCTCGAAGCCGGTCGGCGCCGGTCCGAGGTCCCGCACGCCGCGCCCCTTCATCGGGGCTCAGGCGAAGATCGAGGCGGCGAGCTCGTCGAACTCTTCCGGTCCGACGGCCGTCCGCTGCTCGAACCACTCCGGGTTCCAGATCTCGATCTTGTCGAGCGCACCGACGATCAGGACCTCGTCGTCCAGGTGCGCCTCCTCGCGAAGCCGCTCGGGGATGAGGATCCGGCCCTGGCCGTCCGGGACGATGCGGTGTGCGTTCCCGGTCAGGCGCAGGAGCAGGTGCCGCACGTCGGGCCTGCGCTCCCGCATCTCCCGCAGTCGGTTCGCGACCTCACGCCAGGCGTCGTCGGGATACAGCGTGAGGGCATCATCGTGGGCCCGGATGAGGACGAACGACTCCGAGTCCGACCCGTGGCGGAACGGCGCCGGGAGGCTGACGCGCCCCTTCGCGTCCAGCGAATGACGGTAGCTGCCGAGAAACCCGTCCAACGCTCACCCTGCCGACGGCCATGTGAATGATTCCCCACTTCACCCCACTTTCCCCCACACCGCCCCATTCTACGGGTAGCCCTCCGCTCCCGTCAACCCCTTCCTCGACAGCCTTCCGGGAGATGCGAAACGGCCCGGCCGGGAATCGCTTCCCGGCCGGGCCGCCGTTGGTGTCGGTCGACCCGGCGTCCCGTGGGAGCCGGGCGCGCGACCCCCAGGGGGGCCGCGCCCTCAGGGCGGAGAGATCATCCGCCGCCCTTGCACGCCTTCTTGATGATCTGGTTCTGGCGGAACACGTAGGTGTCCGTTCCATCCAGGATCGACTTCTGGCTGCTCTGCTGGTAGCTGCCGGACTTCTTGATCAACGCCGGCACCTTCTGGAACCGGGACAGAGCCTTCCTGGCCGGCTCGCAGGCCTCCTGCTGGTTGGAGTCGTCGATGGCGGACGCCGCCTTGAACAGGGAGTAGCCCGTCCAGAAGTTCAGCTGGTTGGTCAGATTCGGATCGCTGGCGAACCGCAGGGCGGCCTCGAACATGCCGGCCGCCTCGTCGAACCGGTCCTTCTTGAAGTAGTCCTGGAACCCGGTCCCGTACAGCGCGTTCGCGATGTTGTTCGGGTTCTGGTTGTTCTTGTCGACGGACGTGTGGAAGTCCGCGATGGCGCCCTCGCTGTCCCCGCTGCGGAGCTTGTAAAGGCCGCGCTTGAAGTAGGCGTTGGCGTAGCCGGGATCGGCGGCCAGCGCCGAGTCCATGGCGGCGACCGCCTCCTCGAGGTGGTCCTGCCGCGCCAGCACGTCCGCCCGCAGCGACCACAGCCCGGCGTTCTTGCCCGGGAACTGGTGGATCGCCGCCATCGACTCCTGGTCGGCCTCCTGCAGGTGGTCCAGCTGCAGGTCCGCCGCCACGATGTTGCGGAAGATGCTGGCGGTGGCGCTGTCCGGCTGAAGCTGGACGTAGTGATGGTACGCGTCGATGGCCGTCTGGATGGCGGCCGTGTCGGAGATCGACGAGCTGGCCGACACCTCCGAGCTGTCGGCGGTCGTTCCCTTCTTGAGGGACACGTCGCCCAGGTACTTCCACAGCGGCGCGCTGGTCGAGTCGCGCTGGAGGCCCGCCTTCAGCACCTGCACCGCCTGGTCGTACGCCCCCGCGCTGGCCAGGTTGTAGGCCACGCTCAGCCGGATCTGCTGGTTGTCGGGATTGAACTGCAGGTACTGCTGGTACAGCGTCAGCGCCTGCTGCTGATTCCCGAGCTCCGCCTCCGTGTAGGCCAGTGACTGCAGCGCGTCCTCGTTGGACGGCTCCGCCTTGACCACCGGCTGCAGGTACTTCTCGGCGTCCTGCCACTTCTCCTGCTTCATGGCCACCCGGCCCCGCAGGTAGCCGGCCCGGCTGCTCTGCGGGTTGATCTCGAGCGCCGCGTCGCAGTTGCGGGCGGCGTCGGCGTACTGGTTACCCGACAGGTAGTCGTTGCAGTTGGCCAGAGCGCGCAGGAACTTGACCTGCTTGTCGAGGGCCGTGATGATCTGCTGCGCGGCCTCGTCGGAGTTCGTGCCCTGGATGGTGAACTCCGGGACCTTCATCTGCTCGCCCCGCTGGGCGTCCACGAACTCGACGGCGAGCTTGATGCTCTTGGAGCCGCTCGAGCCTACCGCCGTGCCGTAGATGATCAGGTTGGCATCGAGACGCGTGGCCAGCTGGCGCCAGGACACGAGGTCCATCTGCTCCGGATCGAGCTTGAAGCGGTCCAGCGCCTTGTTGACGTCGTCTTCCTTGACCGGGGCGAGCAGGTCGAAACTCTCGAGCTGCTTGCGCACCTTCTTGGCGACGTCCTTGCCGAAGCCCTGGTCCACCCCGCCCGACGTCTGCAGCGGCGCGACGATGACGCGCGCCCGCCCCGACCCTCCGCCGTCCTGGGCCACCAGTTGGGCGCGCGCCCCGACGAGGCCGACGACGGCGGCCAGCAGGGCGACGAACGTGCGATCGTGCTTCAGTTCCATCGTGCTCACTCTCTCGGCGGTCGAGTCCACACGGTCGCGCCGACGGCTACCGGCGCGGGACGGCATCCAGACGTCCATACCCAGCGGATCCAGTTTCGTTCTCCCGGGCCGCTCGAACCCGTGCGTACGATCGCGGCCGCGGCGAAGAGTATACAGTATGCGCGGGCGTCCCTCCGCTCAACCCGGGACGCCTGCCGCTCCATCCAGGAGACGAGTCCGGGGTCCCCCGTGTCACCGCTCCCGACCCGGGGGCACATGGGCGCTGGAGGATTCGAACCTCCGACCTCTGCCTTGTAAGGGCAGCGCTCTGAACCAACTGAGCTAAGCGCCCGCGCGTGGGAGGTCCTGCGAAGCCCGGCCGTCGCACAGACTCGAGAGAGCCGGGGCGGGCGGTCGGCCGGCGGCTCCGGGGCTAGGAGTCGTCGCCCCCGGCGCGCCCGTAGCCGACCAGGAGGCCGGCGGGGATGAGGACCGCGTAGCCGAGCGCGAGCAGGATGGGGGCGGCGGTGATCGAGCCGTGATCCAGGAGAACGTAGCCGATCACGATGACCACGGCCGCCCCTCCCAAAAGAAGCGCGTTCACGAGCCCCATGCCGGCGGGCCCGCGCCCGCCGGCCCGCCCTCCTTCGCCGTTCCCGCCCTTGCTCTCGTCCGTGGCCATGATCGCTCCAACTTGGCCGGCGCGCCCCCTCCCGTCAACGCGTCTCCGGTCCCGAGCTCAGCCACTCCGCCTCGATCCGGTCCCGGCGCTCGGCCTCGTCGTGTGCGGCCTCCTCCCTGCGGAGCCGCTCCATCCGCCGGCGATCGTAGCGCCGTCTGCGCCAACCCACCAGGAGGAGGAGCAGGGCGATCGCGATCCAGAACAGGGAGGCGCGGGAGAGCAGGAAGAGCCAGCCGTAGCGGTCTCGAACCCCCGCCTCCCAGCGGCGGACGAACTGCGACTCGGTGACGCCGTACACGGAGCGCAGCGCCCCGTCCATGGAGTCACCCGACCGGAGACGGATGAACAGCGCCTGGAGTGCGGCCGGGCCGCCCAGGTCGGCGAGACGGTGGACGGCCGTGTAGGACAGGAGATACGCCAGCCGCGCCTCGTCCTCGGAGCCCCTCAGGTGTGCGTCCAGGTCGGAGAGCGCGTCGGTCCCCTGGCGCAGAATGGCGAGCCGCAGGCGCCAGGCCTGTCCCCAGTCCCAGTCGCCGGCCGCCAGCTGGGCGTACCCTTCCTGCAGCCAGCGCGGTGCGCGCCCGTCGGTCACGGCGTCCAGGGCCAGGTGGGCCAGCTCGTGGCGGGCCGTGCTGCGCAGCGAGCTCAGCCGCCCGGCGCCGGCGCCGGAGGCCCGCACCGCCAGGACGTGCCGGTCCGGGAGCGCCAGCCCCGCGACCCAGTCGGGCTCCGCCCCCGGAGCGCCCGGCACCCGGCCGAAGTCCCGCACCACCCACAGCGTCGCCGTGTCGGTGAGGACGGCCAGCGGGGCGCCGATCCCCGGCATAGGGGCGAGGACCGATGAATCGCGGGCCAGCGCGCGTGCCACACGCTCCAGGCCCGGCCCGGCGCGCACGGCCAGTGAGCCCGTCCCCTGCCCCGCACACGGGCGTGGGCCGAGGAGCGCCGCCGTCAGGAGGAACACGAGGCCCACGGCCCGGCTCCCGGACCCGGCCTGAATGTGACGACGGCCACCGCGGCATCGTCCACACACACGGAAGCAGGACACCGGATGCCCGATCAAGGGCTGCGCCTACGAGAGGACGACCCGATGCTCTGGACGATCTTCGTCATCCTGCTGGTCTTGTGGCTGCTGGGACTCATCAGCGGCTATATCTTCGGTGGCTTCATCCACCTGCTGCTGGTGCTGGCCATCATCGTGGTGGTGATCCGACTCCTGACCGGCCGAAGAGTGTAGGAGCACCGGCTCAACTCGTCTCGCGGGCCCATCGACAGGTCGACAGGAGAGGCTCCGGCAGGGTCGAGGTGAAGGAGAGCGCCTCCCCGCTGATCGGATGCCGGAAGGCGAGCCGGGCCGCGTGCAGGAACATGCGGCCCGCCCTTTCGGCCAGCTCTTCGGCCCACCGCCCGCCCGCGCCCACGAAGCCGCGCTCCCAGTCGGGCGCGTACAGGGGATCTCCGACGATGGGGTGGCCCACCGCCTTGAAGTGTACCCGGATCTGGTGGGTCCTTCCGGTCTCGAGCTTGACAGCCACCAGGTCGGCCGAGGTCCAGCGCTCGAGCCTGCGCACGTGCGTGAGGGCATGTCGTCCGCCCTCCACGACCGCCCGCCGCTTGCGCTCCCGCGGATCGCGTCCCAGGGGAAGATCGATGGTGCGCTCCTCCGCGTCGAGATGCCCCCACGCGGCCGCCAGGTAGCCGCGTTTCACCCTGCGCCGCGCCAGGTCGCGGGCCAGCACCCGGTGCGACTCCTCGGTCCGCGCCACGACCAGGAGGCCGCTCGTATCCTTGTCGAGCCGGTGGACGATGCCGGGCCGGTGAGGTAGCCCCACCGAGGAGAGGGACCCCAGGCGGGCCAGCAGCGCGTTCACCAGCGTCCCGCGGGGATGCCCCGGAGCCGGGTGGACCACCATGCCCGCGGGCTTGTCCACCACGACGAGGTGCTCGTCCTCGTGGACGATGCGGACCGGGAGATCCTCGGGCTCGAGGGTGATCGGCTCGGGAGCGGAGATCTCCGCCTCGACCACCTCGCCCGCCCGCGGTCGATGGCTCTTGGCGACCGGCGCCCCGTCGACGCGCACGTCCCCCTCGACGATCAGGGTGGCGGCCTGCGTCCGGCTCAAGCCGAGCCGGTCGGCGAGCCACCGGTCCAGCCGCTCGTCCGATGAGGCCTCCACGACGAGGCGCTCGCGGCGGAGAGCCGGCGGCTCGGCCCGATCAGGCCTGCCCGTTTCCTCCGTCCCCGGGCTCACGTCGCTCCTCCAGGTAGAAGGAGAGGAGGAGGAGGACCGCCCCTGTGCTCACGGCCATGTCGGCCACGTTGAACACGGGCCAGCGGTGGGACCCGAGTCCGACGTCCAGGAAGTCGACCACGCCGCGAGAGAAGCGGACCCGGTCGATGATGTTGCCGACGGCGCCGGACGACACGAGCGCCACCGCGCACAGCCGCAGCCGATCCCGCACGGGTGTCACGACGTACAGGTACGCGAGCACGAGGAGGGCGCCGAGGGAGAGCCCGAGGAACACGAACCTCGAGTGGGAGCCGACGTGGATCCCGAACGCGGCTCCCGGATTCTGCGTGTACGTGAGGCGAAAGAAATTCCCCAGCACGGGGATCGACTGGTACAGGGTCATGTGGGAGCGGATCCAGGCCTTGGTGACCAGGTCCGCCGCGACCACCAGCGTCATGGTGGTCGCGAGGAGCCACGTCTTGTTGAGCCGAGTCTCGCTCATGGGGACCGTCAGGGACGACGCCCCCTCAGCGGGCGGCACCGCTCTCTTCCTCCTCCTTGCAGCGAACGCACAGCCGCGTGTGCGGCAGCGCGTCCAGGCGCTCGAAGGAGATGGGCTCGCCGCACTCCTGGCACACGCCGTACTGCTCGGGCGTCTGGTAGAGTCGCCTGAGCGCCTGGTCGATGTGGTACAGGAAGCGGCCCTCCTTGCTCGCGAACAGGAACGCCTTCTCCCTCTCCATCGCGTCGGTGCCCTGGTCGGCCATGTGGAAGCTGTAGGCCGACAGGTCCCCGTCCGACCCCTGCGGAGTGTCGGAGAACGACTTGTCGTAGAAGCCCAGCTGCTTGAGCACCCGGGCCCTCTCTTCGAGCAGTCGCTCCTCGAAGTGCTTGATTTCCTTCTTCTTCATAGCTCCTGCACGCTCTAGGCGTGTCCCGCTTCCGATGCCAGGTCCCGGTCGCCGGCTCGCTCGAGTCCGATCAGGACCCGGTGGCCGTCCACGTCCAGCTCCCTTCGATGCTCCAGTACGTCCGTCGCCGCGTCACCCACCCGGAGCTCGACGGCCAGCGTCTCGCCGGCGATCTCCCCCTCGTGGGACGACGCCGCCTCCAGGACCGCCGCATCGCCCGCCAGAGCGAGAGCGATCCGGTCCTCCACGGCGAGTCCCGCATCCCGTCGCAGCCGCTGAACGCGGCTCACCAGCTCTCGGGCCAGTCCCTCCCGACGAAGCTCGTCGTCCAGGGACGGATCGAGGGCCGTCAAATACCCCGCCGCGTTCCCGACGGTCAGATCGTCCCCGGTCTGTTCCAGGATCCGGACCTCGGAGGGCGCGACCTCGACCCGCTCTCCGCCGGCCTGGACGGAGACGGCCTCTCCGGCCCGCAGCCGCCGCGCGTCGGGCGCCCCCAGCGCCTCGATCGCCCCGGCCACCGCCGGCGTGCTGGAGCCGAAGCGCGGCCCGAGCGCCGCGTAGTCCGGTTTGACGATTAGCCTTATAATATCGTCCTGATCGTCAATGAAGTCAACGCGTTTGACGTTGAGCTCCTCCTGGAGGTGCCGCAGGAGCTCGGCGGGGATCCGCCTCCCGTCGGGAACGACGACCCGGACCGAGCGAAGCGGTTGCCGCACGCGGATGCCCGCCTTCTCGCGCGCCGCACGGCCCAGGGCGGCCAGCTCCCGCACGTCGTGCATTCCCCGCTCCAGCTCCACGTCCCTCCGGCCCAGCGAGCGCGGGAATTCCGCCAGGTGGACGGAATCCCCGTTCAGCCCCCGGTGCAGCCAGTCCGACAGAAAAGGGGAGATCGGCGCCAGCAGCCGGGCGCTGGTGGCCAGGGCCTCGTGCAGGGTGGCGTAGGCGTCTCGGGCGCTGGCGTCCGATTCCCGGGTGCGCCGGGTGGCCCAGAAGCGGGGGCGCGTGCGCCGCACGTACCAGTTGGACAGCTCGTCCACCACGAACTCGGACAGCCGCCGGGCCGCGGGCGTGGGATCGTACGCCTCCAGGTCGCGGCCCACGGCCTCCACGAGACCGTCCAGCCGGGACAGCAGCCAGCGGTCGATGGCCGTCCGCCCGGCGGCCGGGCGCGCCTCGCCGGTCCCGTGGCTCCAGCCCTCCAGGTTCGCGTACAGGGCGAAGAAACGATACGTGTTGCGCAGGGTGTCGAAGAACTTCCGCCCCACCTCGTCGATCCCGCCAGGGTCCCACCGCTTGGGGAGCCACGGATTGCTCGAGGAGAGCAGGTACCAGCGGATCGCGTCGGCCCCGTGGCGCGAGATGGCCTCCCACGGATCCACCGCGTTTCCCCGCGACTTGGACATCTTCTGCCCCTCGGCGTCGAGCACGAGGTCGTTGACCACCACCGCCCGGTAGGCCGGCCGGTCGAACAGGATGGTGGACAGGGCCAGCAGCGAGTAGAACCAGCCACGCGTCTGGTCCACCCCCTCGGCGATGAAATCGGCCGGGAAGTGCCGCCGGAAGGCCTCGTCGTTCTCGAACGGCCAGTGCCACTGTGCGTAGGGCATGGATCCCGAGTCGAACCACGCGTCCAGCACCTGCGGGACGCGCCGCATGGTGCCCGGACAGCCCGGCTCCCCGCACCCCCAGCACGGCTCGTCGATCTGGGGGCGATGCGGATCGAAGTCCTCGGGCAGGCCTCCGGCACGCTCCGCGAGCTGCTCGAACGAGCCGATCACCTCTCGGTGCTCCGGTTCCGCGTCGCACTCCCACACCGGGAGCGGCGTACCCCAGTACCGGTCGCGAGACAGGGCCCAGTCCACGTTGCCCCTGAGCCACTCGCCCATACGACCCGTACCCATCTCGGGCGGGTGCCAGTCCACCGAGGCGTTGTTCTCCAGCAGCCGGTCGGTCAGCGCCGTGGTACGGATGTACCACGAGTCGCGCGCCATGTAGAGCAGCTTGCTGTCGCAGCGCCAGCAGTGGGGGTAGCTGTGACGGTAGCGCTCGGCCCTGTAGAGGGCGCCCACCTCCCGCAGGTGGTCCAGGATGCGGGCTTCGGTGTCGGGCTCGTTGACCCCGAGCCCCGCCAGGCCGGCGGGCACGGAGGCCAGGAAGCGTCCGTCCGGCCCGACCGTGTGCTGCCGGGGGAGCCCTGCCCGCGTGCCGAGGTCGAAGTCGTCCTCGCCGTACATGACGGCCGTGTGCACGACCCCGGTTCCCTCGTCCACCGTGACGAAGTCGGCCGGCAGCACGGTCCAGGCGGCCTCGCTGTCCCCGGCGTCGACGGCGCCCCGGAAGGGCGGCTCGTACCGCCGTCCGACCAGCGCCGAGCCGGGGAAGGCGTCCAGCACGCGGACCTCGTTCCGCAGGACCGCCTCCATGCGATCGCGCGCCAGGATGAGGACATCGCCCTCCTGGGCGAGCGCGCCGTCCGAGCGCCCGGTCACCCGGACGCGGACGTACTCCACATCGGGATGGATGGCCAGAGCCACGTTGCCCGGCAGCGTCCACGGCGTGGTCGTCCACCCCAGCACTGCGGCCCTGTCGGGGTCGTCCACCAGGGGGAAAGCCACGAACACGGCCGTGTCTTGGACCTCCTCGTAGCCCTGGGCCACCTCGTGACTGGACAGTCCGGTGCCGCAGCGCGGGCAGTAGGGCAGCACCTTGTAGCCCTTGTACAGGAGCCCCTTCCGGTCGATCTCGGACAGGGCCCACCACGCCGACTCGATGTACTCCGGCGAGCAGGTGATGTAGGGATCGTCGTAGTCCAGCCAGTAGCCGATCCGCCGGGAGAGGCGTTCCCACTCTTCCTTGTAGGTGAACAGGTTCTCCCGGCACACCCGGTTGAACTCGGCGATGCCGAGCTCCTCGATCTCGGGCTTGCCCGAGATGCCCAGCTGGCGCTCCGCCTCGATCTCGACGGGGAGCCCGTGCGTGTCCCACCCGGCCTTCCGGAGCACGTGGTGACCGGTCATGGTCCGGTGGCGCCCCGCGAGGTCCTTGATCGTGCGCGCCAGGATGTGGTGGACACCCGGACGTCCGTTGGCCGTGGGAGGACCTTCGAAGAACACGTACTCGGGACTGCCCCGGCGGGCCTCGAGGCTACGGTGGAAGAGGTCTTCCTCTTCCCACCGGGTGAGGACGCCCTCCTCCAGCTCGGTCACGCTCCCGGGAAGCTCCGGATAGCCCACGATCAGATCCTGCGCAGGACCGCGCGCAGGAGGCGCGTGAGGTCGGGCTCGGCCGCGCTGGCCGTGGCGATGATCGTCTCCACGTCCGCCGGCTCGAGGGCGTCGGGCAGGCACGCGTCGGTGATGATGGACACGCCGAGGACCCGCACGCCTACCTGCCGGGCGACGATGACCTCCGGGACGGTCGACATGCCCACCACGTCGGCGCCCAGGAGGCGGAGCATGCGGTACTCGGCAGCGGTCTCGAGGTTGGGGCCCGTGACGGCCACGTACACGCCCTCGCGCAGGACGAGGCCCATGCGCAGGGCTTCCTCGCGCGCCAGGACACGCAGCTCCTCGTCGTACACCCGGGACATGTCGGGAAAGCGCGGGCCCTGCTCATCGAGGTTGGGCCCGACCAGGGGGTTCCCCCACATGAGGTTGATATGGTCGGCCAGGAGCATCAGCTCGCCGGGACGCCACAGGGGGTTCATGCCCCCGCACGCGTTGGACACGACCAGCGTGCGGGCGCCCAGCTCGGCCATCACCCGCACCGGCAGCCCGATCTGCTGCGGCGTGTAGCCCTCGTACATGTGGAAGCGGCCATCCATGGCCACGACGGGGTGCCCCTCGAGCAGGCCGTGCAGGAGCCGTCCGGCGTGGGACGCCACGGTCGACTCCGGGAAGCCGGGGATCTCCGAGTAGGGGATGGAGCCCGCGTCTTCGATGGCCGCGCCGAGCCCCCCGAGACCCGTCCCCAGGATGACCGCGACCTCGGGCGCCTCCCCCAGGAGCGGACGCACCGTTTCGGTCGCGACCCGGACGTCGCGGTAGTCGGGGACCTCCCTCGTCACGACCCCTCGCCGGCCGGTGGGGCGCCCGATCCCTCCAGCCGGATGGCGGGCGGATCCCGATGCTCGCGCAGGGAGCGCGCGGGCGGCTCGCGGTCCGGGTCAGCCCGCAGGCGGGCCTGCTCGGCCTCGAGCTCCTCGAGGAAGCGCTCCAGCGTGTCCCGGAAGGAGCGCAGAAAGCGCTCGCGGCGGATCCTCAGGTCCTCCAGCCGGCGCTCGGCGGACCGCTCCTCCTCGCGTGCCTCCTGGACAATCTGCTCCGCTCGCGCCTCCGCCTCCTGAATGCGAAGGTCCGCTTCGCGCTCGGCCTGGGAGCGAGCCTCCTCCCGCAGCTCCTGGGCCGCCAGCAGGGCGTCGTTGAGGGCCTTCTCCCGCTCCTCGAACCGACCGAGCTTCTCCTCCAGGACGCCGATCCGCTCGCGCAAGCTCCGCTCCTCGGCCAGCAGGGCTCCCAGTCGCTCGGCGGCCAGCTCCAGGAAGGCGTCCACCTGCTCGGGATCGTAGCCCCGCATGGCGCGGCGAAAGTCTTCCTTCTTCTTCCGTACGTCCAGCGGCGACAGTTCGATCATGGCCTCTCTCCGACCAGGGCCGTACCCAGCCGGAGCCGGGTGCTGCCCTCCTCCACGGCGATCTCGAAATCGTTGCTCATCCCCATCGACAGGACCTCCGGCTCGAACCCGTCCACCTCCCGCCCGCAGCGCTCGAACAGTTCCCGGGCTCGCCGGAAGGTGGCCCGCACGACCGAGGCGTCCCCGGTGAGCGGTGCCATGGTCATCAGCCCCCGCACGCGGAGTGCCGGGAGCTCGCAGACTCGTCGGACGGCCTCGATCGTCCGCACGGCCTCGGCCGACTCGCTGGCTTCGAAACCGCCCTTGGATGCCTCGCCGGATGTGTTGACCTGGACGAGCACCGGAAACCCGTCGCGTCCCACCGCCACCAACTCGCGCTGGAGCTTCTCCGCGAGTCGCTCCGAGTCCAGTGACTCGAGCTCGTCGAAGACCGCCAGGGCGCGCTCCACCTTGTTACGCTGCAGGTGGCCGATCATGTGCCAGCACAGCCCCAGGTGGCCCAGACGCTCCTCTTTGGCCTCCGCCTCGCCGACGCGGTTCTCGCCCACGCAGGTCAGGCCCGCCGCCGCCACGGCGCTCAAAGCCTCTCCGGGATGCCCCTTGGTCACCGCCACGACCTCGACCCCGTGGGCCGGGCGTCCGGCCCGGTCCGCGGCGGCAGCGATCCGTTCGCGTAGCGCTTCGAGACGGTCGGCGATGGACTCCGCCCAGGCGATCATGGGCCCCGAAACGCGAGAGCCGCCCGGTCCACCCGGGCGGCTCTCCCTGACCGTCGGCCGAGCACCCGGCGTGCCGCTACCGCTTCACCTCGAAGGTGATGGGCTGGGCGATCCACACGCCGATCGGCTTGTCGCGGTTGATGGCCGGCTTGAACTTCATGTTCACCGCCACCTTGGCCGCGGCCTGGTCCAGCGCGTCGTAGCCGCTGGATTCCTGGACCACGGTCTTGCCGACCTGTCCCTTCTCGTCCACCCACAGCCACAGCACGACCCGGCCGCCGATCCCGACGTCCTTGAGGGAGGGTGGATACAGCCGCTGGAGCAGTCGCTGGATCTCCCCCGAGTTCTCGAGCTTCGGGTCCACGTCGCGCGGAATGAACGACGGGCGGTCCGAGGGGCTCCCCGCCTTGGGCGGCGGCGGAAGCTGCTCCACCGGATTCTGCTCGAACGTCGTGGGGGCGATGGTTACGTCCTCCTTGACATTCGCAGCCGCCACCTTGGGAGTCGCCGGCCGTGCGATCTGTTTGGGCGGGGGCGGGATCTTCACCTCGGGCGGGAGCTGGACCGCCTTCAGCGACTTGTTCTCCGTACCCATGTTCTCGGCATGGAGCTGGGGGAAGAACTCCACCAGACCGAAGTGGAAGGCCACCGCGGCGATCAGGCCGATGTAGACCCACGTGGCGTAGCTGCGCTTGAAGTCGTCGTTGGCGGTGCGCATCGTGCCCACGCCCCCCCGGTCGTTCCGCTTGTCGGCCGCCATGGTTACCTCCTCGGCCTGTTGACTCGCTGGGCCAGTCGGGTGCCGAACACCACCCGGACGGCGCCCGCAGCCTGAAGCTGCTTCGTGATCGTGTTCACCATGCTGTAGGGCACGTCGCGGTCGGCCCGGACCTCGATCACCAGCTGCCGGTTCTCCGCGTAGATCGGCCGCACCATATCGGCGATCTGGTCGAACGGCACGTCCTGGTCGTTGATCCAGACGTTGCCCGCCCTGGTCAGCCAGATGTGCAGGATGTTCTTGCGCTTCGTATCGACCTTCTTGGTCGCCTGGGCCTTGGGCCAGTCGATCTCCCGCTTCTTCTCCTTCCGGAACGTCGTCGTCACCATGAAGAAGATGAGCAGGAGGAACGCGATGTCAGCCAGCGAGGAGGTCGGAATCTCGCTGCTGGCCCTCGACTTCCGGCTGAAGCCGCCTTGCCCGCCCCTGAGCCCCATAACCTAGTCCTCACCCAGCATCTGGAGGGAGATCCTGTCCGCTCCGGCGTCTTTCACCCCGTCCAGCACGTGTATCATATCCCGGTAGGGCGCCTTGGGGTCCGTCTTGATGGCCGCGATGATGTTCGGGTTGGCCGCCAGCTCCTGGCGCATGATGCCCGACACCTGCTCCGCCGTAACGGTCTGCGTCTCTTCGCTCTGGCCGCGTTTCACCACCACCCGGCCGTCCGGCTGGACCAGGAAGAAGATGATGTTCTTGGCGGCGACGGCCTGCTCCTTGGACTTCTCCGGCAGGACGATCGGCAGGCCCCGCTCCTCGTTGAAGACCGTCGTGGTCAGGAAGAAGATGAGGAGCAGGAACGCGATGTCGGCCAGTGAGGCCGTCGGGATCTCGTCGGAGACCCGCTCTCTACGCTGCAGAAGGGGCATGGTCCTCTCCGGTCGGCGTCGTCTGCGAGTGGATCAGCCGCGGGGGTTGGCGGTGCCCCGGCGGCGGCCCGTCTCGATCTTCCAAATGAGGTCGAGCACCGTCTGGGAGCCCTCCTCCATGTCGGCGATCAGCTTGTCGATCCGCGTCACGAAGAAGTTGTACGCCACGTTCACGGGGATCGCGATCGTCAACCCGGCCGCGGTCGTGATCAGTGCGACCTTGATACCCCCGGCCACCAGGGTCGGCTCCACCTGCCCGGCCTGCTCGATGGCCGCGAAGGCCAGGATCATCCCGATCACGGTCCCCAGGAAGCCGAGCATCGGAGCCACGTTCGCGATCGTCGCCAGCACGACGAGACCGCGCTCCAGGAAGTCGACCTCGGTGTTGCCGGTGGTGCTGATGGCCGCTTCGACGTCGGCCTCGGTATGCTCCTCGCGGACCCGGCGCAGGCCGGCCAGGAGGATCGCCGCCACGGGTCCGGGCGTCTCGGCCGCCTTCTCGATCGCGTCGTCCAGGCGACCGGCCACGCCCATCTCCTCGATCTCGGTCAGCAGCCTCCGAGACTCCCGGTGCGCCACGAACAGGGTCCAGGCCTTGGCGATGATGACGCCGAGGGCCACGAGCGAGCAGAGGATGAGGGGATACATCATGAAACCCCCGTCCTTGAACAGCGTGAGCAGCTTGAAGGTCGGTCCACCTGGCTGCAATGCCGCCTCCCGTCCTGGGTGAGCGCACGATACTCCCGGCTCGGGCCCCGTGCGAGCCGCCTCATTCTATGGGCCGTCTAAGGCCTCGTCAACGAACATCCCGAGAATGTCAATTCTCGCCGGCCGGCACGGGACGCGGGTCGCCGGACGCATCCCCTTCGGCCGCGGAGCTCTCCCCGGCCATGGAGCCCGGGCGCGAGGCAAGGCGTCCCGGTTCGCTCGATGCCAGCCGACCTCGCAGCGCTTCGGGACTGAGGTCGCGGGTCAACTGTCCGCGGTGGGCCAGGGAGATCTGGCTCGTCTCCTCCGAGATCACCACCACGTACGCGTCGGTCTCCTCCGACAGCCCCAGGGCGGCACGGTGGCGCGTGCCCAGCGACCGGTCCTCCACGGGAAACTGGGTGAGCGGCAGGATGCACCCGGCCGCCACGATCTGGTCGCCGCGCACGATGACCGCTCCGTCGTGCAGGGGCGAGTACGGGGTGAAGATCGTGGTCAGGAGCTCCGCCGAGACTTCGGCCCCGACCCGGGTGCCGGTGTCGGCGTACTCCCCCAGCCCCACTTCCCGCTCGATGGCGATGAGCCCCCCGATCCTGGCACGCGACAGCCGTCCCGCCGCTTCGGCGATCTCACCGGCCACCTCGCTCTCCTCCATGCGGGCGAAGAAGCGCCACACGCGGCTCCGTCCGAGCTGGGCGAGCGCGTTCCGAAGCTCCGGCTGGAACACCACGATCAGGGCGAACGCCCCGTAGGTGAACGCCTGCGAGAGCAGGTAGCTTATGAGGCTGAGGTCGAGGAGGCGGGCCAGCGCGTGCACCGCGACGAGCAGCACGAGGCCGAACAGGATCTGGAGTGCCCTCGTCCCGGTCCACAGCAGGAGGATGCGGTAGAAGGCGTAGCCGACCAGGAGGACCTCGATGACGTCCTTCGGGCCGATCTGGAGGTAGCGGACGTAGTCGAGGAGAGTCTGCATGACGGCTCAGCCCTGCCCGGTCCCCACGGGTGCGGAGGCGGCCGACAGGCGTCCGGCCCCCTCCCTCCGCACGGCCTCCGCCAGGTCCAGGGCCCTGCGAGCCGGCGCCACGTCGTGTACGCGAAACAGCCGCGCCCCCCGGTCCAGCGCCGCGACGCAGGCGGCCAGGGTGCCCTCGAGCCGCTCCTCCACGGGCACGCCCAGGAGTTGGCCGATGAAGGACTTACGGGACGGCCCCACCAGCACCGGCAACCCGAGCGTGGCCAGCTCGGGAAGGCGGGCGAGGAGGGCGACGTTGCCTCGCGGCGACTTGCCGAAGCCGATGCCGGGGTCGACGACGAGCTGATCCCGGCCGCAGCCTCGTGCCGTCGCCGTCGCGACGGCCGCGGCCAGATCGGCCTTCACCTCTCCCATGAGGTCGTCGTACGCGACATCCTCCTGCATCGTGCGCGGCTCCCCACGCATGTGCATGAGAATGAGCCCCGCACCCGAATCGGCCGCGAGATCGGCGAGACGGGGATCGAATTGGAGGGCAGAGATGTCGTTGAGCACCGCCGCGCCCGCCTCGAGCGCCAGGGCAGCCACTTCGTGCTTGGTCGTGTCGATCGACAGGGGAACCGGCAGCTCCGACGCCCTCTCCACCACGGGACCGATCCGGCGCCACTCCTCGCGGGCGGTGACGGGGGCCGCGCCCGGTCGCGACGACTCCCCGCCCACATCGATGAGGTCGGCTCCCTCCTCCACCAGGCGCCACGCGTGGTCGACCGCCGCGCCCGGCTCCAGATGCCGCCCCCCATCCGAGAAGGAATCGGGCGTGACGTTGAGCACGCCCAGGAGGATCGGTCGATCCAGCGGCAGTATTCCGGCGCGGATCCGCCAGCCCGGGGGCGACACCGGGCTCCTTCCGGCCGTCAAGCCGGGACGGGCGACGGCTCGCCCCCCCCGGTCCCCTCCACCGCTCGACCCTTGTCGCTGGACCGGCGCTGACGGGCCGCAGCCTCCTGCCCGGCCGTGCCGGCGGTCTCCGCTGAATCGGTCGCCGGGAGCGGCGGCAGCGGCTGTCCGGCCTCGAGTGCCTCGATCTCGTCGGCGTCCAGCGTCTCCCGCTCCAGGAGCGCCTGCGCGATGCGCTCCAGCAGATCCCGGTATTCCTCGAGGGCCGTCCGGGCGGACCGGTACGCCGCGTCCAGGATCCGCTTGATCTCGGAGTCGACCAGTTGCGCCGTCTTCTCGCTCACCGACCGGCGCTGGCTCAGCTCCCGGCCCAGGAAGATCTCGTGGTCCTGGTCCCCGACCGACATGGGTCCGATCGCATCGGACATCCCGAACTGGGTCACCATCCGTCGGGCCATCTCGGTGGCGCGCTCGATGTCGTTTCCGGCCCCGGTGGTGATCTTCTCCGCCCCGAAGATCATCTCCTCGGCCACGCGGCCGCCGAACAGCATCTTGAGCCGGCCCTCGAGCCAGGACCTCGTGTAGTTGTGCCGGTCCTCCTCCGGGATCGACGCCGTGATCCCGAGGGCTCGCCCGCGAGGCACGATGGTGACCTTGTGGAGGGGATCCAGCCCGGGAACCCGCAGCGCGATCACCGCGTGCCCCGCCTCGTGGTAGGCCGTGACCCGGCGCTCCTCGTCCGAGATCACCATGCTCTTGCGCTCGGCGCCGAGCATGACCTTGTCCTTGGCCGCCTCGAGGTCGTCCATGAACACCCGGTTCTTGCCCTTGCGGGCGGCCAGGAGCGCGGCCTCGTTCACGATGTTCTCGAGTTCCGCACCCGAGAGCCCGGGCGTCCCCTTGGCCAGGGTGGCGAGCTCCACGTCGTCGGCGAGCGGGATCTTCCGCGTGTGTACCCGCAGGATGCCCTCGCGCCCCTTCACGTCGGGGCTGTCGACCACGATCTGGCGGTCGAAACGTCCCGGGCGCAGGAGCGCCGGGTCCAGCACGTCGGGCCGGTTCGTGGCCGCCAGCAAGATCACGCCCGTGTTGGCCTCGAACCCGTCCATCTCCACCAGGAGCTGGTTCAGGGTCTGCTCGCGCTCGTCGTGGCCGCCCCCGAGACCGGCGCCCCGGTGGCGGCCGACGGCGTCGATCTCGTCGATGAAGATGATGCACGGAGCGTGGGCCTTGCCTTGCTCGAACAGGTCGCGCACCCTCGAGGCACCCACTCCCACGAACATCTCGACGAAGTCCGAGCCCGACATCGAGAAGAAGGGACGGCCGGCCTCCCCGGCCACGGCCCGCGCCAGGAGCGTCTTCCCCGTCCCCGGAGGCCCGACCAGGAGGGCGCCCTTGGGCAGGCGGCCGCCCAGCCGGCTGAACCGGTCGGGGTCCTTGAGGAACTCGATGATCTCCTCGAGCTCCTCCTTGGCCTCGTCACACCCGGCCACGTCGGCGAAGGTGACCTTGGGCGTGTCGCCCGTGAGGAGCTTGGCCTTGGACTTCCCGAAGCTGAACGCCCGCGAGCTCCCGCCCTGCATCTGTCGGAACAGGAAGAACCACAGCCCGATGATCAGGACCCATGGGAGCACGGAGACGAGGATGTTCATCCAGTTGCTCCCCGCCTCCTGCCGGCTGATGTCCACGCCGGCCTTCTGGAGCTGGGCCACGAACTCCATGCTGGACTCGAACGGGAGCAGGGTATGGAACTGCTTGACCTGCGCGCCATCGCGCTGGATGGCGTTCTTCAGCGCACCCTGGACCTCGTGCCCGTTCCGGATCGTCACGGACTGGACATTGTCGGCCTTGAGCTGCGACTGGAACTCCGTGTACGTGAGGTCCTGGCGCGATGTCTTGTTCCCCTGCATGAGCTGGTAGATGAACAGGGGCACGAGGAGGATGAGCACCCAGAAGGAGGCCGCGCGGAAGAACCGGCTGGCCTTTCCGCCGTTGCGGTTTCCGCCCCCTCGCTCCGGACCCGGACTCGATGCAGGCATGCGAAGGCCTCAGAGGCTCGCGATGAACGGGAGGTGGCGAAAGTCCTCGGCGCGGTCCAGGCCGTAGCCGACCAGGAACTCGTCGGGCGCCTCGAAGCCGACCCAGCGTGGCTCGAGAGCCAGGCGCTCGGCCTTGCGCTTGTGCAGGAGCGCGCACACCTCCAGCGAGGCGGGCTCGCGCGCCCGAAGCGAGGGAACGAGCTCGTTGATCGTATGTCCGCTGTCCACGATGTCCTCGACCAGCACCACGTGACGACCTTCGATCAATGTGTTCGCCTCGTACAGGGTGTCCACCCTGCCCGACGACGTGGTCCCACCACCGTAACTCGACACCACCAGGAAATCGACGTGTACGGGGAGACCGATGCAACGCACTAAATCTGCCATGAAGATGAAGGACCCCTTGAGCAGACCCAGCATCAGCAGCGTCGTGCCCGCCGGGTACTCCGACGTGATCTGGGCCCCCAGGGCCCGTACGCGGCCCGAGATCCGGTCGGCCGCGTAGACCACGTGCCAGGGGCGGTGTCCCCCGGCCCGGGAGCGCTCCGCGCCCGTCCCGGACGCCACATCAGGCATCCTCGATCCTAAGCACCAACCGCTCCTCCGCGGCATCGGGCCACAACCCGGGGTCCACGGCCAGCCCATCGACGGCCACCACCCGGCCGTCCGCGGACGCCACCACGGGCACCTGCCGACGGGCGCTCCTCGGGACCCTGCGCTCGCCGAACAGTTTCTTGAGCTTGCGGGTCCCCGCATCCGTCCGGATGCGGTCTCCCGCACGCCAGCCCCGGACGACGAGCGGGAAAGCGATGCGCTCCAGCGCGAGCTCGACCCGTGCGCGGAGGGCGATCGGCTCGCGGCCGGGCTCCCAGGCCACGATGACGGGCCGTCCCCCCAGGGAGATCCGTCCGCGACCGGGCTCGGGGCCGTCGATCGTCAGCGTGGTGTCCGGCGCCGCCTCGGCCGGTCGGCCGATCCACACGACCCGGAACTCGCGCGCGGCGACCAGGCCGCCGCCGAGGTCCACTTTGCCCCCGCTCCGGCCTCCGCTGATAAACTCCACCGCGGCCCGGGTTCCGCCCTTCGTGAGGCGGACCCCGGCCGTCCGCGCCACCCGGCGGACGACCCGGGCGAGCCCCTCCCGGTCGAGACCGCGAAGCCGATCCAGGTCGAGCGCCTCGGCCCCCGACTTCCATCGGTCGGGCGCCACCCCCTCCAACCGGCATCTCTCGAGCAGGAAGCGCGCCCGTGCCTCGAGCGCCCGATCCGCCCGGCGCGCCGCGCGCCCCAGCTCCAGCAGCCGCTCCCGCACCGGCCCCTCCCAGCTCGCCTCCAGGGCCGGGAGCACGCGAGTGCGCAGCCGGGCCCGCTCCCAGCGGGGATCGAGGTTGGAGGGGTCGACCAGGAAGGCGATCCGCCGTTCGCGCAGGTATGCCTCGAGTGAGCGGCGTCGGAACGGCAGGAGCGGCCGGACGATGGCTCCCCGTCGGGCGGGGATGCCTCCCAGTCCCCGGACACCCGTGCCTCGCAGGATCCGAAACAGGATGGTCTCGGCCTGGTCGTCGGCCTGGTGGCCGGTCGCGATGCGCGAAGCGTCCTCCTCCCGCGCGATCCGGTGGAGGAACGCGTAGCGGGCGCGCCTGAGTTCCTCCTGGCGGGGTGAGAGGGGCTCGGCCGGCCGACCCGAGCGGCACTCGACGCCCGCGGCGTCGATCCAACCGCAGACACGGTCGGCTTCCGCGGCGCTCGCGGCCCGGAGGCCGTGATCGAAGTGGGCGGCCACCAGCCGGAGGTCCAGGGAGTCCGCCACGCCGAGCAGCAAGTGGAGGAGGGCCATCGAGTCCGGCCCCCCGGAGACGGCCACCAGGACTCGCGACCCGCGTGGGAGGAGGCCGGGCCGGCGCTCCAGGTGGCGCGCGAAGCGCCCCCGGAGGTCTCCGGGCGGACTAGCGGGCCGTGTCGTCGTCCCGGGCGTCCCGGCCGCCACGCCTCCCGAGCGGGAGGTGCCGCCTCCAGGTCCCGGCGCTCCTGTGGAAGTCGAGCCGCTCCGGCGCCGGAACGCGCCGCGTTTCCGGGCGTGTCTTCGCCGGGGCCTTCGGCTGCACGCCGGTCCCTTCCCCCTCCTCGCCGCGAGCCGCATGCGGGATCCGGCCCGTGACCCGGATCGCGTCGGACATCTTGTGCTCGAGGTCCCGGCCGAGGTCGTGCCCGGTCACGTAGGCCTGCAGCGCCACGCGCCAGTCACCGCCCCCCGGCACGACGCCCGGGCGGCCCATGGTGCGCGGCCAGTCCTCCGCCGCCATCGGATCCTGCTCCGTCCTCTCCGGTGCGTCTGGCTCGTCCACGCCTCAGACCTCCATGACCTCGGCTTCCTTCTTCTTCAGCAGCTCGTCGATCGTGGCGACGTGCTCGTCGGTGATGCCCTGCAGCTCCTCCAGGCGTCGATGGATCTCGTCCTCGCCCGCCTCACCGTCCTTCTGCATGCGCTGCAGCTCGTTCTTGGTCTCCTGGCGTACGTGCCGGACGGAGATGCGGCCCTCCTCGGCCAGCCGGTGCAGGAGCTTGACCATCTCCTTGCGGCGCTCCTCGCTGAGCGGCGGCACGGGCACGCGGATCACCGCACCGTCGACGGACGGATTGAAGCCGAGGTCGGCCTTCTGGATGCCCTGCGCGATCTCGGGGGAGATGTTCTGGTCGTAGGGCTGGATGAGCAGGAGACCGGGCTCCGGGGCGCTCACGTTGGCCACCTGGTTCAGGGCCATGGTCGAGCCGTAGGCGTCCACCCTCACCGTGTCCAGCAGCGCCGGCGTGGCCTTCCCGGTCCGCACCGTGTTGAACTCGCGCCGCACGGCGTCGACCGCACGGTCCATGGCTTCACGCGCCTCCTGGAGCCTCTTCTTCGGCATGCAGCCCTCCTGGTGTTGCGGCGCTCCACGCGCCTCCCTGCCTCAGGCGACCATGGTGCCGACCCGGCTCCCGCGCAGCGCCGACAGAATGGAGCCCGGACGGCGGATGTTGAGGACGATGACCGGGAGGTCGTTCTCCTTGCACAGCGAGATCGCCGCCGCGTCCATGACCTTGAGCTCCCGGGTCATGACCTCGAGGTACGAGATCTCCGGGATGAACTCCGCTTCCGGGTCCTTCTCCGGATCGGCCGTGTACACCCCGTCGACCTTCGTGGCTTTGAGGATGACGTCGGCCTCCATCTCGATCGCGCGCAGGACGGCCGCCGTATCCGTCGAAAAGTAGGGGTTTCCGGTCCCACCGGCGAAGATCACCACCCGTCCCTTCTCCAGGTGCCGCAGCGCCCTGCGACGGATGTACGGCTCCGCCAGCTCTTCCATGCGGATGGCGGTCATCACCCGAGTCTCGATCCCGTGACGCTCCAGCATGTCCTGCAGGGCGAGCGCGTTGATCACCGTGGCCAGCATGCCCATGTAGTCGGCCGAGACGCGATCCATGCCTCTCTCGCTGGCCACCGTGCCCCGCACGATGTTGCCCCCGCCGACCACCAGGCCCAGCCTCACGCCGGCCTCGTGGACCGACTTGATCTCGAGGGTCAGCTCTTCGATGATCGGCGGCTCGATGCCGAAACCGCGGTCACCCGCCAGGGACTCCCCGGAGAGCTTGACCAGGGCGCGGGGATACTTCAGATCCGGCGGCGCGCTCGCGCCATCATCCGCTCGCGCGGCCACGGGGCTAGACGCCCACCTCGAACCGGACGAACCGGACCACCTGGAGCGAGCCCGGAGCGCTCTCGAGGAGCTCGCCGATCGTCATGTCGGGATCCTTGACGAACGCCTGGTAGAGGAGCGCGTTCTGCTCGTAGAACTTCCGCATGCGACCCTCGACGATCTTCTCCACGATCTGGGGAGGCTTGCCCTCCTGTCGGGCCTGCTCGCCGAGCACCGCCCGCTCGCGCTCCCTGGCCTCCTCCGGGATGTCCTCGGGGGAGATTCCGGCCGGGTCGGTGGCCGCGATGTGCATCGCCACATCACGCGCCATCTCGGTCGCGGCCGTAGGCTCGTGACCACCGGCCAGCTCCACGAGCACTCCGATCTTGTTGCCGAAGTGAATGTAGCGGCCGATCACGGACCCGGCACCCGGAACCCACCGGACGAAGCGGCCGACGTCGACGTTCTCCCCGATCCTGGCGCGCAGGCCGTCGAGCTCGGTGCCCAGCGCCTCGGCCTCGGGCAAATCCAGGAGATCGCCTCCCTCCCGGACCTCGCCTTCGCCCACTCCGGCGTCCGCCGCGATCCGGGCGGCTCGGCCGGCGAACTCCAGGAACTCGTCGTTCCTGGCCACGAAGTCCGTCTCGCAGGTCACCTCGACCATGGCGACCGGGCCCTCGTCGTCGCCCTCGATCACCACGGCTCCTTCACTCGTCTCCCGGGCGGCCCGCTTGGCCGCCCTGGCGGCCCCACGCTGGCGCAGGAGGTCGATGGCCTTCTCCTCGTCGCCGGCCGCCTCCTCGAGGGCACGCTTGCAGTCCATCATGCCCGCCCCGGTCCTGTCCCTGAGCGACTTCACCGCCGCCGCGCTGATCTCCGCCATGCTCGGTCTCCCCCTATGTGTCGCACATCGTTCGTGGATTCCCCGGGACCGACCGCCGGTCGGCCGGCGGTCCCGCAACCATCCTGCAACGGCCGGGCCGGGCGCGACACCCGCGCCGATCCATCCAAAAAAAAAGGCCACCGAAGTGGCCTTTTCCCGGCGGGCGTCAGGAGGATTCGCCCTCCTCGTCCTCCTCCTCGCCGCCGCCCGCTCCGGCCGACACGGGCACCTCGTCTTCGGGCTCCTCCGCCCCGGCGCCCTTCGGCCGATCCGCCTCCGCCGACGGCTCCGCCGCGGCCTCGGCTCCCCCGGCCTCCGGGGCCTCGTCCTCCCCGGCCGCATCCTCGTCCGTGGCACCACCCTTGGTCTGGCGGCGCTGGGCGATCACTTCCGGGCGCGGCTTGCGGCGCCGCGGTCGCTTGCGGCGCCGCGACGACTCGGTCTCGGAGGTCTCGCCGACATCGGAGGAGTAGGTGAACACGTCCTCGGCCTGCTCGCCCGCCGCCTCCGGGGCCTCCCGTCGGGCAGCGTCCACCGAATCGGCGATGGCCCGCGTGATCAGGGCCACCGACCGGATGGCGTCGTCGTTGCCCGGGATGGGCACCGTGAGCATGTCCGGATCGGCGTTCGTGTCCGCGATCGCCACCACCGGGATCTCGAGGCGATGGGCCTCCTTGACCGCGATCTCTTCCTTCTTGGCGTCGACTACGAAGATGACGCCGGGAAGCCGGCTCATGTCCTTGATGCCCGACAGGTAGCGATCCAGCTTCTGGCGCTCCCGGTCCAGGAGAAGCTGCTCCTTCTTCGTGTAGAACTCGAAGGAGCCCTCCTCCGCCCCACGCTCCAACTCCTTCAGCCGGCGGATGTTCTTCTTGATGGTCTGGAAGTTCGTGAGCATGCCCCCGAGCCAGCGCTCGGTCACGTAGAAGGCTCCGCAGCGCTCCGCCTCCTCCCGCACCAGCGGCGCCAGCTGCGGCTTGGTGCACACGAACAGGACCGAACCGCCGTCCGTCACGACCCCGCGCACGAGCTCGCGGGCCTCGGAGAGCTTGTTCTGCGTCTTCTTGAGATCGAGCAGGTAGATTCCGCCCCGCTCGGCGAAGATGTACTTGCGCATCTTGGGGTTCCAGCGGCTGGTCTGGTGCCCGAAATGCACCCCCGCCTGCAGGAGATCCGTCAGTGCCACGTCGGCCATCGATTCTCGTCCAGTGCTTGGATCAGCGCTTGGAGAACTGGAAGCGCTTGCGCGCCTTGGGGCGACCCGGCTTCTTGCGCTCCACCACCCGGGCGTCCCGCGTCAGAAAGCCCCGGGCCCGAAGCACGGGTCTGTGCTCCTCGTCCACCTCGACCAGGGCCCGGGCCACGGCGAGCTGCACGGCGTCCGCCTGGCCCGTGAGCCCTCCGCCCCGCACCCGGACGAGGATGTCGTAGATGCCCTCCGAGTCGGTGGCCTTGAGTGGAGCCTCGATGGCCTGACGATGTCGCAGGATCTCGAAGTAGACGGAGGTATCCCGGCCGTTGATGGCCCAGCGGCCCGACCCGGGTCGCAGGGTGACCCGCGCCACGGCTTCCTTACGCCGCCCCACCGTCTGCACCGGGTGGGTCTTCGAGAGACCGCTACTCGTCTCCGCCAAGGTTCCTCCGTGTGTGGACCCTGTTCGCTCTCACCGACGGACGCATCCCGCGCACCTCAGAACTCGAACGGCCGGGGCAACTGCGCCTCGTGCGGGTGGTCCGGGCCTGCGTAAACCCGCAACTTCTTGGCCATCTCGCGTCCGAGGGTGTTCTTGGGCAGCATGCCCTTCACCGCCCGCTCGATGACCCATTCCGGTTTCCGGCTGATCATTCGCTTGAATGGAACGAGCTTCTCGCCGCCCATGAAGCCGCTGTGCCGGAAATATCGCTTCGTGTCGGCCTTCTTGCCCGTCAGCCTCACGTCCCGGGCGTTGACCACGATCACGTAGTCACCCACGTCCAGGTGCGGGGAATAGGTGGGCTTGTGCTTTCCTCTCAGCACCCTGGCCACGCGGGTCGCCAGCCGTCCCAGGACCTGGTCCCGGGCGTCGACCACGTACCAGACACGCTCGATCTCGCCCTTCTTGACGCTGTACGTCTTCATCTCATCGCGGTCGTTGCCACAGAGCCCCGGTCGCGGCTCGCCGGGCGTGGCCCGGCGCTCGTTGGCCGAGGACAAAAACGAACCGCCCCGCGGTCCAGGGCGGTCGACTCACTCCACTCGGAGCCCGGTAAGCTAGGAACGGGAATGGAGTGTGTCAAGCTGGTGGAGGCGGCGCGGACGCCAGGCGAGCCAGGGCCCTGGCCTTGATCTGGCGGGCCCTCTCCCGGCTCACGCCCAGGGTCGTGCCGATCTCGGCCAGCCCGGCCTGCGTGCCGTCATCCAGGCCGAAATACATCCGCAGTACTCGCTCCTCCCGCTCGGGAAGCGTGGCCAGGCGTGCATCCATGCGGTCGCGCCTTCGCCGACGCTCGAGCTCCGCGTCGGGAGGCGGCACCCTCTCGTCGGCCACCAGGTCCCGCAGCCGCTCCCCGGCCCTGTCGCCCGCGGGATCGTCGAGCGACACGATCCGGAGCCGACGGGTCGACCGGTCGTCCCGGCCGCTCCGGGTCCGGGGCCGGCCGACCTCGGGCAGCAAGGGGGCCTCCGATCGGGACAGGGCCCGGAGGATGGCCTGCCGGATCCACCACACGGCGTAGCTAATGAAACGCACGCCGCGGTCCGGCTCGAAGCGCTCCGCCGCCCGCAACAGACCGAGGTTGCCCTCGTTGACGAGGTCCTCCAGCGGCAGCCCCCGGTTTCGGTAGCGCTTGGCCACCGAGACGACGAACCGGAGGTTGGCGCGTACGAGCGCCTCGAGCGCCTGCCGGTCGCCGGCCTGCCTCCATCGATGCGCCAGCTCCGCTTCCCGGGCACGCGGCAGCGGGTCCGAGCCGGCGATGTCGCGCAAGTAGAGGTCCAGGCTCCCGTCCCGAGAGCTGGCAGAATCTGCGGTCATGCAGGGGCCTCGAGCTGCCGCCCGGCGGGACGGCGTCAGTGGATCGGCGTCAGGAAGCGTCCCCAGCGGATCTGCGTGAGCCACGGGACCACGGCGGAGGTGCGTTCCCGGTAAGAATAGTACACGATGAGCGGCTTGCCCCGGATGGCGTCGCGGGGCACGAAGCCCCAATACCGCGAGTCTTCCGAGTTGTCCCGGTTGTCCCCCATCACGAAGTAGCGCCCCGGCGGCACCACGATGGGCCCCCAGTTGTCCCGGGTGGGACGGTAGCGGCCGGCGGCACGGGCGGGCCGCACGAGGTAGTGACGCTGCCACCGGAAGCTGGGATTGCTCGGGTCCCGGTAGGGTCGGATGTGCTTCACGTAGGATTCGCTCACCCGGCTTCCGTCCAGGAAGAGCTTACCCTCGTGCATGGATAGGGTGTCGCCCGGCACGCCGACGATGCGCTTCACGTAACGGGTGGAGGGCGACTGCCCGGCCGCCGGGGGCGGTTGGAACACGACCACGTCGCCCCGGTGCGGTTGCTCCAAGGCCGGCAGCCGCAGGCTGGTGCCCGGGAGCTCGGCGCCGTACGCCGCCTTGTTCACGAGGAGGAAATCCCCCACCAGCAGCGTGTTCTCCATCGAGCCGGTGGGAATCTGGAAGGCTTCGACCACGAACGCCCGGATGAACATGAAGATAAGGATCGCGGTGGCGATGGTCTTGGTCCAGTCCCAGATCCACCGCAGGAGCGAGGGGGACGGATCCCGCGCGCGTCCGGTCGCTTCGTCACGAGACATGCCCGCCGTACCCTCCTCGTCGGAACCCGTTCCCGGAGCCTCCTCCTGAAGCTCCGCCCCGTCCCTCACGCGATCCTCATCGCCCTCCCCTCGACCCCCTGCCATGGCCGTTGCGCGCCCCTACCAGGACACGTCGATCTGGGCCCGCTGCAGCCGGCCGCTGTAGTCCACGTACGCCACCTTCGTCTCGCTGTAGAACTCGTACACTTCCCAGCCGCCCTCGCGGTGCCCGTTCCCCGTGCCCTTCACGCCGCCGAACGGGAGATGGGCCTCGGCCCCGATGGTGGGAGCGTTGATATAGGTGATGCCGTTGTCGAGCCGTTCGATGGCCCGGAAGGCGGCCAGCACGTCGCGCGTATACAGCGAGGAGGAAAGCCCGTACTCCACGTCGTTGTTGATGGCGATGGCCTCGTCGAGCTCATCGAACGACAGCACCGAGAGCACGGGCCCGAAGATCTCCTCCCGCTCGACCCGCATGCCCGGCTTCACGCCCGTGAGAACCGTGGGCTGGAAGAAGTAGCCCTCCCCCAGCCCGGCGTCCGTGGCCCGGACGCCTCCACATCTCACCTCCGCGCCCTCGCCACGCGCGATCTCCACGTACGACTCGACCTTCTCGAGCGCTTCCGCGTTGATCAGCGGTCCCACGTCGGTCCCCTCCTGCAGCCCATCGCCGAGCGTGAGTCCGTCGACCTCCTCGAGGAGACGCTCGATGAATTCGTCGTGCACGTCCCGGTGGAGGAGGAGTCGGCTCGTGGCCGTGCAGCGCTGGCCGGTGGTCCCGAACGCGCCCCACAGCACACCATCCAGCGCCAGGTCGAGGTCGGCGTCGGGGAGGACGATCTGGGCGTTCTTGCCGCCCATCTCCAGCGACACTCGCTTGTGCATGCGGCCCGCGGCCGAGGCGATGATCGATCCCGTGGCCGTCGAGCCGGTGAAGGAGATGCCGTCGACATCGGGATGCTCGACGATCGCCTTCCCGACCCTCGAGCCCGGCCCGTTCACGAGCTGCAAGCATTCGGGCGGCACGCCGGCCTCGAGCAGCACCTCGACGAACAGGTGCGCCGAGTGCGGCACGTCCTCGGCCGGCTTGAACACGACGGCGTTCCCGCACAGGAGGGCCGGCAGGATCTTCCAGCTCGGGATCGCGGTCGGGAAGTTGAAGGGTGTGATGATCCCGAACACTCCGATCGGACGGCGGAAGCTCATGGCCCACTTGTCACGCAGCTCGGACGGAACGGTCCGGCCGAACAGCCGCCGGCCCTCGCTGGCAGCATAGAACGCGGTGTCGATGGCCTCCTGTACGTCTCCCCGCGTCTCTTCGACCACCTTGCCCATCTCGCGGGTCTGGGCTCGGGCCAGCTCCTCCTTGCGCTCCACCATGAGCTCGCCCGCGCGCTGGAGGACGAGCCCCCGCTCGGGAGCCGGCACGCGCCGCCAGCTTTCGAAGCCGTTCCGGGCGGACGCGACGGCTCGCTCGACGTCCTCGGCCGCCGAGCGCGGGAACAGGCCGATGAGATCCGAGGTGCGCGCCGGATTGCGGTTCTCGAACGTCTCGCCGCTCGCGGCCGCCACCCATTCGCCGTCGATGTGGTTCAGGAACGTATCGGGCATTCTGTCTCTCTTTCGTGGATTCTCGTGTCTCGTCCCGGGCCGCGCCCGGGAGCCTCGTCACTGCGGCGGACCTCGCTCGAGCTGCAATCTACCGCTCACCACCCTGACTGCCGCCACCTCCCGGGGCACGGGGAGGGCAACCGCCCGAGCCCGGCCGTGTCCGCTCGACAACCCGGTCTGCCGAAGCAGCCACGGGACCATCAGATCCGGGATCGGCAGACCGCCGGCCGACACGTGGTGGACTCCCAGCACCAGCACGCCCGGACGCTCGACGGAGGGCTGCAGCTCGGCGCTCGCCCGGGCCGAATCGCCCAGGAGGCTGCGGAGCGCGTCGGGGGCCTTGCCGTGCATGAGCCGCTGGACCTGGAGCCCGGCGCTCGCCTCCAGGGTGGAATCCCCGAGCGTGACCCTGGGGTCCGAGAGCCCGGGCGGCAGCGAGTCCAGGTACCGGTAGCTCACCAGGCTCTGGAGCTCGGCCTGGTCGAAGCTGACGCGCGATGGTCCCCGACCGTCGAGGAAATCGTCCAGCTTCTTCGCGCTCCTCCGCGCCAGTTGGGCCGAAGGCGCCCCGACCACGGCCGTCCGGTCGTGGTCGTGCCACCAGGCCAGGAGGGGACCCCGCCAGATCCAGGCGGCCGCCGCCAGCACGACGACCACCGTCAGGCAGCCGATCCGGGCCAGGCAGCTACGAACGAATCGCATCGTCCTCCTCCGCGGCGCAGATGGGCGCCGTCACTCGTCGGCCTCGAAGCGCGCCGATGCCTCGACTGAGTAGCGGGTTCCGCCTGGACCCAGACGGCTACGCATGAGGTCCACCGACTGGACCTCGAAACCGCCCCGCACCTCCACGCGAGCGGCCAGCCGCTCCAGCTCTCGGAACTCGCCCGCCTGCGCCTGGTCACGCGCGCGACCGAGCGTCAGATGCGGGTGGAACGCGCGCGATGCGCGATCGATCCCCAGACGCGCGAAGGCGTGTTCGACGTCGTGCTTGAGGGCGCGCAGAGGCAGCGTGGCCTCCACGCCCAGCCAGATCACCCGCGGCCGACGCAGGGACGGGAACGCGCCGACCCCCTCCAGTCGCAGCTCGAAGGGCGGACATCCCGCGGCCGCCTCGAGGAGCGCATCCTTGACGGCCTGCAGCCGCTGCTCCCGAACCTCACCCAGGAACTTGAGCGTGAGGTGGAGATGATCCGTGTCCACCCACCGCGCCGGCAGGCCGGATTCCCGGATGGACGCGGTGCCGTCGTGGATCAGCTGGCGGACCGCCGCGGGCGGGTTGATCGCGATGAACAGACGCATCGAACCGCCTTTCAGGCCTCGGGGGTGGCCGGCTCCGCGCCCGCCATGTCAAGGTCCACAGCCGCGTGCCGGAAGCCCGCGGCCCGGGCTCGCTCGACGATCTCCGCTCGGACCTCGGGATCCAGCAACACATCGAGGGCGGCCGCCGGGACGCGCACGACCGCGATCTCGCGCCCCGGCCCGTCGGCCTCGACCACCAGCTGGCCGGTCCCGAGCCCGAGGCGCTCGCCGAGGCGGCGCTCCAGATCGGCCAGGACCGGACTCCGGTCTTCGGTCGCCCGGTCCGCGCGTCTCACGAGTCGATGGACACCAGCGCACGGTTCAGGGATCCCCGGCGGTATCCCTCCAGGTCCAGCAGGACCCTCTCGAAGCCGAGCGATCGGAGGTCGCGGAAGGCCCGACGACAGCGCCGCACATCGCCCCAGCGGGCCAGCTCGCCCGGAGCGAGCTCGATGCGCGCCGCCGCGCCGTGATGACGCACGCGGAGGTCCCCCCGCTCGCCCATCTCCCGCAGGACGCGCTCGGCGCGTTCCACCTGCGACAGCCGCTCTTCCGTGACCTCGAGCCCGTAGGCCAGCCGACTGGCCAGACAGGGCGAGGCCGGGGCGTCCCACGTGGGCAGTCCGCTCCGCCTCGACAGCGACCGCACGTCGCCCTTTCCGAGGCCCGCCTCCCGGAGCGGCGAGCGCACCCCGTGCTCGACCGCCGCCCGCGCGCCGGGACGATAGTCCTCGGCATCGTCGGCGTTGGCCCCGTCCAGCACGGCCGCGTAGCCCCAGGTCGGGGCGAGCCGCACCAGGCGGCCGTACAGCTCGGTCTTGCAGTGGTAACAGCGCCGGCCGTCGTTGGCCACGTAGCGCGGATCCTCCATCTCCCGCGTCCACAGCCGTCGCCATGGAATGCCGAAGCGTCGGGCCACGGTGGCGGCCGTGTGGCGCTGCTCCGTGGCCACGGAGGGACTGATGCCCGTGACGGCCAGCGTCCGGGCCGGCCCCAGGACGCGTACCGCCTCGTGGGCGAGGAACACCGAGTCGACGCCGCCGCTGTAGGCGACCAGGACGCTGCCGAGCGAGCGCAGGACCCGGGCCAGCGTCTCGCGCTCTGGCTCTCGCCGCCCCTGGTGTTTCTCGACCCGCCCGCTGCAGCCGATCGTCGCCTCCGTGCCGACAAGGTGGACTCATCGCTAGAAGATACGCCGGGAAGCCGCCCGCGTTTCAAACCCGGCGCGCCTCCAGCTTCTGATGCCGGGCCGCGGGCGGCAAGAGCGGTACGGCTGGCCCGCCTCCTCCGCCCCCCCTATCGTCCACCGTCACCCGGAGACCGACGCCCCGAGCAGCGGAGCCCGACGTCCCATGGAGCCACAGGAAACGTTCGAGATCACGGTCCGTGGGGACCGGCTCTCCTTCGCCGCCGGCCACTTCCTAACCTACGGCGGAGGACAGTGCGAGGCGCTGCACGGTCACAACTACAGGGTCGCCGTCACGGTCCGCGGCGAGCTCGACGAGCACGGGCTCGTGCTCGACTTCCTGGTGCTGCGCGACGCCATCGAGGCCCTGCTCGCCCCCCTCGATCACCGCACGCTCCTGGCGGGACGCAGCGCGCATCTCCGGCTCGCCGAGGAAGTCGGAACGGTGACGGCGATCACGCCGGAGCGGCGCATGACCTTTCCGCTCGAGGACGTCGTGGTCCTTCCCATCTCGAACACGAGCGCCGAGCTGATGGCCGCCTACCTGGCCGGAGAGCTTCTGGAGCGGCTGGGCGACACATCGGGCGGCGCTCCGAGCGAGATCGTGGTCGAGGTCGAGGAGTCCCCGGGGCTCACGGGTCGCTGTCGGGTGCGCCCGCGGGCCTGACCGCCACCGCCGCGGACGGTCGCAGAGGCGCCGGAGGTCCACTATGCTGTCGGCGTGATCCTCCTGGTGGACAACTACGACTCCTTCGTGCACAACCTGGCCCGCTACCTGAGGGAGCTGGGCGAGGAGGTCGTGGTGCGCCGGAACGACGCGGTCGACGTCGCCGAGGCAAGGTCGCTGGCGCCCAGCCACCTGGTGGTGTCGCCCGGGCCGTGCACGCCGGCCGAGGCGGGAGCCTCCTGCGAGCTCGTCGAGGCCCTGGCCCCGGAGGTCGCGGTCCTCGGCGTATGCCTCGGGCACCAGTGCATCGGGGCCGCGTTCGGGGGAAGGGTCGTGCGGGCCCGCCGGCCCATGCACGGTAAGCTCTCGCCGGTGCACCACGGCGGCCGTGGCCTGTTCACGGGACTGTCCGACCCGTTCTCCGCTACCCGCTACCACTCCCTGGTGGTCGAGCGCGCCACTCTTCCGCCGGAGCTGGAGGTCACCGCCTGGACGGAAGACGGCGAGATCATGGCGCTCCGCCACCGGGACCTGCCCGTGTGGGGGGTGCAGTTTCACCCGGAGGCCGTGCTCACCGACTCGGGACACCGGATCCTGGCCAACTTCCTGGCCCTGGGTCGCGGCCGGGAGCCCGGCGCCGGACCGGCCCTCGAGCTGGCGGCCGAGATCACGGGCGAGAGCCGGCCCGGCGTGGCCGGGAGCGGAGCGAGCGCGTGATCGGCGGCGCTCTCGGGGCGATCGCCACGCTCGTGGCCATCGCCAACCCGCTCGGCGCCCTCCCCGTCTACCTGGCGCTCCGCTCTCCAAAGGACGCCAGGGCCCACCGCTCCGACGCCTGGCGCTCGGCGATGGCGGTCGGCATCACGCTGGCCCTGTGCGCGGTGATCGGCACCCGCATCCTGGACGCATTCGGGGTCAGCGTGGCCGGTCTGCGGGCGGCGGGCGGGCTCATCGTGACCGCGATGGCCTTCTCCATGGTCCAGGGCGAGCGACCCGGGGCCCAGTTCTCCTCGGGCGACCAGCAGGTGGCCGCCTCCCGGGAGCAGGCCGAGTTCGGGATCTACGTCCCTCTGTCGATCCCGCTCATCGCGGGCCCCGGAGCGATCACCACCACGATCACGCTCGCCGCGGGCCCCGAGGCGGGGCTCGGATCCACGCTGATCGCCGTTCTCGCGGTCAGCATCCTCGTGTTCATCACGCTGTTCTTCGCCCGGGCGTGGCACCGGATCCTGGGTGACTTCGGGCTCCGCCTGGCCACCCGCATCCTGGGGCTCCTGGTGATGGCGGTCGGCGTCCAGATGGTGGTGTCGGGGGTGAAACAGCTGTGGGTCGGGTGAGCCGGCGGCCGGGCGACCACGATCGGGACGGCGCGCCCGTCCGGTCGCTCGCCCGGCCGGGGCGTTCGCTGAAGGTGCGCGCTCGGGCGCCGCTGCCCAGCCGGTAGGAGATCACGGTGTCCCTGCGCGCCTGCGACAGCCTGCCCGAGCGCTTCAACGCCGCCGAGTGGTTCGTGGGCCGGCACGTGCGCGAGGGGCGGGGCGAGCGGACCGCCATCGTGTGGGACAGCGGAACGCTGGACTACGCGGCGCTGGACGAGGCCGTCCGCCGGAGGGCGGCGGCACTCCTCGAGGCCGGCCTCCACCCTGGGGACCGCGTGGCGCTGCTCCTGCCCGACGGACCGGAGCTCCTGGCCTTGTTCTGGGCCGTCATGGCGGCGGGCGGCGTGGCGGTGCCGCTCAACACCCTCCTCCACGCAGACGAAGTCGCCGCCATCCTGGACGACTGCGACCCGCGCCTGGCGGTCGTCGATCCGGAGCTGGCCGATCCGGCGCACCTGGTGCGCCCGGGGAGGGAGGTGTGGCCTTCCGGGTCTTCGCGGCAGCGCGCCGAGGCCGCCGGGCCGGTGGACCACTACGCGTCCACCCACCGGGACGCCTTCGCCTTCTTCCTGTACTCGAGCGGGACCACCGGCGAGCCCAAGGGCGTGGTCCACCTGCACCACGACACGTGGGTGTGCTGCGCCACCTACGGCGAGCGGGTGCTCGGGATCCGGCCGGACGACCGCTGCCTGAGCCTGGCCAAGCTGTTCTTCGCCTACGGGCTCGGGAACGCGGGCTACTTTCCGGCCCACGTCGGCGCCGCGTCGGTCCTGTTCGCGGGCCGGCCCACGCCCGCGGCCATGTTCGAGCAGATCGCGCGGCACCGGCCCACGCTGTTCTTCGCCGTTCCCACGGCCTACGCCCAGATGCTGGAGGCCATGGAGCGGGGCGCGAAGCCGGACGTCTCGAGCGTGCGGCTGTGCGTGAGCGCGGGCGAGGCGCTGCCCGCCCCGATGTTCGAGCGCTGGCTCGAGCGCACCGGCACAGAGATCCTGGACGGCATCGGCTCGACGGAGATCTGCCACATCTTCCTCTCCAACCGGCCGGGCGAGTGCGCCCCGGGGACGACCGGGAGCCCCGTCCCCGGCTACGATCTCCGTCTCGTCGACGAGACGGGGGAGCCCGTGCCGCCGGGCCGACCGGGCGACCTGCTGGTGCGTGGCGACTCCACCGCGGCCCTGTACTGGAACCGCCACGAGGCCACCAGGGCCACCATGCTCGGCGAGTGGATCCGGACGGGCGACAAGTACCTCGTCGACGAGGACGGCCACTGGCGGCACGCCGGCCGCAGCGACGACATGCTCAAGGTCGGCGGCATCTGGGTGTCTCCGGTCGAGGTCGAGGCCACGCTGCTCGCGCACCAGGCCGTCCTGGAGTGTGCCGTGGTGGGCGAGGAGGACGTGGACGGACTCGTGAAGCCGACCGCCTTCGTGGTCCTCAAGCAGGGAGCCGCGGACGTCGCGGCCGCTGAGCTCCAGGCGTTCGTGAAGGAGCGCCTCGCGCCCTACAAGTACCCACGACGCGTGGAGTTCCGGGACACCCTGCCGAAGACGGCCACTGGCAAGATCCGCCGCTTTCTGCTCCGCCGGGAGCTCGGCGAGGAGCCCGACGCCGCGCCGTGACCGCGGCGTGGCACCCAGGCCCCGGCTTCATCGAGGTCGACGGCGTCCGGCTGGAGGTCCGGCGCCTGGGCCCGCCGCCCGACCGGGCTCCGACGATCGTCTTCCTGCACGAGGGGCTGGGTTCGGCGGCGCTGTGGAGGGACTACCCCGACCGGGTGTGCGAGGCGGTCGACGCCGGCGGCCTCGTCTACAGCCGGCGGGGCTACGGCGCCTCCGACCCCGCCGAGCTCCCGCGGCCGGTCGACTTCATGCACCGGGAGGCGTGGGACGCCCTGCCCCGCCTCCTGGACGAGGTCGGGGTCGAGGCTCCGCTCCTGTACGGCCACTCCGACGGGGCTTCGATCGCCCTCCTGTTCGCGGCCCGCTTCCCAGATCTCCCGCGCGCCCTCGTACTCGAGGCGCCCCACGCCTTCGTGGAGGACGTCACGGTCGAGAGCATCGCCCATCTGGAGCGCGACTACGGTGAATCGGGGCTCCGCGCCAGGCTGGCCCGGTGGCACGACCGGCCCGACGACACGGTGCTGGGGTGGACGCGGGCATGGCTCGACCCCGCGTTCCGGAGCTGGGACATCCGGGGGGAGCTGGCCGCGGTCAGCGCACCCGTCCTGCTTCTCCAGGGCGAAGAGGACGAGTACGGGACGTGGGCGCAGGTCGAGGCGGTCGTGGAGGGGGTGTACGGTCCGGCGCGCGCCGTCCGCCTGTCGGGCTGCGGTCACGCTCCGCACCGAGACCGTCCGGAGGAGGCCCTGGACCGGGCGACGCGCTTCCTGCGCGACGTGTTGGCCGCGGGCTGAGCGGGCCGGCGCGGGTCCGACACCGGCCGGCGTCCGGGGCGCGGTGGAGCCGCTCCCGGCCCGGTGCTCAGTCCCGCCCCAGCAGCACGACCATGCCCATGCGCCGGAACTCCTCGGCCTTCCTCGGGAACAGGCGGCCGATCAGCCTGGGGATCCAGGCTCCCTTCATCTCCCGGCCGAGGCGGTGTGCTTCTTCGAGGTTGAAGCGGACCTCCACCTCCCTCCAGCCGTGGGGCGCGAAGAAGGCCGTGCCCTCGGGCGGCGCGAAGCGGAACGGCACCTTGCCCGGGTCCATGCCCTTCCCGTACCGCTTCCGCATCATGTCGACGAGCCTGGGCGAGGCCAGGTCGATCAGCCACCACCGGAACGTCGGCACGGCCCGGAGGTCATCGGCCAGGCCCGCCACGTCGGCGGGCTCCAGGTAGATGAGGAGGCCCTCGGACACGACGAGGGTCGGCCGACCATCCTCGGCCAGCCGCCCGAACAGGGCGCGCCGCGCCTCGCGGTCGGAGAGGTCGATCCGCACCGTCTCCAGGCGGCATGCGGGCCGCTCTCCCTCCATCGCGACGCCCTTATGGTCCAGGATGCCGGGGAGGTCGACGTCGACCCAGGCGAAGTCGGCCGGGAGGTCCATGCGCCACGGCCGCGCGTCGAGGCCGGCGGCCAGGTTCACGACCCGGGTCACGCCGTCGCGCTCGATGGCCTGACGGATGATCTCGTCCATCACGGCCGTCCGGACGATCATCGCCCAGGCGCTCTGCCGCGCCCACGGGACGGACTCCAGGAGCGCCCGGCCGCGCTCCCCGGCCAGCTGGCCCGCGTACGGGTCGCGGAACAGCGCGTCGGGCCTCTCGCTCTCCATCGCCCGGTAGGTGGCCACCCACAGGGCCGTGTCCGAGACGTGCTCGATCCGGGTCACGGCGGCGGACCGACCCGGGTCGGCGCGGGACGGAGGCTCGCCGCGGCTATCGCCCACCGCCTCCCGTGCGGGGCGGCGTGCCCTGCCCGGGCTTCGTGCGGTCCTGGTAGGGAGGCCGCGCCGGGGAGGGCGGCGGGTTCTTCCCGAGCGAGTCCTCCACCACCTGCACGGCGCGTTCGAGCTGCGGGTCGTGCCCCTTCGCCAGGGCCGTCGGATCGTCCACCACCCGAACGTCCGGCTCCACGCCGTGCCCCTCCGGGAACCACTTCCCCTCGGGGCTATACATGCGGAAGGTGGGCACGGTCACCCCGCCGCCGTCGATGAGGCCCGGCACACCGCTGATCCCGATCAGCCCGCCCCAGGTGCGCATCCCGACCAGCGGTCCGAGCTTCGCCTCCTTGAAGAAGTACGGGAAGGCGTCCCCGCCCGAGCCGCTCCATCCGTTGATCAGCATGGCCTCCGGACCGAAGTGGCCGATCGGCGGCCAACGCCAGTCCTTCCCGTTCCGGACCGCCCAGAACGCCAGGGCCGGCCGGTGGAGGAGCTCGATGAAGCGGTCGGGGATCTGGCCGCCCGAGTTGAAGCGCTCGTCCACGATGAGCCCCGGCTTCGGGTATTCGGCCGTGAACTGCCGGACGAGCTCGCTCTGGCCCTCGATCCCCGTGTCGGGCACGTAGACGTACCCGATCTTCCCATTGGAGAGCGAATCCACCACGTGGCGGTTGTGCTCGATCCACGCCAGGTGCCGCAGGCGGGTGTCGTTGGCCAGCGTCTTGACCACGACCTGGCGCGCGCCCTCCATCGTCGGGCGGTCGTTGACCGTGAGCACGACCGTCTTGTCGGCCAGGCCGTCGAAGGCCGCCCACGGATCCTCGGCCGTATCGAGCGGAGCCCCGTTCACGGCGAGGACGTAGTCGCCCGCCTTCACGTCCACGCCCGGCTGGTCCAGCGGCGAGCGCGCCTCGTCGTCCCAGGGCGCACCGTGGATGATGCGGGCGATCCGGAAGTGCCCGCGGTCGACCGCCCAGTCGACGCCCAGCACGCCGGTGCCGCGGCGCGGGCCGTTCTCCAGGTCGCCGCCGCCCCGATAGGTGTGCGAGGAGCTCAGCTCCGCGATGAGCTCGCCGATCACGTAGTTCACGTCCGACCGGGTGACCGCGTCGTCCAGCATCTTGCCGTAGCGCCGGCGCATGGCGTTCCAGTCGACGCCGTGCATGCCCGGGTCGTAGAAGTAGTCCCGGTCGAACCGCCACACGTCGTTGAAGATCTGCCGCCACTCCTCGGGCGGGTCCACGGTCATGGTCATCTGGTCGGTGGCCAGCGGGTGCTCCATCTTCTGGCCCGGCTTCAGGTCGACGATCGCGAACTTCCGGTGGCTGAGGACGAGCAGCTTCTTGCCATCCGCCGAGAGCAGGTAGCCGTTCGCGTCATCGAAGACCGTCTCCTCCTTGCGCTGCTTCAGGTCCCAGTAGACGATCGGGCTCTTCTCGTCCGCCGAACCCGTACGGGGCAGGCGCCGGTAGACGACCTTGCCGGAGGCGGCCGACAGGTCCGCGTAGTTGCCATGCGTGGGCGGCAGCTGCACCATGCGGTTCTCGAAGCCGTCCAGGTCGATGGCCACCGGCTCGGGCGCCTTCGAAGCGACCTTGCCCGCCCCGGCCTTGCCCTCCTGCTTCGCCCCGCCGTTCGCCTTCTCCCCGTTTCCGTTCTTCCCGGCCTCGCCGTCGGCCGTGTCGGCGCCTTCCGCGTCATTGCGGGGCGCCAGCGGCGAGGCCACGTCCTTGCGGAGGGGCACGGCCGCGATCGTGGTCGCGTTCGGGTACACCCACGTGTTCTGGACGTCGGAGTACACCGGCCGGAAGGTGCGGTCCGTGAGCAGGTAGAGGTACTTGCCGTCAGGATCGAACACCGGGTCGCGGGCATCGTAGAAGCCCGACGTCACCCGGTGCTGCTGGCCCTCCTTCGTGTCGTACAGGACGATCGCGTCGTGGTGGTTGTCCTGCTCCATGGCGTAGGCGATCCAGCGGCTGTCCGCGGACCAGCTCACCGTGAAGCCCTGCAGGGCCCCCTGCCCCATCCACATCGTGCCGTGGTCGATGGTCGAGACCTTGCCGGTGTCACGGTCCAGGAGGTGGAGCGCCCCCTGCTGGTCGATGAAGACGAGCTTCTTCGAGTCGGGCGACCAGAAGGGCGTGTAGCGGAAGCCCGACTTGAACGAGGTGAGCGTCCTGGGCTCCCCGCTGCCGTCGGCCCGCCGCACGGCGAGCTGGTACTCGCCGCCGGCGTCCGTCCAGTAGGCCAGCCACTCCCCGTCGGGGGACCAGGTGGGCTCGCGCTCGGCCGCTCCCGACGTGCGTGTCAGATCCATCACGGCGCCGTGCTCGGCCGGCACGCTGAACAGGTCCCCGCGGGCCTGGAACACGGCCCGCTTGCCGGAGGGCGAGATCCAGGCGTTCTGGATGAGGTCGTCGACCTTGACCAGGTGCGGCTTCATGTCGCGCTTGTCGGTCACCACCTTGACCGGGACCTCGGCCGTCTTCTCGGTCGAGAGGTCCATCCGGTACAGGATCCCACCCGCCTCGAACACCAGGTCCTGGGGACCGATGGCCGGGAAGTGGATGTCGAAGTCGGTGAAGTGGGTCACCTGCCGCGTCTTCCCGCTGTCCAGGTCGTACGCCCAGATGTTCTCTCGCTCGGCCTCGCCCCGGTCGGAGAGGAAGTAGAGGGTGTGGCCGTGCCACATGGGCATGTCGTCGTTGGCCGGTACATCCGTGATCTGGCGCGACTCGAAGGTCTTGAGGTTGAACAGCCAGATGTCCGGCGCCCAGCCGCCGCGGTAGCGCTTCCAGGTCCGGAACGCGCGGCTCTTGGGCGTATAGGCGATCCACGCCCCGTCCGGCGAGATGGCGCCGAACTCCCCGTACGGCACCGGGAGCCTGTCCGGCAGGCCACCCGAGGGCAGGACCGCGAAGAACTGGTCGAAGCGCTGCCTGCCGCTCTGCATGGGGGAGGCGATGAGGAGCGAATCGCCGTCCGGGTACCAGTCCACCAGCCGGTCCGCCATCGGGTGGTGTGTGACCCGCACCGGCTCCCCGCCCGTGGACGGGATGACGTACACGTCCTCGTTCCCGTCGTAGTCGCCCGTGAACGCGATCCGCTTCCCGTCGGGCGAGAACCGTGGGAACGACTCCTCGCCCGGGGGCGTGGTGAGGCGGTGCGCCGTCCCCCCGTCCTTCGGCACCACCCAGATGTCACCCGCATACACGAAGGCGATAGTGGTGGCGGACACGTCGGGCTGCCGCAGCATGCGCGCGTCGACCTGGGCGCGGGCGGTAGAGGGCAGGAACAGGAGAGCTGCCGGCAACAGCCAGGCGAGCGAGCGAACACGGCATCGCAGCATGAAGGACCTCACGTGCTTGGGGGACCCGGTACGGCACCATCGGTCCGGTCTCCGTACGGACCGTGGAAGCGGACGGTTTCGCCCCGGGGGACGCGAGCAGCCTGCATCCTCCGGGCAGCCCGCGTCAAGATCCGCCGCGGCGGACGGCCGGCCGGGCCAGCCGCCATGCCACGATAGTCAACGACGCCTGCCGCGGGGTTGCCCGGGCCGAAGCCAGCGGCCTCGCGACCCGGGCGCGGGGAGCCTACGTTTCGATTGGCATGGGTCAGATTCCTCTCTTCGGCCTCGGCTACGTTCTCCTGGCCCTCGGGCTCTCCCTGGACGTGCTCCTGCACAAGGACCGTCCGGTCTCCGCCGTCCTGTGGCTCGGCATCCTGTGGATCGTGCCCTACGCGGGCGCCCTGGCCTATCTGGCCTTCGGGATGGACAGGGTCCGGCGCGGGGCGCGGGAGAGGCAGATGGCCCGGACGCTCCTGTCCCGGACCGCGCACCTGGGACCGGGGCTCGCCCGCCACGTGCTCGAGGTACCGATCGAGTCCCGGTTGGCCGCTCCCGACCGCCTCGGGTGGCACATCCTGCGTGGGACGGATCCGGCCGTGCCGGGCCACCGCGTCCTGGTGGGAAACGAGGCCCGGCTGCTCGTGGACGGTGACGAGTTCTACCCGGCGCTGCGGGAGGCCATCGAGGGGGCACACCACACCATCCACTTGCAGACGTTCATCTTCGCCGTCGACCGCACGGGCCAGGAGTTTCGGGACTTGCTGGCGCGGCGTGCCGCGGAGGGGGTCACCGTACGGCTGCTGTATGACCGGTTCGGCTCGGCGACCGCTCACGTCACGCGATTCTTCGAGCCGGCCCGGCGCTGCGGCGTCAGGGTGCACTCGATCTCGCAGGCCAACCCCCTCAAGGGCCGTTTCCAGATCAACCTGCGCAACCACCGGAAGGTGGCGGTCATGGACGGTCACGTGGCCTTCGTGGGCGGCATCAACATCGCCGATGGCAACGTGGCCGCGTTCACCGACGGTCAGCCCATCCGGGACTACCACGTACGCATCGAGGGACCGGCCGTGGCCGATATTCAGCTCGGCTTCCTGGAGGACTGGTATTTCGCATCGCGGGAGCCCCCGGAGGAGCTCTTCGGTCCCGACTCCGTTCCAGAGTTCCATCGTGCGGGCGAGGCGTTGATCCAGGTCGTCCCCGGAGGGCCGGAGTCCGCCGGCCGGGGTCTCGCGGACGCGTTCTTCGCCGCCATCGTCGCCGCCGAAGAGTCCATCGACCTCACCACACCCTACTTCGTGCCGGACCAGCCCATCATTCGGGCCCTGCGCTACGCCGCCCAACGCGGGGTGAGCGTCCGGCTCGTCGTGCCGGGGAAGAACAACCACTGGTACACGGGCTTCGCGGCCCGGGCCCTGTACTCGCGCCTCCTCGGCGCCGGCGTACGCATCTTCGAGCGTCGGCCGCCCTTCATGCACGCCAAGTCGCTGGTCGTGGATGGCGTCTACGCCATGATGGGGTCGGCCAACCTGGACTACCGCAGCCTTCACCTGAACTTCGAGACCAACGTGGAGATCGTGGATCCGGGCTTCGTATCGGCCCTGTCCCGCCAGGTGGAGACCGAGATCGCGGCGAGCCGCGAGGTCACGGGCGAGGCCCACGCGGCCCGGCCCTTGCCGCGCAAGCTGCTGGAGAACTTCTGCCGGCTGTTCGAGCCCGTGCTCTGACCGCCCCGGAGGACGCCGTGGCCGCCCCGCCCAGGACGCCGTCCACCGCATTCCGGCCCCTCGGAATCCGGAACCCGGCTCGCAGCGGGCTCCGGCGCCGGAGAGCCCGGCTCGCGGC